>OBVU01000599.1_pt1 | contig 20131 bp, 14 predicted proteins | sample 1495171 | NCBI WGS metagenome assembly OBVU01 (sample SAMEA2580028, study PRJEB22360) | human gut metagenome | biome: human gut; feature: human-associated habitat; material: faeces | place: Denmark | collected 2008/2010
CGGCGTTCGCGGTCTGGTAGGCGTACTCGCCACCGGTCAGGCCACCCTTCCAAATGAGGTAGGTGACGGTTTCGGTGGCGGAGTTCGGGCCGCCATCGGTCAAGGCGACGACCTGATCGAAGGTACCGAGCGCGTTCTTCATGGACAGCACGAGGTTGATGGTGAAGAACGGTCCGATCAGCGGGAAGGTGATCTTCCAGAACTTCTGCCAGGGATTGACGCCGTCGATGGCGGCGGCCTCGTAGATTTCGTCGTCGATGGTCTGCAGACCAGCGAGGTAGATGAGCACCGAGTAGGCGATGCCCTGCCAGACGGCGAGGAAGACGATCGGGATCCAGCTGAGTTGCTCATTGGTCAACAGCGAGGTGGACAGCCACTTGATGCCCAGCGCCTTGCCGAGCTCGGGCAGCGGGTTCATGAAGATGTACTTGAACACGTAGCCGATGACCAGCACGGAGAGGGTGTAGGGAATGAAGAAGATGGCGCGGAAGCCGTTCTTGAAGGCGATCTTCGAGTTCAGCAGCACCGAGATGAACAAGGCGATCACGTTGATCAGCACCGTGATGAGGATGGCGATGAAGAATGTGAACAGGTAGGCGTGGCCCACACGGTTGTCTTGAAAGAGAGCGATGTAGTTCTTCAGGCCGATGAACTTGTAGTCGCCGTATCCCTGCGAATTGGTGAAGGAATACTTTACGCCGTCAAGAAATGGCAGGTAGAGGAAGAAAGCGAAGATGATGGCCGCCGGAACCGCCATCCAATAATAGGCGGGGTCCACTTTGCGGGTGGAGAAGGCGGAAACCTTCTTCTTGGCGGGTTTCTTGGCAGCGGACTTAGCGGCCGGAGCAGCGGTCTTAGTTGCAGTTGCGTGTGACATGATGTTCTCCTCTCCTACCGATCACTCGAAGGTCCTGGCTTGGACCTTGTCCCATTCGGTCTGCATCTGGTTCAGGAAGCGGTCGGTGTTGCCGGAGGTCACCATGGTCTGCAGGTAGCCGCCGATATTGATGGACGAAGGAATGTAGTGATCGCAGAAGTCGGCCACTCGGTTTTCCTCGAAGAACGGGCGCACGGTTTCCAGCGCCTCATTGCCGAAGTAGGTGTCCTTGAGCGGGGTGATGGCGGACTGCGCATCGGCGTAGGCGTCGAGCTGATCCTTCTGCATGAGGAATTCGACGAGTTTCATCGATTCTTCGGGGTACTTGGTGTTTGCGCCGATGGTCAGCATCACATCGTCGCCTGCGGTGAGGATCTGTTCACTGGCGTCATCGGTGGCCGGCATCTGGGCGAAACCAAGTTCAATGTCCGGGTTGATGAGCAGGATCTGTGGAATGGCGTAGGTACCGAGCGGAATGATTGCGGCCTTGCCTTGGGCGAAGTTCTGCGTGCCCTGCTGGTAGGTGACGCCAGTATCGGCAGTGGAGTAGGTGAAGAGTTCGGATTCCTTCTCGACTGCGGTTTTCCACAGTTCCTGGAATGTGGTCTTGCCTTGCTTGAGCTCAGTGTACTTCGACTCGGGAACCAGCGTACCGGTCAGCGAGGCGAGCGGGGCCTGGGTGGTCCAGGCGTCGGCCACTGTGCCCTGCAACGGATTGATGCCGGCGTCCTTGAAGGTGTTGAGCATGTCGGTGAACTCGGTCCACGTGGTCGGCGGGTTCTCCGGGTCGAGACCTACCTTGCGGAACAGCGCCTTGTTGTAGATGTAACCGGAGGCGTTGCCGGCAAAGGGCAGACCATACAGGCGCTTCTTGGAGGAATCGGTGGTCTGCACCAGGTTTTTGGCGATCTGCACCATGCCGGGGTTGAGGGTGTCCACGATGGGCTCGTCGGTGAAGTCGTAGAAAACACCGGATGCGGCGAAGTTGCCGAAGCTGATGTCGCCGTTGAAGGTGATTACGTCCGGCACGCGGTTCTTGACGAAGCGGGTGCGTAGATCGGTCTGGGCGTTGGCGGAGTTGTTGATGTTGACCTTGATGGTCGGGTTCTGCTTTTCGAAGTCGGCGACCATGGATTTGAACTGGTCTGCAGCCTCGGACTTGAACTGGAAGAAATCCAGCGTAACGGTACCTGCGGTGCTCGATCCGCAGCCTGCCAGGCCGAAGCCGACGGCGATAGCGCACGCCACAGCAGCAGTGCGCACGGCCAGACGCTTCAGTCTAGGCGTTGAATGTGGGGAATCGGACAGCATATTGTTGACTCCTTTATCTTTTTCCTTCCGGCTTCAGCGCCGGCGGCTCTTCCACTTTCAAAAGTAACGATTGCGCCATTTCATTCCCAGCGCCAGCGAGCCCACTTGCGCAAGAAACAAAAAGCGCGGTATTTTGTGATTAACGCAATAAATAATGCAAAGGGGCTTAAGCATGTCTGACGCCAATGCGATTCCGCAATGGTTTTCCGGATCCGAGCATACGCATCGCGTGGCGGCAGCCATCGCCCAATATGGGCCGATTGCGCGCACCACATTGGCACAGATGCTGGGATTGAGCCAGGGTGCGCTCTCCCGCATTACCAGCGATTTGATTTATGCTGGAGTCATCGAAGAACTGCCGGCTGTGGCCGGAACTACAGGCAAGCTGCCTGAACGGTTTACTCCCAAGGAGAGCTCGGATCGTCGCGGCCGGCCGCAGACCGCATTGGTATTATGCTCGAACGCACGCACCTTCGTAGGCGTCAAAGTGCACGGCACATCCATTGTGTCGGCCGCCGTGAACGCGCATGGCGAGGTGGTTTCCGGCCGGCATGAGATACCAATTGGTGCTGATCAGTCGGCAGAATATGTGACATCGTCGATAGCCACGCTGGTTCGTGAATGCTCTGATGATGTCGCCGCCACCGGCCTGCCCGCTCCCACTGCCGTGGGCGTAGCGGTCGGAGGTCACGTGATCGATGATTCCATCGTCACGTTCGCCCCATTCCTGCACTGGGAGGGCACCACAGATTTAGGCGCAATGGTGTACGAGGCCACCGGATTGCCATGCGGCGTATTCAACGATATCGATTCGCTGCTGGTGGATGCCTCCTGGTTCGGGCCGGGAGTGGGCGTGGATACGTTCGCCGTAGTGACCATCGGCGTGGGCGTGGGCTATTCGCTGGCTGTGCATGGCGAACCGGTCAGTTACCCGGACAAGAGTTTTGGCCTAGTGGGGCATGTGCTCATCGACCCGGAGGGCCCGCGCTGCCCCAGTGGACATATCGGGTGTTCGCAATGCCTGACTGACGATTCGATTGCGGAACAGTATTCGGCGATCATCGGCCGCGCAGTGACCTTCGATGATTTTGCGCACGATGCCAGAGCCCATGTGCCGCAAGCCTCCCAGCTAGTGCACCGCACTTGCTTCCGATTGGGATCGCTGGTGGCCACCGTGGCGAACATCGCTATGCCGGGGCATGTAATGATCGCCGGCGAATCGGCATTTTTGGCGAAGCTTGGTACCGATTCGCTGCGTGACGGCATCCGCTTCTATCGACATAGCCAAACTCAACCGGTGAAGTTCACGATTATGGATCACGACTGGCAGCTCTGGGCCAAAGCCGCTGCCAGCCGTGTAATCGTGAAGCATATTGGGTAGGTCACTCCGCCACGACCAGCAATTACGGACTTGCCTATCGGCAAGGCTCAATCCCACCTTCACTCAGCTATCGCTTCGCTCAGGCCATGGCTACTGACAGCCCACTGGGCTGTCAGCTTAACGCCACGGCCTTGAACAGTACTGCCTGCTGAGGGTGGAGGGACGGGGGACGGATGCCGTAGCGCTGCAGGGCTTCGCCGGTCAGGACTACGCCTGCTTCGTTCCACCAACCGAGGGTGCTTTGACCATTGGTCAGACCTTCGAGGTCCAGGCTTGGGTCGAGCGGGCTGATGCGATACTTGCGCTTGGGGTCAAGGCCAGGCAGATGCACGGGAGCGGCAGGATAGGTCTGGCTCGTGGTCAGCTGGGTGAAGCGGTAGATGGCAGCATTGCGGTTCGGCATCACCATGCCATCGAGGCGCACGGCCGGATCGCTGGAGTCGGCGTGCACGCAGGTATCGATGGCGAACCAATCACGATGCTTCTTGAACTCGGCCACCCACACTGCCAGCTTGGCAAGTGCATCGTCCGGCTCCTTGAGCAGGTTCCATTCGATGCCCATGTGCCCGAAGAATGCCATCGCCATGCGCAATTCCTGACTGGTCTCACGACGAGTGGAGTGCGCGGGGCTGGCACCCACATGCTCGCCCATCATGGCAGGCGGCACAAGCAGTGATGTGTAACGCTGGATGTCCGCGCGTTCGACCGGATCCACGCAATCGGACACCCAGATACGGTCGGCGTATTCGAGGATACCGAGATCCACACGGCCGCCACCGGAAGAGCAGCTTTCGATTTCGAGACCCGGGTGAGCGGTCTTGAGGCCCTTGAAAATCTCATAGACGGCAATAGTTTGCGCATGCACGGCCGGACGGCCGGAGCGGCGAGAACCGGGCTCAGTGACCAGCTTGTTGTGATCCCATTTGATGTAGTCGATGCCGAGCTCGCCGACGAGCTGATCCATGCAGCTGTAAATGTAATCGAAAGCTTCCGGATTGGTCAGGTCGAGCACTTGCTGAGTGCGGCCCTGCAGCGGCAGACGGCCGGCAGTGGGCGAAAGAATCCAATCAGGGTGGTTGCGGGCCACGTCGGAATCGGGGTTGACCATTTCCGGCTCGAACCACAGGCCGAACTCCATGTCCTTGGCATGCACATAATCGGCGAGCGCCTTGAGGGACTTCGGGCCATCGGGCCATACGTCCTGAGAAATCTGCCAGTCGCCAAGGCCGGAGGTGTCGTCGCGGCGAGAACCGAACCAACCGTCATCCACCACGAATCGTTCCACGCCAGAAGCGGCTGCCTTGTCGGCGAGCGCCTTGAGCGTATCGAAGTTGTGGTCGAAGTACACGGCTTCCCAGGTGTTGAGGATTACCGGACGGCCGTGCGAGAACAAGCGCGGGTGTAAAGAACGCACATAGGAGTGGAAGCGTGCGGCAATCTCGTTCAGACCATCGCCGAAGGAGCCGAACAGCCATGGGGTTTCGTAAGAGCTCTGGCCTTCGCCGGCTGCATCATCAAGCGTTACTTCGCCGCCAAACAGCAGCTCGCCGCCGCCAATCACACCCTGCGTGTACGGCAGTCGCTCGGCGGACAGCACGGAGTTGCCACTCCAGCCCACGTGCACCGAGTAGGCCTCGCCATGCTCGAAGCCGAAGCCGGGAACGCCGGCGGTAAGCAGCAGGGAGGCATCGAAATCAGGGCGACCTGCGAGCTGCGGCTTCTCAAAACGTCCGATGGTGAGCGGCTGACGCTGCGGGCTGCGTTCGCGAAGATGGTGGCCGGTGGTGGTCAGGATTTCGGATGCGGATTCGGGCAGCGGGAAACCGAGCTCGATCTTGCCGATTTCCAGCGGGGCCTCGGCACCGGCTTCTGCTCCGAACAGGTTGGTCACGATGGCCTTCTGACGGGCCAAACCACCGGGCAGAAGTTCGAGATGCCATTCGAGTTCCACGCCTTGCTCTTCGTCGCGCGCAGTGATTGCCACGCCGGGCACGTTGGCCGGGCCAGTGGTACGGGCACGTCCAGTCACATCGGTGTAGCTGTCGCCGGACACAGCATCGAGGCTAGCAGCCACCACACCATCGGATTTCATACCGGTCACGGTGAACTTGGGGAAGAGTTCGATGCCGTCGCGGCGCAGCACCACACGCTGCTCGCCAATCCAGCTTTCGGCCTGAGTCGGCAGGATGGACGGCCAGGCGGTGTCATCGAGTGCACCGGAAACGCGCTGCGGCTTGAGCGCATCGTACGCAGCGAGCAAGGTCTCAGGATTGCTCAGCGGGCGACCCCAATGAATGATACGCGGCAGGTCATCGCCGGCAGCGACCAGACCGATTGCCACGTTGGCATCGGGCTGTGCAAGATAGATGGCGGTGAGCGCGGTTCCGTCAGCGGCGGTACCGGTGAAGGTGGCGGTGTTCTGGGCCATAGTGTCTCCTTCGACGTATACGGAATGCATTGAACTACTGATTGTGATGGTAGAAGAAATGGAATATGTTGCCTTGGTGCCGCGTGTTGGATGGATGAAGTAAGTATTTGAGCGATTTACCGCCGATGAGCGAAGAACGCGCTGAGGAGAGCCTGGCAATCGGCTTCTGCCACACCGCCATGCACTTCAGGGGCGTGACCAATATGGGGATCGCGCGGGATATCCCAGATTGACCCGCAAGCACCGAGCTTGGAGTCCCACGCGCCAAACACGATGGTGCCGATATGGGTTTGGACGCATGCGCCGGCGCACATCGGGCAAGGCTCAAGCGTAACAGCCAGTGTGCAATCGGAGAGATTCCACGAGCCTAATGCGCGGGCGGCCTCACGCATGGCAATGATTTCGGCATGCGCCAGTGGATCGCCATCGGCCTCGCGTGTGTTGTATCCTCGCCCGATGATTTGGCCGTCGGCGTCCACCACCACTGCGCCAACCGGCACATCGCCGGCTGCCGCGGCCCTTTTGGCGAGCTCCAGCGCGCCGTGCATCATCTCGTCATATCCCATATGCCCCATATGAACGAGTGTATGCCGCGTGGCTTGCGGTCATCAACGACTTTCAGCAGATATGTCCCATCTGGACGAGTGCATGGCCTGCCCCGTGGGACAAGATGTGAATTTGGCCAGTTTCCGCATTATGTCCCACGCTCCTCTCAATCGGCGAAAAGCATCATCCTCAAGAAATGGCGACATTCCAACGTTTCATGTTTTGGGCTTGTGGGACATAAAGAATGTCAATCGATTGATGTTGTTAATGGGACACGGTCAAGTGGGACAACACGAAAAAATCGCCAGTTTCCGCATCGTGTCCCACGCAAAACGACATGATCCAACCGCATGCCACACGCGAGATGATACGAACTCAGCCACACTCGGCCTGAAGCTTAATGTGTTCCTAACGATGCTCATATACTTTGAGTGATAAAAGAAAGGGAGACACTCATGGCTGTATTCGAGCTCATCCTGTGCATTATCGCAGCAGTGGTGGTGAGTTCGTTCGCCAGTCGTTTCGTACCGCGAGTGTCCACACCACTGGTGCAGATCGTGCTGGGCGTGCTGGTCACCTACTTGCCGTTCTTCCCGGATGCCAAGCTCGATCCGGAATTGTTCATGGTGCTGTTCATCGCGCCCTTGCTGTATCTCGAAGCGCATGAAATCGACAAATCTGCCCTGCTGAAAACGTTGGATTTGAGCCTATCCCTGGCGATTGGTCTGGCTATCGTGACGATGACCGCAGTGGGATTCACGCTGCATGCCGTATGGCCTTCGATTACCTTGGCTTCTGCTCTGGCCCTAGGCGCGGCGCTCGGCCCGACCGATGCAGTGGCCGTGAGTTCCTTGGGCAAAGAGGCTTCACTGTCCCAACGTCAGCGCAGCGTACTCAAAGGCGAATCCCTATTCAATGACGCTTCCGGCATCGTCGGCTTCCAGTTTGCACTTGCTGCAGCATTCACCGGAGACTTTGCCGTGGGCCAAGCCGCCGGTGAATTCGTGATCTCGTTCTTTGGCGGCACGCTGTTCGGTCTGCTGGTGGCCGGATGCGCCAACTGGGTGTTCGAGACCGTACGCTCCCTCGGTTGGGAGACCACCACCACCCGTATTTTGATGGAACTCTTCCTGCCATTCCTGCTGTATCTAGGTGCGGAGGAATGCAATGTATCCGGCATTCTGGCAGTGGTGGCAGCCGGTCTGTTCATCCGTTTCGACCGTACCGGAGTGGGACCGAACGTGGCCCGCACGAATATCGTGTCTTCCTCCGTGTGGGGAGTGTTGAGCTTTTCCCTCAACGGCGCCGTGTTCATCCTGCTAGGCATGCAGCTGCCGCGAGCCATGCAGGCCAGCTGGTCCGACCCATACATCAGCAACACTGTGCTCATCGGCATTATTCTGCTCGTCACTTTGGTGGTGATTGTGCTGCGCTTCCTCTGGATCACCGCCATGCTGCGCATCGCCCGCGACATGAACACCGGCATGCGACGCAAAATGACCCCTGAGCGCTGGAGGTCGGCCGCCGTGATGACGTTCGGCGGACCCAAGGGCACCATCACGCTGTCGTTGATGTTTACTATCCCGTATTACATTGCGGGCGGCGCGGCATTCCCCATGCGCGACGAACTCATTTTCATCGCCTCCGGCGTGATTATCGTGACATTGCTGCTAGCCAACTTCCTGCTACCGTTGCTAGCTCCGAACCGCAACCGCGATCCTGGCGCGGAGATGATACCGGTCACCATTGAGGTGCTCCGCTCCACCGTGGAAGAACTGACTGGCCGTATCACGCCTGAGAACCGACGTGCAGTGCTTATGGTCATCGACCAGTACACTAAGCGCATTGGCCGCTTGCAGCAGCACATCGGGGAAACCGACCCGCAGGGGTTGGAGAAGCTGCAAATCGAAGCGCTGCACTGGGAGAAGGAATTCGTGCGCGACCGCCTTACCGAAACCAAGGCGCATCCGGCGGCGGATTCAGCCACGCAGGAGCTGAATGTGGAAGCTTGCGAGCGCATGCTTGACCAGATCATGAATACGTTGCGCCACACCTCCACCGATCCGACTTCCGGTCATGCGGTATCGCAGATTCGCGGCCGCGCGCGCATGTTGCAGCGCCAAGTGAGCAACTACGCCAAGCGCACCGTCTCGAAGATTCGCCATACCACGCCGCTGGTGAGCGAGGATCAGATTTTTGCCCGCACACGCGAATTGCAGGTTGAAGCGATTCATCATGTGATTGACCGGCTGGTGGACGAGATGGGCAACGACACCTACAACACCGAGCATTGTTCAGCGCTGCTTTTGGATTACCGTCGCGCTGAGGGCTCGCTGCAGGCACGGCCAAATATGAGCGGCACCACTGAGGCAATCACGCAGGTCGAAGAGGTGAAGCGCGAGAGCTACGGTATTGAGCTCAGCGTGATTCAGGACATGCTTGAGGCCGGCGACATCAACCGTGCACAAGCACGTTCGCTCAGGCGCAATATATACGTCATGCAGGTTGACGCCGATTCCGGCATCTAAATTTCTTGGCTCCCCTCTCTGAGGGGAGAGCCAAGGATGTTACTTTCTCGTGATTTTGAGGGCTACCCAGACACTGCGGATGAGGAGCACTGTTAGGTATGTGGCGAACAGGATTTCGCCAGTGCGTGGGGTCATCGCCTCGGCAATCCACGTGCCCAGTGGCGCAGTCAATGCGGCTACGATGCCGATAATCAATCCGACCTTGGCATGCACCATGCGCCGGCGAACATTGGCCACCGTAGTGGTGACGGCGTTCGGGAACATGGCCAACAATGAAGTGCCGCGAGCAATCAGATCCGAAGCATCAAACAGAATCGATAACGATGGCACAAGAATGGCACCACCGCCCACACCAAGCAGGCTGGCCAGAATGCCGGCGATTACGCCGAATACCACCATCAATAGGCCGGTAACGAGGTTCAACTCAATCGAGGAGTCACGCGAAGGCACGAATATGAGCTGGCTGAGAATGACGAATGCCATGAACACCACGAATGCCCAACGCAGCACGACTTCCGACAATCGGGACAGTAGCAGTGAGCCAATCTGGCCGCCGACAAACATACCGACGAACACCAGCAACGCGGCAATCCAATCGACATTGCCGTTGACCGCGTAAGACAGCACGCCAGATACTGACGTAGGAATAATCGCCAGCATTGAAGTGGCGGCCGCATGACGCTGGGTCAGGCCAAGCCATACCAGTGCAGGTACGATGATGGTACCGCCGCCGATGCCGAACAGTCCAGACAACAAACCAACAAGCACGCCCACTACTACCATCACCGCAATGCCGCGCGGGGATTCGTCCACATGGTTTTCTTCAGCACTCACTTCGCTCATGGGACTTTAGTCTATGACCGGAGTGTGTGCGGGTCTCCGTTGCATCCGATCACTGTACATGGTGCGGCCGCATCGCTTCATCACCACCCAGTGCCATGAATCAGGCAAGTATTACAGCACGCCAGACGTGATGTCGTTATCCAGCAACCACTGACGCAAATCGGCGAATTCCTCAAGACTCACATTATGGTCGAGGCCGCGATAGCTCTTGGTTTTGAGCCACGTATGCTCCTCAAGCCAGGCAGCAGTGGCGAATAATTCGTACTTGGGAATCACGCCATCGTTTTTGCCGTAGGTGTAGAACACGGGAATATCGTAATTGGCCAAGCGATCGTCGGCGGGAGCGGTGCCGGGTACTTGACCGGGCGCGTTGAAACCAGACAACGATACGACAGCACGATAGCGTTCGGGATTGATGCGCAGTAGATGCACGGCGACGAGACCACCTTGCGAGAAGCCGAGCGGTACTACATCACGGTCAGCGGGAATGTTGGCAGCCACCCACCGATCGACGGCAGTGGCGGCTGCATACGCGTCATAATCAAGATCATCGCCGACCGGCAGAGCGTCATGGAGCCACGCGTAGTTGCCGGGCATTTCACTGCGTTCGGGAGCCTTGGCAAGTGCCAGTGGGCCGCGCAACGCTACAAAATCGTTGTAGGGGGCGATGAGGCGCATGATGCCCGCCATGTCTTCTTCGCTGGAGCCCCAGCCATGCAAGCATAGGAATAACGGATGAGTGGGGTGCTGGTCGAAGCCGCCGCGCGAGGTCACGCTGTATTCCACTGAAAGCGGCTCGCCAAAACGCCCAGGCACGGCAGTGGATTCACGGCCGATTAAGGGCCGACTTGCATTCGCTTCGTTGCTCATACCACCACAATATACGGCGTTCGGCTGTTGTGAAGTGCTCAACTGGCATGATTTCGGTCACACTGCGGCATTGCCACTGTCCGTGCCATCTTTGGCTGCGGCGATGGTTTCGAGGGTGCCACCCCACTGCTGCTGAAGCGCGGTCATATTGTCGGCCTCGCCGAACACCATCCAGCGCTTGCCATTCAGCAAACGCCAGTCGCCTTGCGTCTTCTCGTTGTCGGCATGCTGGCCCAACAATTCAGTGATTTCGCTTTTGATTGGCGCCCGGCTCATCGCAGCCGAGGCCTCGGAGTCAAAGGATACGAACGCAACACGCGGATCAGCACACATCTGCACGGTGGTGATGCCAGGCAGACCGCCCGCATCCAATCCTTGCCACCCGTCCTTGCACGCGCCGCCAACCGCCCGTTCAATACCTTGCTCCATTTGTGCGGTATTGTCTACCGGCGCTTTGTCATTGACGGCGGGATGAATCAAACCCTGTGGGAACAGTACGCCCACGGCCACACCCACCACCAAACAAGCCGTGGCCAGAACCAATGTGACGATGCCGCCTGCGCCCACTCCCCCATGCGTGGAGTGACGCGGCATCGTGACACGCGACGAAATCACCAGAATCAGGGTAAGTCCGATCAGCACAGCCGCAGTGCCCGCGATATACCGACCTCGCACATTCACCAAAAAGCCGATGGATTCGGGCGCAATCTCATGGGCCGCCGATAAGACAGCCACCACTACGGCCAGCAATCCGGTAATTAATGCGATACGCCGCAACAACTTGGATGCAGGGCTATCGACTTTCAGCTTGATCGCACGCCGACCAGAGCCACGCCCCCGAGAATACTGCTGTTCGCGGCGAGCGCGGCGCGAACCGTTGTACTGTCCGTCGTCAAAGAAATCGTAATCCTCGTTATTACTTGCCATCTGGACCGCCCTCCCTGCCGATAGCCCCAGTGTACCGCCCCACCGCGTGAGTGGTCGTCATTCCGCAGGATGAATCGACTAAGCAAAAAAGAACCCCGGCGGAGTTGCCGCCGGGGAGAGAAAGGAGAGAGAAGAAGAAAGGGGTTCAATTGTCGGGAACTGCTGCGGCTCCTGATCAGCTCTTCGCTGACATTTCTTATATAACCACTCGATTCTGTGTCTATCTCTGAGGTTCTCTGAGAATAACCTGAAAATTTTGCGCTTGGGCGCTGCCGGCTACTGTATCGGCTCTAATACTGTTTCCGCACGGGGCGCTAGACTGGGGAGCAATATTTGTTATGCCGCAAGGAGTTTTCATGCTGCTGTCCGACCGCGATATTCTCGCCGCTCAGTCCGCTGGTCACATCTCTCTGGATCCGTGGACACCGGAGATGGTGCAGCCCGCCTCCATCGACGTACGGCTGGATCGCTATTTCCGCCTGTTCAATAATCACGCATACACCTATGTGGATCCCGCCGAAAATCAGGGAGCGCTCACCGAACAGTTTGAAGTGGCCCCTGACGAACCGTGGATTCTGCACCCCGGTGAATTTGCACTGGGCTCCACGTGGGAGTACGTCAAGCTCAATCCGACCATTGCCGCACGCCTTGAGGGCAAGAGCTCACTGGGCCGTTTGGGTATTCTGACCCACTCGACCGCCGGCTTTATTGATCCTGGCTTCGAGGGGCATATTACGCTTGAGCTGTCCAATGTATCGACGTTGCCGGTCAAGTTGTGGCCCGGCATGAAGATTGGCCAGATGTGCTTCTTCCAGCTGAGCTCGCCGGCCGAGCACCCGTACGGCTCTCAAGGCACCGGCTCCCATTACCAGGGCCAGCGTGGACCTACCCCAAGCCGCTCCTACGAGAATTTCTACTGCGCTCACATTACTGACTGAGCACTGCAATTCGTTATTTCGGCCGGTACCTGCCGGCCATTCGCATATCGCTTCAAGGAGATGTTATGCCCAACAGTGATGGCGGTTTCCAATTCGACTTCCAGCACCCTGAAGAACCATCCAAGCCAGTAGTGCCTCCGGTTCCCCCAGCACCTGCGACTCAGGCAACACAGCCTGCGCAGCCCACACAACCCGTATGGCCAGCCGCGCAGCCGACGCAGGCATTCCAACCAGTACAGCCGACACAAGCAACCCAAGCATTCCAGTCAGCACAGCCGACACAAGCAACGCAGTCATTCCAACCTGTGCAACCGACCCAGCCAACGCAGGCTGTACCTTCATATGACGCGACTGCGGCAACTCAAGCATTCCAGCCGATTCAGTTTGGACAGCCCACAACCCCGGCATACGGTACCGGCGCCACTTCTGGGCAGACCGTCGCCATGCCGGCAGCCCCAGCCCAGGCGATGCCTGCTGAAGATATGCAGGCGACTCAGGTATTTCAGCTGTCCGAAGTACCGGCTGCGGCTCCCGCACAGCCGGCGACACTACCGCCCACCATTCCACCACTCGATCAGTTCGCTGATGAAGAAGAGCCCGAAGAACACGAGCCTCGTCATCAAGGCGGCGGCAAGAAAAACACGGGCAAAACCGTCGGCATTGTCATCGCCGTGGTTGTGGTCGTGGCGTTGATTGCCGGAGGCTTGTTCTGGTGGCATTCCAACAGCAGCAAGGTGAGCCAAGCGGCGGCGCTAGTCGAATGCAAGGCAGCAGCCAAGCAGTATGATTCGGCCAAGAAGAAGCTCACCACCGCCATCACGAACGGTCAGACCAGCGCGCAGACGCCCACCAGTGACGTGGCCGACGTCAACACCATCACCACGTTGAATCAAGCGGTGCAGGATGCTGGCACCCCGGTCGATACCGCTACCTGCGATTCCAAGCTCAGCGCAGATGAGTTGAAGAAGCAGACCGAAGACATGCAGAGCAAGGTCAGCGACGCCGCCGATAAGACGGATGCCATCAACAGCGCCATCAAGGCCGTCAATGCTTCCAAGAAGACGGCAAACACCAACTCGCTGAAGTCGAACCTCAGCTCGGCCGTTTCGCAGGCTCAGGGCATTCTGGACAACTCGGCCGGCAACGTGGCCGATGAGAATACTCGCACCGCATTGCAGACCGCCATTACCGAGGCGAACACCGTGGCAAGCAGCTCCAACCCGTCCGAGGCCGACGTGAATAACGCCATTTCCAAGCTGCAGAAGGCCGAGGCCGACGTGAACGCTTCAATGCAGGCCAAGCAAAAGGCTGACGCCGATGCGGCAGCACAAGCTGAGGCTGAGAAGAAGGCTCAGGAAGAGGCTGCGGCGGCTAAGGCTCAGAAGAAGGCCGAAGAAGAAGCCGACAGCTCAAGCGGGATGAATAGCGACACTGGTAGCAACTAGTAGTTCTGCGTTCCGCATATAAAGGGCGGGGCAAATCCTACGACAGGATTTGACCCGCCCTTATTGTTATTTGGTGCTATCCGTTGGCGTTACTGTCGCTTAGCCATCGCGCGCAACACAATCTTGCGCAGCTCGGAAGCAATCAGCACAATCGCAGCCAGGCCGATGCACTCCACCCAAGCCATCGGGCTGAGCGCAACGGTACCGAACGGGCCGTTAAGGAACGGCACATAGACCACCACAAGTTGCAGCGCCACGGACAGGCCGATCGCGCCCCACAGCCACTTGTTGGAGAACAAGCCCACGAACACGGACTGCAGGTGGGAGCGGGAGGCGAGCGCGTTGAACAGCTGGGCGAACACCAGAATCGTGAAGCCCATGGTACGAGCCTCGGTCATCTGTGCCTCATGGCCGATGGCATCCACCGAGCGGTCGGTGAACAGGCCGCCGGACAAGTGCATATCCATGCCGATCAGTGTGACGATGGCCATGATGACACCGATGTAGATGATGTCGCCCCACATGGAGGCGTCGATCACACGATCGGTCATCTTACGCGGCTTACGACCCATCACATCGTCGGTTTGCGGATCCACGCCCATGGCGAGTGCGGGGGCCGCATCGGTCAGTAGGTTGATCCACAGCAGCTGCGTGGCGAGGAGCGGTACGGCGACGCCCACGGATTCCGGCTGACGGATGCCGAGGAAGCCGGCCAGCACCACGCCGAGGAACACGGTGAATACCTCGCCCACGTTGGAGCTCAGCAGGTAGCGCAGGAACTTGCGGATGTTGTCGAAGATCACGCGGCCTTCGCGCACAGCAGCCACGATGGTGGAGAAGTTGTCGTCCGCCAGAATCATCTTGGCGCTCTGCTTGGTCACTTCGGTGCCGGTGATGCCCATGGCCACACCGATATCCGCGGACTTGACGGCCGGAGCGTCGTTCACACCGTCACCGGTCATGGCCACGATGTTGCCCTGGCGCTGTAGGGACTCGACGATCTTGAGCTTGTGCTCAGGAGCCACGCGGGCATACACGGACACTTCAGCAGTGGCCTTGTCGAGCACGGCTTCGTCGGGCAGCTGATCAAGCTGGTCACCGGTCAGGGCCTTGCCGTCCTTGGCGATGATGCCAAGGTCGGAGGCGATGCGGGCAGCAGTCAGCGGGTGGTCGCCGGTGATCATCACGGTGCGGATGCCGGCACGGTGCGCCTCGGCCACGGAATCGCGGACCTCAGTGCGCGGCGGGTCGATGATGCCGACCATGCCGTTCCAGATAAGGTCGGTTTCGATGGCCTCGGACTGTTCGGCGATGTCGGCCACCTGGCCCGCGGCATTTACGCTGACGCCCGGTACATCGGCCAGCGAGCTGGTTTCCAGCGGTCGACAGGCCTGACCAAGCGTGCGGTATGCCTCGGAAGAGAGGCGTTCGACGGTGGCTAGAATCGACTGGCGATCACCTTCGGTGAGCTTGCGGACCTGGCCGCCCACGCGAATGCGCGAGCAGTAGCTCAGCAACACGTCCGGCGCACCCTTGGCGAACACGGTCAGTTTGCCGGAATCGGTGTCGTCTTTAGCGATGATGGACATGCGCTTGCGTTCGGAGGTGAACGGAATCTCGCCCACGCGAGTGTAACGGCTGACCTTGTGATCAGCCTTGACCTTGCGAGCGGCAACGACCAGTGAGACTTCAGTGGGGTCGCCCACAATCTCCCACTTGCCGTTTTCCTGACGGAGTTCACCGTCGTTGGCCAGTGTGCCGGCCACGAGTGTGGCAATAACCTCATCGGCGATGGTCTTGGCTTGATCGGATTCGGGATCAACACCACCGGCCATGACCATGCGGCCTTCGGGCGCGTAGCCAGTGCCGGTGATCTGCACCTCGCCGGATGGGGTGACCACACGTTCCACGGTCATCTCGTTACGGGTCAGGGTACCGGTCTTGTCCGAGCAGATCACGGAGGCGGAGCCCAAGGTTTCGACGGAATGCAGCTTCTTGACGATGGCGTTGTGGGCGGCCATGCGCTGCACGCCAAGGGCCAGTACCACGGTAAGGATGGCGGCCAGGCCTTCCGGTACGGCGGCCACAGCCAGCGAAACGGCGAGCAGCAGGGAATCAATCACGTCGTGGACGTCGTTGAAGCCCTCGAGCACGGCGAGCGCTACCAATACCACGACGGCGATGATGCACACCGCAATACCCAGAATCTTGGAGACATAATCCATCTCCTTCTGCAGCGGAGTTTTCTCGTCTTCGGTGGCGGAAAGCATGTCGGCAATCTTACCGACCTGTGTGTTCATGCCGGTGCCGGTCACGATGGCACGGCCTGTGCCCTGCGTGACGGATGTGCCGTTGAAGATCATATTGGCGCGGTCGCCAAGGGCCTTCGCTTCGGTGAGCGTATCCGGCTTCTTACCGACTGGCACGGATTCGCCGGTCAGGGAGGCTTCGGCAATGCGCAGGCTGGCCGCGTTGACCAGTCGTCCATCGGCAGAGACCGAGTCGCCTTCGGCAAGGACGATGATGTCGCCGGGAACCACGTCGGCGGTGTTGATGCGCAGCACCTTGCCGCCACGCAGCACCGAGGTCTGCGGAGCTGTCATTTGGGCGAGCGCCTCAACGGCGGCTTCTGCCTTGGCTTCCTGCATATAGCCGAGCACGGCGTTGACAATCAGGATGAGGATGATTACGAGGGCGTCGAACGGCAACGCTTCGCCGCCTTCTGCGCCGGGACGCGCATTGGCTTTCTCGATGCCCCATGCAATGACTGAAATAATGGTGGCTGCAATCAGCAGGTACACCAGCGGATCCTGGAACTGGGCCAGGAACTTCTTCCATTTCGGTACGGGCGGGGCGCTGGCGAGCTCGTTCGGGCCGAATTTGGCCAGTCGGCGCTTGGCTTCTTCCTCGCTCAGGCCGTGGGATGGGTCGACGTTCAGGGCTTTGGCCACGTCGTCGACGCTGGTCAGACTTGGATCAGTATCCCCCAATAGCGCTTCCTGTGCGCGCACTTCTTCCGATTCCACGACCCCGTTCGTTGCGGTCGCGGACTTTGCGGATTGATCGTTACGATCATCCATGGTGTTCTCCTTGGTATCGCCGCGGAGTAGTCAGCCTCGGCCGGCACCGGGTTGTCTCTCCCGGGCGGCGCAGGACTGCGCGGTTATGGGCATCGACGCAATTGCAGCCGATGCGTACGATGCCATTATTCCATAACCCGGCGGCACACTGGTCAAGCCATGACGGGCGAGCTGGGCGCGGACATCGTCGAGCGGTACAACGACTCGCCCATCGCTGCGGCCGCGCTGCCCGCCCTGACCTCGGTGCGTCCGCCGTACGCGCGTATCGTCACCGAGGTCTTGCGTCTCATCGAAATCGGGCCCGGGAATCCCACGCACATCTCGTTGCCACCGGAACTCGTCGTGCGCGCCTCGAGCTCGAATCGGCTTATCTGACGGCGAGGGTGCCCACTTGCGCGCCGACGGCCACCGTACCGGAACCGGTAAGATCCAAAGCGGCGATGGTGGCCGGGTTGGTGAACACCACGATGACGTCGGTGGCTTTGCCCGCGGCCTTGACCGCATCGAAATCGACCTTCTCGATGGGATCGCCGGCTGAGACCGTCTGCCCGGCACTCACCAGCATCGTGAAAGGCGCGCCCTTGAGTTGCACGGTATCGACGCCGATATGCACCAACACCTCGACACCGCCCGGAGTGGTGATGCCCACGGCGTGTTTGGCGTCGGCCACGGTGGTCACCGTTCCGGAAACAGGGGCGACGACCAGCCCGGAGGACGGCACCACGCCGAACCCATCGCCCAGAATCTTGGCGGCGAACGTGTCGTCGGGCACTTTCTCGATGGACTCCCAGACGCCATCGCATGGGGCGAGAACCGACGTCGCTGCGGGGGCGGGCGCCGCCTCATCGCTGTTGTGGAACAAACCGGAGAACAATCCCATAATGACTCCTTGAAAACCAATGATGGACGATAACGGATGGGTTGCGTGACGCCGATCATGTCGACGTCACGCAGCCCATCCGTCATACCAAGCGACAGAGCGCCAAGCGCTAGGCTTTATGCAGCTCTTCCATGGCATCGGCCACAGCCTGCACCTGCGTGCCGACCACAACCTGGACATTCCTGTCGTCGATGACCTTCACGCCGGGCACCAGCTTGCGGATGGCGTCCACATCCACCTTGGCGGTGTCCTTGACACCCAGACGCAGACGGGTCACGCAGTTCTCGATGTCGACGATATTGGCCTTGCCGCCAAGCAGCGCGTAGAGCTTCGCGGCCAGCGCGGCGTACTTGTCGCGGGAGACCGCGGCGGCCGGGGCGGCGCCGGTGTCGAGAATGCCCGCCACGGCGGCGGCGCCCTCATCGTCAACGCCATCGCCACGGCCCGGGGTCTTGAGGTCGAACTTCTTGATCATGAACGTGAACACGAAGTAGTAGATGACCGCAAAGACCAGGCCCTGCACGATAAGCATCCACGGCATATGCGCCTGCGGCACACGCAGCGAGAGGAACCAATCGATGAAGCCGGCGGAGAAGTTGAAGCCGGCGATCCACTGGAAGGACGCGGCGATGAACACCGACAGGGCGGTGAGCAGCGCGTGCACCACGTACAGCGGGAAGGCGGCGAACATGAAGGAGAACTCCAGGGGCTCGGTCACACCGGTGAGGAAGGCGGCCAGACCACCGGCGAGCATCAGGGAGCCGACGGTACGACGGTTCTCCGGCTTGGCGCAGCGGTAGATGGCAAACGCGCCCGCAGGCAAGCCGAACATCATGATCGGGAAGAAGCCGGCCTGGTACATGCCGGTGACGTACTCGCCCCACGGCTGGAATCCACCGGTGGCCAGCACAGCCTTGGTGGTGCCGTTGAGACCGCCCACACCGTTCCAGAACTTGGTGATGTCATCAATGCCGGCAAGGTTGAACCAGAACACGTTGTTGAGGGCGTGGTGCAGACCCGTGGGGATGAGCAGACGGTTGAAGAAGGCGTAGATGCCGGCGCCGACCGCGCCCATACCCATCAGGGACTCGCCGAAAGCGACCAGACCGTTGTAGACCAGCGGCCACACGAACAGCAGCACCAGGGAAATGACCGACATCAGCGCGGCGGTCAGGATCGGCACGCAGCGACGGCCGGAGAAGAAGGCCAGGAAGTCGGGCAACTTGGTCTTGCTGAAACGGTTGTACAGCGCACCGGACACGCAGCCGACCATGATGCCGAAGAACACGTTCTTGTTGCCGATGGCGCCAGGAGCAAAGGCGGCCGGCGGGTTCTCGGCGTCGAAGCCCAGGAACATGGAGGCCGAGCCCATGATCGTGGTGATGGTCATGAAACCGACCAGACCGGACAGGGCCGAGGCGCCGTCCTTGTCACGGGCCATGCCGACGGCCACGCCAACGGCGAACAGCAAGCCCAGATTGTCGAGGATCGCCGAACCCGTCTTGCACAGATAGGCGGCGATGACGTTGCCGCCACCCCAACCGCTCGGATCGATCCAATAGCCGATGCCCAGGAAGAGCGCCGCGGCGGGCAGGCAGGCGACGGGCAGCATCAGCGCGCGGCCTAGTCGCTGAATATAGGCTTTCATTTCTTTCTCCCTTCATGCGGGTTTTCCAGCGGTGGAGTACTTCTCTGTGCCCTGCTCCGCCGTCACGCGCCGACCCTCCATTGGACCGGCCGATATCCGGCGGGGCGAGTACCGCTTTCAACGGATAATAGTACGCCACAGACGTCATGCGCCGCAACTCAGCGCACTGAAATCAAGGCTCGGAGAACCGTGCGCGGATTTCGGAAACCTAATCGAACATGCAAAGCGTCTGAGCCGCGGAATGCCGCCATTTTCGGTCATGTTCGTTTGTGCGGAAACAGTTCGGATGGGTGCACGGTTCTTACTGAGAATCGTCCTCTGCACCCATCGCGGCGGCCATGGCGGCGTCTCGGGAACCCTTGGTGACCCGCAGGCCCACGGTGACGCCGACCAACACCACCGTGCAGGCGATCCACAGCATCCGCCCGC
>OBVU01000613.1_pt1 | contig 19428 bp, 35 predicted proteins | sample 1495171 | NCBI WGS metagenome assembly OBVU01 (sample SAMEA2580028, study PRJEB22360) | human gut metagenome | biome: human gut; feature: human-associated habitat; material: faeces | place: Denmark | collected 2008/2010
GCGAATATCGCATGTTTTGCCACTCCATGAAAGGTTGAAGGGGTGGCGAAAGTTAGTATGACATCTAATGAGATCGTGGCCCTGCATCGTAATGAAAATTCCGCGAAGATCCCAATAGACAAATTTTCCATTTTCGTCTCTTTGAATTTCACAATGTTTAAGGATCCCGGCATCCACCAGAATTTCGAAATGCCCTAACAATTCATTAGGAGCACCATCATCCGGGCTGTTGATAGAAAATTCATCACGATATCTTTTCTCTTCTATGTAATCCTTCAGTTTCCCTTCTTCGACCAGCTCAAGGATTTTGCGGACTACATTCCAATTTCTCTTCATGATTCGGTCTCCAAAAAGGCGGCGGCCCTCTCAGATAGCCGCCTATATGATTACGCTGCCTGATGGCTCAGCCAGTGTTTGTAGCAAGGGAGCTCCTTGACGCGGTATCCGATCTTGTCGAGCGAGGCTTCAAGCGACGCCCAATTAAAGTCGTGGACTGCTTCCCACATTGATGCGGCGTAAGGAGAATCAACGCTCCGGAGGAAGTCGACATAGCGCTCGAGGTTTGCGCGGTGGAGGTAGCGCCACGTGTAGACGAGAGACCGTAGTTCCTCCATGAAGTGCGCCTTGACGGTGTAGTACTTCGGCGGAATCGGTTCATCCTTGTAAGTGGTGCTTTCGATGCGCTTGATCTCTTCCTGTTCGTGCTTGAGCCACTCAGCGCGGGTTTTGACGGGAACTGTCTGGATGAAAGCGAGTGCGGCTTCGAAGTCCTTCTTCTGCAGGCAGGTGTACCGCGGGATGCGGAAATGGTCCTTGAGGGCGGAGTAGATCACGCGGAAGTTCTTCGGTGCTCCGGATGCACGGCGTCCGACTGCCTTCTGAATCTCGCGCTGTTGGGCCTCGTCGATGTAGTCTGGACCGCTCTCACCTGAGAGCGCCTTTTCCATGCGATCGAACTCATCGATATACGCCCACTTAAACTTGTCGGCTTTCACACCAGTGAATCCCATAGCGAGGAAGGTGAATCCCGCTTTCGTGAGGGCATAAGCCTTGTACTTGACAACGCCCTTTCCGAGGTTTGAAGGGCGCTCAAGCTCGACGGGAATGAAGTTCCCCCGGCGATCTTCCGGCGTGCGCTGGATGATGTCTTCTACGTCGCGAAGGACGTGACGATGATTCTTTTCAAAGACTTCCGAGATGTTCGTCGTAAGGACGGTAGCAAGGCCGTTGCAGACAGTGATAGCGGGCGCAGTGGTGCGCGTTTTGACAGCGTTCATGCTTGTCTCCTTGAGAGGTTTAAGAACCTCGCTCCCACTTTCGACGGTGGTGGGCGAGGCATCGCGGGGTCGAAAACCGATCTCAAGGTATCGGCCACCCGAAGGTGCCCGCGAGCCTCTCCCATAAAGGAGACTTTCACGCAAGTCTGTGATTTTCTCTAGAAGCCCAAAATTGGGCACCTAAGAAAAAAAGCCGCTTCCAACGGTCGGCGGCTTTCTTGCGCCTTGAGATCAGTCGGGTTTCGACGCCCGTCCCCGTCGCTTTCACGGGGCAGGGTTATTGTGCCCGATCTTAGGCGCTGTGTCAAAATGAACATTACTTGTTGGACATCGGAGAAGAAGATGACGGAATCTGTTGACTCCAATACTGAGATCGAAATCCTTGAGACCTGTAGCCATCAAAATGGCAGACGTTATTGGCTCGCCAAGGAGTTCATGCATCGTTTGGGGTATAGCTCATGGGAGACCTTCAGAAAGGTCATAAATAGGGCCATGGTATCGTGTGCAAAGCTTGATCTGGACGTCTCCGAAGCGTTTGAGCAAGTTCGAGGTGAAGATGGCCGCCTGGTGGACTTTAAGCTGAATAGGTTCGCCTGTTTTCTGATTTCCACCTTTGCAGACGATAAAAAGCCTGAGGTGCAGAGGGTAAAGATAGCGCTGTCGGCATTTGCGGAAGCGATCATTCAGTCTGCAATCGATTCAAACAGCGTGCTCCGTATCGAAACTCGCGAAGATCTCAAATCGGCCGAGAAACTGCTGAGTTCCGCCGCGAAAGAGGCGGGGGTCCAGCCATCAGAATTTGGCATCTTTAAAGATGCAGGCTTTCGAGGCATGTACAACATGCCGTTAGCGGAACTTCGCTCCTACAAGGGGGTGTATAGGAGCGGCTCTACTACTCCGGTCTTATATGACTTTATGGGCATAACCGAACTCGCAGGCAACCTGTTTCGCGACACTCAGACTGCCGAGCGCATTCGAAGTAAAGGAGTGAAGGGGCTCAGGGATGCCGCTGCATCTGCCAAGGCTGTCGGAAAAGAGGTGCGAGAAATGATGTTCCGGAACAGCGGAACGAATCCCGAGGATTTGCCCATTGAAGAGGACGTGCGAAAGGTCAAGTCTCGACTCAAGAAGGCCAGCCGAACCATGATCAAACATGACAAAAAATGAGAGGACTCTTTGCCGCCCATGTTTTTTTGATGCCGCCCGCCTAAGCGCGCCACATGGAGGCGGTTTTCACTGCTTATCCTAGAAGGCAAGCGGCATCAAGATGAAGCCCGCGCGCGGCGGGCTGTTGGTTATGGGCGTGGGAGTTGCGGTGGTTGGCTCTGAGCTTCCTGCTGGGGCTTGTCGCTCTTGTAGCTCATCTGGAAGCCGAGGCCGAAGTACGTGACCAAGAGGACAAGGAGGGGCGTGAAGAACCCATCCGCAAGCCTTGTCACGATCAGCCACACGATGGCGACTGTCCCGGCGATGCGCCCGAGGACGCTGACGATGACCATCGCCAGTTCAAAGTACTTGAAGGCCATTACCACTGCCCATCCATGTCCTTGAGACGCTGATGCAGGTGCTCGATCTCGTCGAGCTTCTGGCGAATGGTCTCAACGACTTTGAGCACGGCCTCCTCATCGGGGAAGCCGCAGAGCACCGATTCCAGAGAGCCCGCGAAAGTCAGATCGAAAATCGGATGCTCCATGCCCGCGCTCCTTACGAGATGACGACTGACTGGCGGTCTTCGAGGGCCGCGCCGGGGATGTCCTCACCGGCCTTGAGGGCCTTCTTGAGGGCAACCTTGTCCGGATCGACCTTGGTCACGACGCGCTTGAAGGCGTCCGGAAGCGCGTCGAGGTCGAAGACGTAAACGGCCTGCGTCCGGCTGATGCGGAGGGACGCCATGACGCCCTTGACCTTGCCGCCCATAGCCTCTAGGGCGGGCATCATGTAGGTCTTCAGGCGGGCGGCCTTGCCCTCCAGTGCCTTGCGGAGCTTTGCGAGGCGGTCTTCTTCGGCCTTGATGGCTTCGGCCTCGGCTTCGAGCTCGCGCACGTAGCAGGCCGTGGCCTCAAGCTTCTCAATGGCCGCGCCCTGGTATTCGGCATATGCGGCAAGAGCATCTCCGTCAACTTCTCCGGTATCAGGATCTGCATCGAGGCGGTCGAGAAGGTCGCGCAGCGCGCCGGGGATTTCGTAGATTTTCATGGTAATTTCCTAAAAGACATCAGCCGGATTTAGGCGGCGAGTTCAAGGTTGGGGTTGCGATCAATTAGTTCTTCGGCGAGGAGGCGTTGATAGAAATAGAAGAGACCAGCGCCCGTGATATGCGGGGTCGAAGAGGTGCCAGCGGTTCCGTCAGAGTGGTTGAAGCTCGCAAAACGAACGACCATCAACCCGCGTCGGATGCTGATTTGCATAGCCTGGTTGGCGTTGGCATATAGGAAGCCGTTTTTGCGCAGCCAGTCTCGGAACTTTTGTGGGGGCATCCCAAGGATTTTTGCGGCGACTGTGATGGTTACTTCCTTACCGCTAGCAACAACGTCTTCGGCAAAAGCAACCTTCGGTGCGTTTTCCCGGGCTTGATGTTCAAGTGCTAGTTTTTGAGACTCAAGCACACCGTTTCTATCTATGGCGTCTGCCAGCTGTCTGAGGGCCTCAGGATATGAGGGCAGTGCTGGTACGGCAGTCTTCGATTTCGCGATTCGCTCGCAGTCGATGAAGTAAAGGCGAGCCTCCTTGCCCTTGGCGTTGCGCTCTACCATGGCAAGTTCTTTCGCCATGTCGAGACTAAGGTAGTAATCCTTCCGCTTGCCGCCGCTTACTAATAATCTAGTAAGCGTTATGAAGTCTTGATTCTCCTGAAAACCGAAGTCTTCAACACGGTTTCTAATCCAGTCATTAAATCGCGCCTTGACTTCAAGGAACGCGTGCAGATCGCGCGCGTTGCACGTCTGAATAGCTTCTCCACCGATGCGGGAGGGTTCGATCCTGATGAGTTCGGTCATTGATAAGCCTCAAACGAAAAAGCCCCGGTGGTTGGCCTGGGCTTGGGGTTGATTAGAAGGGAACGTCTTCTTCGAGGTGATCCATCGTCTCTTGCTGTTCTTCGGACTTCTTCTTTCCGGAGCCGACGAACTGCATGCTTTCGCAGACGATCTCAGTCACCGTCCTATCGAAGCCCTCGTTGTCCTTGTACTTGCGGGTGCGGAGCCGCCCTTCGAAGAGGGCGCTCGAGCCCTTCTTGAGGTACTGCTGAGCAAGTTCGGCGGTGCGTCCGTAAACCGCGATGGAATGCCATTGCGTTTCGGTCGTGGCTTCGCCGTCGCGGTTCTTGTAGCGGCGGGACGTTGCCACGCGGATGACGCCGTAGGCGTTGCCGTTGCTCTCCCTGATGTCGGGGTCGGCCCCGAGGTTGCCGAGGATGATGACTTTGTTGAGTGAAGCCATTCGTTGTTCTCCTTAGAACGGTGTTGGTGAGTTGTCTGCTTCTGCGGCCGCCTGCTTGCACTTCTCATGGAAGCCCGAGTCAACCAGTTGCTTCCTCTCGTGCTTCGTCAGCTTGCTCGAGAACCACTCCTTGTAAGGCTCGGTTCCTCTGCTTGCCGCCTCAGACGCTGCGGCCTCAAGCGCTGCGGTATCGGGATAGGTTCCTTCGATCGGTTCCTGAGCCGGGGCGGGAGTCGCCTGCGGAGCGGGACTTGCGGCGGGCTTTGCGGGAGCCTTCTGGGCGGTCTTCTGGTTGCTCCTGCCCTTCGGCTGAGACTTCTGCTTACCGTCGTCGAGGTCGCTGCCGTCGTTGTCGTCGTCAGCGGCGATTCCGAGGAAGGTCGAAAGGCTGTAGCGGCAGGCGTAGGTGCGCGTCGCGCCGATACCCTGAGCGGAAGAGGAAGAGGAGCCCAGGCGCACGACGGGCATCGTCAGCACGCCGGAGGAGAGGACTTCGCCGGTCTTGTATCCGAGGACTGTCTCGACGCTGACGTTCACGCCGTCGCTTGTGACCTTCTGGAAGAGATAAATGCCGTGCGCATTGAGGGCCGGGCGAACGGCCGCAAGGATTTCGGCCAAGTCGGCGTACATGCCGTAGGCGGCCTTTTTAGTTTTGTTCGGCGCTTTGAATTCGGCCTGAGCGGCCGCAAGCGCCTCGAAAATGGAGGCGTGTTCAGTGTTGTCGTTCATGTATGATTCTCCGCAGGGTTAAAAGAAAAAGACTTCGCCGAAATCTTTCAGTTCCTCGGCGTTGTCTTCGTCTTGACCAGAGGTGTGGGCCGAAGCACGTTCTGCTTCCCACACCTCTTTTGCTTTCTGCTCGTCGTCCGGATCGAAGAAGTCCGGAGAGACCGAGAGGAGGTAGCTTTTGCCCTTCTGGGGGGCGAAGTCGCTAGCGGTAGCGGTAGCGGTTGCGTTCATTTGAACCACCTTTCCAGCAGGTATTTCAGGAAAGCAAAAAGCCCGCCTTGAGAGACGGGCCTTGCGGGAATTTTGTGCGGGTGAGCGGGGATCATGCTGCGCTCTCCTTAAAGTCGTTCAAGCTGTCCTGCACGTCGTAGGGCGGATCGTCATCGCCGGGCACCCAGCCCGGGTCGTAGCCGATGATCATTTTTCGCCCTCCTTGTATCCGATGATGCGCTGCGACTCGAGCGCTACGGACTTGCAAAACGCTGCTAGCGTCTCGATGCATTCCGATTCCTTTTGCGGATCGAGGCCAAAGCACGCGCCTAAGGCGATTATGTGCACCAGGCTCAGATCATCGCCGAGTCTCCTTTCGATCTCTCTTGAGACTTCCTTCCAATCCATGTAGAGGCAGGGGGCTCCCCAACAGTTGTAAAGCAACTTGTTCCGCAAGTCCGAAACAAGCTCGCGGGCCGTTTCTGTATCGGTAAGCATGTGTGCTCCTTAGCGCGCAGCGCAGTAGGCGATGAATCGCCAAAAAAGTTCATTGAGCCCGAAGAGGATGACCGCACTGCCGATGCCGATCGGGATTGCGGCAAGCTGCGCGCGGCGCTCTTCAGAGAGCTCGCGTCGGCTCAAACCCTTGGCTGGACTCCCGGTCAGCGTGTCCAGCAGGAACGTTGTGAACTTGGTCATTTGAGGCTCCTTCTGTAGCGGGCCATTGCGACGCCGGCGGCGTAAGCGAATCCCTTGGTCTGCTCGTCCTCTTCGTCGATCTCGAGCATCTGGGGACTGAAGCGGCAGAGAACTTTCCGGAGATCGTTCTCTGACACGTACATGGCGTGGTGGTGGACTTTCCGGAAGCCCTTGCACGCTTCGCACATATCGGCGTATCGCATGGCGCTGAAATCGACCGTGGTGAAGTAGCTCATTTCGCTTCTCGCAAAAGAAAAGCCCCGGCGCTTTTCAGCGTCGAGGCCGTGTTGGTTGTGGCGATGTCTGCAGCATCAGATTCAAGCCGCCTCCCGGCATGCCATCCAACCAACAAGTTGACAAAACTAGAAGCGGCTTGAATCTGGGCTCTCCGGAGAGAGCATGAAAAAGCCCCCGCTCCTTTCGGGGCGAGGGCCAGTTGCTGGTGTAAGCAACGAAGTAGAGTTACCGGGTGACGTATTTGATGGCAAGGCTCATCACAAGACCGGCAACAATCGAAACAACGATGTCTTTAATGGCTGACATGTCTCCCGGGGAGAGCCAGCGGCAGCCTGCGGGCAAAACAAGATTGGCGACATATGTGCCGACCAAGGCAAGTGCGCATATGCACAGGAACGCAATGAGCACCAGAGTCACCCAGTGGCGCAACGTCAATTCCTGTTGGAACCTCTTGTCTTTAAGGTCGTTGAATTTTCCCTGTTTAGGCAGATCCTTGATTGACTGCGCCTTTTCAGAGGAAAGGAAGTCAAGCTGCAGGGGCTCTTCTAACGACTGATTCTGTGAAGTAGGTTCTGATTGAGGAGTCGTCGATTTGTCCATACAAGTCCTTCCCATCATTGGAAGCGCGGGCCCATGGCGAGCCTTTCAGGTGCGACCAGACCGAAAGTTGATTTGCCGTGAAGTCTCCAAAAAAGGTCAACGTCTGAGTAATGGCTGCCTTCACTGCAGCAGGCCACTTTTCAGCATCTGCTGTTGACTGGGAGTCAAAAAGACCGTCAATGCCGTTGGCTTTGAGCTCTCGCAAGGTGCGCGGGAAGACTGGGCCGTATTGCCAAGCTTCGGGACTTTCATCGCAAAGACGAAAATTCAGCATCGCAAGAGACACGCCATAGCAGCAATACATGAGCTTCTGAAGCTTTGTTGCGTTCACTGGCACTTGCAGCTCGCGGCACCTTTTGATGATGTACGCCATCACCTGGAGGCTGTCCAGCGGGCGAAACGTTTCATTCGTCATAGCTCCTCCTGTGAATAAATGTTTCCGAGCCTTTTATTGTGGCATGTAAGTGGGCTTCAAGGTGTGAAAAATGGTGAGAAAAGAGGAGAAACGCGGAAAGTTTCGTCCTGCTTCACCACTTTAAATTTGAGAGCCTGGCTGCGTTTTGCTTGTGTTGCTCGGCGCTGTACAGCGTCCACAGGTACTTGCAATCGGCACTCATGCCATCGTCGCGAAGAAGATGACCCCGCCGATGACGCCGATCATCTGGGCTTGATGCTCTCTGGCGAGCTCAGCCGGGGCATACCTGGTCGTACTGGGCCAGGATGTTTGGGTGGGGTAACGGGCCCTCGAAGTGTTCGCTCTTTGAAGCGGTCAGAACGACTTTCGCCTGATTGACGACGCCTGCCTTGGAGGTAGCTTCACTTGTCGGCGTGCGATTGACTTTCCTTCTGGACACGGTGCAGGGCCTTTTCGAAGTCGCTTCGAATATTCGCCATATCGGCACTCTTGCCGATATAGGAATTTTCGAGAATGGAGTCGTCGAAGCGGGTTGTGACGCGCTTCGGAGTAAATGCCTTGAACGGAGCAGTCAGTCCGTCAAGGAGACCGCGGCAAAAGTCCCCTGACTTTGAGGCGGCAGCAGTGGCGGTGTTCATAGACGTTCTCCCATAGTGCGAATCATCATACTCGACGCAAATGTCTTGCAGTACGAGGGCTTGTCATTGGTGGCCGATCGACTTCGTTAGCGAGCGCTTTTAGTGATCGCGTAAACAACCACGCCAAGCGTCGTCCCCACTATGCCTATAGCGGCCCAGTCGTGGCCGCAGTATGCGAGGAAGATGGCACCTGAGAACGCGAGAAGCGCAACGAGAATCGCGCCCACGGAGGACACGAGATTCTGCCAGTGGATGTAGCGATCAATCTGGGCCGCACGCTTGTGCCTCTCAGCCGCTTCTTGCGCGGTAAGGTCAATGATCTTGTCCACCAGGTCCGGTCGAAAGTCATGCAGCTTCTTCAGCTCGTCAACTGGCGGAAGAGGAAAGTCGTTTTCCTGCGAAACCGCCCTTACCTGGTTCCCGGTTGGATCCTGAAGCTCAACGGCGGTATGTTTCTGAGACATTCTCTTTCTTTACTCGCTCGATGCTCTTTTTCAGATCACGCTCTACTCGACGATAATCCTCGTAGAGACGCCTACGATCATCCGAAAACGACGTTCGGCTAGCCGCCGGGTATCCCCACTTTCTCAAGGGGGTCCCTAGCGCTGCCATGCCGTTAGCGAGAATCCGCAAAACGGTAGCCATAAAACCTCCTTTAAGGGCACGCTGACCATCGAACCTATTCTAGGCGAGCTTCGAAGGAACAGTCTTAACAAGACGTGAGACAAGTCAACCTCAGCCCGCTCTTGAGAATGGGCTGAAGTTGGCCGGCTTCCTCTGGGGTAAGCTGAACTTGTCGCGGCTCTCACATTGCGACATTGTTCAACTACCTCAGAGGAGAAAACATGAGTGTTTATGACGTGCTTGCTCAAGCGATTGAGGAGCGCCGGGTGGTGACATTCACATACGATGGATTCCTGCGCGTCGTTGAGCCTTTCTTGCTCGGCACCACCACCGCAGGGCGTTCCGCGCTGCGCGCTTACCAAACAGCAGGCGGTAGCAGGTCAGGCACAGTGCCCGGGTGGCATCTGTTCTCGCTTGGCAAAATCGTCGGCCTAGCCACGTGCCAAAAGCGATTCTCCGGCGTGCGAGATGGGTACAACCCCTCTGATAAAGGTATGCAAGCCATCGGCGCTCATATTTAGCCTGAGCGCCGCAGTCGCACGGCCCCGGCGGAAGCGCGGGGTCGTTGTGGACTGCACAATCGCTGTCGTGTTGAATCATGGTGTTCTCCATTCAGATTCAAGTCTCCTCCCGAAGAAGCCTTAAATCACTCTCTCGCTCCGAGAAGAGGCTTGAATCTGAGGTCTCCTTCGGTGCGAAGATATGAACTGTCGGATTCCGATTCGACATTCCATCAACTCACAGAAGGAGGAAACTCATGGAAGAAAAAGAGTTTTTCACCCGAGAACAGGCGGTAATGCTCATCTCTCAGCTCATTCAACAGGGCGCGATTGCCTTTCCGATAAGCCGCGAACAGTTAGCCTGGCTCACCAACGACGAGCGCATCGAACGCCTCGACGCTATCGGCGAGACATTACTTGCCCTGCTTCGTCAGATGACTGGGAAGCCGGATCTCAAGCCATCTGAATCCGAAGGATTGCTCAGAGAGGTGAAGCGCCTTGAAGAGGATCCTGATCGTCCGAATCCTCCGGATGAGGAGAATCCTTTCTAAGCACAGCGGCGCGTTCGCGCTGCGCTTCCGCCAAGGCGTAGCAGGTTTCAGAGGCGGCGACTAAGTCTTTAAAGGCTTCAGTCGCCGTCATCCCTCTGCTGAGGATGGCGGGATAGTTGTCGATAACGATCTGCAGGAAGTAGAAAAAGTTGACTTCTTGACGTTTCATGATGAATCCTCTTGGATGGATTGCGGAGTTAGGTCAGTCAAAGAGCTTTCCGGAGAAAGTGCTTTGATTGGCCTCCCGGAGCGTGCCTTGCATGGGGGCGAGGCATTCTTGGAATAAATGCCGGGGAAGCGGCCTGAAGCTGGGCTCTCATAGGAGAGCATGAAAAAGCCCCCGCACCTTTCGATGCGAGGGCCTGATTGTTCGTGTCAGCGATTAGTGCCGATGCTTCGGGGGAAGACCGCGAAGTAGGTAGAAGCCAAAGGCGGCTAAGACGCAACCGCCTACGATATAAACAATCCATGCGGCAGACATAGTTAGCGCTCCAGATAGTAAGTAAGGGCGAGAGACACCCCGATGAAGGCGATTCCGCAGACCGCCCCAACGACGTTCCCCTGGAAAATCCCGACAGCCAGACCAGCTACGCCTAATTTCTCCAAGGCGTCGGCTACGCGTTTGATCATAGCCCGTTTTTGATTGTCAGTAAGTGTCACGTCGTATCCCCGTGTGTCTCTGCAATCCATTATACGAAAAGCCCACCTCAGCCCGCTCTTGAGAATGGGCTGAAGTTGGCCTGCTCCTTGGCGATGGTCTGAACCGTCCCCCGCGGAGGGAAGCTGTATAAAGCAAAGCCCCCGCACCTTTCAGTACGAGGGCTGTTGTCGACGCGGACTACTGTCTGGCTCTCGCGTCCGGTTGGATCCTTATCGCGTTGCGCTGCTTGTATTTGAGCCATTTGCTGTACTTCTGAGCTTCGATTTCAGAGGAGAGACGATCTTCTTTGAACTTTGAGCCAGTCTCTGTCTAGAGTCCAGAAAAGGAGTTCTACTCAGTGGCTGGTATCTAGAAGCTGTTGCGCTTCCGATATACCCAAGCCCCTGAAACAAGCGCTTGATGGTTTCGGTCATAGTCGCAATCCAGAGTGATAGAGAAGGCCGCCACTATGGCAGGCCTCCGCATAGGATCGCAGGCTTCAGCAGAAGCGCAATGGGATAGGACGAAAGGACATATGTTTACTTGAGGAGCCAAGTAGTCAGGCCGCTGGCGATAGCAGAAATTACAACCGCTCCGCCAATGATGAATGCTTTCCATTCCTTTAGCTTGCTGACTGAGTCGCGGAGCCTTCCAAGCTCGTCTTTGCATTCCTTGATTTCGCGGTCATGTGCATCCAGACGCGCTTCAATGCGGCCAATGTCCCGAAGAACGTTTCCGTCACTGAAGTAGGCGATATTTTGAGGGGCAGGAGAATTTAGCGAGCTGTTCTCATTCGGCATCTCACTCCCCCATCTTGACCTTGAGCCACTCCCAAAGGGCTGTAGGGGCAAAGCCGCCGTATGTGGTTACGGTCGTAATCACCGCCGGGCATGGCCGATCGTCTTTGTTCTTATTCCCCGGAAGGTCAAGCCGATCAGCAAGCTCAGCAGATGTTCCGCCGAACTTAACAAAGCAGGCATGGTTTCCGGGCAGGATAAAACGTTCTGTCTCGGTGAAGCTGGCGGAAACGACACGCACCAGCCGGTCCGCATCTTCCGTGGGGACAATCATAAATACAGGCATAAAAGCTCTAACTTTATGTTGGAAGTTGGTACGAGCACCTTATCCATTCATTCTTAAGAATAGTTTAAGAATGTAGGTAATGCCATAGGGAACGGATTGAAAGGACACACTCTTGCGGCCTCGTTGGAAGCCGCAAGGTTTGGCCTTTCCCTTGAGGCGCGGGAAGGTCAAAACCTGCATACGCGCCTCAAAGGTTGAAAGGGGCTGTACCCCCTTTCACTGCTCAGGTCTGCCCGTGTGCGCTCTTACTCGCTCGGCGGGAGGTACTAGCTCCGCGCCTTTATCGGCTTTCCCTTCGCCCGTCTGACTACTCATCATCCGGTGCACCTGCCGCCTTTCGGGCGGGGGTGGAATTGCTTTCGAAAGGCTTTGTTGCCTTATCGACAAGACAAACTTTACACATGCAATGAAGGAAAAGCAAGTTTAATTTGCCTATCAAACCGTTCTCAGGCAAGTTTTGTTTGACTATGGTCAAAAAAAAGGCCCGCTCTGGGCGGGCCATGGATAAACGGAAAGCAATCAGGCTCTGAAGCCGTTGAAGACAAAAATTACACGACCATGGATGTGGGCTCCGTCTAGTTCATCTCTCGACAGAGTCGTAGGCGGATAGGAAGCGTTGTCCGAAATGAGGGTGAGAGAGCGATTTAGGTTGATCTGCACGCGTTTGATGAACACATCGTCACCGTTTACGAAGACATAAATGCCGTCGCCTCGCGCTTCTGTCTGGTGAGTATCTACAAGCACTAGCCCGCCTCTAGTAATGGTTGGTTCCATGCTATCGCCCGACGCGCTAATGATCTCAAATTGGCCGTCCCGGATTCCGTGAACCCCGGGCAAGGACCTTAAAAAGTCATCAGAAAACTGCATCGCGCCAACGCTATTGGCTTGAACTGAAGGCGATCCCGAACCACAAGATCCGTATGCGTCTAAGACAGGTACCACAGTCCAGCCATCTTGCTGAGGAACGGCGTTCATGCCGGTTGCCGGTACGTAAGTGGGGGCCTCGTAGTCTTCGTCGCCCGTAATTTGCCCCGGCGTTACCCCTAAGAAATCCGCAAGCTTTGAAAGCTTTTCTAATCGTGGATTCCCCTTTGTTGCCCATCTCTGTACTGCTTGGCGCGTTACGCCAAGGGCGTCTGCTACCTGTGCATGGGTTAGCCCTTTGGCGCGCAGGATAGTTTGCAAGTTGTTCGACATAAATCCTCCACTCGCTAGTGTCAGAAAAGTTTGCTTGCACCGCAAGCAAATTAATCTTGCGCTATACTTTGCTCTAAAGCTAGAATTGCTTGCTTTTAAAGCAAAAAACGCCATGACAGACATCAGCACAAAACAAGCCGAGCTTTCAAAAAAACCCAAAAAAAAAAAAAAAAAAAAAAAAAAGCCGATAACGCCGTTCAAAAGGCGGTAGAGAAGATGGGGAGCCAAAAAGCCTTAGCAAAGGTTTGCACCCCTGAAGTTTCAAGACAAGCGGTCGCTTTTTGGATAAAGCTCGGATACGTGCCCGCAAAGCATGTGCCAGCCGTCAACCTCGCAACAGGGATCCCTAGAAGTGAATTAAACCCGCTCTTTAAGTGAGTTCGCCAATGGGCATGAACGCGATTAATTGGATGGCAAAACAGAAGACTGGCGACGACAAATCTAAGTCGGCGCTCTTTTGGCTCGCCTTCCATATGAACGATAAGACGGGAGAGTGCTTCCCCTCGATCTCGACCCTTCAGGCGGAGATGGAGGTTAAGTCAGACAACACCGTTCGAAGCGCGTTACGCCGCCTTCGCGATGCCGGGCTCATTTCGTGGGAGCGCGAGACGAGAGATGGGTTAACCGTCAAAACCAAATACCGCCTGCACATGCATGGATCAATGGCTGAGGGCACTTCAGCCAGTAATGGTACTTCAACCATTGCAGTACCTCAACCATTGAGGGAGGGTACTTCAACTGTTGAGGGGGGTACTTCAACCATTGCGGGAGGGGTACTTCAGCCAGTGCGTACGAACAAGGAAATAGAACAAGGAATTAACAAGGAAGAGAACAAGGAAAGTTCTATGCGCACTTCCGGGACTTCGTCGGCTATCGCCGCCGTCGCATCTGCGCAAGCGCAGACGCCCTATCCCGAAGACTTCGACCAGTCTCTTTTCGACGAAGCGCAGCGCGAAGCTCAGCTCGCGGGGGAAAAACCAACCGACGAACCGCCGAGGAAGGAAGAAAAGCCGAAGAGAAAGCGCACTTCAGTCGCTAGACCGGATGGAGTCTCCGAACAAGTCTGGGAAGACTTCTCCGCTCTCCGCACGAAGCGTCGAGCACCAATTACCGAAACAGCTCTCAAGGGCATTCAGCGAGAGGCCGAAAAAGCCGGGATCACTCTGGAAGCCGCTCTATCTACCTGCTGCGAACGCGGCTGGCAGGGCTTCAAGGCTGAGTGGTACAGACGCGAGAAGCTCGAGCAGAAGAACGCCTCTAAGGCTGAGTACCAACTTCCATCTAACGACGACTGGGACAACTTCGATACTGCGCACTACGCATGAAGAAAAACATGACGAATACATCACCGAAACGAAGCTTCACCCGCGCGGTGGCAGGAACAACCTTCTGCACTATCGGAACCCTGACCGACATCATCGAGTTGGCCGAAAAGATGAAGGCTCTCGCGAAAGAGAATCCTCAGCCGAAAGCGCCGGAGAAGCGTCAACCATCGCCTGAGGAACAGGCCAATGAGCGCCGATATCTCTTCTCTGTCGCCTTCACCAGATTTGAAGACGCGCTGCAGACTGACGTTCCAACCTGCGCCGAAGAACACTCCTTCAACGACTACGCGCCGACCTGCGCTGAAGCCGCTCGCGTCCTCAGGCTCTGCCGTCGCTTCGCTGAGGGCCTTGTGTCCCGCGTCGTCACGCAGCCGAAGGAGCGTTCGCGCCTCGGCATCGCTCTTTGTGGGCGCACCGGAACCGGCAAAACGCATCTCGCGTCGTCGATCTATTTCACCCTGAAGGCTGAAGGCATCGAGCCCGTCTACATGCGCGCCTCGACCTTCTTCGCTCTCTTCCGGGGTGCTACTGGAGTGTCTGAGGTCAAGATGATCACTCAGCTCGGACGCGTCTCCTGTCTCATCCTCGATGAGATCGGGCGCTCCGCCCTTACACCTTTTGAGGCGAACAAATTGCAGGAAGTCCTCGACGCAAGAGCCCGTAACGGATATCCGTCCATCCTCATCACGAATCTCCAAATCGACAAGCTGAAAGACGTTCTGGGGAGTGCTCTCGCTTCCCGCATCGATCAACTCTTCTTCCCCATCGCTTGCATGTGGAGCGACTACCGCGTGAAAGAGTCGGCTGCGAACCTGAAGCCCGAGGAGGTGTTCTAAATGCCTCAGCTTATTCGCCAATACCAGTTTAACTGGTTCTTCAAGTGGTTCATTCGCTGGCAATGCATGCGCAGGTCGATCTGGGATCCGAAAAAGCTCCCGTTACAGCGCACGACTCAGACTGAGAACGGCATGTTCTACATGCTCTACCGAGGTTGGTGGGACGGCTCAGATGAGAGACTGCCCCACTTCCCAGGGTGCGAAGCGCTTTATACGGACGGGACTAAAGGGGCTTGTTCTTGCGGAGTGAGACTCCTGGCAGAAGGGCATCTTTTTCGATTTGTTCGAGTCCGGGCAGTATCTCTGGGAAGGCGCCTCCCGTCCACTTACCGTTGGTACCGAGATAGGGATCCGTTTCTAGATCAATCGCTGTCGGGAAGGCTGAGAGTCCGCACTCTGTTACAGAGTATGCAAGCGCTGTGGCGTGCCCGCTTAGCGATATTTCCGGCTCCAGCAGGCGGGCTAATACAAGTTCGTTCGTGGCCCCCTCGATCGAAAACCGAAGAATCGTCTGATTCTCAACAGCCTTCCGGGCTTCAGCAAAAGTAAGTTTTTTCATATTTCCTCCGTGGGATGGTTTGAAGACGTGTTGGGGAACACTCCTCAATCTTCTCACGGAGGTCCTTCAAGGACTTCCTTATGACCATCAAAGACCCGAACAACTTTCTACCTGAGGAGCCGCAATGAGCGAATGCCTTAAATGCAAGCACTGCGGAAGGCTCGAACCCTTACCAAGGGGCGATCCCAGCCGGCTGCAATCCGGTCAATGGGGAATGCTCGCGCGCGGCCTCGTCTACTGCTCCCTCCCCGGGGAGATCGGCGGCTACAAGCGATTTCGCTCCGTTGAGTCTAAAGATCGGTGCAAGTACTTTCGGAAAGAATCCGACCAGTCGCGCATCGAAAGACGCTGCCTGACCGTCAAACTCCTTCGGGCCGCATTCAATGAGTGGATGCTCTCAGTCAAACAAAAGAACGGATCAAACAATGACCGCAAGAAAATCAACAATCATCTCTCCAGTCGAAAAAACAGATCGCAGGCCAATCGCCACTAAAAACCCAAATCGACAGCCGCACGCGGAAAAGCGAATGCCTCAAGCATTGACATTTATAGACGCTAACAACCCTTCCTCATTCCCGCCGGAAAATGAGGACCTCTTCTTTGTCCTTAAAGACCATATGGGAGCATGGAATAGGTTCTACGGGAAAAGAATCGGCGAGATCATCTTTGCAGACCTGTACGGCCTTACCTTCTTGATAAGCCATATCAAGGCATGGGCTCCCGCAGGATGCACAAATACAGAAATGTTCAAAAGAAAAATCAAGAGCGGAGAAAACCGAGAGATTGATAAATAAAAATCTTTAAAAATACGACGCATCGCCCGCGACATTGCGACTTTTTATAACGCATGAAACTACCCCAAAAAGGATGTAAATGACGAAGGCTTATCAGTCGGGAAATTTGCCCCGGAATCTTATGAAAGAAGAGACGCTGGATGACGGAAAGAAGAAGTTCAAGGCCGGCGTGTGGTATGAGCTCGACCCCTTCGATATAACTACGTGGCCGCCAATGAGAGTAAGGCTTCTGATTGAGAGGGACGGCTTCGCGTTTTCGCCGTGTTATGCAGTCAGAATGACCGAAACGATGTATGGGCTGGCTCTTTACCCGAAGAGCCGATATCGACCAGTTGCAGAAATTACTCGCTTCCAATTAGCCCCCGTGTCCCGCTCGGATATGGCCGCGAAACGGAAAATGGAAGTGCTTGGGGCGGTTTACGGTGAGGCGCATCGTCGATGAAGATTTTCGTAGAGGGGATCCCCGTGGGTAAGGGAAGGCCGCGCTTTACAAGAACGGGGCATGCCTACACCCCGGGAAAGACGCGAATGTACGAAAATATCGTACGGTTGAGAGCGCTTGAAGCCATGCGGGGTGAGGCCCCACTGAAAGGGGCTGTAAGCGTGACGATTTTGGCGCGCTTTCCCGTTCCGGCCTCCTATTCCAAAAAACGTCGTGTGGCATGCCTGCAGGCCTCTGGAAAGCCCGCTAAAAAGCCAGATATAGATAACCTTGTAAAGGCTATTCTGGACGGTCTCAATGGAACAATCTTCGAAGATGATTCGCAGGTTGTGCAGCTCTCCGCCGCAAAAACTTATGCTGAAGTCCCCGGATGCGAAATATTTGTGAACAAAGCTGATGATTGATCCTTTCTTCCTTTCCCGGCTTGAGAATTGGAGCCGCGCAATTAGATCATCCGAAAAGAGAAACACTTCCTCTATGTTTCAAGTTATGGAGGTGCTTCGTCTTTTGCGCGAGCCCGAAGAAGATGAGCAGGGAGAGGAAGAGAAGCAAGAAAGGCCACCCGCCATCGATACAAAGGACGCCCGTATTCTTAGTGAAGCCTATAGCTCAACAAGGCTATCTCCTAGTGCTAGAGAGTATCTTCGCGTTGCCTTTGGAGAGTGCTGGCCCGAAAGAAGGTGCGCCCGCTACTTTCATCAGTCGGTTTCTTTATATCGGGAATGCTTGGAAGCGGTAGTGCGCAGGTTCCAATTTGTTGTTGAAAACCACTTTGACAACCGAGGGGAATGCAATTAAAATCCGACTTACAGTTTGATTAAGTGCACAGTTGCAAAGGGTTGGGAGCCGGAACGGCTCCCTTGCCGCACCCGGAAGAAACGCAAAGCCCGATCTGAAGAGACCGGGCTTTTTTTGATGCGCAACGAATAAACTATACACACTAAATGTTGACAGGTATGCATAAGGTGTGTACAATTACTCCTGTAACTTGATAGGAGGCGTTATGACTAGCGCAGAAATGATCAAGTTGCTTGAAAGCCTCGGCTGGAAGGTGGATCGACAAAAAGGATCCCACGTCCAGCTTAAAAAAGACGGGGTTCCGGAATTGATCACGGTTCCGCATCCTCGTAAAGATCTGAAGAAAGGTCTAGTTCAAAACCTTAAGAAGATCGCAGGCATCAAGTAACGATCAGGTAAGAGGGACGGGGTTGTCCCTCTTACTACTGCAATAGCGCGCTTCGAAAACTAGGAGTGAGCATGAATTACGTTGTCGCGATCGAGCCGGGAGATGCAGAAAATCCCGACTTTGGCGTCATCATCCCCGACCTTCCCGGTTGCTGCTCTCAAGGGGACGATCTCGATCAAGCCATCCGGAATGCGACTGAGGCCGCAGGGCTCTGGCTTGACACCGCCTTCGATGAGGGAAGATCGGCTCCGAAGGCCACTCCGTTTGCCACGCTTTATGCCGAGCATCCGGAATGGCGCGACTGGATTTGGGCGGCTGTTGATGTAGATCTCAGCAAGCTCAGCGATAAGGCCGAACGCATCAACATCACCATCCCTCAGCGCGTGTTGCGCCGCTTGGATGCCACAGCTCGTGCGGCTGGCGATTCAAGATCGGGCTACATCACGCGCATGGTTATGAGCGGAAATTGGTCATAATTAACCATCCGAGGCCTCTCAGGCGCTAGTCACTCGGATACCAAAGGGCTTCTCTCCGGAGAGGCCCTTTTTCTTTGAGCGGAGAGAAATGGGCTGCGTTTCCCGGAACAGACCAACAAGAGCGAGGGGTTACAATGAAAAAATCAAATTTTTTCCCGGAGCTCGATATGCGCGCATCCCTTCAGGGCCGGCTTGACAATACGCCTCTTCCCTACAAAGAGGGCTTAATGGCCGTCAAAGAAGCTGTTGTCAATGCTATTCAGGCCATAGATCTTGCGAGCGTTCGCGACGGCCATGTCGTTGTCACGATCCACAGGATCCAAAACAGCCAGATCAACGGGATCGAAGCGGAAAATGTCGGCGTTATTGACAGCGTTACTATCGAAGACAACGGTGTGGGGTTTACCGATAAAAATTTCGACAGCTTTAAGTGTCTGGACTATTCTGAGAAGAGAGAGAAATTTGGGTGCAAAGGAATGGGCCGCTTGATGTGGCTGAAAGCGTTCTCTCACGCCCAAATAGACAGCGCATTTTGGGCTGGTGATAAATTAAAAACCCGCAAGTTTGAATTTGCTGTTTCGCGGGATGGAAATGACGTTACCGAACCGAAGGAATCTGATCTTTCCTGGAAAGAGTCCGGGACTCGTGTGAAGCTGTGCAACTTCCGTGCCGAATACGAGAAGCACTCAAAAAAGCGGTTTGATGCGATTTGTAATGACATCTTCTCGCATTGCATCCGTTATTTTGCTGTTGGCGCGCCGGTATCGGTTGTCGTGAAAGAAGAAAGCGGAAGCGAGAAAAATCTCGACAGCATTTTGCGAGAGAATACGAACGATCGTAAAGAGTCGAAGTTCAACATCGGCGATTGGGAATTCACGGCTAACTTGATTTTGGTTAAGTCCCATTAGATGTCATACTAACTTTCGCCACCCCTTCAACCTTTCATGGAGTGGCAAAACATGCGATATTCGC
>OBVU01000618.1_pt1 | contig 19151 bp, 13 predicted proteins | sample 1495171 | NCBI WGS metagenome assembly OBVU01 (sample SAMEA2580028, study PRJEB22360) | human gut metagenome | biome: human gut; feature: human-associated habitat; material: faeces | place: Denmark | collected 2008/2010
GACCAGCGCGCGGCCGACCGCCACCCGTTGACGCTGGCCGCCCGACAGGTGCATGATGTTGCGCTTGGATTCCTCACGGCTCAAACCCAGTTCCTCGAGGATCTTCATATCGGCCTTGGCGCTGACCAGCCGCAGGTTCTCTTCGGGGGTGAGATAGTCGATCAGGTTATGGTCCTGGAACACCAGGGACACGTGCTCCCGACGGTGCTTCGCATAGCCCGATGCGGCGATGTCCTCCCCTTCGAAGCGGACCACTCCCCGGGAGGGGGCGTCCAGGCCGGCCAGCAGCGCCAGCAGCGTGCTCTTGCCGGCACCGGACGGGCCGGTGATCGCATACATCTTCCCGGATTCGAAATCCGCGCTGACATCCGAAAGAACAAGGATCTTCGCCGCGCCGTAAGCGTAATCGACATGGTCCAGTTGCAGACAGTTAGACATGATTGGTGACTCCTAACGCATAGAGGAAAGAATGGATTTCGGGGATTTGGACAGCACGACGGCGCATGACACGGCAAGGGCCACGGCGATGACCGCGCATCCGAGCAGCAGGATGAGCATCGTCTGCTCAGGCGGCAAGGCCTCCACATGCAACGATTCCAGCGGCGCGACGCCCGAATCGCGCAACAGTCGGGAAGACACGTATCCCGACAGCATAGCACCGGTGCCCAGCGAACACAGGGCGGCGACCGCCGCCATGAGTCCGGTTTCGATGGCGAGTTGTGCGACAATCCGCATCTTGCCGATGCCGAGGGCAAGAAGCGTGCCTATCTCATGGATGCGTGAACGAATCCAGAAGACCAGCGCCATCGCCAGCACCAGTACGTCCGCGAGGCAGACGGACAGCAGCACCATGCGCACCAGATCACGCACCGTCTGCACGGATTGCAGGACGCCGGAGAGCCGGGCCGAATCGTCGGTGACGTCGTACTTGCCGCCGGCCATGGTCTTGGCCCGTCCAACAGCCGCGGACAGGTCCTGTGGATTATCCGACAGACATCGGATCATGCCGATCCGGTCGTTTCCGGTCAGAGCGGAAGCCACTCGCATACCCGAATAGATGAGGTTCTCGGAAGTGTCCGAGGGCAGGGGGCTTTGGGCCTGCACGTTGCCGGAGAAGATCCCGGCCACACGCACCGTGGCGTTACGCCCCTCCTGCCGGAGACGGAATGTCGAGCCGACCGATAGGCCGTTCTGCAGCGCGAAGTCGCGGTGGACCAGCACATTGTCGCCGTCGCCCGAGATATGGCGGCCCTGCTCCAAGCGGTACAGGCCACTCTGGAATTCCTCGGACAATGAGGAATCGGTGGTGCCCAGCACGCTGACCTGCATGGCCAGATCGGAGTCCAGTCGGGGGCCCTGCCGGGGCATGACCGGACGCGCGCCATCCACCTGCGCCAAGGTCTTCGTCGCATAGGCAGTCTTCGTCACACCGGGGATACGCGAGAACCGGCTCGCCTCCTCGGCGCTGATGGGATTCTCACCGGCGCTGACGGTAAACCCTATGCCCATGCCCGCGCCGATGCTGTCGGACATGGTACGCAGGGCCGTCGAGACTCCGACCTGCGCCACCAGGCTCGTGAAGACCATCAGCATCAGCAGACCGATGATGCCGCTGCGTACCGGCTTGCGCACGATCGCCAACGTGGCACGCTTCCACACATTCATGCTCATCATCGAATCTCCGACAGGTCTCGCGGCGATTTGCGCAGCATCGGCATGCACGCCACCGCGACGCACACCAGCATCACCGCCAACAGTCCGAGCGCCACGTACAGCATGGCGGTCCCGTCGACCGACACCGTGAGCGAATCCAGGGTGCGCACCGACATGCTGGATTCAAGATCGCCGCCGACCTGCCCCATGTTGCTCAGCTCCTTCGCCGCGGAGGCGTTCACGGAATGGAGCGCCGTGGTGCCGAGCCATTGGGCCATTCCCTGCGCGCACAGCCAGCCGAGGGCGAGGGACGGCAGACCGATCAGCACCATCTCGGCGAGATATTGGGCGACCAGGGAGGGTTTGCCGACGCCAAGGGACACCAGTATGCCCATCTCCTGACGGCGGTCGTTCATCCACAGCAGCAGCATGAGACTGAGCACGAGCACGGCCGAGACGGTCACGCCGATCAGGGCGCCGCGCATCATCGAGCGCACGCCGCGGGCGGCATGCAGCATGCTCGACGAATACTGGTCGTTGCGCGTGATCTGATAGTTGTTCCAATCCACCGGGAGTTTCTTCGCGGCATCCATGGTCTTCTCCACGTCAACGCCCTTGGACAGCACGAAGGTGGCGTCCTGGTATATTTCCTTGCCGTCCTTGTACTGGTACAGATCGCGTGTGGTATCCAGATCGGTGTAGATGGTGTTGGCGGTGAGTTCCGCTCGGCTGGATACCTTTCTGGCGCTGTCGCCCTTGAATATGCCCACGATGGTGGTCTTGACGGTCGCCGTCGAATGTGATTCGTTGTCGGCGTCGTAGGCGTTGGCCTTGAGCGTGAGCGTGTCTCCGACTTTGAGCCCGTTGGCTTTGGCGAGATCCTCATGGATCATCGACGTGTACTTGTCGGAGGCCTTCAGGTGTCGTCCTTCGGCCATGCCGAGCGTGCGCGACGTGAACACGTTGAGTTTCGACGAATCATTCGTGCCTATGACGTTGGCGGCGTTGCCGAACTGCTGCTCCTTGGTCGCATCGTAATCATCGCCGCCGGGGACCTTCGCCACATTCGCCCCCACGAGATCGGCGGTGGCGTTCTGACGGACCATATACGAATCGACCCCGGGCAGTTGGGCGATCCGGCGCACGTCGGCGGGACGCACCATGCCGCCTCCGCGAGGCGTGAGCATGCTGCCCTGCAGGTTGCTGGCCAGCACGAATCCACCGACCGCTTCCTTCTCGATTCGTCCGGCGGCCTGTTGAGCTGCCCGAGAAACCGCGATCGTGGATAGCATACTCGCCGTTATGATGGTCAGTACTATGAGGAGCACTATGGTTCGCACTCGTTTTCTGAGCACATAGCGCACCGACCGTGCAACGAACGTCATCAATACCTCCTGTGGGCCTTGGGCTTTTCGCCCAAAATGCGAAACATGCCGCGTTTCGCCGGTTAGTTAGCCGCGACAATACATGATGCACCTCAAGATACGGGGAGAATACGCCTTGGGCGAAAGACGGAACAGCGGCGAATGTCGGTTATTCTGGATTTTGGTCCATCGCGGGCCGCGTCGATGCGTCGGCCCGCGAGGAATCAGCGCTCGCGCCTCACCTTCGAGGCAGCGAACATGAGGAGCGGCAGAGCGGCGAACACATAGTTCTCGCATTGGATGTACAGGTATGCGACCAGGACGAGCCAGCAGATGACGGTCTTGTGCCAGACGCCGGATTCGCCCGAACCCGCGCCGCGAACCCGAACGAGTGGGTCACGGACATCACCGAGTCCGGGATCCCGGCGGGCAAGGTGTACCTGCCGCCGGTCATCGACCGCTACGACGGCATGCCCGTCGCCTGGACGTGCGTGCTATCGTTGCGAACGACCATTCAGACAACGAAGTCCAACAAAACGTCACCGCCCCTCGCGATACGTGACACACCTTCGTATAGGAAATGCCGTGAGGGATCTGAATCTGGTCCCTCACGGCATTTCAGTATCTGATTGGTCGAAATCTCACAATCGCAGCCTCAGACGGATTGGAAGCGCAGATGGTCCGTTAACTTCCACACCGTATCTTGCAGCCGACGGAGTTCGGAGTCTCGGCTGACCGTGCTCCATTGCGTCGCATACGCCTCCATCCAGATCTCCAATGCTTCAGCAAGGTTCGCCTCATCGTCATGTTGAGACGTGGTGTTCGGCTGCAAAGTGTCAGTGATCCCGGTCTCGGACGCAAGCCGGAGGCCAACCCGGTTCAGCAGTCGCTGCCCCTCGACGGCTATGCGGAATGCAGCGGCGTTTCCTGCGTTCCGCGGTCCTGCGGTCGCGGTGATCGCGGAGATTCGACGGGCGCTGGCCTGCAGAAGGTGATCTGCGGTTTCGCCGAGCGTGATGCGGTGTTTCAGATAGCGGAGCAGCATTCGTCGGGATTCCGCAAGTGACGGTGTCTTGCTTTCGTCCCGGAGGGAACGGATCACATCGTCCGGTCGTTCGTTTTCCGGCAGCAGTCCCGGGATGGTTTGCAGGACCCCGGTGTTGACTCCGCCTTGTCCGTCATCAAGTTCCAGCCAAGTGATCAGGTGGTTCCATTCGAAACTGGCCGCATGGCTTGCGCGAGCAAGGATATCAAGCAGTTCTCCGCTGGCGTCGTGGTATTCGAGTCGGGAGATGCGGCGGAGCATGTCGGCCTCATCCGGGATTCGTCCCGGGTTCCATGATTCCTGTGCGCCGATGATCATGCCGGGGATGGCCATGCGTGGGTCGTTGACATGGCCGAAGTCGCCCCAGTCGGTGACAAGCATGCCCTGGGCGCCGTATTGCCTGCCGTAGCGGGCCATGCGGGTGATGTTGCTCCAGGCGTCGTCGATGCGCGGCAGGAGCGCGTTCCAGCACCATACGGCCGGGCATACGATCTGCTTGGCACCGGATTCGGCGACGGTGCGGATCTTCTCGTCCGTGACCTGAGGGTCGTACTGCCAGTTGAGCAGGGTGACGGTTTCGGGGAGCCGGTCGAGGATCTCGGGGTGTTCGAGGGCGATGTCGCCCCACATCATCGGCCGCCTGCCCCGGGCTTCGAGGTGGCGGCACAGGCGGGTGACGTAGTCGGCGTACATGGCCGCGACGCCGATGCGGTCGGCGAGGGGCTTGGATCGGCCCTTGCCGAGGTCGAAGGTCTCGTCGGCGCAGATGTTGAATTTGTCGGAGCGGAACAGCTGCAGGTAGTCGTCGATAAGCCGGCACGACAGGGCGAAGGCGCAGTCGTCGCTGATGTTCAATGTGTGGTGGTGCATGCGGTCGATGAACCCGAACGGCTCGTCGGCGGTTTCGGGGAACTCGCCGAGGTCGCGCAGGGCTTGCGTGCGCAGGGCCATGTAGAGGTGTCCGAACGTGGAGACCGACGGGACCAGCTCGATGCCGCGCTCGGCGCAGTAGTCGTCGAATTCGAGGATGTCGCGCGGGGTGAGCGGGCTGGAACCGCGCCAGGTCTCGCTCATCGAGTCGAACGCGAAGGTGTGTTCGATGTAGAGCTGGAGCTGGTTGTATTTGTACAGGCAGAGCTTGTCGGCCCAGTGTTTGAGCCAGTCGAGGGTGGGGACGCGCCCGCGGGTGACGTCGAGGTAGTAGCCGCGCGTTTCGAAGGCGGGTCGGTCCTCGATGTGCAGGCAGGGCAGGGCGGCGCCGCATTGGCGGATGAGCTGACGCAAAGTCTGCACGCCGTTGCGCACACCCTCGAAATCCACTCCCGCTACGGTCACGCCGTCCGGGGTGACATCGAGCGTATATGCACCGGACGGGTGTGCATGGGGCTCGTCAAAGGTCGTCAAGGTGATGAATCCCGGCCAGCGGTCGCCGGTGGCGATATCCCATTCCAATCCGGTGGCTGCGCGGATGTCGTCGATGAGCTGCACGGCAAGTATGTGCCGATCGTCACCGACTGCGCGCGCTTCGTTGATTCGTCCGCACATTGGCAGCAATGCGATGTCCGCTTTATGCTGCATGGTTTGCGGCGTGGGGATGATGGTCCATCCTTGCAGAGATATTTGACCGTTCATGGAGGTTCCTTTCTTGGGATGACGCTAAGGATTGTTTTGGGTTTCGTTCGGTCCTGAGATGGCATGTGCGGCGTCGGGGCCATTGTACGGAGATGGTCCCGACGCCGTGGTTTGCGGTTGCCCTATTCGTGGTCGCAGGGCCTCCCTGGGAGACGAGCCAGATCTGGTTGAACACGTTGAAGTCCCAGATCGCCAACAGCATCGTGATGACTATCAGGCTCGGCTTGATCGGCGGCACGGTGATCTGCTAGTAGCGGCGCAGCTTTGAGCAGCCGTCCAGCTGGGCCGCCTCAAAGCAGGACTTGTCCACCTGCGTGGTCGCCGCGTACAGCCCGCGCCCGCCCACGATCTCGCGCAGCACGGAGACCGCCTGCCCTCGCAGAGTGGCGTCGTCGCCGAGCTCACACCGACGCACCCGCATACCGCTCTGGTAGTCGTTCCGCGACAAGGAGTTGACGGTCTCGTCGTATGCATTGAGCAGCGTCTCGCCGACGATGTCGGGAGGTCCGTAGACGGCGATGTCATGAAGATTCAGCAGGCTCACCGGCATAGCCAGAGCTTCGCCGAGCCTCGCACCGGCTTCGGCCAGGATGTCCGCGCGCCGATTCGGGTCCCGGCGAATGCGGTCGCGCAACGCGATGGCGGAGACGTAGGTCTCCAGGCAGCCGCGCTTGCCGCAGGTGCATGCCGGACCGTTCGGGTCGATCACAACATGGCCGATCTCGCCGGCCGCATGGTCGTCGCCATCCACGAACTCGTCGTTCAGCAGCACCGACGCGCCGATGCCCCGGGTGATCTGCACAAGCAGGCAGTTGGGATTGCCGTGCCCGAGGAAGTGGTCGGCGAGCAGCGCGGCGTTCGCGTCGTTGTCCACTCGGACCGGCAGCGAGAACTCGTCTTCGAGCATGTCGCGAAGCTCCACGTCGTCCCAGCCGAGATTGGAACTGGAGATCACCCTCCCCGCGCCGGAGACCACGCCGGGGACTGCGACGCCGATGCCGACAAGCTCCGAACCGGCAAGCCGGATCATCTGGCCCGCAAGCGAGAGCACATCGTCGAGATCGACCCGGTCGCCATCATCAAGCACGCGTTCGCGACGCTCCACGATTCTGGCCCGCAGATCCATCACGGCACCGGTCATCACATACGGGTGCGACAGATCGATGCATATCAGACGAAGCACATCCGTATCGATGGCCAGCAAGGTGCCCGGCTTGCCACGGCCATCCCGTTTCCCCGACCCCAGTTCACGTAGCAGGCCGTCGTCGATCATCTCGCCGGTCACGTCCGTCGCAGTGGCGCGCGAGAGCCCCGTCTCCTTGCATAGGTCGGCGCGCGACAGTTGCCGGTCGGGGAACAGCAGCCGGAACAACAGTCTGCGGTTGTTGGCCCTTGCGTCGCTGGGATTGGATTTAGCGTACATGGGAGCCATCCTCGGGTGAGACGATTGCGGAAATGCGGAATCACATTATCGGGACAGACATCCCGGCGTCATCCTCGAACGGCTTTCAGAATAGCGCCCATCAGGGGACTGACAATATGAAAATGCTGGTGTTTTGACGAGTTTCCCATCTCTGTATATAATTATGCTCGACGTCCAAACAAAGTAGTTGCTACGGCCAGAGACGGTCAAGCACGGAAAGAAGACCAACATGAACAACACCACGCGCGCAGTCATAGCCACGGCTGCCATCGGAGCCCTGCTCATCCCTCTCGCGGGATGCGGCAACACGACCACAAGCTCGGGCAAGACCGAACTGACGGTATGGTCGTGGGACACCAGCATCAATCGCGCCGCCAAATCCTTCATGAAGGCCAATCCTGACATCACGGTGAAGGTGAGCAACGTCGGCCAACCCAACGAGACCTACACCGCACTCAACAACGCGGCCCAAGCCGGCAGCGGTCTGCCTGACGTCACCCTGATCGAATACCTCGCCATCCCGCAGTTCGTGCATTCGGACACGCTCATGGACCTGAGCAAGGTCTACAACACCGCCAAGCTCAAGGACACATTCACCCCCGGCACATGGAACTCCGTGAACATCAACGGCGGCCTGTACGCGATGCCCGCCGACTCGGGCCCCATGGCCTACTTCTACGACAAGGACGTGTTCGACAAGGCCGGCATCAGCGAACCACCGGCCACCTGGGACGAGTTCTACGAAGACGCGAAGAAGATCCGCGCCACCGGCTCCTACATCACCTCCGACTCCGGCGACGGTGGCCTGTTCAACGCGATGATGTGGGCTATGGGCGGCCACGCCTACAAACTCAACGACGACAAACTGACCATCAATATCACCAAGGACAAAGGCGCCCAGCGGTTCATGGACCTCTGGCAGAAGATGCGCGACGAAGACCTCATCGACGTCCACACGAAGAGCTGGACCGACGATTGGATGAAGTCACTGGGTGGCGGCTCCATCGCCAGTCTCATCAGCGGCGCATGGATGGCCAACAACCTCCTGCAGGGCGTGCCCCAAGCCACCGGCAAATTCCGCGTAGCCCTCCTGCCCACCATCGACGGAACGCCCATCAACGGCGAATACGGCGGCAGCGGACTAGCCATCGCCAAGAAGATCCCCGACGGCAAACTCGACGCCGCCAAAAAGTTCGTCGAATACGTCACCACCAACGACGAAGGCATCGACGCCCGCGTATCCAACGGCAGCTTCACCGCCACCACCAAGACCCTCAACCAGAAGGACTTCCTCACCAGGACCACGCTCAAGAACACCGACGGCAGCGACAACGAGTTCTTCGGAGGACAGAAATACAACGAGATCTTCTCCCAAGCCGCCAAGGATGTCACCGGCAAATGGGAGTTCCTGCCCTTCGAACCCTACGCCCGCTCCATCTACGGCGACAGCATGGGATCGTTCTTCGAGGGCAAAACCTCCTTCAGAACAGCTGCAGACAACTGGCAGAAGGCTCTAAAGGATTATGCCAAGGATCAAGGCTTCACCGTTCAGTGACCAATACTCCAAACGGTGAATAACGTCGGTATCTTCCGTCGACAAAGATAGGCACCCTACCCCAATCTCCTTCCGGGGTAGGGTGCTTTTGCATTCATTATTATCGGAGCGGGAACACGGCCCCGGGCCATGCGCTGCGCGCATGACCGTGCTGTCTGGCCGCTCGCATGCTCGCGGCGGTGGGCCGCGCGGAATCTGACGAGGGGTTTGCGGCCACCACCAGCATGCCATGCTCTCCGTCTGCGTTCCCTGCGCCGCTCCCGTGCCTGTGCTGCGACGGCGAACCAGCATGCCGTCTCCGCTACGGACCGGATCGTCGCGATCCACGCCTCCGGTCGCTTCGCCTGCGCGCATGGCAGGCGGGTGGTGTCCGAAATGGAAACCACATGGAAAGGACCGATGGACATGAACGACATGATGGACACCCGTACGACGGGAACCGCAACGGCGTAATCCGCCGCTACCTGCCCAAACGCTCCCGCATCGAACCGTCCATGGCCGCCGACGTGCAGTCCATCGTGGACGAGACCAACAACCGTCCCATGTGGGTGCTCGGCTACCGCACGCCGGCCGAGGCGTTCGCCGACGAACTGCTAGAATTAACCGACAAACAAGGGCGTTGCACTTCTAAATAGACAGCGGGCAACGGGGCATCTTGCAAATCTCGGGTTATGCTGTAGTAAAACCCTTTACTAAAGTTTGCGGGGAGGATGTCATGGCCACGCTCAAGGAAGTCGCGGAACGGGCCGGGGTGTCGCAGAGCACGGTGTCGCGTCTGCTGAACGACTCGTCGTTCTCCATCAAGGAGGAGACGCGACGGCGTGTGCTGCGTGTATGCGAAGAGCTGGGGTATCGCAACGTGTTCCGCCCTGCGATCGCAGTGCTGGATGCGCCTCCGTCTGGGGAGGAGCTACAGGATGTGTACTTCGCCGATCTGCGGAAAGTCCTTGCGGAGTGCGCGGAATCGATGGAATTGGACCCTCCCGCATCCATCCGTTCCATACATGAGCTGACGGAGCGCGCATCGGAGTTCGACGGGTTCATCACCGTGGGTGCCACGGTGTTCCCCGAGGCGGATTTACGTGCGTTGCACGCGGTGCTGCCTCATGGCGTGTGTATCGACACGAATCCGGCGCCTCATCTGTTCGATTCGGTGCGACCCGATCTGTCGCAGACGATGCTGGACGCTCTGGATGCAATGATCGCGACGGGCCGCAAGCGTGTCGCGTTTCTTGGCGGCGTAGGCAGCATCATGGGTACGCATGATTATCCGGAGGATATCCGCGAGCTGTCGTTCCGTCAGTGGGCTACTCACTTGAGATTGGAAACGGACGGGCTGGTGTATTCGTCCGGCACGTTCACCGTGGAGAACGGCTATCGTCTCGCGGAGCAATTGGTTTCTGACCATCGCGGGACAGGCACCATGCCCGACGGTCTGATCGTGGCGGCTGATGTGCTCGCGGTGGGGGCATTGCAAGCATTGAACGCGCTACGCGTGGCGGTTCCTGACGAGTTGGCCGTGGTAAGCGTGAACAACCAGTCGATCGCTCGGTACACGTCACCGTCGCTGAGCTCATATGCAATCGATCAAAGGGAGTTGGCGCGCATGGCATTCTCCACCCTGATCGATGGGTTGAAGCATGAGCGTCGGGTGCGACGGCACATTCTGCTGACGACCGAGCTGGTGCCGCGAGCCAGTTTCGTCCCCTCGGCCATGATGAATTGACGAAGACGGACGGCACTGGCTCGCGGCCTTGCCCGCGCCGAATGCGAGCAGCACGAGGTGGCGGGCCTTGAGCACCGTGCCGATGCCCTGCGTGATGCAGTGGGTCGGCACCTGGTTGATGTCGTTGTTGTGTTTGGGGAATATGAATATATACGGGTACGGGCGGCGGCATGATGGTGCATGCCGCCGGTTGCCGGTCAGATGAGTTCGAGGTTCACGTCGAGGGTGAGCGGCCTGTCGGCGGGCAGCTGGTAGGCCGTGTGGACGGGGGCTCCCCAGGAGTCGTCTCCGCCGACTCCCATCTGGGCCGCGAGCAGGCGCAGATAGTTGTGGCGCGGCGCGGGCAGGTCCTCGTGGCGCCGCGCGGCTTCGATCGTGTAGGTGTTCCAGGGCAGCAGGCTCGCCGTGAAGTGGCGGTCGCCGCGTTGGATGATACGCAATCCGTGGCCTTGGATGTCGGTGGCTTCGAGCCAGCGGACGTCCTCATGGCTGCCGGTTTCCTGCACCATGAGATACGGTGCCGTGCTCGCCTCTGAGGTGGTGTCCCAGATGCCGAGCTTGCCGCCCTGCTTGCGGTCGCGATAGGTCTCCTCGGGGCCGGTGCCGTAGTAGCGCAGGTGCTGGTATTCGCCTGGCAGCTCCCATTCGATGCCGAATGCGGGCAGGCTGGCCGCTCCTGCGGCGTTGCCGGGGTATTCGACGGTCAGTTGCATGCGCATGTCGGGCGTGACGCGGTAGGTGACTGACACCGGCGTGTGATCCGGGTCGGCGAGTTCGTACCGGTATGCGGCCGTGAGTCCGCCATCGTCGGATTGCGTGATGCTCGTATCGGTCACGACGGCGTAGCGGCCGGCCGCGAACCATGCGGCCCGGTCGTATCCGGAGCGATTGCCGCGGTCGTTGTCGGTCAGCGGACGGAAGGTGACGATCTCGGGACGGCGGATGACCATTTCCCGCCCGTTGCGCTTCCAGGAGACGATGCCTCCCTGGGTGCGTGACATGAGGATTTCCTCGTCGTCGCGGCGGATGCCGGCGTTCCATCGGCTGAGAGTGACCGTCGCGCGGCCGTCGTCTTGGTCGTTCCCGGTGATGTCCCCTTCGGGCTTGAGGGTGTCGGTGAGTTGTCCGAAGGCGAGTTCGTAGCCGGCGGGTGCCCACGCGGTGGCCTCTGCGAGCAGGAGATCGACCTCATAGGTGACCTCGCGCGTGCCCTCGTCGGAGTCGATGTCCGGGAAGGCGATGTCATGGTGTTGGGTATCTCCTGCGGCCACGTCGAAACGGTAGTCGGCATGCCAAATCTCGCGTCCGTCTTCGAGGAGCCGTGCGGCGAATACATAGCCGTCGGTGCTGGCGAACAGGTTGCGGTTCTCGATGGTCACGCCGTGTCCGTCGGGGGTGAGCTTGACCGGCGAATACAGCTGCTTGACCTCCTGCGCCTTGGGGCTGGGGGTGCGGTCGGCGAATACGATGCCGTTGCCCACGAATTCGTAGTCGGTCGGCCGGTCGCCCCAGTCTCCGCCGACGCTGAGGCGTTCGCATCCGTCGGGCAGACGCTGGACGAGCCCTTGGTCGATGTAGTCCCAGATGAATCCGCCGGAGTAGCGCTCGTACCGTTCGAGGTCGATGAACTCGCTCAGGCCGCCGCATGAGTTGCCCATGGCATGCATGTACTCGCAGCTGACGAACGGCTTGCTCGCCTCGCCTCGTTCGTCGCCGTGTTCGAGCCAGTCTCGGATCTCGGCCGGCTTGGCGTACATACGGCTCTCGAAATCGCTGATCTCGTCGTAGGCGTGGTTCCAGTTGACGCCTTCGTAGTGGACGGGACGACCCGGATCAAGCCGGTGCGCGTGCGCGCTCATGGCCTTGAGGACTTCGCCCGCATAGGATTCGTTGCCCAGCGACCAGATGAGCACGCTGGGATGGTTGCGGTCGCGCATGATCATGCTGTCGAGCCGGTCGATGCATGCGCCGAGCCAAGCTTCGTCGTCGCCGGGGACGGAGGTTCCCACGGGGATGTCGCCGGGGCTGTTCCAGCTGCCGTGGGTTTCCAGGTTGGTCTCGTCGATCAGGTAGATGCCGTATTCGTCGCACAGTTCGTACCAGCGTGACTGGTTCGGATAGTGCGAGGTGCGCACCGCGTTGATGTTGTGGCGCTTCATGAAGCGGATGTCCCACAGCATGTCCTCTTCGGTGATGGCCCGGCCGCGCCGGCAGTCAAACTCGTGGCGGTTGACGCCGCGGAACACGAGGCGCTTGCCGTTGAGCTTGAGGATGCCGTCCTCGATGGACACGCGGCGGAAGCCGATGCGGGTGCGCGCGATTTCCAGGATCCTGCCGTCCGCGTCGAGCAGGGCGACGGACAGGGTGTACAGGTCGGGTCGCTCCGCGCTCCATGGCGACGCGCCGTCGATCTCGGCCTCGGCGTGCAGTGTTCCTGTCGCTTCGGTGGAGGTGTGCCAGACGGTCGTGCCGTTCTTATCGCGCAGCACGAGGTCGGCCGTCGCGGCGTTCGGTGTGCCGTCGACTAGTATGTCCAGCGAGAGCGATCCGCGAGATGTGGCGGGGTCCCAATCGGTGTCGGCGTGGATGTCGGCGACATGGGCGGAAGGCCTCGCGTTGAGTTCGACGGAGCGGAACAGGCCGTGCAGCCGCCAGAAGTCCTGATCCTCCAACCAGCTCGCGCTCGAATACTCGTAGCAGGCGACCGCCAGCACGTTGCCTTCCATCTTGATCGCGTCCGTCACGTCGAACTCGCTGGGCGTGAAGGAGTCCTCGGCGTAGCCAACGAACGAACCGTTGAGCCACACGTAGATGGCTGTGGCTGCGCCCTGGAAGGTAAGCGTCACCGGGCGCCCCTCGCGCACGGCCTGGGCGACTTCGCCATCCGCGTCGAACTCGCGCCGGTAGACCGCCACATGGCCGTGCTCGGGGATGGCCGGAGCCTCCGGGTCCTCATGTCCGTCCCATGGGTACTGCACGTTCACGTACTGCGGGGCAAGCAGCCCCGCAGTCTCCAGATGCGAGGGCACCTGCACGCGGGAGAACGACGAATCGTCGAAGTCGGACGCGGCGAACAGAGGCGACACGTCGCTCGTCCCATCGGGGAAACGGCCCGTCGGCGCCGTCTCGACGCGGACCCGCCATTCGCCGTCAAGGCTCTGCCCGAGATCAGAACCCTCGCCGTTGACGGGGGCGTGCGACCAGCACGCATGATCGGAATGGGCGTCGAGCCGGTGGACCGCGTACACGCGCGGGTCCGTGAGCCATGCCGTTGTCGGCATGGACGGTGAGACGATCGGATCGCCGTTCTTCAGCTGATCGTCGGTTGTGTTCATGATGTCCTCGCTTTCGCATCGGATTGCGTCGCGTCGTTGCCGCCGCAGTGAGGGAACCTCGTTGAATCGGGTTCCTTATATATAATAAGGATAAATATTTTTACTTGATTGCGCAAATTCTTTCCAGCATCTCGCGGCATAAGGCCTACAACATGCAAAATACGTGGATTTCTTAAGACCCAAGCACATCAAGCAAGCTTCAAACCTTACTCATCCACACGGAGTGCTGGTTGCAAAACGTTGGCATGATTTGCGACACGCGGTAAATTTTTTTACTTTTTCAAGAGAGTTCTATACTGAAGTTTTGCGGGATTGGAGCGGTTCCCGCGTACGGATTCTTTATAGGTCGCAAGGAGGCCACCACACCATGAGCGGATCCACCACACAGCGCATGGCGACGTCGGAACAGCCGCATGCCACGCCTTCAGGAAACATGGGGCAGAAGATCGCATACGCATTCGGCAACCTGGGCCAGGCCGCGTTCTACAACACGATGAGCACGTTCTTCATCACATTCGTGACCACCGCGCTGTTCATCGATGTGGACAAGACGCTGGCCAAGCGCCTCATCGCGGTGATCACCGGACTCATAGTGGTCATCCGCATCGCGGAGATCTTCCTCGACCCGCTGCTCGGCAACCTCGTGGACAACACGAACACCCGATGGGGCCGGTTCCGTCCCTGGCAGTTCATCGGCGGCATCGTGCCCGGCATCCTGCTGATCATGGTGTTCACCGGCCTGTTCGGCCTCGTGGACGTGAACACCGGCGTGTTCATGGTCCTGTTCGTCATCGTGTTCATCCTGCTCGACGTGATCTACTCGCTGCGCGACATCTCATACTGGGGCATGATCCCCGCGATTTCCTCCGACTCGCACGAGCGCAGCACGTACACCGCGCTCGGCGCGTTCACCGGATCCATCGGCTACAACGGCGTCACCGTCATCGTCGTGCCCGTCGTCAGCTGGTTCACCTGGAAGTTCACCGGCCAGTGGGAGCAGGGCCGCACCGGCTGGGCGGCGTTCGCCATCATCATTGCCGTGCTCGGCTTGCTCACCGCGTGGAGCGTCGCGTTCGGCACCCGAGAGAACCAGGGCGAGCTGCGCGCCAAGGCCGAGGCCAACGGCAACCCCATCGAGGCGTTCAAGGCCATCGCCCAGAACGACCAGCTCCTGTGGGTCGCCCTCAGCTACTTGCTGTACTCCGTGGCCAACGTCGCCACCACCGGCGTGCTCTTCTACCAGTTCAAATACGTGCTCGGCGCCCCGGACAGCTTCTCCATCGCCGGCGTCATCCCGGTCATCACCGGACTGGTCACCACGCCCCTCTACCCGGTGCTCAACCGCCGCATTCCGCGCCGCTGGCTGTACACCGCCGGCATGGCGCTCATGATCGCCGGCTACACGCTGTTCATCATCGCGCCCATGAACCTGCCCGTCGTCATCGTCGCGCTCGTCCTCTTCTACCTTCCCGCGCAGACCATCCAGATGACCGCCATCCTGAGCATGACCGACTCCATCGAATACGGCCAGCTCAAGACCGGCAAGCGCAACGAGGCCGTCACCCTCTCCGTGCGCCCGATGCTCGACAAGATCGCTGGCGCCCTGTCCAACGGCATCGTGGGCTTCGTGGTCGTCGCCGCCGGAATGGTCGGCAACGCCACCGCCGCCGACATGACCGCCGCGAACATTCGCACGTTCAAGACCTGCGCCTACTACCTGCCGCTCGCCGGTATCGTCGCCAGCCTCGTCGTCTTCCTCCTGGCCGTTAAGATCGACGAGAACATGCACGACCACATCGTCGAACAGCTCGAAGAACGATTCGCCTCCGAGGAAACCGACAAGCAGTAAAGAGTCCGAGCAGCGAGGGAACGGCCCTGCGTTAACGGTTTGAACCGTTGGCGCAGGGCCGTTGCCATGCCCGACGGGGAGAGAAGAAGGAAGAGAGCCGTCGGGGTCCCGGTCGGATTGTCGTCCGGCCGGAAGAATCATCGCGGCGGAGAGCGGTCTCTGTCGCTTCGGTCAGACCGCGGATTGTCCGCTGGGAACCGGCTCCGCGGTTTCGACGGCATCCGCGTCGGCGTCCTCGGCATCGACGGGTTGCATCGTGCCGGAGTGGCGGCCGGCGGCGTTGTTTCCGTGCCTGAACCTGCGGGCAGCGATGGATTGGCAACGGTGTGTTGGACAGTTTCTTAGAGGACGAGTCCTTGTTCTGTGAATTCCTTCGGGCTCCGGTATCCGGGGATGTTTCGGGCCGGCCATCGTCGGCCTCAGATCTCATGTCATTCGTCCCTCATCGGACTGTCTAATGCATTGTAGCCAATCCAGCCAACCTGACCAAGGACGACTACATGCGTCATCCCGACAGTCGCACCGGCTGGCTCACCGTGTCCGTCGAGAAGACCGAGGGCGTACCCGACTACATGACCCCACATGATCTAAGGCATACGGCGGTGAGTCTGGCTATCCATGCCGGTGTCAACCCGAAACTAGTGCAGCGGATAGCCGGACACCATACGTTCGCGCAGACGATGGAGACATACGCCGACCTGTACGACTCCGATCTGGACGAATACGGCGAGGCATTGGACACCGAAGGCGATAGCAACGAGTAGAACGCCTTGCAAAAACCTTGCAAAACGGTGGCGTCTAGCACGATGAATATGCGAAGAGCCTTGGAATCTCAACGTTTTCAAGGCTCTTCTATGCGGTACCTCCAGAGAGAGGGGGCAACAACATCACCGCTCATGCGCCCTACCTCCTCTCCGGAAGTGGTGCATGATTCAACTTCAATTCTGGATGCCACTATAGCATAGGGTTGCACCGTCGCAAACACCCTAGCTCGGGCGGTATTTCAAGGTTCCTAGGCTTGGCTTTATCGTAGCCGAAGTAACCAAGGACGCTCTAGCCGCGTACCGAAATCGCGCAGACTTGCCGCCTTGTGTTGAGCTGCATATGCAGGTTTTCTTCAATCTCCCTTAAGTACATATTTGGGTGCACTTTTTGTTCAAGGGAGAGCAATCATGCCAAAAACCAACATTCCAGTGGGGAAAGTCATGTCCAAGCCGCGTAGCCAATGGGGTACCGTCATTCCCCGATACGACGATTCCGGTAGCCTCAGCGCATGGCAGGTTCGTTATCCGAACCCCGTGGATCATGGCAAGAAGGTGCAGAAGCAATTCAAGCCACATCAGGAGCACGAGGCTCATGTGTGGTTGGAGAACGAGCATCATCTGGTCGATCTACATACCAAAGGCATCCAAACGTGGGTTCATCCCCGTGACCGCATGAGGCGGGAACGAGCCAACCAGATGATGTTCAAGGAGTATGTCGAGCAATGGGCCGTCGAATACACGCTGCCCAACGGCGAACGGATAGCCGGCGGAACCAGACGCAACCTGTACCTGGACATCGCCCATTTCATGCCCGCGTTCGAAGGACTGCGCCTGACGGAAATCAAGCCCAGACATATCAAAACTGGTATGACGGCCCGCATCCCGAGGGGCAGTGGTCGTTCCGACGGGCCTGCATGCGGCTCTAGGCCGTGTTCCGCTCGGCCACAACCATGAGCATGGATGGGTCCCCGCCATTGCTTAAGGACAATCCGTTCATCTTTCCGATACCGCCGGAACCGGATTCCGTAAGGGAGGACATACTGCCGGTCACTCCCAAGCAACTGCGCGTGCTGGCCGAGAACATGCCGGATTACACGCGGCTGACGGTGTTTCTCTCCACGCTTGCCGGCGGGCTGCGATGCGGGGAACTCTGCGGCCTGCAAGTCGGTGACATTGACTTGGATAACAAGATTCTGCGTGTGCGCAGGTCGGTCAACCGGGGACATCTGGATCGAGGAGAGGCAAGGTTCGCCAAGACCAAGACCAAGCGCAGCGTCCGGGACCTTCCCATCCCGGACGCCTTGGTCGATATGATTCGCGAGCACCTGCATACGTTCTGCGATTTGGATGACCCCACTTCACCGGTGTTCGTGCCCAGAAGGGTCAAGGTCATGAGCCAGACCACGCTGGAGGCGCAGTTTGCCAGGGCGCGTAAGAAGGCGGGACGCTACGATCTGATGTTGCATGACCTGCGCGCCAGCCACGCCACCCTCCTGATGCTCAAGGGCGGCACGTTGCGCGAGGTGATGAACCAGCTTGGCCATGCCAGCGAAAAGGTCGCCATCAAGCATTATCAGCGCGTCGTCGCGGAGCACCAACGCCAAATCGTCAACCTACTGGCCGACGAGTTCCTTCAGGAAGCCTATGCGGAGGGAACGCAGACGGACAGTTTGGAAGACATCGTCAATATCACCGAGCAAAGGGTGCGCGAACTGACCCGGATGATCGCGGACTTCAAGCAAGCCATCGACGAGCTCAACCTGGCCAGCTGAAAGACGGACAGTACCCCGACAAGGCATCCCGCGATGACGGCACGCCTAATCGGGGAACTGTTCTTTGCTAGACTGAACTTTCTTTGCCCTTTTAACATTGGCTGATGATTGCGAGAGTTTGACGATGATTGATCTAGGTGAATGGAAGCCGCTGGCGATGGCGGCATTGCGAGAGGCGTTCGGCGAACGCTTGCTGTGCATGGGATTGCAGGGTAGTTATCTGCGTGGCGAGGTCCGGTCGGACAGCGACATCGACTTGCTGGTGGTGCTCGACCATGTAGATCTGACCGATCTTGACCACTTCCACGAGGCGATGCGCACGGTGCCGGAGGGAGACAAGGCCGTCGGCTTCACCTGCGGGCGCGACGAACTGGCCGCATGGCCCGCCTATGAGCTCGCGCAGTTCGAGCATGGCACCCAGGTCTGGCATGGCAACCTGTGCGCTTTGCTTCCCGCCTATGGTCCGGCCGATGTCCGGCTGGGCGCGAGGGTGAGCGTGGCGAACCTTTATCACATGACCAATCACACGTATCTGACGACGCGGGAGCTGTCTGCGGATGCCCGTCTGGACGCTTTACGCGCCATGCTCAAGGGGTTCTTCTTCTCCTTGCAGATCGTCCACGCAGTCCGTGCCGGCGTGTTCGTCCCGACCAAGTGTGAACTGCTTGCCGCTCTGGACGACTCATCGGAGCGCATGCTGCTCGCGCACAGCATCGACCCTAGCGAAGCCCGAGAAGAGGATTACTCGGCATTGCAGCAATGGTGCTCAGCCGTTATGCGATCCCTATGATCGGATGAACCAATTCATCTGTCATTCGGTTTTCGGCTGATTGATGCGGGACTGATACAGCAACGCGGCTGCGGTCTGTCGAAAAGTTCCTAAACACTTGGCCCCGGCGACAATCGCCGGGACTTTTCCATATCTGCGTGCCATGCAACAACCATAGCGACATTGACGTTTGGCTGTGGTCGTCGGGTGACGCCCGCCGATTGCGGAGAGAATGCTTCAGACGGGGCTGCGCGGCATACTCTC
>OBVU01000638.1_pt1 | contig 18270 bp, 14 predicted proteins | sample 1495171 | NCBI WGS metagenome assembly OBVU01 (sample SAMEA2580028, study PRJEB22360) | human gut metagenome | biome: human gut; feature: human-associated habitat; material: faeces | place: Denmark | collected 2008/2010
GTGGTCACACGCGACGAGAACTACCCGCTGCTGCACCAGAACAGCCAGATTGTGATGCTCAACCGCAAGCTCGACGAGCTCGCCCACAAGGGCCGCCCCATCACCGCGCGCGACGGGATGGATAAGCTGGCCAAGCAGCGCATGCCACGCTACCGCGCCTGGGCCGACTACATCATCGACTCACGCGACTGCGCCACCAACACCGCCCAAGCCCTCCTCGAGACCCTCCCACCCGCTCTCTAACCTAAGCCACCACAAAGGGGACAGGCACCTTTGTGGTGGTTTCTCGACTGCAAAGGAAGCAACCATGAAAGCACTCGTCATCAATGGCCCCAATCTCAACATGCTCGGTATTCGCGAGCCGGGCATCTACGGCAGCGACAACTACGACCGCCTGGTCCAGATTTGCCAGGAGGCGGGTGCCGCACAGGGCTTTGACGAGGTCGAGGTCTTCCAGTCCAACCACGAGGGCAGCATCGTCGACAAGATCCAGGAGGCCTACGGCAAGGTCGACGGCATCATCATCAACCCGGCCGCTTACACGCATACGAGCGTAGCGATCCTCGATGCCCTCAAGGCCGTCGCCATCCCCGCCGTTGAGGTCCACATCAGCGCCATCGAGACACGCGAGGACTTCCGCCAGGTGAGCTACGCCCGCCTGGCCTGCTTCGCCACCATCACCGGCGAGGGCCTCCAGGGCTATGCCCATGCGCTGGAGCTGCTGAAAGAGCATCTGCTACACTAATCCATGGGACAAAATAATCAGGTTTGTTTGTCCCAAAACCTAAGTAACTGTTCGATTGACATACAAAGGAGCATATCCATGTCCCAGTACGATTATCTCGTCGTCGGTGCCGGCCTTTCGGGCGCCGTCTTTGCCAATGCCGCCAAGCGCGCCGGCAAGTCGGTCCTGGTCATCGATCGCCGCGATCACATCGCCGGCAACATCTACACCGAGGACGTCGAGGGCATCCAGGTCCACCGCTACGGCGCGCACATCTTCCACACCTCCATGAAGGACGTCTGGGACTACGTCAACCGCTTCGCCGAGTTCAACAACTACGTCAACTCGCCGGTCGCCAACTTCCACGGCAACATGTACAACATGCCCTTCAACATGAACACCTTCGCCAAGATGTGGCCGGGCGTCGTCACGCCGGCAGACGCCAAGGCCAAGATCGCCGAGCAGGTGGCCGCCGAGAAAATCGGCGAGCCGCAGAACCTCGAGGAGCAGGCGCTGTCGCTCGTCGGCCGCGACATCTTCGAGACGCTCGTGAAGGGCTACACCGAGAAGCAGTGGGGCCGTGATTGCAAGGACCTGCCCGCGAGCATCATCAAGCGCCTCCCCTGCCGCTTTACCTACGACAACAACTACTTCAACGACCGCTACCAGGGCATCCCCATGGGCGGCTACACCAAAATGGTCGCCAACATGCTCGAGGGGATCGAGGTGCGCTGCGGCGTGGAGTACAAGGAGCTGATCGCCGCCGAGCCCGATATCGCCGCCAAAACGATCTACTGCGGCCCCATCGACGCGTTCTACGACTTCAAGCTGGGCACGCTGGAGTATCGCAGCCTGCGCTTTGAGACCGAGACGCTCGACGAGCAGGACCACCAGGGCGTGGCCGTGGTCAACTATACCGAGCGCGAGATCCCCTACACCCGCATCATCGAGCACAAGCACTTTGAGTTCGGCACGCAGGACAAGACCGTCATCACGCGCGAGTACCCGGCCGACTGGAAGCCCGGCGACGAGCCCTACTACCCCATCAACGACGCCAAGAACGAGGCCCTGTACAAGCAGTACGAGGAGCTGGCGGCGCAGGAGGGCGACGTAATCTTTGCCGGTCGCCTGGGCGGCTACAAGTACTACGACATGGACAAGGCCATCGCTGCCGCCTTCGAGCTCGTCCGCAAAGAGCTGGGCGTGGAGCCCACGGAGGCGTAAGAGCCCAACAGCCAAAGACTGATAGCCATTCAGGGATGTAGAAAGTCCGATGCAGCATCGCTGCATCGGACTTATTGTTGAGGGAGCGCTGCACGCCCACGTGCCCAAAAAGCAAAGACCCGGCATTAAACCGGGTCTCTAAAACTCATATGGTGCTCCATGGCGGATTCGAACCGTCGACCTTGGGATTAGAAGTCCCCTGCTCTATCCAACTGAGCTAATGGAGCATAAAAGCCGCACGTCCAAGCGGGTGCAGGTTCGCGCGACTAAAAGATTATAACCTACTTGAACTGGTCGTGGTACGCCTTGCAGACCTCATCCACGGGACCATCCATGCGTAGATCGCCTTTCTCGATCCATACGGCACGCTGGCAAATACGCTCAACTTGCTCCATGGAGTGAGAAACGAATAAGACCGTGACGTCGCCACTCTCGATAAAGTGCTGAATGCGACGCTCGCACTTCTGCTGGAAAAAGACATCGCCAACAGAAAGCGTCTCATCGACGATTAGGATATCGGGCTCGGTAATCGTGGCGATAGCAAAGGCAATGCGTGCGACCATACCCGAAGAGAAGTTCTTCAAGGGCATGTCAACGAAGTCTTTAAGCTCAGCGAACTCGATGATCTCATCAAAACTAGCGTCGATAAACTCCTTGGTATAGCCAAGCAGCGCACCGTTCAGATAGATATTCTCACGCGCGGTAAGCTCCGGGTCAAAGCCGGCACCGAGCTCAATCAGCGGCGCGATATTGCCGTGGACCTTAACCTCACCTTCGCTGGGCTCCAAAACGCCAGCGATAATCTTGAGCATCGTAGACTTGCCGGAACCGTTAGTACCAACAAGGCCAACGACCTCGCCGCGATGCACCTCAAACGAAATGTGCTTAAGCGCACGGAACTCCTCAAAGAACAGCTCGTGCTTTGCGAGCTTAATAAAGTACTCCTTGAGGTTTGTAAGCGACTCAGACGCCATATTAAAGATCATGGTGACGTCTTTGACCTCAACAGCAAGGGGCTGCTTGCTGTAATCAATAGCAGATTCAGTCATGAACAGCACTCCTTAGATGTAGAGAATGAACTTGTGCTCGGTCTTGTGGAACACGGCATAGCCAATGGCAAGGGCAAGAACAGCCCAAACAACACATAGGCCAACAGTAAGGGCAGAAGGCACGGTATTGAACAGGAAGATGTCACGCATAAACTGGAGGTAGTTGTACATGGGATTGACGACCACCAGAACCTGAATCCAGTGATCCATCTTGCCAATGAAGTCAGTCGTCCAGAAAATCGGCGTCAAATACATCCAAGCAGTAATGACAACACTCCATAGATGCATGACATCACGGAAGAAGACCGCCAGCGCAGACAGCATCAGACCCAAACCCATGCAGAAGCACATAAGCAGAGATAAGCAAACTGGCAGCAGAATTAGATGCCAGGTAGGGACCACATGGAACCAGAGCATGACCAAGGCAACAGCAACCAAAGAGAAGGCGAAGTTAACGAGCGAGAACAGCACCTTCTGCACTGGAAAGACCCAACGGTGCACCTTGACCTTCTTCAACAGCGAGGAAGCCAAAATGATGGACATCAACGCCTGGTTTGTCGATTCGGACATAACAGAAAACGTCACATTACCGACAATCAAATAAAGTGGATACATCTCAGGCGTAACGGAGCCATTGCGACCTTGGGCAAAGATTGTCGAAAACACAATTGACATGACAATCATCATCAACAAAGGATTGAGCACGGACCAAGCTACGCCCAAAACGCTGCGACGATACTTAATCTTAAAATCCTTGGTAACCAGCTGCCTAAGGATAAATTTGTCCTTCTCATAATCATTTTTAGCGTGAGAGGCCGGTTTAGCCACCGCTTTCTGACTCTCAAGATTGTCAGCCACGGACCATCTCCTTGTCTCGTAAAACATAACAGTGGAAAGTATAGCCCTCCCACGTAGACGATTACTCACCGCAACAAATCTGGAGAACTAACCCATATCTAATCAAAGGGGCAGGCGATAGGTATACTTTCGACCAGATGAGTCATTAAAGGAGGTCCTACATGGACTATTCGAATACCGCCGTCATAATCCCCTGTTACAACGAAGCGCTGACGATTGGCAAAGTTGTCGACGATTTCCATCGAGAGCTACCTGGTGCAATTGTTTACGTTTACGACAACAACTCGTCCGATGACACTTCGCAAGTCGCCAAGCAGCACGGGGCTACGGTGCGCCACGAGCCCAGGCAGGGCAAAGGCAACGTGTGCCGCCAGATGTTCCGAGATGTCGACGCCGAATGCTACTTGATGGTCGACGGCGACGATACATACCCTGCCGAAGCCGCCAAGTCACTCTGCGAGCCCATCCTTAACGGCGAAGCCGATATGACCGTTGGCGATCGACTGTCAAACGGCACCTATGCCGAAGAGAATAAACGAGCCTTTCACGGGTTTGGCAACAACCTCGTTCGCGCCATGATCAAGTGGATTTACGGCTACAGCTTTGACGACGTGATGACCGGCTACCGAGCCATGAGCAAGCCTTTCGTCAAGACCTTCCCCGTCTTGAGCGAGGGCTTCCAGATCGAAACCGAGCTCTCCATCCATGCCGTCGACCACCGCTGGCGCATTCAAGACGTGCCGGTGGAGTATCGAGATCGACCTGAGGGCTCAGAATCTAAACTCAACACGGTCAGCGACGGCATCAAGGTCATCGCAATGATTGGAACCCTCTTTAAAGATTATCGTCCGCTCAAGTTCTTTAGTCTTATCGCGATTATCTTTGCCATCATTGGGCTCGTTCTCGGTATACCAATCGTCGCAGAGTACTTCCAAACCGGATTAGTCCCTCGCTTCCCCACCGCAATGCTCGCCGTCTCGTTCATGTTCCTATGCGGGCTAAGCCTGGCAACGGGGCTTATCCTCGACTCAGTTGCGAAGGTTGAGCGAAAGCAATGGGAGCTACAAGCCTATAAAACCTATTCAAAATAAGAAGGGGTCCAGACTTGATCCGGACCTCTTCTTATTTAAGACCTAAATACTGTTCCCAGAACTCTCGCGAAGCCATATACGGCATGGCATCTTTCCACGCACCCCTGACGCTCTTGCCTTCCTTACGATAACGTGCCATCAGTTCGTGCTCTCGATGGCGAATGCTCTTGAACCGTGCTCGATCCATCGTGCGTACCGTTCCCTTCTCACGAGTCGGATCAAGAAAGACAAGGGTCTTGCAGCGAGTCGCACTGCCTTCAAGCGTACAGCTGCCGTTCTTAACTATATAGCCAGGCTTGCCACACAGCACCATATCGGGAAGATAATGCTTGTCATAAGGAACAAATCTCCAGAACCTCATAAACTTGGACGGGTGAGATTTGAAATTAACATTAACGAGCACTTGATCCGTAACCCCGGCCCTACGAAGAAGCTCTGGATCCATTTCGGAAACAGGAACCAGCTTTTCATTTAACTTGCCTTTGCCAATCATCGTCGCGGCGCCATCAAGCTTCTGAAGATACTCAGGGCCACGCAGATAGTCCTCAAAGCCATCAAGAATAAACTCGGCAGCCTGGTAATCCATATCGCGCAAGTTCTGACGCACCCCTCGCTGAATACGAAGGACAAACATCTTCTCATCAGCGCAATCATCAAGAGCGATCATGGCAAAGAAGTTGCGGAAGTACTGGTAGCAATCCACCGAAGCGCGAAAGCGGCCCTCAAAGCTTGCGTGCCACACGCAAATGCAATTCATGGTCATGTAAACAGGCTTGTTGCGCATGCCAAACTCAACGTCGTCACAGCGAATGAAGAAGGGCATGGGAAGGCCGTTCTTTTCGATAGCCTTCACCGGAATGCAGCTATACCACCAGGCTCCATAAGCCTGATCAATCTCAACGCTCGTGCGTTCGTTTTCGAGGATGTCGGACAACTCATCAACGTTCAAATCTTCCTTCACACGGCGATAAACACCGGAAGCGTCCACATATGAAACATCCTCATACTGGCGAACAGGATTCTCCATTGAGAGCATGGCCCCATTAATAAAGGCATTCTTATACTTGCCCTTCGCAAGAGAGAGAAGATTGAACGTACGAATCAAACTCTCGGGCATGATAGAGACATCGTCATCCATCAAGATGATATGAGTAAATTGGTCAGGAGTTTCAGTTGCCGCCATCATTCCACGTGCGAACCCTCCCGAACCGCCCGTATTGGGATTCGGGAGAACAGTGACTAGCTCATCGGAAAGTGATGCAGAATCGAGCGTCTGGCCATTGTCGACAACAAACATGTGGAAATGGTCACGGATCGGGCCTTCCTCTTTAGAAATGCCCGCTTTAACGAGCTCGATATTAGGGAGAATGTACTGTTCATTCTTAAATGTGGTAGTAGAAAGAGCAAGATTGATCGGGTTAATGGAGTCTTCAGGAACATCCGTCAGATAAGAGGCGTTCAAGAGGTCTACAGAATAGCCCTCATCACTCTCAATCCTAAAACCAATCAAGTCGTAGCCGGTTGTATCGATATCAATATCAAGAACGCAAGGATCAGCTTTATCGCCATCAAAAGAATTCGATTTAAGCTCGACAGGATTCAGCTCGCCAGACCTTACTCCATGAACGACAACCCGGCCTCTGCCAAATAAAGCCATATGCAAGACAACGCCGTCAACAGACGCATATTGATTCCATTTGCCAGCAGATAAGCCATTTACATACGTCAGAAAGTCAACGCTTCCATTGATATGAAGTGAATGAATATCGTCATCATACGAAGCATCACCGGAGAGCACACGATAGTAGAGTTCGGGATGCATGGTCGCATGTTTATCGACCCGGATGATTATATTTGCAAGTTTAAAAATCATACGTAATTCCTGTATCTAAAATGACTCCAATGAACGGCATGCGAACCCTGAACTTTAGAGGACGCGATCAGGTCTAAATCAGCCTAGCGCGCCTAGCAGCATTATGATTCGGCACACAGACTCCCCACGAGTCGTCGCCAAGGCAACTAAATCATCGCCGCCCAATCCAGCTTGCGCATCTGCTCCATTGTCGACCGCAAACCATTGTCGATATCATAACGAGCCCTCCACCCTAGACCTCGAGCTTTTGAGCCATCCATAAGGGCCAAAGTAGCTACAGAATAACCCGCTGCTTCCCGAGCATCGGGCAAATCGAAGGCAACATTTACGCCTCCATTTTTAGCAACATGCTCGGCAAGCTCCTTCAAAGCAATATCAGACTCCGGATCGGCAAGATTGTATGCCTCGCCATCTAAACCGAGCAACATCACGTACAGTAGGCCAGACACAACATCCGCAACGTGCAAATAGGAAAACCTTTGCGTCCCTTCGCTTTTGAGCACAACGTCTTTGCCGGCAAGAGATCGACGCATAAACTGGGATAAAGCTTTTGAATCGTCATTCAACAGAGTCGGACCGTAGACGCGAGCGATGCGCGCAATTACGGCCTTAACGTCCCTCTGGGAACGATATGCCTGACACATGGCTTCGCCCAAACGCTTGGATTCGTTATAGCACGCACGCAAAGTATTACAGTCAATATCTCCACAATATTGCTCATCGAAGCGTTCAACGTCACCGCGATTCTGGCCGTAAATCTCAACAGACGAAGCAAACAGTAATCTAGCGCCGCTGTCGGCAGAGAACTCAAGCAGGTTCTGGAGCCCGTCGACGTTCGCACGAATAGTGCCTATTGGATCAGACGAGTACTGACGGGGATGCGTGGAGCTCGCTAGGTGCAAAACAAAGTCAGCTGAACAGGTCGGACGATAGCCAGCGGACGAAACAGAAGCCTCCTCAAACGAAAAGTGGCGCGATTCAAAGTACGGAAGTCTCAGGCGGGCTTTTTCAATACTGCGGCCCAAGGCAAATATATTACAACCTAATTCAGCCGTCTCGTTCTTTCGCATCAGAACGTCAATGAAAAACGCTCCTATCATTCCGGTCGCACCGGAGACAACAACCGTCTTCTCCTTAAGGTCATTCCAAGGAAGATCGAGATTGCATACGGCATCAAGATCGGCAACGTATTCAGTGCAGGCCAATCTATTCATCACGAGCTTCTTTCTCCGCAGCCCATGCGCGGAAGAATTCAAGGTTCTCGGGCGTAGTGAGCTTAATATTCCTGTCAGAACCAGCGGCAAAGTTAAGCCTAACGCCCAGCTGGACCATCATCGTGTTCGTGTAGTTAGACCCGTCAATTCCCACGCCTTTCTCGAAGGCCTCATGATACTTGGAGTCAAGGAGATCGAAACGGTATGCCTGTGGGGTTGAAACACGACGGAGCGTTTCACGCGGAATATACTGCGTGGTGGTGGTTGGGTCCTCCTCATCAATGATAAAAATCTGCTCGTTATAAGGCATACTTGTCACGGCATTCCCGTGACTCTGCGCCACACGAATGACGTCAGTAATAACCTCGGGATCGAGCATCGGCCGCACACCGTCGTGCACGATGCAAATATCATCCTCAGAGAGTTTTCCCTCGAGATTGTACACGCCGTTACGAATAGACTCTTGGCCCGAAGTTCCGCCTTTAACGATCCACTTTAACTTATCGATCTTGTATTGTTTCGCATACGCGACAAGAACCTGTTCCCAGCCATCTAGGCAAACTACCTCAATCGAATCCACAAGCGGATGGTTCTGAAAGGCCTCGAGAGTATAAACAATGACGGGCTTCTCCCCCACATTAATAAACTGCTTAGGAATCTTCTGCCCCATACGCGAGCCAACTCCACCCGCGATAACGATTGCACAAATCGCCATGATGCTCTACTTTCTCTTAAGCGAACCGCTGTCACAAAACACTTAAAGGCCGTTCAATGGCATACAGAGACGAACGGACCACTCGAAATTGCAATCAAAAATCAACTTGTGCATGCGCTAGCCAAGCAGCTGGCGAAGCGCGCCGGCGGTAGCGCCATCAGCAACATCAGTATGTTTAAAATGGGAAGCAATATCATTTGGAAGGTTAAAAGGGTCGCCATAATGCTTCGTTAGCAATTCTATATACTTGCAGGGCGCCTTGATTTGCATTCCCTCAAACTCAAGGTCGATAAGAGGGAATATCTCGTCTAGCGGCGAAACCCAATGGAAATTGTCAACACCAACGGTGTTGTCGATTGACCAGATAACTGCCTTTGCGTCGTTCCTATCACACACAAAACCAGCTGTCTTTTCCTCATTTATCGCATTCGAAAATAAAGAATCAACGATGCCCATATTGGGGTCAGTGGCAGGAACGCACGACTTATCGATCCAAGACGAAAGACAAGAGTCATTGCGCATGCGTTCGACCATTGCCTCACGAATTTGAAGTTGTTGGTCGTAGATCTCAACATTGTCGGTTGACGCCCAGTCAAAAATAAAAATGTCCAAGAATAAAGGGATAGATTCGTCCGCGTATTGGAATCTCACCTGACGGCACTGGACAAATCCATCAAAAGCAACTGAGACGCGGAATCGGTCGTTAGATTGGACCAGGCCTATCAAACGCTCGATATCCTCACGCAGCATTCCAAGATCGATGTCGTCATCCCAAGGAATAAAACCACTATGGCGCGCCGCCCCAAGCAAAGTTCCACAGGTAGCGAAATATGGGATGTCATTATCCCTACACAGGGAGTCAAAGTCAGCCAGCAACTTAGCCGATCCAAGCTGAAGCAGCCTCAAGCTGCCCGTGGCAGCAGGAAGCGATTTAAAGAAGCGCTTTTTGGCATCAATCAGCGCCTCCCCCTCCTTGCGATATTCTTCCCATGCAAAGAGCATGGCCTTCTCGTCGTGGGATTTAAAATCGTCCCTCAGAGCTTTAACCTCATTCAGAAGCTGGACACTTACATCCCAATGCAGCTCATCGTGAATTCCGCGTGCCTCAGAAGCCGATAGCATGTTTGCCTTAATGTCTTCAACGTCCTTCGAAAGCAATGCGAAGCGCGATAAAGAAACAGGCAGTAGTTTCTTTACAAAATTCTTCATGTCTAAAACAACCTCATTACCAATTAGCAATCGGAAGTAGAGTTAATTAACCGCGTCCAGTCAACTTATAAATAAGACGTTGAGCAGAGACATACGCCTTGGACTCAGCAATTCTATGGGCAAGCCTCTCAACAGCGACCACTCGCTTCTTTCGATCGCCGTATAAAGGCAGCAGATAATAATAGGGCTCATCGTATGCAGAGCACTCCTTTATCAACCCATGGTTGATGGAGGCTTGAATAGCAACGAGCTGTTCATATACTCCCGGATCCTTAATCTGTTTTAAAATGGCATCTGAGTAGTCGCGGTTAAAGCGATTGACAATCGTCACGTATAGCTCACGCATTTTCAGCCCATCAGCAATAGCAAGATTGTGACCCATGCCCCAAAGCATGTCTCTGACCCTACCAACAGTCCATTCGGTCTCTTTGTAGCCGACCCTATAGTGATACACGTCAACCGGAACGACCTTGCAGCAGCCCGCCTTCTCCACTGCGCGCAAGAAAAAGACGGGGTCTTCATACCAATTCAGTTGAGGGAAACGAACCTTACCGTCGACAAACAAGGACGAGTCGTACATAAAACGAATCCAACCGTAGTCAGTCCAAATCTGCTCGAGAGGCACTTCGCGCTCGCAAGAAACATGATAGAAAGACTCATCAAATGAAAAATCAGACTTAATCTTTCCGGACGGCTTTAGCAATGAAAGAGAGCCGCCACAGATGAGAGCTCCCGACTTATTCATCGCATCAATCAAATCGGAAAACACATGGTCAGTGGCAAATATATCATCGGGATCAATGAAAATAAGGCGCTTGCCCCTAGCCAGCTCAATACCTCTATTTCGGGCAGATCCAGCGCCGCAATTAAACTGACTCAAGACGCAAACACGCGAATCACGAGATGCGACCTCTTCCAGCAGGTCCAAAGAGCCATCGGTTGAGCCATCGTTAACAAGCAACACTTCGAAATCTTTAAAAGACTGTTGAAGCACGGAATCCAGACACTCTTCAAGATAGTTACTAACATTGTATACGGGAACGACTACGGACAAGAACGGCGAATTATCCGAATAGGCATGAGGAGCAAACAGCGCATCAACGCTTGCCATAGAGTAGTATTGTTCGCGCAAACGGCAGGCCAGGTCCCAATCGAGAGCCGAATACCCCTTGCGGACCGAAGACCACACGGAGAGAAGCTGACCGTAAAGCAACCGTACCTTTTCATAGGGCTCAGACATGCCAAACAAGCAGCATGCCATTTCTTTTGCATCATCTATGGCAATGTCGAAAGCCCCAGCCCCGATTTCAGGCGCACAAGGAGAACAAAGCAAAGTCGCCCAATTAGCCGGGAACTGCTTAATTTGATTTAGATCAAGCTTCGCAATTGCACACAATGCAGCCGTTACAAGCGTAGAAGAACCCTCGACCCGCAGCTCAACGTCTCGAAGGGCATAGTTCTTACCATCAGTCGAATAAACATCTTCGCCATCAGCAGTAGCAGCAAGATCGTCAAAATTGGCGTCTCTCGCAGCAAGGGCAACAATAGAAATGTTCTCAGTACGGCATGCGCCCGCATCACAATGACCCAGAAGGCGATGCTGAAGAACGTCAGCGTCGCTGCGAAGTCTGCCCATTCCTTCAAATTCATTTTTAAGCTCAAATACAAGGGAATCAGAATCAGGTGAGACAACAAATACCTCGTCATCATCTGATAACTTATCGAGCAAAGCACGCACGGACGTTTTTGCGTCCGTAACCGAAAGCGCGTTGCAGCAAACTAAGATTGATCGCCTAGGCTCAGTGGACCCATATTGTTCCAAGAAATAAGCCTCAGAATTATTGGTCATTCTATTTAAGCGAGCCAAGGTACGCGAGTCGAATCGATCGGAATCAATTAGCCCCGCTGCTTTAATCTTACTAAATTCCTCGACATATCTTGGATAAAAACGTTGTTGCAGCTCAGGAGCAAGACGATTTAGATTCCAGAGATAGCCCTCGTATTGTTGACGGGGAATCCAGTACTTAATAATCTGAAATTTATCGTGGTCTCGTTTGGCGTAATCCCAAACCTCAGCGTATTCATCACACACGCAAAAGAGTTTATTCTGATTCTTTACAGAAGAGCTGGCGTTATCGATTCGATAATGGAGGTATCCATCTTTAAGCAGCTTGACTCTGTTTGCTGCATAAAATGCCTTAAAATAGAAAGCCGTATCCTGGAACGAAGCCCCTGGCGTGGGCAGGAAACGCACTTCTTCCTTATCGATCATCGATTTTTTATAAATGCTTGTCCAAATTGCAGGCTGGCACATAAAGACGCGCGGATTATCGATCGGATGAAAGACCTTGTCGTACGAACCGCAGGCAGCAAGATTTTCGACCAGATAATCGCACGACGAATCCTCCCCCGTACGATGGGCATAGTAATTTGAACGGACGACATCGAGATCATTTTTAGCCGCTTCTTTATAAAGCGTTTCGAACATATTGAGGGAAGCAAAGTCGTCGGACTCAACAATTCCGATATACTCGCCCCGAGCAAGTTCAATGCCTTTGTTCATCGAATCGCCGTACCCACTATTGGGCTTATCAATTACAACGATACGCTCATCCCGTCGCTCGTATTCGCGAATAATCGACAAGGATGAATCGGTTGATCCGTCATTGATGCAGATGATTTCAATTTCGCGAAGCGTCTGATTTACCAGACTATTAAGGCACTCGCGCAAGTAGCGCTCAACATTGCATATCGGCACCAAAATCGAAACTTTAGGATTTTTCAACATAGCCCACCGTTAACGTAACGAATACTACGGGTCTAATACTATCATCCACTTCGTATAATTAGATAAAACTCATTGCCCGAGAAGCCCGTAAAGGAGAATCCCTTTGTTTCCTCTAACAGCGTTCCTCATAGCGCTTGCAGTCCTCTACCTTCCTGGCTGCATTATTTGGAACAACCGCTTTGACAACCCAGCAGCGACTGCCGCAGCGGCGCCCCCAACGAGTATTTTTGCATATGTGTTAGTCGGCATCTTGTGTTCGAAATTACATATTGCCATCTCAGCGATTAGCATATTTACTTTCACAGTTTTGCTTTCAATTGGCATCTCTCTATTCTTCCTGATTGTTTCAAAAACTAGGAAGTCAAATCCTTCAATAGCCAAGCCTAATGGACAGGATTTCTTACCCCTACTAATTTGCATAGGGACCGGCTTCGTCTTTGCCTATTGGTTCTTTTCACACTCCTTGGCAGACTGGTCCCATCTAACGCAATCCGAAGACAACATTCGTCACTATGCCTACATACGCAGCCTTCTCAACTCAACGGATTGGTCGACGCTAAACGTGTCAATGTATGGAATAGGCGTTTCCCAATCGCTCAACCCCTATTTATCCCAGACAGGAGGATTTTATCCCCTTGGATGGCATATTCCGTCTGCTATAACCTGCGCACTGGCATCGACTAGCATAGGAATTGGGACAAATGTAGTTAATTTCGCTCTTATCGGCATTTCACTGCCTCTGGGATCTTATTACTTAATCAGCCAAGTATTTCCAAATGAATCCAAGCTGCGCGTCGCCACCGGGGCCATCGTATCTCTGGTTTTACCGGCATCACCCTGGGTATTGCTCGCAGTATGGCCTCTATTTCCCAATCTTGCTACAATGTGTCTTATCCCGGCTGCAGCCGCCTTATTTATCGATGCAACAACTGATTCAAGCGCTTATAGGCCAACCAAAATCGTCAGTTTTATTCTATGCTGTGGCGGTATAAGCGTCACGCAGCCCAACGGCATTTTCGTGTGTGCCGTATTACTTATTCCATATACTGTATGGATCTGCTCAAAGCATGGCTGTGAAACGAAGTTTGCAAATAGGATCGGAATAAAAAAGGCAAGATTAATTGTCGGCTCCATTGCAACCCTTTCTATCTCATTGATATGGATTGCTTTATATAAACTTCCACCTTTTCAGGGCGTAGTATCTTACTACTGGAGCCCGATAAGCACGATTTGGCAAGCGATGGTCGACTGCCTATTAACTGCTTACCCCATTCAGCCAGCAAGTATTTTTATAGCATTGTTATGCGCGGCAGGAGCCCTACACTTACTTCGCAAAAAACTATATTGGCCCGTTATTTCATGCTCATTGGCAGTAGTTTTGTATGTTGTTGCAGCAGCTTTTGGCGATAACGTTATCAAACATGTGCTGACTGGGTTTTGGTACACCGACCCTTACAGAGTTGCAGCAATGCTGGCCTTCTGCTGCATCCCCGTAGCGTATTCTGGATTCACCTTACTTTTAGGGACAGTCAAAGCAATCGCCGATCGCCTTGATATGCCAAGCAAGTCCTGCATCGTTGCCATTGCCGCAGTCCTCGCGCTCTTTATCGTATTTGCCCTGCCTTCTTTTGCCATCCGAGGTGTCACGGAAATTACCACTCCTTATTCGACCATGACCGCAAACATGAGGGGATTTACAAGGGTTGATGAGGGAGCAATTCTAACTGAGTCCAAAATTAAATTCTTGAATAAGGTCGCTACGATCACTGGTCCGAATGCCGTAATCGCTAACACCCCATACGATGGAAGCTGCTTTGCAAAAGGCATCGCTAACCTTAATCTACTATTCTGTAACGATGAAAACTATACCGAATTAACCACAAGCAGCTGGGCCATTGATCTTCGGTCTAACCTTAGCAACTACGTGAGTTCAAGTTCAACAAAGAAAAACGTCCGCGACAAGGACGTTCAGTATGTGCTCAGTCTTGAAGAAGATGAGGGGACCATGAAAGCATGGTATCCGGCTTTTGAGCAGTCACGTTGGACGGGAATTCTCTCGATTAGCGAAGCAACGCCAGGTTTCGAATTGATCTTGCAAACAGGGGATATGGCACTATATAAAATCATTAATTAGCAAAGCACGCCATAAGACGTTACAACGAAAAGATTGATACCGATCGATTCAAAAGGCTACAAGCACTATACAGCCGAAAGGGCAGACCGTACTCATGTGGGCATCTTTTATAGCTGCTTTTCTTTGCGGCATTTTAACAATAATTGTTCCGGGCTACTTCATCGGAAGAACCTTATTTAGTAACCCTTTACAAGCAATCGCTTTCTCGCCGGCAGCATCTGTTGCACTATTCATAGTTGTGGGTTTAATTGCATATCCAATTAGCATGTCTGCGCTCCATATTTATTTGCTAGTTTTATTGCTTAGTCTCACGCTATTCATGCTATTTAGAAGAAAAAGATCGGCACTGAATGCCCGCCAGTATTTAACTCTATCAACTTATGTACTTGTGGGTACAGCCCTGACGGTCTTAATATTCCTTCGAAATATAGACGGGCCGGCATCTTATTCGGTGCAGACCGATACAACTTTCCATTTGTCGTGCGCAAATGCCATGCTCGATTCGGGCAGGTATTCGATTCTACATGCCTCTGAATACCCAGACTTAATGAACGCAGGAGAAGGCATATTCTATCCCGCTGCTTGGCACATCATTACTGCCGTTGCAGGAGGACTATCAAAAACGAATATCATCGTTGCACACAATGCGATTAATTTCATTATCTGCGCATTTGTGTACCCCCTTTCAACATGGCTTTTTCTTTCTTCCGTTTTTAAAAACGAGCAGGGTCTCATTTTTGCAGGCGGAGTTACATGTAGTCTATTTTCCTATTTTCCTTGGGCTTTTTTAATTGTGGGACAATTTGATTCTAATTTACTATCAAACGCGCTATTACCAGGGTTTCTCTTTACGTTCTATCAATTAATTACAAGCATTTACCTTTCAAACAAAGGGTCAATCGAAAAGTCAAAAGCAAATACACTGTCTTCCGCACCAAGCGCGATAATTATATTGTTTATATCATTCATTGCTCTTGTAGGGTCACAGACTAATGCGGTTTTCTCTGCCGGCGTAATTTGCATCCCATTAATCATCCAGTTTTCGTGGAAAACAGCGGGGCACCATTCCGAAAGAATCGACTTACGCCTTTTAGCCTCGGCTCTAGTACTTGGACTAATTATCGGCCTCTGGCTATTAGTATATTCCCTACCATTTATCCAGCCTATCGTCAGCGTATATAGAGAGCCAATCGCAACACCAGTAGAAGCCATTAAGAACATTCTTCTATTAAAATTCGGACAGCCCGTCAATGCGCAACCCATACTTGGACTATTAGTGGGCATTGGATTTGTCATTGCCTTCGCAAGCACTAGATATCGATGGATGTCTCTATCATATATATTAGTTGCCATTCTAGCGTTCGTATGCATGACACTGAACCACCCGCTTCGTCAGCTTATCTGCGGCTTCTGGTACTCAGGAATTGTCAGACTAGATGGAGCGCTCGCGATAGCTGCCACGCCGCTTGCCACAATCGGGCTATGCAAAAGTATTAATTTAATAATTCGGCCTTTATTTAATCGTGACAGAATTGGGTCTGTTGAATTATTGATACCTGTGCTCGTCTCATTCATGGCCGTCCTCATGGTTTTCGCATACTCAAAACCCATTTCATACAGCAAAAATAATTACAAGTATCTCTGTGAGCAGATACAAGTCAACTACTCGTTAACATCGGGAGTTTCTATCTCGCCCGAAGAAAGGCGATTTGTTGACAAAGTAAAACAAATCGTTGGAAATGAGACTGTAATCAATATCCCCTCAGACGGGAGCATATGGCTTTATGCATCTGACAATATAAATGTAATCTCTCGTCAATTTTACTCTACGCCTTATAAGGAATATGAGCTATTTAAAGCATCACTTTATGAGGCTTCAAAAAACAATGACGTCTTAGATGCAATACAGAAAACTGACGCTCGTTATGTGCTTATACTTGATGAGACTGTAAATGTTGGTTACTTTGATCCGAGTGAATGGAAGGGCATTCTTAACATCACTGAGGAAACCCCTGGATTCACTTGCCTGATCTCTGACGGCGAAATGCGACTATATCTAATAGATTACTAATGTTTAAACATAAGTAATCGCATAATTGCATAGTCATTGCCTGGGATAATTAACAAAATTATCCCAGGCAATGACGCACCCTAATCCTTAACATTAAAATCAAAATCACTATTGGAAGATTTGGAATCAATGCTATTCCAATGTAAAGCAGCTGCCTGCACAAGAGAATTCAATCGCTCCTCCTGCTTAGCGAGTCTTACAGAAATGGTGAAATCACGTACGACTAAAACGGCTATCACGTATAGAAAAACGAAATTCGAGGCAGACATAAACCCCAAAAGGCTGGCGATACGCACCGCAATATCAGGAAATACACCGAGTAGAACAAAGCTAGTACTAAACAAAAGCCAAAACAGTGAATCCAGAACCTGCATTTGCGCTTTCTTCAATTTCCTGACAACGAAATAAAAGACAACAAATGCAGAAAAAACCAAAAGTACGCGAAGCGTAAATGACACAGCAATCACCTAAACCATTGAACTATCAGCAGCGTAGCAAACACTCTAAGCATATACTGCATGGACTTGACCGGATTTAAGTAACTCTCTCCACCTTGGCGTTCACGCATTGAAACCTGAACTTCGGAGACCGAGTATCCTTGTTTTAAAAACAAAGCAATCGATTCCGGCTCGGGGTTAAGAGTGTTGTCGTAATAGTATCTTTCGAGCACGGCGCGACTAAACAGCCTAAAGCCAGAAGTGGGATCACTAATGCGATGACCGGTAAGCATTTTAATCAAAACGGTAATCATACGTGAACCGACCATGCGCATCGATTTATCTTTGCGGACAGTCAGAAACCTAGAACCGATAACAATGTCGGAATTAGTATTCACCGCCCTCTCAACAAGAGCAACCAAATACTCCGGACGATGTTGCCCGTCAGCATCAAACTGAATCATATAGTCGTAACCATGATCAACAGCATATCGAGCCGCTGTTTGAAAACCAACTGTAAGGCCACAGTTAATTGGCATGTTAATAATATTGCAGCCGATATTTTCACAGATAGAAAGCGTACGGTCATGAGATCCGTCATTAATAACTACAAAATCGAACTTAGGCGCGACTTGCATAAGCTCGATTATGGTGTTTTCTATGCACTCTTCCTCATTATATGCCGGAATGGCAACAAGAGTTCTTGGACAATAGGACACGCAAATCCATTCTCAAGGTTTTAATTTAACATGCTAATTTTAGTGTAAGAAATTAATATCGATATACATTCCGCGAATTTACATCTTGCATAAGGACTTCGTAAATCATTCAAACTGGAGTTTGTCTTCGGAACGGCAGCTTCGAGGTTACCTAACGAGAGCGC
>OBVU01000652.1_pt1 | contig 17717 bp, 9 predicted proteins | sample 1495171 | NCBI WGS metagenome assembly OBVU01 (sample SAMEA2580028, study PRJEB22360) | human gut metagenome | biome: human gut; feature: human-associated habitat; material: faeces | place: Denmark | collected 2008/2010
CGTCCCTGTTAGGCAACGGTAGGAACCACTATCGCCCGTCCTGAAGCGTCAGCCACTGCTGTTCCGACTGCTTCCTCATTGTTGTACAAAACAACGGTTGATCCAGGCTTCGCTCCCGTTACAGTTACAGGCGTTTGGGTATTAGCTTTTTCCAACAATCTTGTCATGACTGTTGGCGCTGGTAAACCTTTCACAGGCACCGGCATATCACTAGCCGTGTTGTCTTTATACGTAATCGTCACCACACCTGCTGCTGAAACTGAATAACTCTTGAAATCTTTTGAGCCTACGATTCTCGGATTGGAAGATCGAAACGCTTCCCACACCTGATCTTTTTCAGCCTGGTCCAGATTGTTGGGATCATTGACAACGACTTCTGTCGTCACAGCCCTAATTGGGTTACGAATTCCATCATTTTGGGGCAAAACTTTAATACGGAAAGAGCGATCAATAAACTGATTATTGGAGTTCGTGAAACGAACAGTAATCCGATAGGTTTTCCCAGGCTCCACAATTTCGGTACTACCTACTCTCCCTTCGATCAACATAGGTGCAAAGGTAGACTTCAAGGTCGCATTTGGCACCAAGACACCATCGACCCGCTCACTATTAGGAGCATACCCCATATAAGTCAGAATAAGGCCACCATTACGCTCTCTCACAATATATTGCAGCTTGATAGGATCTGAATTATAAGCTGTGATCACATGATCATTTCCCGGTCCACTCATGAAAAATGGTGCACGAAAAGCATGTTCATTCGTTATCACGCTACCTGTCCGAGGGTCACGCTGACCAGATGTCGCACGCAACACCGCATTGGCTAAGCGATTGCGAGCGATCTTTGCTTGACTTTCCACTGCATCCATTTGAATTGTTGGATTGGACAAACCTGTTCGAATAGCTTCTAAAGCCAGATCGCCATTCTCAATCGCAGTTTCCGTCCCAGGGATTTCTAAAGCTTGCTCACGATAGGTGTACAAATCCAAGGCCAAGGCTTGGAGACGCTGCACTTGCTCATCTGAATGCTGAGTTGGTGCTTCAGCTACGTTCTCAATCGGTTCCATAGGCAATTCAGATGAAAATTGACTGGTAACGTGAGATTCACTCAAAGAAATTGACTGAGTTACAGAACCGCATTCGCTAGTTGTCTCTACAAGCGAGACAGATGCACTCATAGATTGACTCGCTGATAATGACTCCGAAGCAGCAGTTGTCCCTAAGACAAGACTATCAGAACCAACTAGACCCGTTGATAGATTGGTCTCAGATTCAATTCCTACTTCCCCACCATTTTCCTCAGCAACCACTGGATTAGCAAGAGTTGTCGCCCCTGCAAGAGCACCCAGAGCCACAATTCCTTTCAAGAAAGAACTAGGAACAGGCTGAAATACTGATTCGAAAGGTTCCACGATTTTTTCACACGTAGTAGCGTGAGGAACATGAAAAAGCCCTAACTGCGAGATGGACGCCCGCACCCAAGTTTTTCCCGATTTGATCAATTTAAAACGTGTGATCCGCTCCGTTTCGCGAAACTCCCCTTTCAAACGTTTAAAAAACATGCCTGCTCCCTAAAAATAAGATATCGAGTTATTATACACCAATTTTATCAAAAAGTAACTAATTAAGACTAATTTTTATGCGAACAAAAGCCAAAAAGAGAACCCGAAGGCTCTCTTTCTGGAATCCTTTTTCATGTCCCACATACATGAAATGACCGGATGAAATGGTAGTCGAAGATTATTTTTCTTCTTTTTTGCGACGTCCAAGTGCTGCAATGCCAGCAACCCCTGCAACTGCTCCAAGAATAGCGGTTGCTACAGATCCAGTTTCACCAGTATTTGGAAGTTGTTCAAGAGCTGGAGCTGGTTGAGCTGGTTGCTCAGGAACTGGGTTCACTGGTGTATTTGGTGTTGGATCCATTGGTTTATTAGGTGTTGGATCTACAGGAGTATTTGGTGTTGGAGTTGGTGGTACTGGAGTGTTTGGAGTTGGAGTTGGTGGTACTGGAGTATTTGGTGTTGGAACGTTTGGAGTCTTCACAAGTTTGTAGACGTAAGTGACGTTCTTATCACCTTCGATCACTTTACCTGTAGTTGGATCAGTTGTCGTTAAGTGACCTTGTCCATCAACTTTACCTACTGGGTAGTTTCCAGCTGGTACCAATTCGTAAACTTTACCATCTGCAGTAACGATTGTCTTAGGACGATTGTCCACAACTGTATCGTAATCTTTACCTACTGGTTGGTTAGATTCGTCTGTCACAGAACGTTTGATGGTGTTACCATTTTCATCTACGTAGTGAACGTAAACATTACCCTTAGGTTGTGCTGGTTGTTCTTTGAGCTTGTAGATGTATGTAACATCTTTACGTCCTTCGATAACTTTACCTGTTGTAGCGTCTGATGACTCAAGGTGACCTTGTCCATCAACTTTACCTACAGTGTAGCTACCTGCTGGTACCAATTCATAGGTCTTACCATTGTATTGGATTTCTTTTGGACGGTTGTCTACAACTGTATCGTAGTCTTTGTCGACTGGTTGATCTTTTTCGTCAACTACTGAAGTCTTGATGGTGTTACCTTCAGTGTCTTTGTAGTGTACGTAAACGTCACCTTTCACTTCTTTGTAAACGTAAGTGATGATTGAACGTGGTTTATCAACTTTACCCTTAGTTGGATCAGAAGATTCCAAGTGTCCATCCTTATCAACTTTACCTACTGGGTAGTCACCTTTTGGTACGATCTTGTATGTCTTACCATCTGGAGTCTTGATTGTCTTAGGTTTTTCACCTTCCTCAGTTGTATTATATGGTGTATCATATGGTGAGTTTGGTGTGTCTTGACGAGGTTTCTTGATTTCTTTACCTTTTTCGTCTACATAAGTGATGATAACGTCACCTTCTTTAGGTTTCGTTGGATCTTCTTTCAGTTTGTAAACGTAAGTAACGTTCTTATCACCTTCGATGACTTTACCTGTTGTAGCGTCATCACCTGTCCAGTGACCTTGTTCGTCAACTTGACCTACTGGGTAGTTACCTTTTGGTACCAATTCGTAAGTCTTACCTTGGAACTCGATTGTTTGTGGACGGTTGTCAACGACTGTATCGTAGTCTTTATCAACTGGTTGATCTTTTTCATCAGTGACATCGTCTTTAATCTTGTTACCATTAACATCAACATAGTGTACGTAAACATTACCCTTCACTTCTTTGTAAACGTAAGTGATGGTTGATTTAGGTTTATCAACTTTACCTTTAATTGGGTCAGAAGATTCAAGGTGTCCGTCACCGTCAACTTTACCTACTGGATAGTCACCTTTCGGTACGATCTTGTAGGTCTTACCATCTGGTGTCTTGATCGTGTTAGGTTTTTCACCTTCCTCAGTTGTGTTATATGGTGTGTCATATGGTGAGTTTGGTGTATCTTGACGAGGTTTTTGGATTTCTTTACCATCATTTTCACGGATGTAAGTGATGATCACTTCACCTTGTTTAGGTGTTTCACTTTCAGACATTGATGAAGAATTTGAAGCTGAAACAGATACAGATGTAGAAAGTGAGTTTGATACAGATTCAGACGCTGATACTGATTGACTTACTGAGGTTGAAGTTGATTCAGATGCTGACACTGATTGACTTACTGAGGTCGAAGTTGATTCAGATGCTGATACTGATTGGCTTGTTGATGCTGAAGTTGATTCAGACGCTGATACTGATTGGCTTGCTGATGCTGAAGCTGATTCAGACACTGATACTGAAGCTGAGGCAGACGCTGATACTGATTGACTTACCGATACAGAAGTTGATTCAGACGCTGATACTGATTGGCTTGCTGATGCTGAAGCTGAAGCAGATGTCGATGCTGACTCAGATGCTGATAATGATGCCGACTCAGATGTTGACACACTTGTTGACTCAGATGTTGATGCTGACTCAGACGCTGATGCTGATACAGATCCTGATGTGCTTGCTGACTCAGATGCTGATAATGATGCTGATTCTGATTGTGACTCAGATACACTTGCTGATTCTGATGCTGATAATGATGCTGATTCTGATGTTGATGCACTTGCTGACTCAGATGTTGATGCTGACTCAGACGCTGATGCTGATACAGATTCTGATGTGCTTGCTGACTCAGACGCTGATGTTGATGCAGATTCTGATTGTGACTCAGATACACTTGCTGATTCAACTTCTGATTGGCTCAATGAAGCAGATACTGATTCTGATGCAGATTTAGAAGCTGATGTTGTATCAGATTCTGATTGAGATCCTGACTTAGATACTACTTCTGATTCAGATTGTGACACAGATTGTGACTTAGAAACAACCTCTGATTGTGATACTGATTGTGACTTAGATACAGCTTCTGATGTTGATTGTGATACAGATTGTGACTTAGACACTACTTCTGACTGCGATACTGATTGTGATTTAGATACAACTTCTGATGTTGATTGTGACACAGATTGTGATTTAGACACTACTTCAGACCGCGATACTGATTGTGACTTAGATACTACTTCAGACTGCGATACTGATTGTGATTTAGACACTACTTCTGAAAGTGATTGTGAGTTTGAAGCAGAGTTTGAGAATGATTGTGATTGAGATGCAGACTCAGAATCACCCAATTTCTCGAAGTAATAGTTCACATCAGTTGATGGTTTAATCGCAGTTGGAATTGAGTAGTTATTTGAGAATGAAGAGAAACCTTTCAATTCTGTGTAAGAAACTTTACCAGTGGAATCTGTTACTTTTGTCTTCGCAACAATATCAGCATTACGTCCGGCAATCAAGTTCCATTTATTATTTCCTTGACCAGCTGGTGTTAATGATACATCTGGTGCCCCTGTAAATGGTTTTGCGTATCCTTCAGTCACTTTGGTTTCATCGTGCGTAAGGTTAACTTTTTCTGTATTAGACTGCCAACCAGTAATTACTAGGGAGTTGCTACCTGCAGTTTCGACAACATCAATATGGTAATCTCCATTTTTGCTATTTACAGTAGTCGTTTTCGATTCAGTAGCTTTCCAAGTGTCACCAGCTTTATTTACAGATGATGTGTAGAGAAGTGTATATTTAGATACATCTTCTGTACCGACATCACTTGCACTGAAGTTGCTTACTTGTGATGGATCAAGAGCATAAATTTTCGTTACAGTTGAACCATTTGTATCCACGATTTCAGAAATACGTTTCACGTAGTAATGGTTAGCTCCACCTTGAAGTTCGACCAATTTTTGACCAACAACACCCTTACCAAGGATACCAGATGTTTTTTGAGTAGAATCTGTTGTAGCAGCTACATGCTTGTAACCAGGGATATCACGGTTGTTTGAAGCTGTAAATTGTTGTCCTGCAAGACCTGTTTGTGTGTAGCTTGCTAGATCTGTTTCAGTTCCAGTAGGTTTGTAAAGTTGACCTGGAGTAGACTTACCTTGAATAAGCTTATAGTGAGTTGTTTGATCAACTGTTGCATAAGGAACAGAAGTTTGAACGTTTGGTTTGTCTTCGTTTTCATTACCTGGGTAGTTTGTATCACGAATTTGAAGTGTCTCATACTCAAGGTTCGCGTTCACCAATGAGAAGGTCACGTTACCTGGATCAGTTCCGTTAGCACCTGTGTAAGTCAAGGTGTTAGTTACATCAGAGTTATTATTAGTGATGTAGCTTGGAAGTGAGATATTGCTTTCACCAGCATGGATGGTACGTGTGAAGACTTCTGAACCATCAGATTTCTTCACAATACGCAAGTGAACATCTGGATTAGCTGAAAGGCTACCAGTGATGGCAGAACGGTCTACTGCAAGAGTAGCATAGTAATCAAAGTTTGTTTTCGCCCCAGTTGAATGATCTGTTTTAAGGAATTGCCATACACCGAAAGTGAAACGATTAGCGTTTGGATCTAAAGCATAACCAGATTTGCTGAAGGCAGTATCTTCAATTGTTGCGCCGTTTGCATCTGTAATAACTGGAACTGTCGTTCCATTAGTTCTTGTTGAAATTGGTGCCAACTGTGCAGTAACTGCTGGAGCACCATCTACAGTAGCATTTCCAGTAAATCCAGCCGCTGTCAAGGTTGCCATCATGTCATCTACTGACTTGCTCAAGCGTTCGCGTTGGTCTGCGTATGATTGAGCAGAAGCATTGGCATTGATCAAGCTGTTGCTTGCTGTCAATTCTGTTTGAACTTTAGCAATTGCGGCATCAAGAGCTGCTTTCTTTTCAGGGACTGAAACTGTCGCTGAGTAGTCGCTTGCGATCTTGTTCAACAAGACTGCTTCTGAAGCATTTTGTTCCAAAATAACTTTGTCTTCAGTCTTTACAGGTGCAGTAGTTTCTGAAGCAGATTCAGATCCAGCTACTACAGCTGATTCACTAGAAGCTGTTGAAACTTCTGTTGAAGCATGTTCCTTCAATGAAGCTGAGTGAGAAGCGGATACACTAACAGAAGTTGAAGCGCTCACTGAAGCAGAAGCACTTGCTGATTCTGTTGTAGATTCAGTAGTTGATTCTGTAGTTGATTCAGATTGAGATTCAGTTGTTGAAGTTGTACCAAGGACTGTACTTCCTTGCTCTACAAGTGCTTGGCTAGAAAGCTCAGAAGCAGTTACTACGTCTGATCCAGTTTCATCAGCCTTTGCAGTGTTGGCAACTGTAGCTGCACCAAAAATAGCTCCTGCTGCTACAATCCCTTTCAACAAGCCACGACTAGTCATTTCTGTAGCAGAAACTTCGTCTTCACGAACTTCAGCCACGACAGTCTTTTCAACTTGACCACGGATCACTTTCAAAAGACCAAAGTTAGAAGTAGCCGCGCGCAACCAGTTCTTACCTGATTTAATCAATTTAAAACGAGTGACACGATCGGTTTCACGGAATTCACCGTTTGAACGTTTAAAAAACATGTTGTCTCCTTATTTACATTTTTTATTGCCCTACTATTATAGACTACCATGGAGGTTTTTGGAAGCAATTATCATTAGTTATTGCTATTTTTTTATAATCTTACCCTTAATTAGTAATGAAATCGCTTTCATAGTAGTATTTTTGTCAAACCGGGGCAAATTTTTGAAAAAAATGAGCTTTTTAACAGACGAAAAAAAGGACTGGAAAACTAATTTCCAATCCCTTATAAACTACATACAAATCCCGGTATAGAGAGGCTTAAGCAATCTTCTTCAACATCCGTTCAATGTGCTCAATTGATTTTTCACGGCCAAGTAAGAAAATGGTTTCTGGCAATTCTGGACCATGCATTTCTCCAGAAACGGCAATCCGAATTGGCATAAAAAGGTTCTTCCCTTTGATGCCTGTTTCTTTTTGAACCGCTTTGATTTGTGGGAAGATATTTTCTACCACAAACTCGTCGTCTGACATTGCTTCGAGTTTTGCTTTGAAGGATTCCAAAACGGTTGGTACTGTTTCACCAGCCATGACTTCTTTTTCTGCATCTGTCAACTCTGGGAAGTCTGCAAAGAAAAGGTCTGTCAATGGAACGATTTCATCCACTGACTTCATTTGTGGCTTGTAAAGTTCTACAAACTTCTCAGCTTTGTCTGTTAGGCGCCCTGCTTCTTCGAGGAATGGTTTCGCCATTGCGACGATTGTTTCAAGATCTGCATTCTTGATATACTCATTGCTCATCCAGTCCAATTTCTTTTGGTCAAAGGCCGCTGGAGACTTGCTGAGGCGGTGTTCATCAAAGAGCTTGATGAGTTCTTCACGAGAGAAGATTTCATCTTCCCCACCAGGGTTCCAACCAAGAAGAGCAATAAAGTTAAAGACCGCTTCTGGAAGGTACCCTTTCTTACGGTAGTCTTCAATAAATTGAAGGGTGTTGGTGTCCCGTTTGGACAACTTCTTACCCGTTTCAGAGTTAATGATCAAAGTCATGTGACCAAACTCAGGAGCTTCCCAGCCAAGTGCTTCATAAACCATCAATTGTTTTGGTGTATTGGCAATGTGGTCATCTCCACGAATAACATGAGAAATCTTCATTTCATGGTCATCGATGACTACGGCAAAGTTGTAAGTTGGATAGCCATCTTTCTTTTGGATAACCCAATCACCACCGACATTAGCCCCTTCAAACTCGATATCACCCTTAACAATGTCATGCCACTTGTAGATACCAGCTTCATTGACCACCAAACGAACGGTTGGAACAATCCCTGCAGCTTCACGTTCTGCTACATAGGCTGCTTTTTCTTCTTCGCTCATTCCGAGGTATTCATTGACGTATCGAGGTGTTTCTCCAGCTGCTTCTTGGCGTTCACGTTCTGCTGCCAATTCTTCTTCTGTTACATAAGATTTATAGGCTTTCCCTTCTGCCAAGAGTTGGTCAATGTATTTCTGGTAAAGAGGCAACCGTTCTGATTGGCGATAGTTTTCGTGCGTTTCAGGGCTTTCATCCCAATCCATCCCCAACCAACGAAGGTTTTCAAGCTGTGAACGTTCCCCGTCTTCGACGTGGCGCTTGCGGTCCGTATCTTCAATCCGAATAATAAAGGTACCGCCATAATGACGAGCATAAAGGTAGTTAAATAATGCAGTACGCGCATTTCCGATGTGTAATAATCCCGTTGGACTTGGTGCATAACGCACACGAATATCTTTTGCCATGTTTCTCTCCTATAATCTTGTTCGCTATCACTAGCGCATTTATTCAATCGTTCTTATTATACCACAAAGACAGCCAGACTAAAATGAATAAGTGACCTTTTAGAAAGTCCTTGCTGATTCAGAACCCTATAGAGTAACATACAAGCCCCTCTACCTTCTCAGCATGGAGCACCTCATCACGGAGAACCTTATCACGCGCCCCGCAAAAAAGGGACCGAGAGCTATTTTGAAAATAGATCTTAGTCCCCCATTCGCCTGGATCCTCTTCAAGCGAACTAGCTATTCTTTATTGATTAATGGAATTGCATACCACCATCTACGATAATGGTTTGACCTGTAATGTAGTTTGAATCTGGGCCAGCAAGGAAGCTAACTGCAGCAGCCACATCTTCAGGTTCAGACAGACGTTTCAAAGTGATATCTTTTGCAAATGTTTGCATACCCCATTCGTCATCTTTACCTGCATTTTTACCAACTTCATGAGCAATGTCAAACATCATTGGAGTCTTAACGATACCTGGTGCGTAAGCATTGACAGTAATACCTGAGTCAGCCAAATCACGCGCCAAAGTTTGTGTAATCCCACGAACTGCAAATTTAGTACCACCATAGACAGTCAAGTTCGGGTTCCCAACGACACCAGCTTGAGAAGTGGCGTTGATGATTTTACCACCGTGACCAAGGGCTTTAAATTGCGCTTGCGCAGCTTGAGCACCCCAGATCACACCACCGACATTGATATTAAATGTACGATGGAATTGTTCTTCTGTGATAGTAGCAAGTGGAGTAGTTGGTGCTACACCGGCATTGTTGACAACAACATTCAAATCACCAAAGTGATCAACAACTTTTTGGAAGGCCGCAGCAACTTCTGCTTGTTTAGATACATCTGCTACAACAGCAAAAGCATTTTCAGCTGACAATTCTGCAACAGCTTTTTCAGCTGTTTCTGCATTGTAGTCCAAAATCCCGACTTTAAAGCCATCTTGAACCAAACGTTTTGCAATTGCAAAACCAATCCCTTGACCTGCACCTGTAACAATAGCAACTTTAGACATATTTGTACCCCCAATTGCACTATAAAAGTTAGTAACTTCAATGGCCTAACTCACCATACAACAAAAATCATTTTCACGATTTCGCTATCATTCTAAAACTTTGTGAAGAAAAAGTCAAGCAAAATCCTTGACTTTTATAGGTAAATAGATTAGGAAAAATTAATTCCCTTTGTTGCACCAAAAAAGCAGGATAGAAACCTGCTTGCATTCAAAAGCTTCTATCCTGCGCCCTTTGTATCTTATTAAACGAACACGGGCTGCGGATTGTGTCAAAAAGATGAATTCTCCTAGAATCTTTTGGATTCTACGTCGAATTCCCTATTTTGACTGTATCCGCTACGCCCTTTGTATCTTATTCTAACCGTTCTTCTAGTTCAAAGTCGATTGGTAGGGTTTGTAAGAAGTGCTCCAACTCACGTTCCCAGTAAAACCATTCGTGCTTGCCTGGGCTGTGGCTATAAGTGACATCCAAACCCAGTTTCTCCAATTCCTTAGCCTCAAATTGATTGGCTTCATAGAGAAAATCCTGCTCTCCACACCAGATCCAAAGCTTGGTCTTTTTATCGGAGAACTTCTTAGTAACCGACTCTAGTGAGTAAGGGCTCGTCGTCCAATCGTTTACCTCTCCAAAGATCCCCTTCCAAAAGGCCGGTTTTTCCAGATCATTCTTTTCAAAGGTCATCCCATGGAAACTCAGGGCACCGGAAAAACTCGCCGCATGAGAAAAGCGATTGGTCTTGAGAGCCAAGAGCATTGAGCCGTAACCTCCCATCGACAAGCCTGCGATAAAAGTTTTCTCCCGTTTTTTAGTCATATGAGGGAAGAAACGGGCTAATGTCTCTGGCAATTCGTCCGCAATGGCCGTGTAATAGTTGTATCCATACTGCGTATCTGTGTAAAAACCATTATTGGTATTGGGTAGGACCACGATCAGATTGGTATTTCGCAAAATGCGCTCCACATGGGTTCGCTTCAGCCAAGAATGATGATTGCCGTTCATTCCGTGTAAGAGATAAAGAACTGGAATATCCTTATCTGCTGGATTTTCCACGCGCGACGCATCAGGATAAAGAACGGACACACCCCACTCCATCTTCAAGGCCTCTGAATAATACTCAATCTGCATAACTGCCATTTACTTTCCTCTTTCTACTGTCAAAAACACTCGGCAAGCCTCTGGCCACCAAGTGTTTCAATCTCATTTATTATTTCACTTCCATCACGACTGGTAAAATCGCCGGACGACATTTGGTCTGTTCAAATAAGAATTTAGACAAATGATCACGTACCAATCCTTTTAATTCACCCCAGTCAAAGTTGTCCTGTGCAAGGTAGTCTTCAACGCTTTGGTTGACCAATTCACAACTTTCACGGAGAATATCCCGACTCTTCTTGACATAGACAAATCCACGAGTGTGCACGTGCGCTTTGGAAATAATCTTCTTTTCTTTGCGGTTTACCGTAATGGCTACAATAAAGATTCCATCTTCTGACAAGACTTTACGGTCACGAAGGACGATATTGCCCACATCCCCAATGGCATTCCCATCGATCATAACATCTCCAGCTGAGATGCTCCCTGCAGGGACGAAATCTCCCTTTTCATACTCCATGACTGTACCGCGCTTTGGAATGAAGATATTTTCAGGCAAAATCCCAACTTCCATGGCAATCCGTGCATGGGCATCCAACTCCCGGTACTCTCCTTGAATTGGGAAGAGATACTTCGGACGAAGCAGATTGATCATCAACTGCAAATCCCGCGCATTTCCGTGGCCAGACACGCGCAAGCTAGACGTAATCAATTTAACAATCCCACCTGCTTGGTAGACCATATTTTCCACACGAGCCACCACGGCTTCTTTGGCAATAGAAGGTGTTGTAACGATGTAGACCAAATCCCCATCTTTGATTTCCACATACCGGTGACGACCAATCGACATCTTGCGCAACCCATTAATGGGCTCACCCATCCGGCCTGTTTCCAAAATGATCAATTCATGATCCTCAAACCGGCTCATTTCTTTCGGCTTGATCAAGAGTTTTTCATTGGCAAGGGACAACTTGTTCAAGCGAATAGCTGTCCGGACGATGTTTTCCACATCAAACCCTGTCAAGACAACACGGCGACCAGTCTCAGCTGCGGCATCAAAGACCTGCTGGATCCGAGAAAGGTTGCTGGCAACGGCTGCAACGATCACACGCCCATCCCAGTTGGCAATCGTATCTAAGATTTCATCGCCGACTTCTTGCTCACTAGCGACCTGTACCTTGCTATCCGCATTGGCCGAATCACTCAAAAGCGCAAGGACCCCTTCACGCCCGATTTCAGCTAGACGGGCAAAGTCTGTCGCGTAAGACTCACTCGCTGTTTGGTCAAATTTAAAGTCGCCTGTATAGACGATATTTCCCTCAGAAGTTCCAATGACAACACCGATACTTTCAGGAATGGAGTGGGTCGTTTGAAAGAAGGACACAACCGCATCTCCAAATTCAATCTCAGAATTTTGATCAATCACATGGAAGTCATTGTATTTCTTAACACTATCATTTCCTTTGACAAAGAGCTTGGCCAACTCAATCGTCAGCTCCGTTCCAAACACAGGAACTTTTGCCTCAGCCAAAAGGTAAGGCAAGGCACCGATGGCGTCCGCATGCCCATGGGTTAAGAAAACGCCTGCAATACGGTCTTTGTTTTCAAAAAGATAATCCATATTGGGGATGACAACGTCCACCCCAAGTTGTTCATTTTCTGGATACTTCAGTCCTGCATCCAGGACAAAAATTGAATCGTTTACTTCAGCGTTGTAGAGATTTTTCCCATTTTCTCGAACACCACCGAGAGTGACTAATTTAATACTCACTGTTTTCTCCTTTAATTGATAGATTTTTTAATACTTACGGTCCTTGGCTGCCCAAGTCGAATTACAGCTTTGCAAATTCTTGCATATCTATTCTATTATACAATTTTTTTCTATTTTTTTCAAAAACACACCCTAGCAAAAAGCCCCCTCATCTGAAACAGATGAAAGGGCTTCTAGGCGCCAATTTTTAGGGGGAAAAGACCCTCTAAAGATGATAATCTCCCCGCTTATTTTCAATGATCCGCATCGCAGCCTTGATCACATGAAACTTACTGAGCAATTCTTCAAGACGCTTAAAATTGCGCTCACTCAATTGACCCATCTTCACCGCTTGAGAGAGATGATAAAAGTCATCTAAATCATCCTCAATATTTTCAAACAGCTCCTTGGCTTCCTTGAGTCGATAGCGATTGAGCAAATGGGTGAGATCCTTTTTAAAGTCAGAGACATTGCTTTCATGAATGTCTGTATAAGCCTCGTCTTCCTCACTGTTTTCCTGGTAATTCACTGCCTTAAAACAAGTGATAAATTCTCGGCTTTTGATGTTACAGACAAAAATAACACCATCACTCGATACATAAGTTTTTGTATCAGCAGGTTGGAGCACATCACTCTCATAAGGCGAGAGAGAGGGCAGGTGTTGATTGATCCAACGTTTCAGGTGTTGATCATCCACTCCAAAGCGCTCCAACGCTCTCTTTCTAAAATGATCTCTGCAACTGTAGTCTTGTGCATACGACAACCCCATCCTCTCACCTCCTTTTTGAGTTTGCGAATAGGAAGGGCCTCCAGTCTTACGGGACTAGAGGCCAGGTCTGTTTTTCCGACATGGTGCCATTAACCTTTCGGCTAATACAACAATGTTTTTTGACGTTTATTTCATGTAATAGTATTTTTGTAAAATACCAGAGGTTTTCTTTGCAATCCTACATTTCAATGAATGTTCGATTGGACACATTGAAGTTTGAAAACCTTCACAAAAGCTTCTACCAACTATTTCCACGTTTTCTCATATGATCCGACAAACTTAGCAGGCTTGCCCGACTGTCCAATCGATTCGATACACAGCCCAACGACTCTTTTAGAAAAGAGCATCAACAAATGTCAGAAAAACAGACCTAAAACGAAGTAACCACTAATAATCTTGATTAGTCATGGTGACCAGTCCCTTCTTTATCCTTCTATTTATATTATACGTCTCCTTCTTCTCTTTAGCAAGCGATTCCACCTGAAACTAGTTTCTATTTTTATTCGGTTTTTTAAAGCACTATTTATAAGAATTCCCCCTTTTATAAAGCACCCGTTCAATCCATATAGTATATTTATAAGCTATCATTTGTTTTTTAGAAAATAAAAAGGAAGTAGGACGACGAAGCGTTCATAAATCATATCGCTTCTGTCCTACTCCCTATTTTGACTGTATCCGCTACGCCCTTTGTATCTTAGTCTTTCTCAAACAATTGATAGTAGTCTGCGATGCTCATTTGGGCTTTTTCTTCTTGGTTGAGGTCTTGGACGATGTGCCCGTCTTTCATGACAATCAAGCGATTGCCATATTTCAATGCATCTTCCATATGGTGGGTGATCATAAGGGCTGTGAGGGCGTCTTGTTTCACAAATTCATCTGTCAAAGTCATCAGAGCCTGACTCGTTTTTGGATCCAAGGCGGCTGTGTGTTCGTCTAGCAATAAGAGTTCTGGACGTTTCAAGGTAGCCATCAACAGACTCAACGCCTGGCGTTGTCCCCCTGAAAGAAATTCAACCGCTGTATCGATATGCTTTTCTAAGCCATTGCCGATCTTAGCAAGAACTGTTTGAAACTCTTCTTTATAGCTTGCCAAGTGACGCGGAATCAAGCCCCGTTTTTCTCCACGGAACTTGGCAACCAAGAGGTTTTCAGCTACTGTCATCCGAGGTGCTGTTCCCATTTTTGGATCTTGAAAGACCCGTGATAGATACTTGGCTCTCTTTTCAGGAGAGTAATTGGTCACATCTTCCCCCAAAATATAGATCTTGCCACTGCTCACTGGAAGGGTCCCTGCAATCGTATTAAAAAGGGTTGATTTTCCAGCTCCATTACCCCCCAAAATCGTGATAAAATCATGCTCTCGAATTTCCAAGGAGACATCATCCAGAATGACCTTTTCTTCGTTCATCCCATTGCTCACAGCCTTGGTTACATTTTTTAATTCTACAATTGCTGTCATTTGCTGAATTTCGCTCCTTTCATGATTTTTCCTTTAAAGGTTGGGATCATCAGGCAGATAGCCAGAATCAAGGCACTGAAGATTCGAATGTAGCTGGTATTGATGCCAAGGGCAATCACAGCCCAGATCAAAAATTGGTAGGCGATGGAACCAATTGCAATACTTAGCAAGCGCTCCGTCAAGGTGACATTTGAAAAGAGAACCTCTCCAATAATGAGGCTAGCAAGTCCAATAACGATGACCCCAATCCCACGTGATGCATCCGCATAGCCTTCTTGCTGGGCCATCAGCGCACCAGAAAGGGCAATAATTCCATTTGAAATCACCAAACCCATCAGTTCCATCCGGTCTGTATTGATCCCAAAACTTTTGGCCATATCAGGATTGTCTCCCGTCGCGATATAAGCTTGGCCCAAGCGTGTATCCAAGAAGAAAATCAAACCGAGAATCACGAGACCCACAAAGATCAAACCAACCAGGATTTCATTGAGGCCACTAGCAAGGGGAAGAAAGTCTTGGATTTTTTTATAACCCAAAAGCCCCAGATTGGCCCGTTGCATGACAAAGAGAATGACCGAGTTACACGATGTCATCACGAGGATCCCCGATAAAAGTGTGGGGATTTTCCCTTTTGTATAGAGAAGTCCTGTCGCGAGCCCCGCCAAGCACCCTGCTCCAATGGCAGCTAAGGTTGCCACCAAGGGATTGACCCCCTTGGTAATCAAGGTCACCGCCACCGCTCCTCCCAGCGGGAAGGAACCTTCTGTCGTCATATCCGGGAAGTCTAGAATTCGGAAGGTCATAAAGATCCCCAAACCAAGAATGGCCCAGATCAAGCCTTGTGAAACAATTGAATTAATCATAGTGTCTCCCTTCGATAATAGTAGTTTTATTGTAACACAAATATGGAAGAGAGCCTATAAAAAATTCACAATATTTCTTGAATCATCTACTTTTTAGAAATTAAGAGAATCTTACTGAGAAACTAAAGAAAAAAGGATTCTCCAAGCATTTATAATCATGCAAAAAACAAAGGCCTGCGTTTGTATCACAGACCTTGCTTTGATAGGATAACTGACGACAATAAGGGTGTGAAGTTCTTCCACTCCAAACCCTACTCTTTTCCAATTCAAAGCGGATTCATTCCCCTTGTTGCCGGCAGTTTGAAACTTCAAATTGCTTTTCTAGTATACTGTTTTATCGCCTGCAAGTCAATGAAAATTTTCTGAAACTAGTTACAGAATTTCTAAAAAATTTCACTATTTACCTGTATATTTTTTTATTTTCAACAACAAAGAGGCCCTGCTCTTTCGAGCAAAGCCTCTTCATCTTAGATCTAAAATTGTCGCCTCATCTACAAAACTGTCGATGTCTCCTCAATTTTAGTCTTCACGTTTCTTGCGTTTTGCAAGTCCAGCGAGTCCAACCATACCAAGTGCAGCACCTAACAATGCAGCTGATACTGATTGTTCTTCACCAGTGTTAGGAAGACCTGGAGCCGGTGGTGTTGGTGGTGTTGGCGGTGTTGGCGGTGTTGGAGGAGTCGTTGGTGGTGTTGTTGGTGGTGTTGGAGGAGTTGGTGGTGTTGTTGGTGGTGTTGGCGGTGTATTAGGCGGTGTTGTTGGCGGTGTTGTTGGCGGAATAACAGTGTTGTTAAACTCTGTATCTTCTGGCAACTTAGTAGTAGCCACTAATACCTTACCATCTTTATTCACCACGATACCAACAGTCGCAACCATCTTATCGTAAACAACGCTAGAATCTGTACCACGAATTTCTTCTACATGGTAGAGGTGAGTTCCTTCTTCACCACGTTTGAACTCAAGATTTGAGAAGGTAATCTTACCAGCTGCATCATTCTTCACAGTTTCGATCACATTGCCTTTTTCGTCTTTTAGAACGAAGCTGAATTCACCAGCTTTCAATGTGCGTCCTTCCAATTTCTTAGTGAATTGGAATTGTACCTTAACTGGAAGATTTACAACACGTTTTTCAGTTGGTTTGTTTGGTTTGTTCACTGTCTTATGAGTTGGATCATATTGGTGAACTGTTTGAGATGCAGTATTTTCAATGTCCACACCATCTTGTGCACTTTGTTTAATTTCTGCAGGAATTTCAAACTTGTAGTAACGTCCAAAGGCCAACTTAGTTGTGTCGATGACTTGGGTATTTTCTGCGTCACCAAGAGACTTAGTAAGATCTGCTTTAGATGTTGCAGTGATTAGACCGTTTTCAAGCTTGATGTCAAACTTAGCTGTTACATCTTCTCCTGTTACAGAGTCGTATGCTTTAATATCTGCTACGTTGATATTCAAGTTTTCGCTATCATATTTATCTGTCACACCAACAGATTGAATATTGTGTGCTTCGGTGAATTTAGTTGTATCCAACCATACTTGGTAGTATACTTTATCACCTTTCTTGAGTGTCTTCGTATTGATATTTTGAGCTTCGTTGTTGGCAGTACCGTCCGCATATGGGTTGGCATTTGTGTCCGCAACTTTGTGTTTCAACTCGCTATCATCATCGAGAAGTTTCACACCTGTAAGATCGAATTTGGATTCGTTCAAGATGTATTTCTCTGGATTGAAATCAGGAGTTTCTGGAGGACGAACAGTATTGTTGAATTCTTTATCCGCAATATCGCCAACTTTCGCTACGAGAAGTTTAGCAGTTCCGTCATGTGAAACAGTTACTGTTACATTCGCTTTCATCGTATCGTAAGTGACAGTTGCGTCTGTTCCTTTGACTTCTTCTACTGTGTACTTGTGAACGCCTTCTTGACCCTTCTTGAATTCAAGTTTAGAAAATTTAACGTTACCAGCCGCATCATTCTTAACAGTTTCAACAACTTTACCTTCTGAATCTTTAAGCACGAAGCTGAATTCGTTAGCTTTCAGTTCACGACCTTCCAAACGTTTAGTGAAGTTGAATTCGATGTCAACTGGAACACTAT
>OBVU01000666.1_pt1 | contig 17375 bp, 19 predicted proteins | sample 1495171 | NCBI WGS metagenome assembly OBVU01 (sample SAMEA2580028, study PRJEB22360) | human gut metagenome | biome: human gut; feature: human-associated habitat; material: faeces | place: Denmark | collected 2008/2010
CTGCTTCTTCTTTTCTCTTCGCCGCGCAACAGGCATGGCTGACTGTTCACGGCATGCTATCGGGGATTCGTCCGCGGAGCCGGCGACGATTGTTCGCTGGGCGCGAAAGCAAACGTGGCGATTCTACACTTCGCCCCACGACGAACCGCGCCAACGCGCCCATAGGGTTGCCGGTTGCCGGAAAACAAAAAACCGGAACCTTTCGATTCCGGTTGTCTGTGCCCCGCAGGGATTCGAACCCTGGACACGCTGATTCACAGCCGACGATCAACCCCACCCCGTACGTGCGTCTAATGCTTTTATCCCTTTGTCTCCGCGTAATGCTGTCCCGCTCAACCAAGCAACACGACTAGATAAATCTCCCAGTTGATTCATCTTTCTTGGTCTTACCGGGTCGCGGCCTGCGACCCGGTTTTGTTGTGCAACAAAGGGAGGCCACATGGCAATGTTCACATCGCATCGGCAACCGCCTGCATCATGGACGAAACTCATAGACGAGTGGGTGCTGGATATGCAGGCACGTTGTTTGACAGAACGAACCGTCGAATCCTATTTGGTACCGCGTCACTGATTTTGCACGGGTCTGCTCAAAACCGCCGCGACAGGTATCGCCCGTCGATGTTCAATCCTGGTTGACCGAGTCGGATCTCGATGCAAGCGCCAAAGCCGGGAGGAGAGCGAGCATCAATGAGTTTTACAAATGGGCGGTACGCTCAAATAAGATGAAGAATAATCCTGTCGCATCGCTGCCTCCCATCAAGCGGCCGAAGAAACCGACCAAGCAACCTGCACCGGAGAGCGCCGTTGCCGCAGGTGTCTGGGCTGAAAACCTCAAGGCACGGCTGATGGTCAGACTGGACGCCGAGGCGGGACTGAGACGAGAGGAAATCAGCAAAGTCAAAGGGCCGGACGTCATCGAATCGGTTCATGCGGGAGAGTCGATCTACCACCTGCTGGTTCACGGCAAGGGAGGGAAAACCCGCATCGTGCCAATCTCCAATGATTTGGCACAGGAAATAAGGAGTACGGCCGGCGAAGGCTGGTTGTTTCCGGGCAAGGTCGATGGACACTGCTGCGTCGATCACGCCTATCGGGTCATCAAGCGCACGACTGGTTGACCGACCCATTCATTCCGCCGACGGTATGGACGCATCACCTACGAGGAATCCGGGAATGACATTCGTGCCGTGCAGGAGCTGTTGGGTCATGAGTCATCGGTCACGACCCAAAGCTACATCTTTGTGCCGTCCTCGGATCTCACCTTCATCGCACGCAAGGTGAGAGCGCGCCGCCCGCAGGATGTCTCCAACTGAACAGAGTGCCGCCTGATTCAGGTGGCACTCTTTTTGTCGTGATGGATTAGGCCAATTGGAGTCGCCGCTCTTCGTGGTGTGCTTCGGCGTCGGCCATGACCAGTGAGCGGAGGTAGTCGCTTTTGTTGGCGAAGCCGTCACGCTTGGCGGCGTGGTCGATGTAGGAGCTCCATGATTCGGGGAGGCGGAACCGTTCCTGTACGCTTTTCTCCCGTTTCTCTTGCGCGGCGGGGCGACCGCGACGGCCAGCCGTCTTCATGGCCGCGAACATGTCGGCTGCAGGAACGGAATCGTCCATCAGCATCGCGGCGAAGTCCGCCGCCTCTTTCCCTGAGAAAGCCGCGATGGGCGGGTTCGAGGGAGCCGGTCCGTTTTCATCGGCCAGAGCGTCGAGATATTTCTTGGCAGTCATGCGCTTCTCCTTTCGTTATCGCCATTTCAGCCAGTACGTGCGCCACTTGTCGGTCAGACGCTCCGCATGAAATACGAGCTTGTCCCGGCCGTCCATGGTTATCAGCAATTCGATGAGGTCGTCGTCCAACGCGCCGGGATGCCTTTTGCAGATCATGAGCACCACAGGTGATGTCACATCGGCTGCCGGAGGCGGAACCTCCACGTCATTAGGGTCGATTAATGCGAACCATACCGGTTGTCGCATCGACTGCTTGATCTGCTCTTCGCTCAGACGGTCCTCTTCGAAATGCTTGTAAGCGGATTTCAGGTCGAACCTAATTGCCATGATTTAATTGTACCACAATTAATTGGTTTGCGAATCGGGCGGCCGAGGCATTCGCCGACGAACTGCTAGAATTAACCAACGAACAAGGGCGTTGCACTTCTAAATAGACAGCAATACCAGCTACAGCAAAACAGGCTATGTCGTCTAAGGACATGTCATTTGCGCTTATGACTTGATTTTATTGCGATATCCCGCCATGGCGATGAGCGCGCATACGATCATCGCCAGCACGGTGACGAATACGGTTTTCCACCCCGCGGCCAGCAGCACGCCAGCGAGCACACTTCCCAGCACCTGCCCCAATACGGGAGCGAGTTCGCCGACGCCTCGCGCCCACGAACGTTCCGACTCCGCATAGGATTTTGTCAACAGGGCGCTGCCTGCGGCGTAGCACAGCGACCAGGATATTCCGATCAGCAGCAGATCCAGAGTAACGGCATAAGAAGCCGACGCGGCGAGTGCGACGACTGTGCCGAGCATGCCGACGATCAACCCCGTCAACGCCTGCGCCATTTCGCTGTTTTTCTTGTGGAAAATGAAGATGGCGAACAGGGTTGGCAGGTACATGCCGACCATGTGCAGTTGCATGGCGACCATTCTGGTTTGCGCGTTTTGGGAGAACGTGCTCTCCAAGACTATGGGCGCGCCGCTCATCACGAGCACCATGACGAATGATGCGACGAAGCTGATGGTCGCGCCCAGCACGAACCGGGGTCGGGTCAGCAATGCCGGATAATTGGGGGTTGTGCTCGCGGTAGCTTTGTCGCGCATATGCGCGGGAGTTGGCGACTGAATTTTCGGGAGCGCCAGCAGCACGATTACCGCGCAGGCGGCGAGCACGCTGACGACGTAATATGATCCCTCGTATTCGATGTTGGTCGCAGTGCCGAAGAATGTCGCCAGAACCGGGCCGATGATGCTTGCTATGGCTCCTGCTGATAGGATTCCGTTGATTGCCTTGCTTTCTTTGCCGGGCATGGAATCGGCCGCGGCATACCGGTAGTAGTTCGTCCCCGACTGGTATATGCCCACACAGAACGTCCCTATACAGAGCAATGGGAACTGGTGGAATCGCAAAGCCGTGGCTGAGGATATTCCACCCAAGACGGCCAGAAGGGCGCCGAAGACGAATACTTGCCGATAGCCGAATCGCCCCACCAAGCGTCCCATTGCCGGTGTGCCGATCACCGTACCGATGAATATGCACGCTATCGGGAATGTTGCCATCCATGGTGCTGGCGCGAGGGATGAACCGGCCAGTGAGGTGATTGTCAGATCCACGCTCATGCCCGATAGGCATAATCCTTCCGCAATCAGCAATATGGGGAAGATTCTTCTTGCTGACATCCCTTGACTATAGCGCTGAATCACTGCCTACCCCCGTTTCAGACGGTTTCATGATACTCGCCAAGTGACCATAATTGCGGATGTAACAGTTGATTGTGATAGATCTCATAGTTTTCTTATGTCGATGGTATTTCGGCCGTTGCGGGCATTATTGGGGTGGTGTCCACCCTGGTGACCAGATACTTGGCATAGCAGCATGGTGTATCCCGACCAAGCCATAATGTGCAGCTTTGTGACCTCCGAGCGTGGCAGGGTTGTTAGCCTTGACTCGCCCCCATGCTTCGGCGGGCAGATCATACCGCTGCGGAAGCCCAGGACCATCAACCGTATCGGTATCGACCTCAATCTTCGGCCACGTCGTATCGAGCAGTTGGCTGTCGTCGAAGGGCTACGGCCGTTTCCCAAAGTCTCTTTCGCTAGAGGAATGAGTCAGCAAAGCTAGCGGATTCCACCGTGCGGAGCGGCCAAAGGCCACCAATTCATTGTTTTCCCCTGTGGCCGTTCGCCTAATCGAATGATAGCGTGGCCGCGGACCGCGCCGCGTTGGTATAGGTATCGGATGGAACGGCCATGAAAAACAAAATATAAAAGGTGCTCCAGCTATGACCGTAAACGGTCGTTTTCGGTTCTTTTTGAGGCTTCTGCTGTTTTCGTGGGTTAGCTGACTGGTTCCACAGGCGTCTGTGGACCTTGCCGAGCGCGCCGCTCCGGCGTCAATCGCCGGAGGAACAGGTCGAACACGTCCTTGCCGTGCCCGTCGCGCGCCCAGATGCCTCGGCTTCGCTCGTGGTCGACGACCACGGTGATGCACGTGTGGCCCTTCCCGTGGCCGGTCTCGTCCACGCCGATCGACGTGAGACCGTCGAACAGCGACGGCATTCCGGCCTTGGGCCGGCCGGACCCTGCGGAGCGATGTCGCCCGCGGCGCGCCATGCGATATGCGGGAGACCACTCACGGTCTTCTGGTTAGCCACCGATCAGCCACGCGCACTCCGCCTCGAAATCCCGGGATGCCGGTAAACATCGTCTTGCGCCGCAGGAACTGTTCTACGACGATATCGTTTCCGGTGATTTTCCCTATGCACGCGCGATTATTCTCACCGCTACAGTGATCGAAACGTCACCATGCAAAAAACGCCGTGAACGGACGAGAGCGAAGGTTTCGATTGCTGCTGAGGTGTTTAACGGGTTGGGCACGGCAACTCATGTGGTCGAATCCGCCAAGAGCGACATCGTCATTTTCATGGGACAGACGATGTGGTCATTGGGGCTCGGCCATCAGAGGATGCACGATGGTGAGGAAACCAGCCGGCATATCCCCTCGTCATTGATCAACGACAGTATCCTATCCACCCACGTCCATAGAGGAGGCACTGCAGTCTCAGCAATTATCGGCCTGCGATGGAAATAGAATAAAATGATATTTCCGCGTTTTGATTGTTGTATTCGTAATACTGGAGTATTAATCTACGATAGATTATTTGTTGTTTTTTAAAAGTTCTCGCTATACTTGGTTTCAAGTTTTTGTTGTCTCCATATGACTCAGCGGAATTTTGGCGTAGAGCACCCACAATCCATCATCACTTCTATAGTTAAGTTCGCCTCCCAGTTCCTGTATTCGTTTTGAGTGCAGTGAAAGGCCCCTTCCCGATTGTTCGAATGCAGCCAGCGACGATCCGGCTGTAATATCATTCATCTCGTTAATTTCCATTGACGAGGGTGACAGCCTGACGATCAACTCGAACGAGCCATTGTGCGGCAAGCTATGACGTTGTATGTTGTTGCATATCTCTTTTATTAGAGATAGCACTTCTTCCTTTTCTTCCTGCGTAGTTTTAATGCAAAATCCCTCGATGGTCGCATCCCCTTCATAACCCAGCGCATGAAGATGGCTGCATCTTTCATCCAACAGATTACGCAGTTCAACCATGAATGTCGTTTCTGATTTCGCATCCTTGTCTTCCGAGGAAAGGATGTCTATGATGTCGTGCACTTGCGTGAACGCCTCTTGGCTATGTTCAAGAACGATTGCCCAATCATCGCCGTCGGGTATGTTGTCATCGATATGAATTCGAGCCATTAATGAGATATCCGAAAGATTATTGGTCAAGGAATCATGTATCTGTATTGCAAGACGATTCTTCTGCTTCATATAATCAAGCCGCTGAAGCTGAAGCTGCAATTTCAACCTTTGCTCTTCTCTGATAAAAGCCTGTTGGCGAAGCGCTACCAATCTGCCGGCAAGCAAGCTGGCCAAGAACATGACCGTGACCGACACGGAAACGAAAACATTGAAGTTTCCCACCATAACGCTTCGCGCTATATACGTACAGGAACAAATCAGCATTGCGATCAGCCATTCAGACACGGTTCCGGAGAACGCAAGAATGCCGAGAGCGATGAGCATGCCGCTGACAACGAAGGGACTGTCCTGAGTGAGGGAGATGGAGATCGCGGAACCTGCAACAATGATGGCCCAGCATGTTTGGTCGTTGATGACGGGGAGAAGGACAAAGGAAACCGCAAGCACTCCATAGAGCATTGCCGGCAGAAGAGGCATGGGACCGATTTGGATTATCTCCATCAGGGCAAGAGACAGCCCCAGCAGCGACAGAAGGGACAAACAGGGATGTGCCACATAGTGTCGAATTATTTTTGACGGAAACGTAAACGCCATATTCATGGAAATCCTCATCAACGATTAAGATGCATCCAAGCGGAAATCAATGCACGGTTGTTCGCTACCCCCAGCTTGGACGCGGCATGTTCAAGATGGGTGCGCACCGTGGTCTGACCGATCGATAACTCCTCCGCTATATCGGACATCGATCTCCCTCGCGACCATCGATCAACGATTTCCATTTCACGAGGGGACAGATCCTTGTTCTTTGCCGACTTCAGTCGCAAAAACGAATCGTGGGCATTCAGGAAACAATCAGAACAGACTCCCCTTTCCCTGATCTGCAGCAAAGCCTCGGCGATTGTTTTCGGATTGTCCTTATGTATGATTCCCTGGGCGCCCGAAGCCACCGCTTCAGCGGCATATTCGGCGACGCTGAACGATGTCATCATCAGTACGGATGTCTTCCAATTCTCTTTTCTGATCGTCCGGCACACTACTAATCCGTTGATGTCGGACATGGAGACATCGGCCAGCAGAAGATCCGGGCAGCGGTGCGAAGAACAGATGGATATGGCTTCGGTGCCGGTATCGACTGGGGCAAGAACCGTGCAGCCGGGAAGTAGACGTTTGAGACTGGCTGAAAGCAATCGCAATGCCAGCCGGTCGTTGTCCATGATCAGGAGCGTCGGCAAAGGTTTCACGAGTCCCCCTAAACGTGGCAAACGGGAACGAACGTTCCACGGGTCGGCGGAAGTCTGACACGCATATGACACATGCCGTCTCTCCACTATAGCCGCTTAGTGGCAATGGAGATAGTCCTCCATGGTGATTGCCTCCACGATGCTGAAGATACGGTCCAGGTTTCGCGGCACAGTTCCCATCCGGGAATCGACGCATGCGCTGAAGTTGGCGCAGGAAAGATGTGACGCAAGACACGTTGACCTCAGATGCAACCCGGAAACACAGCAGTCTGATTTCGCTCCGATGACAACCGATTCCCTTGTTATCTCAGGCCCAGAGAATCTACGTCGGCCCCTGAAAGGGGTGTGGCGACAGCCTGACCGCGCCAGATAATCCTCATTTTCGAGGATGAGACCTTGGTCCATGGCGAAACCCTTCGTAATCTAACGAATGCCCGTACAAATGAACGGGATCAACAGTCCGGGGAGCCAAGCAAAGACAGGGAACTGTCAGAGTTTGCCCTCCTAAAGCGATAAGGAGGTGGGCTGTCTTGCGGGGTCATCCAAAAGGAGATGAAATGAAATCGCTATCGGCGACTCTCTACTGCAACAGGGTGTCGAAAACTATCGGCGGAAAACCGGTCCTGAACGACATATCATTCAGCGCGTATCCCGGAGAAACCATCGCCCTGATCGGCCCGAACGGGGCCGGTAAGACCACGCTGCTCAAAACCTTGGGTGGTCTGATCGCCCCCGACCAAGGTGAAACTAATATCCGCGGCCGTATCATGAACCCCGAGAACCGCGACATGCTATTGAGACAGGTCGGCATGCTGATCGGCATTCCCGTCTTCGAGCGAGGCATGAGCGTACGGGCCATCCTCCACAAGCATCTAGCGTTCATGCGATGCGACTGGTCCCCCGACGAAACAATGGAACGGGTCGGCTTGGCCTCCATGGGGGATTTACCGGCCGATACCTTGTCCATGGGCAACCGCATGCGCCTTGCACTGGCAACGGCCCTGGCGCATCATCCCACGCTCCTGCTCCTGGATGAGCCGATGAACGGGTTAGACCCCACGGGTATGAAGCTGTTTTGCCGCATCATCCGGGAAGAGAACAAACGAGGAGTCACGGCCATCATCAGTGCGCACATGCTCGCCCAACTCGAAACCATCGGAGACCAGGTCATCGTCATCAATCACGGTTCCGTCAAAGCGCAACATGCCACGAGCGACATCAACGACCTGGAATCCTACTATTTCCGCCACACTCAGGACTAACACAAACGACCAAGGAGCATGTCCCATGCTGGATGTCTACCGCATCGAACGACAATACACCTCGTATAGGTTCTACCTGTTTCTACTGGCCGCCACTCTTATCGGCAGCTCGCTGTCGTTGCTGTTCTTCAGGATCGTGGGTATCGCCCGAGTCGATCATCTCGGTTTCCTGGTTTCCGACTTAACGGTGGCCGTGACCTGCGCGGTCGCCACCGCCGGCTGCTCCATCGCCTCAACCGCCCACTACGCCCGTATCATCATTCCGGCCTACTCCGGCACGGGCCGCGTAATCACCTATGCATGGCCCTGCGGCAGAGCCCCATTGTTCTTGGTAAAAAACGCGATAATCTGGTCCGGCACGTTCCTCGCCACATGGGCCGGCATGTCGGCGCCCCTGATTCCCTACGCACTATTGACCGGAGACGGTTCCCGTCTCCCCGCATTGGCAAGCATGATGGTCGAAGCTCTCGGCGTTGCCATACTATCCGCCAGCGTAAGCATCCTCAGCGGGCTGATTGGACTGCTGCGAGGCTCGGGCGTCACCGCAATCGTGGCGGCAATCATCCTCGGCTCCATAGCCGCCAACGGCTTTGCCAACAGCGACGCCAAAGGCTGGACGGTTGTCATTGAAATTGGAACCTGCCTCGTTTTTGCGATTACGGCGCTCTGCGCAACAATCAATAAAGCTCGACATATCACGAAAGAAGACGTAATTTGACCAATGCACATCCCCAGAAAAAGTAAGGCTTCTGCTGTTTTCGTGGGTTAGATTGCGGGTTGTGGCAGCCGGATGTCGAGTCCGCCGCATCGGAGCATGACCAGGGCGATGAGGTTGGTGACGTGGTGGAAGCCGTAGGCCATGCGGATGGTGACCTTGATCCTGTTGTTGAACGCCTCGAGCCCCGCGTTCGAATAGCCCGGGTGAACCGGCCGCCGGGCTCCGCCCCCGGCACCGATGCGACGACCACGCGCCGTACATGGGGCAGTCGACGCGCGGCATCATGGCGGCCGGCCCCACCCTCCAGCAGCCGAGATCCCGGTGCCGCCAACGGCTCAACGGGGGATCAGAAATTCGACTGTAGAAGATGTATCTCGCCGCTAAAGAACTCGGGCCTATAGGAACTTTTGTGGTGCTTATAACCTGGCTTTGGCCTTGTGGGATTAGGCGTGTCGGGGTGTCGTTTTTCCCGGCGGGAAAATAGGGGCGTTCCGGTGGTGGGCTGGACGCATGAGAACGAAGTCCGCCAAGGCGAAGAAATGCCCGGTGTGCGGCCGGCCGATGAAGAAGAACGGTCGGACCGCGAAGGGGGTGCAGCGCTGGAAGTGCGCGGCCTGCTCGTTGAGTTCGACGATGCCGCAGGAGAATGCTGGACGGGCCCGGCAGCTCGACGCCTTCCTCGGCTGGCTGCTCGGCCGTGCCTCCCAGTCCGCGTGCGACGCGAACGGCGATTCGCGGGCCCTGCGCAAGCGCACCGCGTGGTGTTGGAACGTCCGGCCCGTGATCCCACCGCCGATGGTGAAACATCATACGGTGATGGCGGACGGCACGGACATGAACCACGGCGAGGTGCTGGGCTTCCAGTGGTGCTCGAACGGGTCGAAGGCCGCGTACATGGCGTTGTTCTCGCGCATCCCCGCGCCCGACGTGCTGATCACGGACGGGCTGCGCGGCGCGGAAAGCGCCTGCAACGAGGCCTGGCCGGCCGCCCGCATCCAGCGGTGCCTGGTGCACGTGCAGCGCAACACGAGGACGGACCTGACCTCGAAGCCCAGGCTGGAGGCCGGCAAGGAGCTCAAGAAGCTCTCCGACGGGCTCACCAAGATCCGTGACGCCGAGGCGGCGGCCAGGTGGGGCGAGGCGCTCAACGCATGGCACATCCGTTGGAGAGAGTTCATAGCCGAACGCACCTTCGCGAAGGACGACCCCGCCAACCCGAAGGCGTCCAAACAGGAGTGGTGGTGGACCCACCAGGAGCTGCGCCGCTGCTACCGGCGGCTGGAGAGACTGTTCCGCGAGGGCAAGCTGTTCGCGTTCCTCGAACCCAAACTCACGGCCGCCGGCCCGGTGGCGCGCACCACGAACCGGTTGGAGGGCGGCGTCAACTCGCCGCTCAAGCACGTGCTCCTCGACCACCACGGGCTGCCCGAGGAACATATGAGGCGAGCCTGCGAATGGGTGTGCTACATGAAAAGCGGGAATCCCGCCCCCGGCTCATTGATCAGGGCCGGGCACTGGAGACCGGCAAGGCCGTCACCGGTCGAGGAGGAGACCGGTGACGGCACCGGCGCACCGAGATATGGCACCGGAATCAGCTGGGACGAGTTCCATGCCCACGTCTCGTGGCGGTCCGACGACTGACCGCCGGTCTCCATGCATTTGGGCCGGTACCACGTGCGCTCCGGACGCATAGACGCCGGCATGGCCCAAATCATTGAAACCATATTGCAATTCATCCAGATCTTGTCCGACCTCGTAGAGGCGCTCGGCAGCGGTTCTGCCGACGGACACTGGCTGCCGCTCGTCTCCTCCGTTGCGGGATTGCTGCTGTTCGTTCTCCGACTCCTTGAGATCGGCAAACGCCCCGCTCGTCACAGTGCCCGTCACAGGAACAAACGCCACACGAGAACAGGACGCGGCCGCCACTCAGAACGGAGATAGGACAAACCTAAAGCACCACAAAAGTTCCTATAGGCCAGAACTCGGCGTAACCATTAGCGATCTGACCGACGATACCTACTATCGCCAGGATGAGGATTTCATCAGCAGAATTAAGCCGGAAAACAAAAAGACCCCGGCCGATAATCGACCGGAGCCTTCCGAACTGTGCCCCCGCAGGGATTCGAACCCTGGACACGCTGATTAAGAGTCAGCTGCTCTAACCAACTGAGCTACAGGGGCTTGGTTAGTCGCTGCAGTGTTTCATGCAACAGGTGATAAATATACTCAAATCTGAGACTCTCGCAAGCTTCGGCGTGTCGCGTGTAGACGAGCCGATTATCAATCAGCACACCATCGAAAAAACTTGCCGCAATTCACGAAAAACCCCGCACGGCAATCGCCGCACGGGGTTCAATGCTTAAGCTCAGACTGTCAGTCTGAAAGATTCCAGCGCAAGGCCGGAATAGCTCACTCGGCCACTACCTTCACGAAGAAGGAAGCGGTGATCTCCGGGTGGAGGGCCACCTTGGCGGGGAAATCGCCGGTGGTCTTGATGGTCTCGACCTCGATGGCCTTCGGGTTCACCGCGGCCTTGTCGGACAGAGCGATGGCGATGGCCTCGTTGGAGATACCACCGAACAGCTTGCCGGACTCGGACACCTTGGCGGCGATCTCGACGGTAGTGCCCTCGATAGCGTCCTTGGCGGCAATAGCTTCCTCACGGGTAGCAACGGCCTTGGCCAGACGAGCGCGCTTCATAGCGGTAATCTGAGCCTCAGCACCCTTGGTCCAGGCGAAAGCCAGGCCCTGCGGGAACAGGTAGTTGCGAGCGTAACCGGACTTGACGTCGACGACGTCACCGGAGTGGCCCAGGTTGGCCACGGTCTGGGTAAGAATAACCTTAGTTTCAGCCATTGTTCAAAGCCTCCCTAACTCAGCGACCCGAGGTGGCGTACGGCAGCAGAGCCATCTCGCGGGCGTTCTTGATAGCCTTCGAGAGTTCGCGCTGCTCCTGAACGGTCACACCGGTGATACGACGGGAACGGATCTTGCCGCGATCGGAGATGAACTTGCGCAGCAGCGCAACGTCCTTGTAATCGATCTCGGTGATCTTGGCGGCCTTCAAGGGGTTCGGCTTCTTCTTGAACGGCTTGACCGGCGGTTGCGGCCTCTTACGTGACATGATGTTCTCCTTGTAAATCTTGATATTGATTGCTGCTAATCAGCGGGTAAGTATCGATCAGAACTCCGGATCGGAATCGTCGCCGCCACCGAAATCGGAGGAAGCGCCGAACGTGGAGAAGCTGCCGGAATCAGAGGAGCCGGCGTTGCTCCACGGATCAGTTGCCGGAGCGGACTGTGCGACCGGGTTGGACGGGGCAGACTGCTGGGAATATCCAGCGCCACCCTGATAACCGCCCTGATAGCCACCCTGGTTGCCGTAGCCCTGACCGGGCTGCTGGCCACCTTGGAAGCCGCCGTTGGAACGACCCTGGAAGCCGCCCTGGCTAGCCTGACGGGTCACCTGTGCAGTGGCACGAGTCAGAGACGGGCCGATTTCATCGACTCGCAGCTCAACAACCGTGCGCTGGGTACCATCTTGGGCCTGGTAGGAACGCTGGGTCAAGCGACCCTGCGCGATAACGCGCATGCCCTTGGACAGACTGTTGGCGATGTTGGAGGCCAACGACGAAGTACGACCATCCCAAGCCGAGCAGTTCATGAACAGCGTATCGCCGTCCTCCCACTGATTCGTGTTGCGGTTGTACTGACGAGTGGAAGCCGCAATGGTGAAGTTCACCACAGTGGCACCGCTGCCAATAGTACGCAGCTCAGGATCGCGGGTAAGGTTACCGACTACGGTAATAATCGTTTCGCCTGCCATGCCATTGCCTTCTTACTTACCAGCTATTCAGCTGACTTAACGCTTAATTCAGCCCTTACGAAGAATCTTCGTACGGATCACGGATTCGTTGAGGTTAAGAACACGGTCAAGCTCATCGCTGGTAGCGGGCTCGGCGGTGTACTTCACCACGACGTAGTTGCCTTCAGTCTTACCGGCAATCTCATAGGCGAGCTTGCGACGGCCCCAGTAATCGGGCTCATCGAAAGAACCGCCTTCCTTGGTGACGAGTTCCAGATACTGCTCGGTCAGCTTCTTCAGACCGCGCTCATCCAGCTCAGGATCGGCGATGAACATCAGTTCGTACTTGTGCGCAGACATCACCCACCTCCTTCGGACTATTCGGCCACGGACGTTCCGTGGCAGGAGTGTGTATGCGTGTTAATCATAGGGTGATGCAGATGCACTTCACCCTGTGAGCAACTTGCCTATCCTATGGTCAGGGCGAGACAGTACCGCATGTTCATCAACGATTGCAGCACTCTTACAACACAGCCCCACTTCACGGCACGCGCTGCGGTGGGGTGCTAGTACACTGGTTAAGGCTAAAAACACTGCAACACAAAAGGATGCGAAAGCATGTCGGCAATTCTTGAAGGCACTCCGGATAAACGACTCGTTTTGGTCACGGGCCGCGCCTACCCCGAGCTGGCCGAGAAAGTGGCCGAATGCCTGGGCACTGAGGTTCTCGAGACCACCGCTTACGACTTTGCCAACGGTGAGATGTACGTGCGGTTCACCGAGCCGGTGCGCGGTGCGGACGTGTTCGTGCTGCAATGCCATTCGGGCGATATCAACAAGTGGATCATGGAACAGCTCATCATGATCGACGCTTTGAAACGCGCCTCCGCCAAGTCTATTACCGTGGTGGCCCCGTTCCTTGGCTATTCTCGTCAAGACAAGAAGCACCGCGGCCGCGAGCCCATCACCGCTCGCCTGATTTTTGACCTGTTCCGTTCCGCCGGCGCTGACCGCATTATGACGGTTGATCTGCATGCCGCCCAAGAGCAGGGCTTCTTCGATGGCCCGGTCGACCATCTGACCGCCATGCCGGTGCTGCTTGACTATGTGCGTTCCGCCATTGACCTGAACAACACCACCATCGTCTCCCCTGATGCCGGCCGTATCAAGGTGTCCGAGCAGTGGGCCGCCAAGTTGGGCAACCTGCCGCTGGCCTTTATCCATAAGCAGCGCGACATCACCCGTCCGAACCACGCCGAGGCACACGGCATCATCGGTGATGTTGACGGTCGCGATTGTGTGGTGATCGACGATATGGTCGACACCGCCGGCACTATTTGCGAGGCCGTGCGCACCCTGAACGAATCCGGCGCCAAGTCGGTGACGCTGGTCGCCACCCATGGCTTGCTCTCCGGCCCGGCTGTGGAACGGCTGTCTCGTTGCGGCGCTCATGAAATCGTGTTCATGGATACCGTGCCGATTCCCGAGGAAAAGCGTCTGCCGAATATGACCGTGCTGTCTTGCGCGCCTCTGCTGGCCGCCGGTATCCGTTCCGTGTTCGAGGAAGGTTCCGTGGCGATTCTGCTGGAGGGGCTTCCCGAGGACATGCGTCCGCGCAATATCTACGCGTGATTGCTCTATTTCGATATTCATAAGGTCGTCACTTGATTGCGACGACCTTTTCTATGTATCGCGACACCTTATTTGTATTACCAGCTCCTCTTAGCGACAGAAATTTAGGAAATGAGCCCACTCTTCCTGAAATCCTGTCACTGAGCACAACTGAGCGACAGGATTTTAGGAAGATAGGACTCATTTCCGGAAATCCTGTCACTAAGACGAAGTCAGCGACAGGATTTCAGGACGAAGCCGATTCTTTCCTAAAATTCTGTCGCTAACAGACAAATAAAACTAGGAATACCTCAGATAAAAGCGCGCTCGCCGAAGATGGCGGTGCCGACGCGCACGATGGTGGAGCCCTCTTCGATGGCATAGGCCATATCGTGGGTCATGCCCATGGAAAGCTCCTTACAGCTGGCAGTGCCTTCTGCACCGGAGGCCAGAATCTGGTCACGGGTACGGCGCAGATGCGCAAAGCCCGCACGAATGGCACGTTCGTCGTCCACATGGGCGCCGATGGTCATCAGTCCCTGCAATTCAAGGCCGCCCATGGCACCGATACGCTGCGCCAAATCGATGGCATGGCTCGGAGCACACCCCGACTTGGATTCCTCGCCGGATTCGTTGACCTCCAGCAGCACTCCGACCGTGATGCCGCGCATGGTGGCGCGGCGCGCAATCTTCTCCGCCAGTTCGATGGAATCCACCGATTCGATGGTGTTCACCACCGGCAGCACTTTGCCGATTTTATTGGCCTGCAATTGGCCGATGAGATGGAACGAAATATGATTCGCGGCATTGGCCGATGCACCAGTCGAATCGGAATCACCGACGCCGTTCGCAGCGCCAGACGCCGCTGCGCCGTTGAAAGCCCCAGCCTCGCCAATCACGCCCAACGACATTCCACGCTCCGAAAGCAAGCGCGTCAATCCCGGAGCCTTGACCGTAACCTCCTGTGGCCGATTCTCGCCGATGAGATGGATACCGGCACCAATCGCGGCCATAATCTCGCCAACGTCACGCGTTTTGGTGGCGGCCAAGAGCTGCACCGAACCAGCTTCCCGCCCGGCCATGGATTCGGCCGCAGCGATACGATCAAGCACCCGATGCACGCCGTCCGTGATCTCCTGTGCCCGCGATTGATCGATGATCTCGTTGGCGAGGTCCTTGTGATTCATATATGCCGTCATTATTGCTCTCCCCAGTGAATCGACACCCCATCATACCCCGCATATGAGAAAGCCTCCCGCCGCTGTTCAGCAGTGGGAGGCTCACCCAATGGAAGGAGAATAGAGGGGTAAGAATTATCGTCTGAGCCAGACCCTCATCTGGCCGACCTCGCGGTTGGCCCATGAGTAGTACGGCACCAGTGTCAGTATGGCTGCTTCAGTGGCCGGCGCAACGTCGGCGGACACATATAGCGCGGCGTCATCGCTATCAGCCTGCTCACGCACAGCCGGCAACGAGACGGTATCCACACCGCCCAGCAAATCAGACTGGAACTCGGTCTTAGCAGCAGCGGCATCAACGCCATCGGCCAAACGGTAGTTCCACAGATCACCGGGGTTGTCGGCCTGCTCGACGCAGTAGACCAGCAGGCCGCGCATGACGCCACCTGGCCGGCGTCGGAACGCACTCGGGAGTTGGCACGCACGAACTTGACGGACATATCAAGCTCCAACGTATCGCCCGCGTTGACCATCAGATACACAAAGCCATCTTCAGGCTGAGCCACGGCAGACTTGCCATTGACGGTCAGTGCATAAGAGCCCAAGGACCAACCGGGGATACGCAGTCCGAATCGGACCGAGCTGTCCGTAGCGCTGGCGGGCAGGCTCACCGTGTATTCCACGTGACCGTTCCACGGGAAGTCCGAACGCTGTTCAACCGTGAGTCCGGAAGCGAACTCGGCCTTATTGGCGATGAACTGGTGGCTGAGCACGGTCTTGCCACCGTCGCGCTCGGTGTAGATGTAGCGGTCCACGGAAGCACAGGTCTCACCGTACATCGTGTCGTTCGGCAGATCGTAGTCGTAGGTGAACGACTCGCCCACGTGGGTGGAACCGATTGCACCGGTGACATACATACGACGGGTGACGATGTTCTTCCAGAAACGCTTGGCGGTGTCGATCAGCCCCTGATCGCCGAGCAACCGACCTACATGGGCCACGCCGGTGCACAGGTAGCCGACGCGCACGGCGTGGCCGTCGGCACCGTGAATCTTGCCTTCTTCGGGGCCGAAGTTGGCGTCCAGACAGTCGGCCATCTTCTTGGCGACCTCAAGGTCCTGCTCATTGCCGGTCACCTGATGGTAGGCGACGGCGGCCTCGATGTAGTGACCCATCACATACATCTCGTGGCTCTGCTGAATCAGGCTGAAGCGCGGGCGGTCGGCCCATACGCCGGACTTGACCTGATACGGAGTGTCCAAGTAGCCGTCCGGCTGCTGAGCGCGGGCGATGAGATTGACCGTGCGATCGCACAGCGCCTTGAGTTCGGGATCCGGATGGTAGGCCAGCGCATAAGCGGCTTCCTCAAGCCACTTGTAGACGTCGGAATCCTGGAACACCATGCCGTGGAATTCGTCGTCCAATTCGCCGGCGGCAACCTTCAGATTGGCGACCGCGTGGCTTTTGCTGTCAGCCAGCTGGTTACCGGCCGGGTCGTCGGGCACTGTGGTGTCGATTTCGTCGTTCATCACGCCCCACTGGTAGGGGATGACGGATTCGACGATCTGGTCGCGACGCCGCTTCCAGAACGGGGAAGTGATTGTAACGTTCATGATTGTCCTTGTTCTTAAGGCCCTTCACTGCACCGCCTCCGGCCCTGCAATTAAGGACCGGCTTTCAGCCGGGCTCAATATTGGCTTCGACGCTGTCGCGTCTCAGCCTGGAGCTTGCTGGGAGCCCACCGGGCTCCCAGCCATAAAGCCCTTGACGTAGTACTTCCGCAAGGCGAGGAACAGGATGGCGCAGGGGATCAGGAGAACCACGACGCCAGCCTCGGGGCACCGTTGATCACACGAGGAATCGAGGCATGATGGCCCAGACATTGACCGGACGCGCGGCACGGCTCGAAGACGTTGCCGCCTTGGCGGGAGTCTCTTTGGCCACTGCGTCCAAGGCACTGCACAACAAGCCCCGCATTAGCGAAGAAACCAAGCAGCGCGTTCCATCGGACGGCGTGCGGCATGATACTTGGTCGATGCCATCGACGGCAACCCGCATCACGGTGTCGACTACGTACC
>OBVU01000670.1_pt1 | contig 17261 bp, 10 predicted proteins | sample 1495171 | NCBI WGS metagenome assembly OBVU01 (sample SAMEA2580028, study PRJEB22360) | human gut metagenome | biome: human gut; feature: human-associated habitat; material: faeces | place: Denmark | collected 2008/2010
CGGCCGGACTTGAACCGGTGACCTCCGCCGTGACAGGGCGGCGCTCTAACCAACTGAGCTACGCGGCCGTTGTTTCGGTCTTGCGACTGACAACAGATAGAAATATTACGGCAAAATCGCAATTATGCAAAACTGCGGCGTGTCACGGTGTGTTGGGCGTGGCGCGCCGCAGTTTCGCGGGAAAGGAGACGAATCTCAGTCGGTCTGCTTCCAGGTGTCGACGTCGATGTGGTGCTCCGGGTTGGCCTGCCATGCGTCCCAAGCGGACTTCACAATGTCCTCGACATTGTACTTGGCGTGCCAGCCCATCTCCTCGTTGATGCGCTTCGGGGAGCCGATCAGGTGCGGCGGGTCGCCGGCGCGGCGGCCCATGACGGTCTCCTTGAACGGCAGACCGGTGACCTTCTTGACCTCATCGACGATCTGGCGCACGGAGGTGCCCTCGCCGGTGCCGACGTTGAACGCGTCATACTTGCGCTCGTCGCGGTCCAGATACTTCAGCGCGGCGATATGCGCGTCGGCCAGATCGGACACGTGGATGTAGTCGCGCACGCAGGTGCCGTCCGGAGTCGGGTAGTCATCGCCGAAGATCGCCGGGGCCTTGCCCTTCTTCAGACGGTCGAACAGCATCGGGATGAGGTTCAGGATGGCCGGATCCTCAAGTTCCACCGGGCCGCAGCCGGCCACGTTGAAGTAACGCAGGCCGCAGAAGCGGATGCCATACGGTTCCTCGCAGGCGCGGGCCATCCACTCGCCGAACAGCTTGGTCTGGCCGTACGGGTTGATCGGCAGCATCGGCACGACGTCTTCCGGCACCACATCGACCGGCGGCACGCCGTAGGTGGCGGCGGAGGAGGAGAAGACGAGCTTCTTGGCGCCGGAATCGCGCATGCCGATCAGCACGTTGAGCATGCCGTTGAGGTTCTGCTGGTAGTACCACAGCGGCTTCTCGACGGATTCGCCGACCTGCTTGCGGGCCGCGAAATGAATCACGGAATCGACGCCTTCGGCCTTCATGATCTCCGCGAGGCGCTCGCCGGCACCCGGAGCGGCGATGTCCATGCCGTACAGGCGGGAGCCTTCGATGCGGGTGGGCTTGCCGTAGCTCAGATCGTCGACGACGACAACCTTTTCGCCGGCCTGATGAAGTGCGTGAACGACGTGGGCGCCGATGTATCCGCACCCACCAGTGACGAGAACTGTCATGTTCTGGCCTTTCCTTCAAATGAGCGGTGAACTTTGATGATTTGAAAAAATGTCAACCATTGTTCACTTTTTGCTCAGATTTGTTACCTTTTGAACAATTTGAGTATAGCACGTGAACACGAACGCACATAACTCGTTCGTTCCTGCGTTTCCTCTATAAATTAGGGTATGCAACAAGACGAAAACACGCCGAATAATGGCCGTGAAATAGAAGAAAACGTGCCAGACGTACAACCGACAGTCGATGGCAGGCCTGCTCTTTACGGCCGCAAAGTACTGTCCTTCGTGCGGCGGTCCGCCCGGCTCGACGCGCGACTGCAGCGGGCCTGGGACGCCTACGCCGATACGTATCTGCTGAACATCAACGCGGGCGAAGGGTCCCTCGACGTGCGTGAGGGTTTCGTGTTCGACCAAGCCTATATCCGCGAAACGTGGGGCAATACCAATCCTCTGATCGTGGAAATCGGCTCCGGACAAGGCGAGAACGTCGTTGCCGCCGCAGCCGCCCGGCCGGACGTCAACTTCCTTGCTCTGGAGGTCTACGATCCGGGCGTGGCGCACACGCTGCTGCTCGCCGGCAAGCAGAACCTGAAGAACCTGCGGATCGCCCAGATCAACGCGCCAGAACTGTTCAAGGCGGCCGTCGACGGCTCGATCGCCGAAGTGTGGACGTTCTTCCCCGACCCGTGGCCGAAGATGCGCCATCACAAGCGCCGCATCGTACAGCCCGAGCTCGCCGCGGACGTCCACCGCGCGTTGATGGACGAAGGCGTGTGGCGCATCGCCACCGACATCGAGGATTACGCGCTGCACGTCCATGAGGTGATGGACGAGCTGGACGGCTTCCATAACGACGGCGCATTGACCGTGAGCCTGCCCGTCGAGCACGTCGGCAAAGGCAACGCGGATGAGGCGGCCGCATTGCGACACGCCGATTTCGCTGAATCCGAGCGATTCGATGGCCGTGTTTTGACCAATTTCGAGAAGAAGGGACTTGCCGCCGGGCGCGTGATTCACGATTTCACCTATCGTCGCGTGTAATGCGATAAGGCTTGGAATTTCAGTGTTTTACGAGGATTCCTGTCTTATTGTGGCGGTGTGTGACACCGGCGCGACACGCCGAGGTTTGCATGTCGGCCAGATTCGCGTATAGTAGGGCAAGTTGTCAAGCGGAAACGCTGAAAGCGCCCCCTTCGTCTAACGGTTAGGACACCAGACTTTCAATCTGACAACGAGAGTTCGACTCTCTCAGGGGGTACGTACCTTGGAAACAAGGTGGCAATGGCCGCGTAGCTCAGTTGGTTAGAGCGCCGCCCTGTCACGGCGGAGGTCACCGGTTCAAGTCCGGCCGTGGTCGCTGGAACAGCGCAAGTTGTTCATGGCTCTGTAGCTCAGTTGGTAGAGCGAACGACTGAAAATCGTTAGGTCAGCGGATCGATGCCGCTCGGAGCCACTAGATACACCCCGGAGCAATCTGGGGTTTTGTTTTTCTCGCATATCTTTTCCGATTTACCTGCGTGATTTCCGCTCGTTTTCCAGCACAAGCGCCATCCGAACCATATCGGCGAAAGACATACGCCCATTACCCCCAACGAAGAGGGATGTTCTGTCCCCTCTGTTGCTAAACTATGGTGCAGGTAGACAAGGGGTTGACGGCTGTACTGTTCCATGATGTTGACCTCTAAACGGGTGTATCCCTGGGGTGAGGCGAGTGGAGATACTGTTAATCGGCAACACCGACTTCGTGACGAAGCAGTGGATCGAGCACACGTTCCCCCAAGACAAGGTGGTGGTGGCCCTCCGCAAAGGGACCGAATCCAGCGGCGAGGATCTCAAAATCATCGACATGCCCGACCGTGACGCCGTGTCGGAAGTGTTCTCCAACTACGAATTCGATCGAATCGTCTACTTCTCCGAAGATCTGACGCCCCGCAGCGAACGTGACGGCGACCTGGGCTACCTGCGCCGACTGCTGCACACCGTCCGCAATCGCAAGGTCCAGATGCTGATGGTGAGCGGGCCGGAATCGGAATTCGCCTATCCGCAGGAAACGGACGTGCACGAGACCAGCAAAAGCCTGATGTCGCGTGCCGGCGAAGAGCTCGGCCTGTACTATGCGCGCACCTACGATCTGGAAGTGAAGATCGTGCGCTGCCCCTATCTGTACGCGCCGCAACGCAATGGCGTCACCGCATATTTCAACGGCTTGTTCGAACAGGCACAAGCGGGAGAACTGCGCTTCCATGAACGCGCCGAACAACGCACCTGCTTCCTATGCGCCGACGATCTGGCCGAACTTATCTACCGCATATTCGACGACTGGACCGCCGACGGCGAGCTGTTCCACGTTCCGAACGTGTTCGACTTCACTTACGGCGATTTGGGAACGCTGATCGCGGGATATTTTCCGGGAACGAAGGTCGTATACGGCGAGGACCGTCCGCAGGCATACCCCGCCGACGACCACGAATTGCGATTGCGGTACGGCTTTTCGCCACGATACTCGCTTCGCGAGGATTTTCCGCACGTCATCGAAGGCTGGTTGAAGCTCCGCGAGAACAAAACCGACAAGTATCCGGTATGGGATTTCCTACGCAGCCACAACAAATGGTGGACCGTGCTGGAAATCATCGGCGCGTTCCTGCTGACGGAATGGCTCCGCACTTTTACACAAGGCAACAGCCAGCTGGAAACCGTGGACCTGCGATTGCTGTTCGTGGTGATCGTCGGCACCATCTACGGGCTGCATGCCGGCGTGTTCGCAGCCGTACTGGCCTGCGCCGGCGTGGCCATGTCCTACGCGTCGCAGGGCGCGTCCTTCGCCCCGTTGTTCTACGACACATCGAACTGGCTTGCCTTCGTCATTTATTTCGTGGCCGGATCGGTATGCGGCTATGTGCAGTCACGCAACCAGGAGAGCGTGAGGTTCGTGCGCGACGAGAACAGGTTGTTGCGCAATCGTCTGGACTTCCTGCGCGGGCTGTATCAGGATGTGCTCGACGACCGCAGACAGTTGCGCGACCAGATCATCGGCAGACGCGACAGTTTCGGCAAACTGTACGCCGTGACCCGAGAATTGGACGAAGTGCAACCGCAGAAGCTGTACCATACGGCGATTCGCATCATGCAGGAAAGCCTCGATAGCGACAGCCTCGCCATCTTCCGAGTGGACAACAGCGGACAGTTCGCCCGTCTTGTGGCGGCGAGCCCACGGTTCGACGTCGGCAGCTTCCGCTCCGTACGCGTCTCGGATTACGGTGAAATCATCACCGCGCTGGAACACAACGGCATATGGGTGAACCGAACGTTAAAGGACAAATTCCCGATGTACGCCGTCGGCGTGCGTGACCGTGGCGAACTGGCCGTGATCATCACCATGGGAGAGGCCAAACCGGACCAGATGAACCTGTACTTCCAGAATCTGTTCAGCATCATGTGCGGTCTGGTCGAATCGGCCATGATCAGGGCCTTCGAATACGAGGACGTGGCGCGCCGGTCCATGCTGGTGCCGGGAACGAACCTGCTGAAGCCAGAAGCGTTCCTGCCGAAGGTGCTGGCTGCCAACGACCTCAAACACGACCATATGGGCGACCATCTGCTGCTCAAAGTCGAATGCGAGGGAAACCTTGAGGACGTGGACTCCCTGCTGATGCAAAGCATCCGCCAGACCGATGAGGCCGGCATGCTGACGGATGACGGCGTGTATCTGCTGATGAGCCAGGCGGGGGAGAAGGAACTGCCGATCATCCTCAAACGTCTGACCCGTTCCGGCTTGCACTGCTCCTACGTTCCGCAGACCCAAGAGGATGCCCTGCTTTCCGAAGCCCAATCGCATATCGCGCAAGCCGACGATGGGGGTGAAAGCTGATGGGGTCGACGACTATCGCCGCGTTGATCATCATCGCCGTGCATCTGCTGGTCTGCATGACGCTGTGTCTGCTGCACCACGTCGGAGTGCTGAAAGTCGATGGACTGCTGCTCCCGTTCATGGCGTTGATTCCCCTATGGGGGCCGTTGAGCGTGGCGCTCATGCATTCGCGTGCCGTGCTTCGTGGGGGACGACGGATTCCCGCCGGTCTGCAGGAACTGAAGGTCGAGGATCGGGAACAACGCAACATTCTTGTGGACGACCGTACGGATTACGCCAACACCGTGCCGTTGGAAGAGGCGCTGATCGTGGACAATCCACGGCAGCGTCGTAATCTGATGCTGTCCATTCTTAACGAGAATCCCGGCCAATACGCCAATCTGCTCTCCCAAGCCCGTCTGAACGAGGACGTGGAAGTCGTGCATTACGCGGCCACGGCCATGGCGCAGATCAGCGCGAAGGAAGACATCGCGTTGCAGCAACGCATGGAGGAATACGAGCGGAACCGCGATTCGGACGAGGCGCTCGACCGGTACCGTGAGGCGCTCGAACACTACTTGAAATCCTCCATGGAACAGGGGTATGCCAGAACGTTGCAGATGCGCCGATACGCCGACCTGCTCGCCGAACGGCTCAAACGGCATAACGACTACCGCACCGTATGCTCGTTGGCGAAGACGCAGATGGATCTCGGTTCGTTCGATGCCGCGTCTCGCACCATCGAAGCGGCGCTGTCCGCATGGCCGCGTCAAGGTGACGTCTGGCTGATGAAACTGCGATTGGAAGCCGCACGTCACGATGGCGAGGCGGTGCAACGCACCGTCCGGCACATCAAGGACGACCACATCTACCTTGGCGGCCGAGGCCACGACATCCTGCGATTCTGGCTCGGCGACAAGGAGGCTGGGCGCGCATGATACGTTCCGCATGGCGCATATGGAAGCGCTTCCGTTGGAAAAACCTGGTCCGCGTGTGGGCCGTATTCATGGCCATCGCCTTGGTGCTGTTGGCGCAAACCTTGGGCATCCACTACGGCGCGACGAAATTCACTTTGAAATACATGGCTCGTAACGAGGCCATTCCGGCCCAGAACGCCATCATGGGGCAGCGCGCCACGAACCTGATGCTCGTGGATAGTTCCCAGGATGGTGTGGACGAGGCCGAAGCCATGATGAAACAGGTGCTGCTCGACATGAAAGTGCCGACCGCCACCGTGGATCTGGCCAAAACCGATCCCGACGACATCCCCTCATTGAATCGGTACCGCACCGTGCTGATCGTCATGCCGGAACTTGATTCGCTGGGGGATGAGCTGGTGTCCATCATGAGATGGGTTGAAGGCGGCGGCAACATGATGCTTGCCATGACGCCTGAAAAAACAGGCTATCTGGACGCGATCGGGCCTCAAATCGGCATCGAATCCTCCGCATACGACTACGTGATGACCAAAGGCATCAAGCCTGCCAGGGACTTTATGCTGGGTGGCGGGCACACCTACATGTTCAGTGGCCCGTTCAAATCGTCGTTGAGTCTGAACCTCAATGAGAAGGCCACCGTCGAAGCGGTCAGTGTCAACGGCCATACGCCACTGATCTGGAGTGCCGATGTGCGTTCCGGACGAACCGTGACCTGCAATATCGGCATCTATGGCAAGGTGGTGCGCGGCTTCTATGCCTCCGCGTTCAGCCTGCTGGGTTCCGCCACGGCATACCCGGTCATCAACAGCGCCGCGTTCTATCTGGACGATTTTCCATCCCCGGTCCCCAGCGGAGACGCCACCTACATCAAACGCGACTACGGCATGAGCATCGCCGACTTCTATTCGAAGGTCTGGTGGCCGGACCTGACCAAACTTGCGGAACGCTACGGTATTCGGTTTACCGGCGTGATGATCGAGAATTACGGGGACGATACGAAAGACGCTCCCGTACGGCAGAAGGACGAATCGCATTTCAGCTATTTCGGCGGACTGCTGCTCAAACAGAACGGCGAAATCGGCTACCATGGCTACAACCATCAGCCGCTCGTACTGCCGAACACCGATTATGGCGACGAATACGCGTACCATCAGTGGCCGAATCGCAAAGCTGTCGTCGCCTCGCTGCGCGAGCTGATCGCATTCCAAAAGTCCGTGCTGCCGGCGGCCACAGCGTCGGTATATGTGCCGCCGTCCAACATCCTGTCCAAGGAAGGACGGCAGACAATCGGACGAGACGTGCCCGAAATCCGCACCATCGCCAGCACCTACCTGCCAAGCGACAGCAAACTGCCTTACGTGCAGGAATTCGGTGTGGCCGATGACGGCATCGTCGAGGCGCCGCGCATCGTCTCCGGCGGCATGGTGGGAGATTACATGCGGCTCGCCGCAGAATCCGAACTGAACATGCATTTCGTCAGCACCCACTTCATGCATCCGGACGACATGCTCGACCCTGACCGTGGCGCGAAAGAAGGCTGGGCGGTCTACAGAAAAGGCCTTGAGAACTATCTCGACTGGCTTGAAGCGTCCGCACCGTCCATCCGCATGCAGACAGGCACGGAATGCGCGTCCGCGGTGCAACGCTTTTCTGGACTGACTGTCAAGATGAGGGAATCCGCCAATGAGTGGGAATTCGACTTGGGCAATTTCAAGGACCAGGCTTGGCTGCTGCTCCGCGCGAACCATGGCACGCCCGGCAGAATCCAAGGCGGAAGCATGATCCGGATGACGGGGAATCTGTACCTCATCAAGGCCACGGACTCCACAGTGCACGTCGAACGCAAGGCTGGAGGCGCGGCATGAGAGTCTGCCTGGTATTGGAAGGTTGCTACCCGTACGTGCATGGAGGCGTGTCCACATGGATGCACAGCTACATCACCGCCATGAAGGAACACGAGTTCGTGCTGTGGGTGATCGGCGCGAAAGCCAAGGACCGTGGCAAATTCGTGTACGACCTTCCATCCAACGTGGTGGAAGTGCATGAGGTGTTCCTCGACGACGCGTTGCGTCTGAGCGGTGAACATGCGAAAGTGATCTTCACCGACGAGGAAGTCAAGGCACTGCGTGAGCTGGTGAATCTGAGCGATCCCGACTGGGACGTACTGTTCAACCTGTTCCACAACAAAGGCGTGCATCCGCTGTCGTTCCTGCAAAGCAACGAATTCATCGACCTGTTTACGAAGATCTGCATGGAGGAATACCCGTACGTCGCCTACGCGGATGCGTTCCACACCGTGCGATCCATGCTGCTGCCGGTGCTGTACCTGATGACGGGAGAAGTGCCGAAAGCGCAGATCTACCATGCCATCTCCACCGGTTACGGCGGCCTGCTGGCATGCTTGGGCGGCAGTATCAACCACGCACCCGTATTACTAACCGAACATGGCATCTACACGCGCGAACGCGAGGAGGAGATTCTTTCCGCCGAATGGGTTGCGCCCGCGTTCCGGCAACGGTGGATCCGTTTCTTCGCCATGCTGTCACAGGAGATCTACCGTAGGGCATGGCGTGTGACCAGCCTGTTCGGCCGCGCTCGCCAGACCCAGATCGACATGGGCGCTCCGGCAAGCAAATGCCTGGTCATTCCCAACGGCATCCAATACGAACGGTTCTGCGACATTCCGCTCAAGCCTGAGGACGGTTGGGTGGATATCGGCGCCGTGGTACGTCTGGCTCCCATCAAGGACGTGAAAACCCTCATCCACGCGTTCAGCGAACTGTCGAACCGCGTGGACAATGTCAGGCTGCACATCCTCGGTGGTGTGGACGACCAGGACTATGCCGACGAATGCTATGAGCTGGTGAAACAGCTTGAAGTGAAGAACCTTGAATTCACCGGACGCGTGAATGTGGTCGAATACATGCGCAAACTGGATTTCACGGTGCTGACCAGCATCTCCGAAGGCCAGCCTCTGTCGGTGTTGGAATCGTTCGCGGCGGCCCGCCCTTGCGTGACCACCGACGTGGGCTGCTGCCGTGAACTGCTGGAAGGCGAGGAAGGCGACGACCTCGGCGTGGCCGGCTTCTACGTGCCTCCGATGTACCGCGAGGGCCTTGCCCGCGCCATGGAACGCATGTGCGCGAGCCGCAAGCTGCGCGAAGCCATGGGCCAAGTGGGACGCGAACGCGTGAAAACCTACTATCGGCATGAGCGCATGCTTGACGAATACCGTGCGCTGTATCTCGATACCGCCGACCATTACGGGTTGGAGCACTGATATGGCGGGAATCGGATTCGAACTCAAGAAACTGTTCCACCGCAAGGGCCTGGTCGCCATGGTGCGCGCCTACGGTTATGCCGGTGTGATCTGCACCGGACCGATGCTGCTGGGCATCCTGCTGCAGTTCGGCGTGCTGGCGGTCAGCGGTTGGTGGCACGTGCCCCGCGCGGACCAGAATCTGCTGGTCTGCATGATCACGTACACGCTGCTCGCCTCATTGGTGTTGACCAGCTTCCTGTCCATGCCGGTGACGCGTTTCCTTGCGGACATGCTGTTCGAACATCATGAGGAGACCATTCTTCCATCGTTCTGGGGATCCACGACCCTCATGCTGGCGGTGGGTGCGGTGCTGTACGCGGTGTTCCTGCTGTTTTCCGGCGCGACCCTCATGCAGGGGTTACTCTGCCTATGGCTGTTCCTGGAAATGATCGTCAATTGGAATGCGATGAGCTATCTGACGGCCATCAAGGATTACCAAGGCATCATGTGGTCGTTCGTCGCGGCGGTGGTCGTGGCGTTCCTGTCCGCATGCGCGATGATGGCGCTGGGCCTGCCGCAGGTGGAAAGCCTGCTGGCCGCAGTGGCGTTCGGCTACGGCGTGATGATGGTCTGGGACGTGGTGCTGCTGCACCGGTATTTCCCGCAAAGCTCGGAAAGCCCGTGGACGTTCCTCGCATGGCTGGACCGGTTCCTGCCGCTCGCCCTGACGGGACTGCTGACTACCCTCGGCTTGTTCTCCCACTTGGTGATCACCTGGTGTGGTCCGCTTGGCGTGCATGTGAAGGGACTGTTCTACGGTGCCCCCTACTATGATGTGCCCGCGTTACTGGCGTTCCTGACGATTCTGATCACCACCGTGAATTTCGTGGTGTCGGTGGAAGTCAATTTCTATCCGAAATACCGTGCCTACTACGCGCTGCTCAACGACGGCGGCACCGTGAAGGACATCGTGGTGGCCGAACGCGAGATGCTCGCCGTGCTCAACCGTGAGCTGTACTACACCGCGTTGAAGCAGCTGTTCGTCACCGCGGCGGTCATCTCGTTGGAAAAGATGGTGTTGGGCGTGCTGCCGCTCGGTTTCAACGATGGCATGCATGGTTATTTCCGTGTGCTGTGCGTCGGATACGCCCTGTACGCGGTCGGCAACACCATGCTGATGATTCTGCTGTATTTCACTGATTACTTCGGCGCGGTGTGCTGCGCCGCGATATTCGCCGGGTCGGCCACGGTCTTGACTGTCATTTCGCAGTTCGTTCCGGTCACGCTGATGGGATTCGGCTTCCTGCTGGGCGCGTCGGCGTTCCTGCTGGCCGCGGTCGTGCGATTGGCGGTGTTCACCGACAATCTGCCGTATCGTGTGCTCGGCGCGCAGCCGATTGTGGCGACCGAAAAGCGTGGATGGTTTACGAAACTGGGCGAAGCGTTGGACGAATTCGGCGAACGGCTGCATGGAACTTTCGGACGGAAGGAATCATGAGGGAAAGCGTGGAAAGCATGGAAAGGAACGGACGAATGACGATGGGTAATCGGCCGTGCGGCCGCAATGCCATATTCAAATGCGTGGCGATCATCGCCACGGTCGTGACGACGTTCTCCTGCGTCGCCTGCGGAAACGCTGCGGACAGTGGTTCCACGGCAGACAAATCGGCGGCGCAATCGCAAGGAAAGCATGAGAAAGTCAAGAAAAGCGCCACGCAGGGGCTTGACGGCGCGCATCTGCGTGACAACGACTCGCTGTACAAGGTGTATGACGACAGCGGTGTGGAAACCATGTATCTGACGGTCTCGCGCGGCAACAAGTCGGAAGGCACCGACCACAGTTGGAGCGAAATCAACCAGTATTCCGTGGATGATTACGCGGCCATGCGCACCAACCGGTACCAAGTCAACGGTCTGCTGCAGGTCGGCGACGAACAGGGGCCTGTATCCGGCGAACTCGGCTACGGTGAAAAAGCGCCGAACGCCACCGTGCAGGTGCGCGGCCAGTCGTCCAGTCTCAATAAGCAGAAGAACTACAAAATCGAGCTGAAAAGCGGCAAAGGCAAATGGCGCGGGCAGCGCACCATCGCATTGAACAAGCATATGGGCGAAGGGCTGCGATTCCGCAACAAGATGGCATACGACCTGATCCGCGGCATCGACCAGATGATGGGACTGCGCACGCAATTCGTGCACCTGTACGTCAAGGACGAAACCTCCGGTTCCAACTCCTTCGACGACTATGGCCTGTACACGCAAGTGGAGCAGCTCAACAAAAGCGCGCTCCAAGCGCACGGCCTCGACAAGAACGGCCAGCTGTACAAGGTCAACTACTTCGAATTCCAACGCGACGCGGACGTGATCAGACTCGCCGACGATCCCAAATACAATCTGTCGAAATTCGAGGAGAAGCTGGAGGTCAAAGGCAACAGCGACCATACCAAACTCATCGCCATGCTCAACCAGCTCAACGATTATTCGGTGCCGATGAGCAGCATCCTCGGCAAATATTTCGATACGGAAAATCTCGCATACTGGATGGCGTTCCAGCTGCTGACCGGCAACACCGACACGCAAAGCCGCAACATGTACCTGTACAGCCCTACGAATTCCGACACCTTCTATGTGCTGGACTGGGACAATGACGGCATGCTCATGCGCAAGGAGAACCAGCTGCGTAACACGTCCGAAGGTTCCAGCTGGGAACAGGGCGTCAGCAACTACTGGGGCAACGTGCTGTTCCGCCGCTGCCTGCAAACCAAGTCGTTCCGCGACGAACTCGACACGGCGGTGAAACGGGAATACAACTACATGAACGCCAATCGAATCAACGGCATGGTGAGCCACTACGAATCCATCACCAACCAGTACCTGTGGAAAACGCCGGATTCCACATACGAGCCGTTGACCCGCGCGCAGTATGACGTGGTGGCCGGGCAACTGCACGATGAGATCGAGCAGAACTACAAAACCTACCGGGAAAGCTACGACAAGCCCATGCCGTTCTTCATCGGCGCGCCGCAAGCCGACAATGGCAAGCTCAAAATCAACTGGGACACCTCGTTCGACTTCCGAGGCGAGGATCTGAGCTACGACATCACCGTGGCCAAGGACTATCTATGCAAGGACGTCGTCTTTAGCAAGACCAATCTGGCATTGCCCCAAATCGTGATGGACCTGCCGTCCGATGGACAGTATTTCGTTCGGGTGCGTGCGCGCAACACCTCCGGCAAGATGCAGGACGCCTTCGACTATTACGTCACGGAACATGGCAAGACGTACGGCACGAAATGCTTCTACATCAAGTCCGGCCAGGTCGTGGAGGACGACAATGGGCAGTGATGAGACCTCGACGTCGCTGCTGCGGCGAATCGGGCGGCGCGTCGGGCGGCGTATCGGCGAGGAGCTTGCCATGCCGCCACGCCGCTGCGAGGAACGTTACCGTCACGAGCTCAAATATCTGATTTCGTACGGTCAGAAGGCCGACCTGAACGTGCGCATGGCACCATTGCTCGACCATGACAGCCATGCCCGTGACGGCAGCTATACAATCCGCAGCCTGTATTTCGACGATTACTGGAACACCGCCTACCAAGAAAAAGTGGACGGCGTGCTGACACGTAAAAAATACCGCATCCGCATCTACGACTACAGCGACCGGGTGATCAAGCTGGAACGCAAGCGCAAAAGCGACAGTTGGATCTACAAGGAGGACGCGCCGCTCACGCACGAGCAGTTCGACCGGATACTGGCCGGCGACGTCGGATTCATGGAACACAGCGAGCATCAGCTGTGCCGGGAATTCTACGTGGAATACGTGAGCAATGTGCTGCGGCCTCGGGTGATCGTCGACTACGAACGCGAGCCATGGATCCTCGACGCCGGCACGGTGCGCGTCACGTTCGACATGGACGTGCGCGCCGCGGTCGACGGATTCGACATCTTCGACCGCACCCTGCCCACCCTGCCCGTGCTTGAGCCGGGCAAGCTGGTGATGGAGGTCAAATTCACCGAATTCCTGCCGCAGATCGTGCGTGACATTCTGCCAGGCAAGGCGCAGGAGATAACGGCCGCCTCGAAATACGTGCTGTGCTATGACAAAGCCTCGTATCTGCGGGGTTTCGACTACTGGCAGGAAGGCTGGAACGTGCCGAGCGTGTGACTTGAGCGCACCGGTCGGACGTATCGCGGAAGACCGAAAACAGACGGACGAAAACGCGCAGCCGAAAACATCGGCAATCGTAGAAAACGTAATAACCGAACAATCGCAAAAGAGAAAACGAAACCATGAGCGTAAACGACATGATCAAGAAATCGGTGCTGAACTCCTTCAGCCAATACAACGTGCCCAAAATGGCGCTGGCCCTGCTGGTGGCGCTGCTGGTGGGCATCGTCATCTACTGCGTATACCGGCGGTTCTACACGGGCGTCGTGTATTCGCGCAGCTTCGCGGTGACGCTGGTGGGCATGTGCGTGCTCACCTGCATGGTCACATTGGCCATCAGCACGAACATCGTGATCTCGCTTGGTATGGTGGGCGCGTTGTCCATCGTGCGTTACCGTACCGCCGTGAAGGATCCGATGGACCTGCTGTATCTGTTCTGGGCCATCACGTCCGGCATCGCGGCCGGCGCGGGCATGTATCTGCTGGTGGTGGTCGCCGGCGCGGTGATGATCGGCATGCTCGCCCTGTTCTATTCGCATCAGGACAAGGGCCGCGTGTACATCGCGGTGATCCATTACGCTTCCGACGCGGTCGGGGACGACATCACGCGCGCGTTCGGCCGCACGAAGTTCTTCGTCAAATCCAAAACCATGCGTGGCGACCATGTGGAGATGGCCGTGGAAGTGTTCTGCGACGACAAGGACATGACGTTCGCCGAGCGGATTCGTGCCATCGAGGGTGTTGAGGACGTCACCCTGATACAGTACAACGGTGAATATCACGGATAGGACGTGGTGACAGGAAGGAATCTGTTTGGCTGACACACCGGAAATGGGCAGGACGCCGTCCACCGACGAGCTTGTGCCGGAGCTGACGTTCGACGAGATCGACCGTGCGTTCGACAACAACGAGTTCTGCTTCTACCTGCAGCCCAAATGCAATGCGGCTACGGGTGCCATCGTCGGTGCCGAGGCGCTGGTGCGTTGGAACCACCCCAAATATGGTGTGGTATCTCCGGGCAGGTTCGTTCCCATGCTGGAACAGGCCGGACAAATCTCCCGACTGGACGTGTTCGTATGGCGTTCCGTGGTCCGGATGCTGGCACGTTGGGAACGTGAGGGCCGCAATCTGGTGCCGATTTCCGTGAACGTCTCCATGGTGGACATCGACCAGATGGATGTGGCGGACACGCTCACCGGACTGCTGAACGAATACGATGTCGACGCTCAGCTGCTCCAAGCGGAAATCACCGAAAGCGCCGTGGCCAGGAACCTGTCCAAAGTGGAAAGCACCATCCGCAAGCTGCATGCGGACAACATCGCGGTGCTGATGGATGATTTCGGATCGGCGTATTCGTCGCTGAACATGCTCAAGGACATCAACGTCGATGTGATCAAACTTGACATGAAATTCATCGACCTCGATGAGGACAATGCCAGCAAAGGGCTGAAAATCGTCGAATCGGTGGTCAACATGGCCAGAAAGCTGCGACTGCTGGTCATCGCCGAAGGCGCACAGACCAAACAGCAGGTCGACCAGCTGCTGTCCGTGGGATGCCGGTACATCCAAGGGTATTACTTCCACGAACCGCTTCCGGTGGGACGGATGGAGAAGCTGTTGGCCGAACGTCCCGACGACCGGCATTTCTGGGATATGTCAAACGATTTCATGCATGGCAGCTATGTGCCCGTCAACGGCCGTACCATGCTTGAGACGTCCGCGCTCGCCGCCAGCACCTTCGAGATTCTGGCCAATGGCGTGGCGGAACTCTCCCGACTGAATGTGAAGACGGGCGAGTACCGCGCGGTCAAACGCGATGGCATACTGCCGACGCCGGAAACCGATGATTTCGAAACCTACGTGCAGACGCTGATCGCCGAACGCGTGGTGCATCCGGACGATGCCGACAGGTTCCGTGCTGATATGGATCTGGCTTCGCTCCGTTCGCTGCTGTTCTCGCAGAAATCCGCGTTCGGAGTGTACCGCAGTGAGGTGCTGGCCAGAACCGGCATAATCTCCTTCGCGGTGATTCCCTCACGTGAATGCTCCGAAAGCGATCCATGGGCCGTGGTGATGGTTGGCCGGAACCTGCCGATAGAGTCCTTTGTCCGGTTGAACGGCGAGGAGTACCGACGGGATTCATTGACGGGGCTGCTCAACCGCAACGCTTTCGACGATGATGTGGAATTCATCCAAGCCACCCATGACAAGCCGTTGACGGTGATGTACATAGATCTGATTGGCCTGCATGAGATCAATAATCATTTGGGTCATGCCAGAGGCGACGTGGTGCTGTGCGAGCTTGCGGATGCGGCGCGCGCCTATTTCGGCGACGATAATATCTACCGCATCGGCGGCGACGAGTTCGTGATCATCAGTTTCGCCCATTCGATGGCGCAGAGCGCCCGACAGATGGGATATATGCGTCAGGAGCTGCTTGATCACGGTTGCGAGCTGTCCGTGGGCATGGCCGAATCCGATGACGGCGAGGATATTCCGGATCTGGTCAACCAGGCGGAAAACGAGATGCGCAAAGACAAGAAGCGCTACTACGCCAGCGGCAGCGGCAAAAGGCAGTTGCGCACGTTGAACAAGCAGCTTGAGGACATCCTGGTACGCAACAAAGACATGGAATCGTTGCTGCAGCATTTGAATACACGGTATTCGATCGCTTATGTGGTCAATCTGCGTGCCGATACGCAACGGCCGGTCGTGGTTCCCGGCTATGTGCAAAAAATGCTTGACAAACATGGCGGTTCCTTCCACGAGATGCTGCTCGACTATTGCGACAAATTGGTGGCGCCGGCCTACCGGGACGGCTTCCGCATGCTGTTCGACTATGATTACGTCCGCGACCGGATATGCAGGGAAGGCGCTATACGGTACGCCTATGTCAGAAACGACGGCGAACGGTTCCTGATTACGATTTTCCCCGACACCCATTCCGTGGACGAGGTCATGTGGGTGTTCGCCAAAGAAGACACGTCGTCCGAAGAATAGGATTTCGGGCATCGGACGGCATGCTGTCCGGTTTTGCCGGTGTTGTGGGATATTGACGAAAAAATTGTGTGTCGTGGGTGCTTCCTCGCATGGAAAAGGGCTTATGATGAAACCGTTGGCCGCGGCAATGGATGCCGTGGTCTTCGCTTGAACACACAGTCGCTTAAAGGAGAGCACTATGGTCTATCGCATGATTTTCAACCAGACCGCGTATTTCGGCCGCGGAGCCATCAAGGAGATTCCGGGCGTCGCCAGGTCCCATGGCTTCACCAAGGCGTTCATCGTCACCGATCCGGTGCTGCTGGAGACCGGCACCGTCAAGAAGGTCACCGACGTTCTTGACGAGGCGGGCATGCCGTATGAGGTGTTCGACAACGTCAAGCCGAATCCGCCGGTCGAATGCATCCAGGATGGCGTCGCCAAGTTCGCAGCCTCCGGAGCCGACTTCCTGATCGGCCTGGGAGGTGGTTCCCCGCAGGATACCTGCAAGGGCATCGGCATCGTGACTGCCAATCCGGAATTCGCCGACGTGCTGTCCCTTGAAGGCGTGGCCGACACCAAGAACCCGTCCGTGCCGATTTTCGGTGTGCCGACCACCGCTGGCACCGCATCCGAAACGACCATCAACTATGTGATCACCGACACGGCCAACAAGCGTAAGTTCGTGGCCGTCGACCCGCACGACATCCCAATCGTCGCCTTCGTGGATCCGGACCTGACCGACTCCATGCCGCGCGGCCTCAAGGTGGCCACCGGACTCGACGCCCTGACCCACGCCATCGAAGGCTATATCACACCGGGCGCGTGGAGCCTGTCCGACTGCCTGTCCATGCAGACCATCCG
>OBVU01000708.1_pt1 | contig 16067 bp, 5 predicted proteins | sample 1495171 | NCBI WGS metagenome assembly OBVU01 (sample SAMEA2580028, study PRJEB22360) | human gut metagenome | biome: human gut; feature: human-associated habitat; material: faeces | place: Denmark | collected 2008/2010
GGGCGCATGCGTGCGAGTCCTAGTTGCTTCCGACATACCTGCCACTTCTTAGCCTCAACCGTTAATCTGCTTTCTTACGTGCTTGTTAGATAGTAGCATTTTGCTGTTCCCGCGTAACAGTTAATTGAAAATCGTAACAGCGGCATCTTGGTATTTGCCATTACTTTGCAACAGTTCTTTAGGCTTTATTTACGCAGCTAGTTGGCTCGCGGCTCATTGACGGTGTTTTACCAACCAGATGGGTATCTTTTTGTTTGGCTGGTATGGTTTGTGCAATTATTAACCCCTCGTCAGTCCGCACCTAACATGTCAGCTTTCCATTTGCTTACCAGCTTTCCAGCTAACTTTCCAACTTTCCACCTAACTTACCAGCTTTCCAGCTAACCTACCAGCTTTCCACCTTAGGTGGTAAGTTGGGTGGAAAGCTGGAAAGTTGGTGGGTAGCTGGGACAGCAGCGGGTCAGGCGAACAAGAAAAAAGGGCGGCAACCGGGTGGTTGCCGCCCCTCGCGTGGCTAGTTGGTTTTCGTCTCGTGGGGAATGCCCTTGGTGTTGATGCGCGCCAGCGTGTACGTCACGTAGTCAGAGTTCGCATAGCCGGCGAGGTTGCTGACGTTAACCGGCGTGTCGTTGACACCGCCACCGAACATATGGGCCGTAAGCACCAAGCGGTAGTTGGCATAAGTTTGGTCCTTGCCCTCAACATCCGTGTTCACCTTAACGCGGAAAGCATGCTTAAAGGCAAGGCTGTTGCCGTCGCGCGTGGCGAACGCGCCGCCAGCCCCCTTGCTATCAGTAAATACGTAGTTCTTGCCATCGGCGCTCAAAGAGCCGTTAGCCAACTTGTCGCTACCGAGCACCGTAATGTAGCTTGAGATGTTGTCGACCGCATCATAACGACCATCATCTTGGCGGCGCTTCTGCAAGCTCAGCGTGTACGTCACCGTGCTGGCATTGGAGATCATGGCCTCGGCACCCGCGAGCTTGGACAAATCATACGTTCCCACCAGAGCGATCTCGCCGTCGGCGGACTTGAGGTCATCGATGTTGATGCCCAGCTGCGACTTCTTTGAAGCCTCGAGCGCAATAGTCGAGGAGCCCACGTCCATGCGGTAGTATCCAGCTTTGCCGTCGATGTATGCCGAGTTGCTACTGGTGCTGAGCGTTTCATCATTCGTAGAGAGGCACGCACGGTAGTTGGGCTTTGTGTACTTATCTGTGCCGCCATTCTGCGAAGCGATAATACCAGCCTGGCACGCAGGCTCCGTCATGGCGAGATTCGCCTCCATGGTGATGGTGAACTCGCTGCCATGGTTCTTAGCGATTTCGCGAATGCCGGAAAGATCAATTGCCCCAAGACCTGCGTCGGCCAGCGTCAATTTCATGTCCGTACCGTCCGCGGTCCATACACCCGTAGCGGCGCGATGATCTTCAGCGGTGGCCTCCCCCCATGTCCACTTCGTCTTGCCGTTCACGGTTGAGGCATGCGGGGCGTAGTACTTGCCCCCCACTGTCACGTAGAACGAATACGTGCCCTGGGTTCCAGTCGGGTAGCCATGCGCACCCGCAGCACTACCGTTCTTCCCGTAGTTCACGAGCGAAGAATCCAGCTGGTAGTACAGCGCGTCGGAGCTTGTGTATTGCTGGTTCGAGTCGAACTTCACGGTGTCGCTTACCTTCATGGTAAGCGGATAGGTGACATCGTTAAGCTCCATCTGTTTGATGCCGTTCTTGTTGTTATCGATGAGGCCGTGCGTGTAGTTGGATGTCACGCTATAGGTCGAGGCCGTATTCTGGTGCCCATCCTCGGCAGCCTTGTCGTCGGCTGCTATCTTGCCTCGCAGCAGGTAGTTGATGTGCTCGTTAAGGCTCGTGTCCACCGTGGTGGCGGTGTAGCCGTTGACGCCCGCGGACCCCGCCGGCGTGCGCACCACCAAGTAGAAGTTTTCGCTCTTGGGCTCTTCCTTATCAACGGAGAGGGTATAGAACGTGCCCGTCGCGTCGGAAGAAGTGCGCGCGCGGTAGTACGCGCCATCGACCTTGGCGCCAGCCATCTTCGCGAGTTCGGCCTGGCTCTTGTCCTTGACCTCGTCATCGGCGAGCTTGACCCAAGCGCCGTCCTTGTCCTCCTTGGCCTCATCGGCCTTCACGCCCACGGTTTCACTCAGCCACGGCTCGACGTAGGCCTTCTTGCTAGCGTCCACAAACTCGGTGAGTTTGACCGACGCCGCTCCGCCCGCGCCCACCGTGCAGTGGTATTCACGGTTGTTATGAGCAGTGTCCACGAGTGTGAGCTGCGTACCCTCGGGCAGCGTGGCGCCGAAGGTGATGCTCTTGTTGAGCGGGCCCATGGAGCCGCCGGCTTCGAGCAGCGTGTTCCAGCCGTATTCGACCGCCTCGCCCCGAGCGCTGCCATAGGTCCAGGTAAGGTAGCCGGTCATGGTGTCGCCGCTGCTCACAAGCACGTGCTTGTCGTATTTTGTCGCATAGTCGGCAGCCTTGAAGTTCGCACCTTCGGAGTAGGTGGCGGTAAAGTCGATCTCGAGCATGCGCTTAACGATGATGGGCACCTGCACGCGGTAGCTCTGGCCGGCCTCGCTAAAAGTGACCGTGAGCAGCGTGAAGCGGCCCCGCTCGTTGTCCCAGTCGGTACTCGCGCGGAATACCATGGAGCTCGTGCCGTTGTTGAGCACCTTGAGCGTGGGCGTTTGCGAGGCGATTGCGTCCTTGACGAAGGCGCCGTTATCGGCAAGCGAGAAGACCTCGGCGGTGGCGGTCACGTGCTTGGCGCTGCCGTTGAGGCGGCGGGCATCAGAAAAGCCGCCGTTAGTCACGATGTTCAGATACTTCTCGACCGTCGTCGTGTCGTTGCCGGGAATCATGAGTACCGGGAAGTCGTTTGCAACCTTCTTGCCCGAAGTAACGTTGTTGGTGTTGAAAGTGGGCCTTGGGCTGTCCGCGCTATAGGTGCTCGTGTTTTGGTACGCGCCGGCATCATTAATGCCGCCGATATTGGTATAGGTGTAGCGGCCGGCAACACTGGTGCCTGCCTCGCTCTGGATGGTCGTCGCGGTGTCAATGGCGACACCGTCGCCAAACAGATAGCGATCAGTGGTGTCGTCGTTGGAGGCACGCACCGCCAGCGTGCTCACGGGGCTCGTGGTCACGTATGGGCTTGCAGCCGTAGTAGCGGTATCGTCCGCACCGTAGAGCGTGGTGTCCTTGCCGGGTACGTCGAGCCTGTCGTTGTAGTCTCCGAACGCGATGTAGGTTTTCTTGTTAACGGCGGCCGTATTGGTCGTGTAAACCATCGGTGGCAGGTCGCTCGTGGTCTTGCTGTTGCCAGGCTTTACGTCCACGCCCGCTGCAAAGAGGCCGTACTGATTATCTCTTGTGTCAACCTCGCCCAAGAGCACGCCCTGCTTAACGCCGGATTTGTAGGTGTTGCCGTCCATGAGCACGTTTACCAGATGGAACTGGCCGCGTCCATCGCCCGCAATTCCACCGTTGGAGATTCCGCTAAACGTGGTGTTGGAAACCTTTGTGTTGGTGACATCGATGACGGCGGAACCGCTGTTAATCGCGCCAAGTAGACCGCCGCTCCAGCTGCCATTGATCGCAGCGTTCTCAATTGCGACGTTGTTGCAGGCTATGCCCAAGTTGCTGAAGTAGTAGCCGATAAGCCCGCCTGAACATTGGTAGGTGCCAGCGATGTTGATATTCTTGACGCCGCAGTCCTTGAACCAGTACGCGTTGGAGCCGCTACCACCGCTCGTAACCTTCCCGATCAGGCCGCCCGCATTGCGAATCTTCGAATTCTTTCCGGTCTTATCGCCAATAGTGGCGTTCTCGGTGCCGCCTCCGGCTTCAATGCGCACGTTGCTCATGGAGATAACACCGCTATAGGCGTTTCCGACCACGCCGCCGGCACCCATATTTTTCAATTGTTCTTCCGTCTGCCCCGCAGTCTCTCCGGTGATGAGCACATCGACCTTGGAGATGACCGCCGTGCTCGATGCGGCGGCTACCGTGGTGCCAATATTGGTGTTCACCGATACGTTGCTGGAGGTATAACCGAACACACCGCCCGCACGGCATTCTGAGGCTAGTCCCGTAGCAGTTATGGTCGAGTTCGCGCCAACAGTCTTTTCGCCCACTCCTTCGGCCACGGTTGTCCACACGCCGCACGCCGAGGCAACCGTACCCACGTAGCCGCCAACGTTCTTCTTTCCCGTGACGTTAAGACCAGTGTACGAGCAGTCATAGAGCTGCACCGGAGAGGACACTCCTCCCCCGTAAGTCACAATCGAACCGTTGGCGCCATCGGCGCTGCGGCTCATAACGCCAGCGCTTCCGATGAGGCCACCGACCGTGCAGCCTCCGGCTACGGTACTGCTAGAAATGTCCACGTTTTTGAACACGCCATAGGCGACCTCGCCATAAACTCCTTGGTTCGCAGTTGAGCCCGCAAGGCAGCCGACTCCCACCGAGCCGCTGTTTGTATTGCTCGTCGACGTGGATTGCTCTGCCCCATTGGAAGTTACATAGGCAAGCGAAATGTTGCAGCTCTCGAAGTTGAGATTGCATACGTTTGCATTGCCGTTCTCTTCAATGCTTCCTTTATTGAATTGATTCGAGTAGAACTTGATGGTGCTGAACAAGCCGCCTACGCCTGCAATGTTGTAGTCATCATCGACATACTCGCGCGTATTGTTCTTCACCTTAATCGTCGCGCCGTTGCCGTTGATGGTGGCGATACCCGGGGTGATGAAATCTTTGTCGTTGACCTTCTTGTCGGTCGCGCATGCGTTTGAGTAATAGCGGCCCGAAAGACCCAAGAACCCCGAGCCGTAATCCCTCATATCATAGGGCGCGCCTTGCTCAAACTGCAGATCCATGCCGCAAACGCCCATCGCACACACATAGCCAGTGCGCCAATCGGTTGCATATTTCTTAACCAAGTAATGCGAGTTAATATCTTGTCCGTCTTTGCCGTCCAGCGGACCTTGGTACCCCTGGTTGCCCGGCGCCTTGAGATCATCGTTGACCGAAGTCGCGAAATCGCTCGCTGCGGCGGCATCGTCGGGTTTTCCGACCGCAGCGTAATTCGCATTGCGAACCTTGCCATACCGCTCATTTCCGAACTTGTATCCCGTCGAGGAGATGGGGCCGTGGACGCTACTGCCCTCATACGCATGCGATCCACGATACGTGCCTCTGCCATCAGTCACGTCGGTATGAGCAGCTCCGGCACCCGCGCCACTGTTGATAATTGCAGACAGCACAAGCAGACCCTGTCGATCTTTAACTGTAGTTTTAGGAGCCTTGTTGTTTTGCTGGCCGGCACCCCAGCTGAATTTCATATACGTATCGGTTGTGGTTATGCAGCCGGTGTCATTCACATCAAGCTCGTTGATCTTGTAGTTAGCGTCTCCGTTCTCAACGGAGCAGCCTTCGCTAAAGGCATAGCCATCAATCACACGACCAACATAAGGATTGTCGTACAGCTGGAAGTTGCCGCCACCTTCGCCACGGCTTTTGAACTTTTCCTTGGTTCCAGCGCGCCAAGATGTCTCCGACATATGGCGGAAGATCACACCGCCGCCCGCAATGGCACCGACGTACCCGCCGATCGGAACAAGATGAGGCTTAGTTCCGCCACCAGCAACCGTAAAGCCAGTTGTAGGGCTATCGGCCGTCGTCCCATTCACGACCACACCATCAATAATGTTATCGCCGCCAAGGATGCAGCCGATAACGCCACCAAAGAACGACGTTGGGACACCGTCGGTATCCTTGGCAGAATAAGTAATCGTCGCCGATGCGTTCACATAGTTGATGTTGAGGTTGCGCACTACGCTGCCATAGCTATAGGGAACCAGGCCGCGAAGCTCGCCGTTGTTGTTTTCAATCTCAATTGTTGCAGTCGAGGCACCCGGCTTGCCAACGATAACACCGCGGAACGGATTGGCCTTGTTGCCAAACCCGCCAAACGACGCCGCGTCTAGAGTGATCTTGTTGTCATTGATTGGCTCAATGCTGTAATACGCGCTTTGCAGATACCGACGCATTGTGTCGTCGGAAAGCACTTCATTGGGATCGGTCTTGTCGCCAATCTTCTTCTCCCACCTCTTCGTGGCGTCGTTCGTCTGCTTATAGACATAGGTAACTTCATTGCCACGGTTGCCGTCATTTCGACGTTGGCAAAGCGTCGATTGGTCCTTTGCGATGGTCACCTCCCAGCCGTCGAGAGCGGTACCATTATTAATGTAGTTCGCAGCGGTATTAAACTCCAATGCCGAAGTGATTACGTACGGGTCGCCATAGGTACCGCAGCCTGTCACAAAGTTAGGAATACGCTGGTTGACTTTGATTTCGTGGTACTGAACGCCGCTTTCGGTGGCTTTTCCCTTGGCTACATAAGGAAGATAGTCGCTAAACCAAGGCCTTTCGGCATCCGTCGACTCGCCCTTTACCTTTACAAACCCTTCGTTGGTGCCATACGTCGCCTTATCGTAATACCAAAGTTGCTTGCCGGAGTACTCCCCCTTGGCATCGATTTCGCTTCCATATGTCACCTTGCCCGCATCGGCATCGGCCTTAGTAAAGGTATAGTCCGCAGAGCCCGTGCTCGTGCTTCCGTAGCCAAAACTCTCCAGCAGGCTCGCATGGGTGAAGATCGTTTTGTTCTTTTGGCTGGGCAAGCTGATTTGCTCAAACTTCGCCGTCACCTGATCGGAATTTTTTCCCACGCCGAGTCTGCCGAAGAGCGAGGTTGCCGCCGTGGCCCCATTCGCGTAGCTACGGGTTGAAATATTCTTAGCGCTCAGGTTCACGCATGTCTGCATCTCGTTGATAAGCAGAGGAGCGTAACTGGTATTGTCATTCACACCGTCGACCGTCAAGCCGTCGAGTGTCAGACCATCTATCTCGAGCTGCGCCACATTAGTCTCATTGATGGGCCCATAGATACAGCAGCACACAAGTGCACCGGACGAACTTCCCGCATCGTTCACAATAGAGCCCACGGTGCCTGCAAGCGTGGCATTTTTAACCTTGAGGCTGCCCGTATGGGTTCCGATGAGAGCGCAGTGCATATTTTCGTGCTGCGTGGCTTCGCTATTCTTTTTGTTGCCTTCTTGCTCAGCTTTAATGTCGGAATAATGGAACGTAATCGTTGCATTATTCACAGTAACCGTTGAGCCCTTCGCGGGATCAGTAGGATAGAAACTGTATCCATCTAAATTGATTTCCACGCCCGCGCTGTTGCTCGTGCCAATATTGTTTCCTTGGAAAATAGCCTGATCTCCCGGAATGATATAGTCCTGAATCGCGCTAGGAGCATACAGGTACGCACACCAAAGTAATAAGTACTCTGCGGAGTTCATCCAATTGTCTTTGCTAGCGTTTTCCGGTTTGTTGCCTACCTCCGCATATGCTTTGTCGAGATTGTAGTAGTAGCGAACAGAACCATTTGTTTGCGGAAAGCTATCAGAAGGATTAGCGGGGGCGATGCGATTTCGATAACTATTATCTCTAGCGGGATCTCCGCTCATGTCCAGCTTTTGGACCTCGGTATGAAGCGAGACAACCGCATTGCAGCCGCTATCGATCAGATTACTTTCGGGCTTCACGCCATTTGCAAGCCATTCGTCGTATGTCTTTACCTTTGGGGCGGTTATAGACACGTCATCCACAACATAAGCGGTGTCCCACCAAGCCCTGTCCTCCAGATATAGACCGCTGTAGGAAGTCTCGGCACCAAAGCTATTTGAATCGGATGTACTGCCGCGAGCAATAAGAACGCCAAGCGTGGTTGCACTATTAGCGGTGAAGGAAGCGTTGGCCAAATTGATAGCATACTTATTGATGATCCAGTGGCCACTAGCGGCGTATACGAGACCGCCGACCTCGGTAGAGCTATTTGCGGTCACGGTCGTGTTGTTGGAAGTTTTTAGGGCGTAGGTGCTGTCGCTGGTATTCGCAGCAGTATCGCCAATGGTGACGATGGCGTTGCCCCAGCTGTAGCCCAGAAGACCACCGGCGCCGTTGAGCTTGTCGCCGTTCTTGCCCACGGTCATAGCGAATTCACTAAAGCTAAGACCGGTAATGGTAACTTTCTTCTCGTTCGATCCCTGCACAATGCAGCCGATAAGACCGCCGACCTGGGCAATCTTGCCGCTGGTGCAATTGCCGGTTTCGATTGATCCGGCGACTTCGAGGCCCGCAACATTGAATGACGAGCCATAATCGCCCACATAACCAATGGCGCCGCCAATGCGACTATTGCCGTTAAGCGTTTTAGTTGCAGCGATGGTCGCTTGAGCCCTGCTGTTATCCTTAAACGCAACCGTAGAAGCCGCCAACACGCTTCCCGCAATACCACCAATGTTCACGTCATTTGCAAACGTATCATCGCACGCGATATTCGTTTTGCACGTTACGCCAGACAATGACAGGTTGCCGACGATGGCACCCGCAAGCGACCCGGCATCGATAGCCGAACCGTTATCGAACTTCATGGAGCCAGCGATTGTGACGTTGGAAATGGTTGCACCGTTGACGGCCGCGAACAAGCCCAAGCGGCCGTGGCGGTAGATTTTGCCGTTGCCATTGGTCGTGTCATTGCCGTCGAGCACGGCCCCGCCGCGCATGCCGTACGGCTCGCCGACGGCGAGGTTGATTGTGCTGTTGCCATTTGTGCCGTTGCCATTCAACGTTCCCAAGAAAACTTGCGAGCCGTCTGCACGATCCTGCGTGAAACCCGTCAGGCCCGTGCCCTTGAGATTAATAGTGCCGTTCACCGTAATGGTCGCGGACTGCAAGATGTTCGGGTTGTTTTCAGAAACGCCCTCGACCATGGAGTAGCAGCCGTTGGTTTGCCAGGTGATTGCAAGTTTGGCGAAATCCTCAACAGAGGTTAGGGTGTAGGCACCGTTAGCTGCCGTCAGCGAATCCGGCAAGGTCAACTTATGAGTGTCCACATCAAGCTTAATGAAGTCGCCGCCCAGACGAATAACTTCGCCGTAGGTCGCGATGTCGTCCGTCTTCGAGGCAGTATTGCTACGTTTGAAGGTCCAGCCCGCTGCACCCTTGTCAGCGTCAGAGCCATCGCCGACAGCAAAAATCAGCGCGTTGTGGTTCTCGTATACGAGCTGGCCCGTCGTGCTGTTTTCGGCAAAACTTGCGCCCGACAGATCCGTGATGCCGCTGAATTTGATTACAGCATTCCACGCGGAGCCCGCAATTCCCGCGGCACGGTTGCTTTGCGCCTTACCGATAGGATTGTCGCTTGTAAGTTTGAAATCTCGCACGTCAAGGACATTGCGCGTGTCGACAACGCCCACGGCGCCACCGAACTTTCCGGCGTCCGTTCGCGCCGAAGCACCTCCCTTGCACGCAACCGTCACGCCGTCGAGCACAACGGCGACAGGCTGCGGATTGGGAGCTGAGCTATCGCCAACATAGCCAACAACACCGCCCGCGTCGGACAGCTTGCCCGCAAGTTCAAACTCAATTGAGCACGTTTTCTTATCCGCATCCTTTTGGACCACAAAGGCGCGCAGCGGCTCATCGACGCCTTTTGCCGTCGCGAACACCTTGCCGACAAGGCCGCCGTAGCTGCCGTTGACGCTAACTTCTTCCGGTAAGGCGAGCTTGCTCTTATACGTTCCGCCTTGCACCACGATGTCGCCATTAGAAATATCGGCCACGCCAAAGAGGGCGCCGGCACGCTGTGTTGCGCCAAGCGTCACAAGCTCGCCCAGATCGAACATGTTGGGCTTAACGATAAATCCTTGCGCAAAGCTCACGTCGCCGATGACGCCACCGGAGCAAGCGCTGTCTTTATCGCCGACGTTGCACGCCGGCTTAACCGTTACGCCATCAGCGATGTTGAGCGTGAGGTTGGTGGCCTTACCGATAAGACCGCCCGCCGCGTTTTTACCTGCGACGCTCAGCGCCGAGACATCGATGCCAGTTGGTAGGGCGACGGTGGCACCCTCCCGCGCCTCGCCGATAAGGCCGCCGGCATTGGCACCAGCGCCCGTAGCATCGATGGTGGGGGTGCCGTTGAAGCTCTTCGGCAGGCCATTCAGCCCCGCGATCGTAAGAGATGCGCCTGCAGTAAGGGTGTTCGCGAGTAGGCCCAGATTGCCCGTGGACGATTGCATGCCAATCGCCAGGGGGCTATTCGCGCTTGTCGAATACGTGGCGTCAAGCGTGAGCTCGCCCGTAACCTCACCCACGAGCGGCGAAGTGAGCTTGACGACGCTCGTATCGCCGCTCTCGGGCTTGTCTACGGTAATGGCAGCGCTGAGCGTCTTGCCCGCGCCCGTGACCTTTGCGGCCACGATGGGCTGAACATCGGTGCCCTTCCAGGTGAGCTTTACGGTGCCGTTGTTATCGTTGAGCTCGATGTTGTTGAAGAGCGTCTTGTTGGCGGTAAGGGACCTGCCGCCCAGGTCGAGCGTACCCTTGAAGGGGTAGGCATCGCTGCCGAACCCCTGGAACGCGAGATTGCCCAGGTCGCCCACGGCCTGCGCGCTGCACACGTCGAAGTCGACGCCGCTCAAGCCGGTCTTGGAGATGCTCGCGTTCTGGTAGATGGCGGGGTCGGTGTTGGAGATGGCGATAAGGTCGGCGTTGGATCCGAAGGTGATGGCCGTGACGGCGCCCAAGTCGTCAGTGATGACATTGCCGTCACCCAACGCGTGCCTGAGATCCTCGACAGTAGCGATGGTGGGGGCGGTGTTTGCCTGATCAGCAGCATCCGCGTCCGCGTCATCCGCTTGTTCTCCGTCAGCAGCACCCTCATCGGCAGCCGCATCGTCTTGGGACGCGTCGCCCTCCGTTGGGGTATCGCCGTTAGTGGTTCCATCGGTCGTGGAGTCCTGTGATTCGCCAGCGTTGGTAGAACCGTCGCCGCCCTCGGTAGCGCCAGCGTCGGCGCCCGGAGTCGTTGCGACATCATCAGATGTAGCCTGGTCAGCATCTTGCAGCGCGGTGGCCACAGCATCCTGTACGGAGCGCGCCGTGTTGCCCGCGGCGCGCGCGGCGGAGACGGATGCCTCCATGACGGCGTCGAGCTCTTGCGCGAACACCTCCGTGGAGGGCGCAAGCGCCTGGAAAATCATGATCGCAGTCAGGCATGCGGTTGTTATGCGCTTTGCCGTTCTCATCTGGTCCTACCTCGTTCTATCTCATGCCCCGTGCGGGGTCTCAAAATCACAGATTGCGGTTGGCCTACGCAGCCCTGCACGTAACACCGATGTCATCCAAGCTGCCGGGCGCGGCATCCGTCGAACGGTAAAAGGTAATAATCTCCGACCCGGGATCCATGGTGAACGTAACCGACCTTCCATCAAAGGTCGCGTCGGAATGATTCGTCGCCAAAAATGGGTCAAGCTCAACCTTGTCGCCCCATGTAAGCTTGATTTTTGTTGGCGCGCCCGTAACGGTCGCGCGATAGTTGTAAGCGTCGAAAGCGTTGATATCCGAGTTCTTGTCGACCCACTCGCCCGAAACGCCCGAAGCCGTTACCTCTGCACGCTCGGAAGGCGCAATCTTGGCGGCGAGCCATTTAAGATTGGTGCCGGGGCTATTGGAGCCGACCTGGGCCTTAACGGTGAAGGATGCTTTGTTGAGGTCCGCCTTGGAAAATGTAACCTTATAGGTATACATGGTTGCCCTGTTGGCAGGGAAGGAAAGGTCGACCGTGCCGCCCGCCGTCAGCGTGGGCGAACCGCTTATGCTCCAAGCTTTCGTCGTTCCCGTCGCCTTCACGCTCAGCGTCGCGTTAACGTCCTTGTCGTTGACCTTGTTCTTGTCGCCCAGCAGATGGTTGTAAATGCGAAAGGTAAAAGAGCAGTTTTCCCCACTCGTGTCGGCGATGACGCTTCGGACGGCAATACCCTCGTCATTCAGCGTCTCATTCGTGTAGCCCGTAAGCATGTCCGAGGCAAACAGCGCCTGTGACGTGCCCGAGACAGCGACCGACTTAAGAAAGTCACCCGCCAAAAAGGCCGTGTAGGTTAGGTAGGTTCCCGTCGCAATCGCGACGGCGCATAGCAGCACCGCAACAGCCCACAGGCGTTTACGTACTTTGGAATTAGGGGCAGCAGACTCCGCCAAGGCAGACTTCGCCGCATGATCATCAACCTGTGCAAAGTGCTTGCCGGCAGGCCTTGCGATTTCATTTTGTGCGTTCTTGTCTTTCCTCATCTGGCGCCCCTCCCTTCCTGCTATTAGTTGCCGCTCGTGCCGCGAGCGATTAGGTAGACCATGTCGGTCTCTTTGACGTTTGAGACCTTGGCACCACCCACGGTTACGCCATCCGCGTTCCACGTGCACTCAACAATAAAGTTGGTGGCATCGTTGGCTTTCGTGCCATTCCAACCGTCTAGATCGTCTTTTTGGAACACGTGATACCGATACAGCGGACGGGCGTTTTTCTGGACATTCACGTACGAGCCGTACGTTGGATCGTTTTTCTCAAGCTCTTTAGCCAACGCATTTGTCCCGTCCGCGGAGTTGATAAAGCCGAACTCAATCGGGGTGCTGCTCTTTTTGCTCCATGAGTAGGTGCGGTTGAGCCCATCGAGGCCGACCACATCTCCCTTCGTTGCCGACGATTCGTTGACCGTCACGTGATATACATTGATCGTCAGCCCCGTGATATTCGTTGTGTTGGCAACCTGCAGCTCAAACGCTTGACCGCCGGCAGCGGGATCGCCATTGTCGCTCTGCACACAAAACGCGCGACGAACGGTCACGGTACCGTTGGAGTTTTTCACATCGCCGCGCGACTCGTCATACGAAATCTCGATGGGCTCAATGCTCGTCTGGTTGGGACCCATGATCTTGAGCTGCGCGGGCGTTTGGATCTTGCCCACCGTGGACAGACTTTTGCTGCCCACAAACCACGAGAGCGACAAGCCGATGATAAGAACGATTGCCGCCAGCAGTATCAGGACCGCAAGGGCCTGTGCGCGGTGGTTTTCTATCCAATTGCGGGCATCGCCGAGGCGCGTTTGCATGGTGCTCATGAGCTCACGCCCTCCTGAGCGCTAATTCTTAGTTGGATGTATTCGACCTTATTGCCGATCTGCTCGTCGGCATTGTTGTACAGCGCCGAGCAGATGGCGGCGTCGCTGAAGGACATGTCAGCCGAAACCGCAGGAGCGTTGGCAGCACTTGTGCCGTTTGCCGCGCCATAGAAGTAGTTCGCTTTATGCGCGTTCATATCTGCCTGCAGAGCGCCGTAGTCAGACTTTGCGTCGCCCGCCGCCGCAAACAGATTCTTGTAGTAATTCGTGTTGCCGGTAAGGATGAAGTTCTGAAAGTACTCCGGCCATACCCAGTACAGATTGATGGTGACGGGCTTGTTCGTTGGCTTGGTCATATCGCCTTTATCGCAAAATTCGCTCTTGCGAATCTTGATCTTGCTATCAACCACGCGGCCCGAGTAATAGCCGTTCTCGCAACTCGTAAAGAACAGCAAATGGCCTTTGATCAAGCCAAGGAGCGCCTCCGCCTCGGGCGCCAGCGTTCCCCCGTCCCCAACAACGCCAACAATGTTCGTGATCTTAAGCAAGCGCGACAGACTGATCGTGACCCCGTCCAGGTCACTCACCAGCGGCTTCACCGTAAATGTAATCTTGCCGCGAGCACCCGGGTACAGAGAGCCCGCGGTCTCGTTGTTCAGGTTGGAGCCGAGTGTTACCGTCATGGCGTCGGTCACATCCAGGCCATCAATGGCAGGCTTTTCCTCGGGCGTGCGCTCGGAGCGCTCGTAATAGCCCACGTGTGCGCCGGACTCACCCTCGCCCGCGGCGGTCAGCGTGTACCGCCCCGCCTTCGCCCCGATCGTACTCCCCGTGGCGCTCACTCGATTGTTCGCGGCAAACCAGGCCAGACATGCAAAGATGGCAACAATGGCAGCCAGCACAAACAGACCACTCACCAGGAAATCCTTCCAGAAATCCTTGAGGGTCCGCACGTGCTCGTCGGCAGCTTGACGGTACTCGGCCGCCGTCTTGTGCTGCTGGAGCTCGCTATGTCGGTCCATGCCACTCATCGCTTACGTTTGCCCTGCTTGCGGGCTTGCCATCCTTTTCCGCTTGGTCGCGTTTATCCGTTGTTCGCAGGTAGAGAATTCAGGCAGAATACAACACCATACGATAAGGTAAAAGAATAGCATTGACCTGCGGTTCGCTCCACAACGCAAGCCTTAATGATGTCTTAAAAGTCAAACCCTTGGCGCAAGGGGGCATGTTACTTCGCGCCAACATAGTGCAAACAAACCTGACCACTTGCACCAATCCGTGGCACCGGGCAGCGGACACACGGCGTGCCGCCCCTTAACACCCCAACGCGCGCACGGGTATCACGTAGATACCGTCCTCGACCTCGCGGGCGTACTCACCCACCCCCACAATCACGGCCATAAACTCCGGTTCGCGTGTGCGTGAACGAGGATTTCCACAGACCTTCTTGCGAACGCGCCTGAGGCTCTCAACGCCGGCGCTCACTCTATCTTCACTTACCTTAATCTCAAAGGCGGCCCACCGTCCGTCGGCTAGCTGCACGATAGCATCGCACTCAAGGCCCGAATCGTCGCGATAATAGCGCACGGGCGTGCTATCCAGCAGGTCGAGCGAACGTGCGTAGACCGAAAGGTCGCGTATGACCAAATTCTCAAACACCAGACCAAATGTCTGCCAGTCGGCAAGCAGCGCCTGCGAGGACATACCTAGCAAGGCGCAAGCAAGGCTCGGATCTGCCAGATAGCGCTTGGGCTTGACGGTAAAGCGCCGTTTGTCGCGCGCGGCGGGAACCCAACCGGGGACCTCCTCGAGAATGAACATGCCTTTGAGGGCATCCAGGTACCTGCGCACCTTGGTCTCATCGGCAAACGCTGCGGGTTCCTCCTCGGCACCGAACATATCCATAAGAATCGTTTTATACGTGGTTGCCTGTCCCAGATTGCGCGCGATCGATGCGGAGACTCGACGAGCAATATCGGGGTCGAGACCGACCGCCGGGAAGCTGCTCGAAAACGTGGTGTTGAGATATTCGCGGGCGATGAGCGGGGCGTCAGCCGAAACCATATCGATCGCCTCGGGCCAGCCGCCGCGGCAAGCGGCTTCGACAAGCCCCGGCGTATCGCCATTGCACCGGCAGGGCTCAAAACGATGCTCAAACAAGCCCGCCAGGCTCACCTTGCCGTTGGACTCACCTGTCTCGGCAAGCGTCATGGGGTGCATGCGGACGCGGCCGATGCGGCCAGCTCCACTATGCGCGGGCGCCTCCGCCTTTGAGCCAAACGCGGGCGTGGCGGAACCCGTGAGGATATAGGCGCCGCGCGTACCCCGGGTGCGGTCAACCTCGTGTCTAACGTAGTCCCAAATCTGGGGAACGCGCTGCCACTCATCGATAATATGCGGACGGTCTCCCAGCAACATCATCGCCGGGTCGGCACGCGCGAGGTCGAGATTCTCGTCGACATACGAGGCGGACGCCCCGTGCTCGAGCGCGGCCCACGTCTTGCCGCACCACTTGGTGCCCGCAATCTCGACCGCGCCAAAGACACGAAGGTAGCGCTCGATTTGCGCATCCACGATACGTGGGATGTATCCGTCCCGATGTAGCCTCTCGCCTGCCATGAGCCACCTCCGCAGATTTCCAGTTCCTGCTTTCTGATTCTTCTATTCCACTGTAGCAAATTCGGATTTTCGGGTGGTTGCGATTCGGATTTTCGTGTTCATATAATTCGGATTTTCTGGTGCATGAGATTCGGATTTTCTGAACCCGCTGGTCAGGGGCATCTCTTATTGGCAAAAAAACGGGGAGCACCGATACGGCACTCCCCGTCCACTCAATACGCGATGGCTTTCTCGGCTACAGCTCGTTGGCCGCGTGATACGCCGTGCGAATGGCGCTCGCGATGTCGGCGGTGCGCTCGCCCGAGCAGTCGCCCACGCAGGTCACGGGCACCGTCACGCCGTCCAGGTCAAACGCGTTGGCCTTGGAACCCACGGCCATCACCACGTAATCGCAGGCGATCTT
>OBVU01000746.1_pt1 | contig 15092 bp, 10 predicted proteins | sample 1495171 | NCBI WGS metagenome assembly OBVU01 (sample SAMEA2580028, study PRJEB22360) | human gut metagenome | biome: human gut; feature: human-associated habitat; material: faeces | place: Denmark | collected 2008/2010
TGGCTGCGCCTGGCCCGCCCCCAGCCGCAGCCTGGAGCCGATTGCCGATATCGTCAACGAACCGGTGGCCACCGCCCCCGCGCTGAGGGACGATCATTCGCCCGCCAAACGCGCTGCGGCACTGATGCAGCCAGCGGACACGCAACATAACGATGCAGCGCCAGCCAGCGCCGAGCCATCCACCACCCGTGTGGTGCAGCCCTCCGCCGTCCGCGAGGAGACCGGCGAGCGCGATAACCCGGATACTGGCGAAATTCCGGTAGTGCAAAAGCCTGACGGCCGTCTTTCCGCGGACCCGAATGATCCCGAGGTGGCCAAGGCCATCAGGGACGAGCATGTGGAGCAGAAGAAAGCCACACGTGCCAAGCATCAGCGGAACCGATTGGCCATAGTCATCACCATTCTTCTGGCTGTGGCGGTGCTGTTCGGTGCCGGCACCGGCACGTACATGTGGAGCCAGACCCGGTATTACGTCGGCAACAGCAACGGCAAAGTGGCTATTTACCAAGGCGTGCCTACTAATCTGTTCGGCTTGGCGCTGTCTCATGAGGTTTCCAGCACCTCGATTACCGTGTCGAATCTGCCGCAGACTTGGCGCGATCAGCTCAATCGGGGTATTTCGGTGGGCTCCTTGGACGAGGCCCAATCGCATGTGGACATTATTCGTAGCGAAATGAACGAGTTCAAGAAGCAGCAGGAGAGCGAGCAGGCCAAGAAGTCCACATCCAGCAACTCGTCAGGCTCATCCAACTCGTCCACTTCCGGCAATACCAACAAGTCCGAGTCCGGCATTGGGGCAGCCGACGACGCCACCACGGGAGGATCGCAATGATCGCTACCCGTTTCCGCCAAATTGCGCTGCTCCTGCTTGCCGTGGCTATCAGCGCGCTGGCGTTCATCCAGATGTTCCAGCGCACCACCGGCGCATTCCCCGTGCAATACGCCATCATGTTGTGCGCGGCGGCCGCACTGTTCCTCGTGTTCTGTGGGCTGACCGCCCGCTTCCAGCCGTATGCCAGCCAATCCATCATGCCGTGCGTACTGCTGCTCACCGCCACCGGCATCACGATGATCGCCCGTATCGATCAGAGCGAGGGATGGGATATCGCCAAGCGCCAGATCATATGGCTGTACGTTGCTTTGGTGCTTTCGACGCTGATCATCGTCTTCCTGCGAGATTACCGCGTTCTCAGGCGCTTTTCCTACGTGTCGATGGTGGTGGGTCTGATACTGCTGCTTTCCCCCATGCTGCCGGTTATCGGCACAGAGATCAACGGCGCTCGTATCTGGGTGCGCATTCCAGGCCTCGGCAGCTTCCAGCCCGGTGAATTCGCCAAACTTTTTCTCGCGTTCTTTTTTGCCGCCTATCTCTTCGATCATCGCGATCAGCTGGCTGTCGGCGGCAAAAAGGTGCTGGGATTGCAGCTGCCCCGCATCAAGGATTTAGGCCCTATCATCGTGGTGTGGATCGCCTCGATGGGAGTGCTCATCGTGCAACACGATCTGGGTACCTCGCTTATGTTCTTCGCCATGTTCGTGGCCATGCTGTACACGTCCACAGGCCGCAAAAGCTGGATCGTCATCGGTCTGATCGCCTTTGCCGCAGGTGCGATGCTGGCCGCAAGCATGTTCAGCCATGTGGGTTCGAGAGTCGATGCATGGCTGCACCCGTTCAGCAACGAACAGTACACCAAGTCCCCCGGCGGCTCTTGGCAGCTGGTCACCGGCATTTTCGGCCTGGCATCCGGCGGCATGATCGGTACCGGTCTGGGCCAGGGACATCCATCTCTGGTCACCTTCGCCAACTCCGATTTCATCTACGCCTCCCTCGGCGAGGAGCTCGGCCTGGTGGGCGTCATGGCTATTCTGATGCTCTACCTGATCATCATCGCTTCCGGCTTCATCGTCGCTATGAAAATCAAGGACGGTTTCGGCAAGCTGCTTGCTTCCGGACTGGTGTTCACCATGGCTTTCCAGGTATTCACCGTGGTCGGCGGCATCACGCTCGTCATTCCGCTTACCGGCCTGCCCCTGCCATATATGGCAGCCGGCGGTTCCAGTCTTATCGCCAACTACATTCTTGCGGCGTTGCTGATCGTCATTTCCAATTCAGCGAACCAGCCGGAGCCTGAGCTGACTTCAGATACCTTCCAGCATGAAGCGCTTGCGGCGTTACGCAACAAGGAGCTTAAGGCCCGCGCACGCGCCACCAAGCCCATTGTCCGCCCGCGTGTAGCCTCGGCCACGCCGCACGACGTGTCTGAGGAAGCAAACGACCCGCAGATTCCAAACACCGCTGAGGAACCCGAGTACACGGTCCGTACCGGAGTCATTCCCTCGGTGCCCCAGGTGCCATCCATGCCTCCTGCCCCACCGGTGCCGCAGATCCAGACGAACTTCCCCATCGACACATCCAACGGAGGTGAACGCGCATGAACAAATACCTGCGCCAGCTGTTTACCGCCGTCATCGCTCTGTTCGTGGTACTCGGCCTGTCATCTACCATCATCATGGCCATCAGCTCCAGCACGCTGAACAACGACTCTCGCAACGCCCGCGCCCTATACCATCAGCTGGGCGCTTATCGTGGTGCCATCTTGGCCTCCGACGGCACGGTAATGGCTCAATCGGAGCCGGTAAATGACGCATTCAAGTACCAGCGCACCTATTCGAATGGACCGCTGTACGCACCGGTCACCGGATTCTTCTCCATCAACCAGACTGCGGATCGCGGCCTGGAAGCCTCGCGCAGCATGTTGCTTAGCGGCGAGGCCGACTCGCTGATCTGGCAGCGCGCCAAGGCCATGCTGACCGGCAGCACCAATCAAGGCGCGTCCATCGAGACGTCAATTAACCCCAAGATCCAGCAGGTCGCGTACGACCAGCTCGGCACCAGGGACGGCGCCGCCGTGGCCATCGAGGTGAAAACCGGCCGCATCCTTGCCATGGTGAGCACCCCCAGCTACGATCCGAACCAGCTGGCCACCCATGATTCCGATGCCGCCACCAAGACGTACAACGAGCTTGCGGCAGGCGGCGATAGCCCCCTGATCAACCGCGCCATCTCACAGCTGTACCCGCCCGGCTCCCCGTTCAAGACCATCGTGGCATCCGCCGCGCTGGAAACCGGCGATTACCAGACGGATACGCAGATTCCGGCAGGCAGCTCATACACGCTTCCCGGCACCAACACCCAGCTGCCGAACGCCGTTTACCAAGCCAACGGCACTGACGGAAAGATTTCGCTGCAGGACGCGATTACCTGGTCCTCGAACACCGCTTTCGCCCAGCTTGGCGTGGCTCTGGGACAAGACAAGGTCAGCGATATGGCCACCAAGCTTGGCTTCGGCAGCACCATTACCATTGACGGCACCGAGAACACCGGCACCCCGATGACAGCCACCGCATCGACGTTCCCGTCCAGTTCCACCGCCGACAAACTGGCATTGGCCTCCATCGGCCAAGGCGACACCACGGCCACGCCGTTGCAGATGGCAATGGTCGCCCAGGCCATCGCCAATGACGGTAAGCTGATGCGTCCCACCCTGGTGGATCGCGTACGCGCCTCCGATCTGACCGTGCTTTCCGAAACCAAGTCGCAGGTCATGGCCGAGGCGTTTAGCAAGGATACTGCAGACAAGCTCACCACCATGATGGAAAGCGTGGTTACCAAGGCCAACCCGACGCTTGCCATCAATGGCATATCTGTGGCCGCAAAAACCGGTACTGCACAAATCGGCACCGATAACAGCAGCATCGACGGCTGGGTTATCGGCTTCGCGCCGGCAGACGATCCGCAGATTGCCGTCGCAGTGCTGGTGCATAACACAGATTTGTACGGTTCGTTCGCCGCAGGCCCGATTATGCGCGCGATGATTCAGGAGGCGCTGCAGCAATGAAACTCATCGAAGGACAGCTCATTCACCGCCGATACCGCCTTGACGCGCGCCTTGCGCAGGGCGGCATGGGCGAGGTCTGGAAAGGCTACGACATCCAGCTCGGACGCGAGGTGGCCATCAAGGCTTTGCGTTCGGACATGACCAATGCCGAGGCCAAGCTTCGCCGTCTGCGTGCCGAGGCCCACAACTCTGCCAACCTGGCGCATCCGAACATCGCCGCCTTGTTCGAATACTATGAGCATGATGGCATCGGATTCCTCATTATGGAATACGTGCCCTCGAAGTCGTTGGCCGATTTGTTCCACGAGAAGGGCGCGATGGATCCCATCGAACTGCTGCCCATTCTCATCCAGACCGCGCGCGGCCTGTTCATCGCACACTCGCACGGCGTGATTCACCGCGATGTCAAGCCGGCCAACATCATGGTCTCCGATAGCGGCGAGGTGAAAATCACCGATTTCGGCGTCAGCTATTCCACCGGCCAGGGTCAGATCACCCAAGACGGCATGGTGGTGGGCACCGCGCAGTACATTTCGCCTGAGCAGGCGCAGGGCCAGCAGGCCACGCCGCAATCCGACATCTATTCTCTGGGCGTGGTGGCCTACGAAGGGCTCGCCGGCCACCGTCCGTTCACCGGTGCCACTGCGGTGGATATCGCGGCCGCACACGTGAACAATGCCGTGCCTCCGCTGCCCGATTCCGTGGATATCCAGCTGCGTGAATTCGTGATGTCCATGCTGGCCAAAGATCCGCTGGACCGTCCTAAGGACGCTCTGGTGGTGTCCCGCACACTGGCCCGCATCGAACGTCGTCTGCTTGACCAGCGGACCGAAATGACCGACAGCACCATGATCACGTCCGGTAGCCGTCTGCCCCGTAGGGTGTCGAGCACACCGCGCATCGTTATGGAGGCTCCGGCCTCATTATTGGGAGGGAATAAGCAATGAGCAGCAATATGCCTACTGCACTGGCCGATGGCCGATACCAGCTCGGCCAGCTCATTGGCCGCGGCGGCATGGCTGAAGTCCATGTCGCTCTCGACACCCGCTTGGGGCGCACCGTCGCCATCAAGATCATGCGCGCGGATCTGGCCAACGACGACATATTCCTGGCCCGCTTCCGCCGTGAGGCGCACGCGGTCGCGCAGATGAACAACCCGAACATCGTGAACATCTACGATTCCGGCGAGGAGACGGTCACCGCCGATAACGACGACGTGGAGCATCTGCCGTACATCGTGATGGAGTACGTCAAGGGCCAGACCCTGCGCGACATCATCAAGGTGAACGGCGCCTTGAGCCAGCGCGACTGCGAGCAGGTAATGCTCGGCGTGCTGAACGCCCTCGACTACTCGCATCGTATGGGCATCATCCACCGCGACATCAAACCCGGCAACATCATGATTTCCGAGCAGGGCGTGGTCAAGGTCATGGACTTCGGCATCGCCCGCGCACTGGATGACTCGGCCGCCACCATGACCCAATCGCAGGGCGTGGTGGGCACCGCACAGTACCTGAGCCCCGAGCAGGCACGCGGCGAGACCGTGGACATGCGTTCCGACCTGTACTCCGCCGGCTGTGTGCTGTATGAAATGCTGACCGGCCGCCCGCCGTTCACCGGCGATTCCGCCGTGGCCATCGCATACCAGCATGTTTCCGAGGTGGCCACGCCGCCTTCCGCCGTAGTACCGGGCCTGCCGAAGATGTGGGATTCAATCTGCGCCAAGGCCATGGCCAAGGATCGCCAGAACCGTTATGCCACTGCTTCCGAGTTCAAGAACGATGTCTTGACCTATATGAACGGCGGCGTTCCGGTGGCGGCCGCGTTCAACCCCCTGACCGACCTCTCCAACATGAAGGCCCGCAGGGATGCCGAGCGCGACCTGCCGACCGCAGCTCTGGGACAGCCTCAGCAGCCTACGCAGGCATTCAATCCGGTAACCGGCCAATTCGAGCAGATCTCGCCCACCAATGGCACCAATGCCGCAAACGTCAAGTCGCGTGCCGAGCAGCGTGCGGCTGCGGCCAAGGCCAAGAAGCGCAAGCGCATCATTATTGGTGTGGTTGTGGCATTAATCGCGGTTATCGCCATCGTGGTTGGCGTAGCGTTTGCCATGAACGGGTCGCATACGTCCACCGAAGAGCTGGTCGCCATACCTGAATGCACCGCATCCACATCCAAGGATGGCATGGACGCCAAGCTCAAGGCGGCGGGATTGACGATGGTGGAGAAGCGTGACACCGATTCCACCGAGCCGGAAGGTACATGCACGCGAATGAGCCCCAAGGCCGGCACCAAGGTGGTCAAGGGTTCCAAGGTGCAGGTATGGTTCTCGGCCGGACCGCAGTCCATCTCCATTCCGGACGTTTCCAAGCGCACTCAGGATGAGGCCCGCAATATCCTCAAGGATGCCGGCTTTGAAGTGAACTCCGTGGTCAAGACCGAAGACAGTGATTCCGTGGCCAAGGATCTGGTGACCCGCACCGATCCCGCCAACGGGCAGTCCGCCACCAAGGGCTCGTCGATCACCCTGTGGGTGTCCACCGGCATGACCAAGGTGCCGAACAACCTGGTGGGCCAGGCAAAGGATGCCGTGCTGCAGCAGTACAACGACAAATTCAACTTCACCGTGGAATCCGAGAATTCCGATTCGGTGCCTGCCGGATCGATTACCCGCGTGGAGCCCGGCTCCGGTTCCTCCATCGAACAGGGCGGCACCATCACCATTTGGGTATCCGCCGGCAAAAAGCAGGCCACCGTGCCGACCATTGCCGCCGGCACCAACTACGCGACTGCGAAACTCACGCTGGAGGCAGCCGGGTTCACTGTACAGGTCAGCGGACCAAGCGACAACAACGCAGTGGTGGTCAGCACCGATCCGGCTGGCGGTTCGCAGGTCGATGAAGGCTCGACTGTCACCATCACGACCAAGGCTGGGGCCAGTAGCAATACCAACAACAGCAGTGGTGGCAACACCAACAACGGGCAATAGCCCGTCTCGCGACCGATGATGAGCATTGACCCCCGCTAGCGATACCTGCTAGCGGGGGTCAATCATTACTCGTTACTTCGTGACCTTGGGCTGCAATCCGGCGGATTTAGCTACGGCGTTATCCTGCCCGCACACCTTCAGCCAATTGGCCAGCAGACGGTAGCCATCCTGCGTCATCACGGATTCCGGGTGGAACTGCACCGCATACATCGGCTTGTCCTTGACCCTCACGCCTTGGATGATGTGGTCATCCTGCGTCCATGCCGTGACCTGCAGCGTATCCGGCACCGAATCGGGCTCAACGGCCAGCGAATGGTATCGGGTGGCGGTCATCGGGTTGGCCACGCCCTCGAAAATCTCATCATCGATATGCTCCACCAAGCTGGTCTTGCCGTGCATGATGGTGGGCGCATGATCCACTGTGCAGCCATAGACCTCAGCGAGCGCCTGCAGACCCAGGCACACGCCGAACATCGGCACACCGGTGGCTGCGCACAGACGAATCATATCCTCGCTGGCACCGGATTCGGCGGGAGCTCCGGGTCCGGGGGAGATCAGCACACCGTCATAGCCGTCCAGAACACCGGGCGCGGCGGGATCGATGGCATCATTGCGCACCACGTCGACCGTGGCACCAAGCGTCTTCAGATAGCCAACAATCGTATATACAAAGGAATCGTAGTTATCCACCACCAGGATGCGTGCGGAATCGGTCATACTGCTCTCCTTGAAAAACCTATGCTGCAAGCCATACTACAGCGATTCAGCGCACTTACGCCCGAACATGCGCACGGCCTAGTTGGACACCACGAAGTTCGACATTTGCTGTAGGAACGGGATGTTGGCGGCCGCCCAGGGGAATGCCCACTGGAACAGGGCCGCGGCACCGGCAAACAGCAGCACAGCCAGCAGTAGCCAGCGGATTGGCGCCACGCCTGGCTGCAAGCGCAGCAGCGTGCCATAGATGCTGGCATCAGGGCGGCGGCGTTCGCCCAGACGAATCGCCTTGAGCACCGGCCAGCGCCAGGCCACGGCGGCGGCAATGAACAGAATCAGCCATGCCACCAGTGCGCCATACACCACCTTGTCCAAAGAACCGATCTTGGAAACCAGGGACGGGGTCTCCTTGGTGGCGAAACGCACCTCACCGGACGAATCGGTGGTGGCCAGTTCCTTGGGCACGCCATCAGACACCTTGGCCCAATATGCGAGCTCGCCATAGCTGATCCATCGGTGGGTCGGAGTGCTGTACTTCGGTTCGCAAGTGGTCAGGGTGATCATGCGTTTGGGGGGCTCCACGCTGGAGTTCTCCGGGTTGGGCGCAATCACGTATATGTCGGTGGGCAGCACAATCTCATAGCGCGTGTAATGGTAGACGTACCAGTAATCCTTGGTACGGATGATGATCGGGTCGCCTTCCTGCAGTTTGTCCACGTCGCCAAGCGGCTGTCCGTAGCCATTACGATGGCCAGCTACGGCAAAGTTGCCGACCTGACCAGGCATCTGGGTGTCTTGATAGTGCCCCAGACCGTGACGGTTCAGTTGCTCCAGCGTGGTGCCCTCCACCAAGTTGCGGTGCCACTGAGAGCCAAAACGAGGGATGTACACCTGTGCGATCAGATCGCCATACGCCGGTTTTTCGGGCTGGACCGGCGGATCGCCTTCCTGCGCCTCGGCCACCTTGACATCACCGCCGTTGTTGCTGGGGTCGGACCAATTCACGGACTGCGTGGTCTCATTCTGGACTTGTTCGGCTTCCACGCCGGTCCACCACATCTGCCAGACGATATAGAGCGCGCATATCGCAGCGGCGGTCAGCAACAGTTCCGCAATGATGCCCAGCACCTGCCATAATGCGCCGCGCCTCGGAGCGGATGGCCTGCGACGCGAGTCACCGCCGCGCGATGGCTGCACTGATGCGGCACTGCCTGCGCCCGCTGCGTATGCAGGCACATTATCCATCGCGATGCTGGCGTCGCTGCCATGGTTGCCGTGCCTCATTGTTGGGTGTTCTCCTCGTCCTTGGACTGCGTCTCATTCACCGTGGCATATTTCAGCTGCTGCAGCAAGGCCGCGGTGGACGGAAAATTAAGATCGTCCTTGTTCTCCACTTTGTAGCCAATGCCGAATGCGGTCACATATTGCTTAAGAATGGTGATGGCTTCGGAATCGTTCAGCGCCTTGCGCATGGAGGCCTGATCCCCGATGGCCGAGATGGTGAATGGCGGCGCGTATTTCTTACCATGTATGGACAGCACGTTGCCGGAACAGATTACGGCCGAATTGAACAGCACGCGCTGATCCATAATCATCATCGCCTCGGCGCCGCCCGCCCACAGCGCGTTCACCACGGATTCCACATCCTGCTGATGAATCACGTAATCGTTGATGTTGGTGGTCGAACCGCTGTTGTTGACTGCGGTTTCCCACAACGGCGAATCGTTGAGGGTTACGGTAACGCCAGCGCCCTCCAGCTCGGGCATCATAAGGCTGTTGTCGCTGCTGTCTCCCTGGCTGCTTTGATCGCCGGCATTCCGGTCGCCGGAACCCAGCACATCGGTGAGATTGGTCACCTGCCGCTGCAAATCGTTCACGTCATTCTGCAGTTGGTTGACCTCGCTGACGCCTTGTTCCACCAGATCTGCCGTGTCATTGGTAACGGTCGTCGTACGGTTCACGCGTACGTTGGTGCTCAGCAGAAAACCAGTCAGAGCGACGACGAACACCGCAACGCCTCCCAGCAGAGAGCGCTTCGTGCTGTGTTTGCCTACGTGCCTGGACATGATTTCCCATCTTTATACGCGGCGAGTTTACTGGTTTCGAGTGTAGCCACTATTATGACTTTTAGCCTACTGAATGGAGACTATGCTGATGGCTGACGAAGAGCTGCACGAAACCGACTCGAACGACCAGAAGGACTGGCAGGGCGAGACCTCATCTGAGGCCGCCACGGACGATGCCGCCAAGTCCGAGAACGCTGCGGACGAGACCGCTGCAGAGGATGAGAACTACGGCGTTGACATGGAGAAGGTCGAAGCTGTCCTGAACGCCACTGCCGACAAGGCCACGCTGACCCCGCAGATGCAGCGCATGATGAGCCGTCAGGCGGAGAACACCAAGCGCGTTGAGGAGACCATCAAGGGCACCAAGTCCAACCCGCGTTGGTTTGTTCCGGTATTCTGCGCATTGATGATCATTGGCCTGATTTGGTGCGTGGTGTACTACCTTTCCCCGTCCGGTTCCTGGCCGATTCCGAATATCGGCGCTTGGAACCTTGCCATCGGTTTCGCCCTGATTATGATTGGCTTCCTGATGACTATGGGCTGGCGCTGAGTTCGCCTATCGTCTTATTACGAAAGCCGGTTCTGCTTGCGAGCAGGGCCGGCTTTTTGCGTTTTTGTCTTGCGACGGGTGCCGAGCCGCCTTTGTCAGCAGATCCGGCGTACGGCACATTGTTGTTCCATTATGGCAATTGCCGCCGCTCCGGCCTCCTTCGCCCTCGCGCAGTCACTTACCCACAACTATCCACCGGTTATCCACTAGTTATCCACATTGTTATCCACCTGCTGTGGATGAATTACACGCGTGTAGTTTTCCACAGAATGTGGAAAACATAGTGGATAACTAGTGGATAACAGGCTCTTTTTGGTGCATAACCGGTGCACAAACGGTTGCCGAGGCGGGAAATCATTGGATAACATCGCGTCTCTTTCCTAAGTTATCCACAGACATATCCCTTGAATTACGGGATTATGGCCAACTTATCCACATAAGTTATCCACCGTCTTATGCACTTTCATGCACAGTTGTGCACAAGTCGACAAGATGATCGGACACTGCCCCGGAGGAATCCACAACGGTATCAGCGCCACATCCAGCCATATGGATTGGCAAAATTGCACGCCACGATAAGCGCGATGACCAACACGGTCACCGACCAGCCATACACCTGCATACGCCAGGCAAGGCTTTTGCCTCGCCAAGGCCGGATGCCGCCGATCAGCAGCCATGTCAGCAAGCCACCCACCACAAAGCCACCGACATGCGCCTGCCAAGCCACACCGCCAACCACAAACGGCAGCGCAAAGTTCACCGCCATCCATATCAGCATCGAACGGATATCCGCCCCGATGCGGCGATATACCACCAGCAATGCGGCGAACAAGCCGAACAACGCCCCTGAAGCCCCGTAGGCGGCCGTTTGCCAGCCTTGGCCGCCAGGGGCCACGACAGCCCACACCATCATGCCCAGCGCGCCACCAAGGCCGGAAATCATGTACAGCCCGAGGAATCGCCAGTGACCGATGAGCCGTTCCAGCACCGGGCCGACCGAATACAGCGCAATCATGTTGAACAGGATGTGCAGTATTGAGTTGGGCGAATGGAGAAACATCGAGGTGACGATGGCCCACGGTTCAGCCAACATTGTGGCTGGTGCCAACATGCCACGGTAGATCAGCCAGTTCTGCAACGTCGGCGACAAGAAACCCAGCAGTACCTCCACCAGCCATACTGCTGTGCATGCGGCAATCAGCGCCCAGGCCATCACCGGGCCGCCGTGCTCCCATTGGTAGCGGATTTCTTGTTTGGTAGGCATATGCATGTGCCCACTGTATCCAACGCGCCGGATGCTCGGAGCTACTATGCCATGAGCAATACATGCGATAGGTGTTCCCCACCCAATCGTCACAAACGACGGCATAGAATGGGGTGCAGAGTCGGTTTGAATGGGCATACCGACCAGATGTCCTCACAGAAAGGAGCCGTCATGGAGAGCAAGTCTTCTAACGGTTGGAAGTTCTTCGCACTGCTATTCGGCGCGGCACTGGCAGCAGTAGTTGGCCTGTACATCTACAAGCAGCAGAACCCGGATTATGATCCGTGGGAGGAGCCGTGGGAGAACAGCTCCTCGCCGGTTGACTTGGGCCTGAACAAGGCCGAGGACGAGGCCGACGGCGAGCAGCCTGCAGTTGAGGCTCCGGCTGAGGCCTGATGGCCCACACAGTCTTTCAACACACGAAGGGCCCTGCAACCAACGTATGAAGTTGGTTGCAGGGCCCTTTGGCGTTTAGCTAGATCTTCGCCCCCGCTGGCGGGGGCTGTCAGCACAGCTGACTGGGGGTGGTCACAGAAAAACCACCCTCGGTCTGGCTCTGCCAGCCAGCTCCCGCCAGCAGGAGCCAGGTATCAAGCCAGCGGAGCGAGCGCGATTGCGCGTGCGGCCTCAAGGCGCACCGAGGAAAGGCGTACGAAGGTACGTCGACCGAGGAGCAACGCCGCGAGGACGCTCCGCAATCACGCGAGCGGAGCGGTGTGCCAAATGCGCTCGAGGTAATCCTCCATGGAGCGGTCGGAGCTGAAGTAGCCGGAGTTGGCCACGTTGAGCAGGGCCTTGCGGTTCCATTCGAGCTCATCGGCGTAGAGGGCCTCGATCTCAGACTGGATGCCCATGTAGGCGGAGAAGTCGGCCAGGGTCATGAACCAGTCCTTGGTCAGCCAGTCGGCCACGAGCGGGGAGTAGGCGTTGCGGTCGCCGTTGGAGAAGGTGCCGTCGGCCACCAGATCGATGGCCTGCTTCAGGCGCGGATCGGCCTCGTAGTAGGAGGCGGGATTGTAGCCCTCGGCGTACTTCTTCTCGACCTCGTCGACGGTCATGCCGAACAGGAAGAAGTTCTCGGCGCCGACGCGCTCACGGATCTCGACGTTCGCGCCGTCCAGCGTACCCACGGTCAGGGCGCCGTTCAGAGCGAACTTCATGTTGCCGGTACCGGAAGCTTCCTTGCCGGCCTGGGAGATCTGCTCGTCAAGCTCGGTGGCCGGGATGAGGTTCTGAGCCATCTCGACGTTGTAGTTCGGCAGCATGTGGACGGCGAGCTTGCCCTTGACGGCCGAATCGCTGCTGATCACGCGGGAAACGTTGTTGATCAGCTCGATGGTCATCTTGGCCAGGTAGTAGCCCGGAGCGGCCTTGGCACCGAAGAACACGGTGCGCGGAGTGATGTCCTCGGCCTTGACCTTGCCGGACTTGATGTCGGCGTAGGTGGAGATCACGGCGAGAATCTTCAGAGACTGGCGCTTGTACTCGTGCAGACGCTTGACCATGGTGTTGAACAGGGTGTTCTCGTCGATATCGATGCCGTAGTGGTCCTTGGCGAAGCCCACGAATGCGTGCTTGTTGGCCTTCTTGACGGCGGCGAACTTCTTGACGAATTCGTCATCGGCGGCAAGCGGTTCGAGGCCTTTGAGCAGTTCGAGGTCGCTCACCCACTTGTCGGTGCCCAGGCCCTCGGTGATGAGGTCGGACAGGCGCGGGTTGGCGAGCTTGACGAAGCGACGCGGGGTCACGCCGTTGGTCACGTTGGTGAACTTGTCCGGGTAGACGTCGGAGAAGTTCTTCAGGGTAACGTCCTTCAACAGCTGGGAGTGCAGCTCGGCCACGCCGTTGACGTGGGAGCCACCGTAGGTGGCCAGGTAGGCCATGCGCACGGAGTCGCCAGTGTAGATGGCCATGTCCTTGATGGTGTCGGCGGCAACGCCCTTGGCCTTGAGCTCGGCCTCGAACTGCGCGTTGATCTTCTCGATAATCTCGAGGTGACGCGGCAGCAGCTCGCCGATCAGGCTGGCCGGCCAGACCTCAAGGGCCTCCGGCAGCAGGGTGTGGCAGGTGTAGTTGAAGGTCTTGGTGGTGATGGACCACGCGGTATCCCAGTCGTAGCCGTACTCATCGATGAGGATGCGCATGAGCTCGGGGATGCCGATCACCGGATGGGTGTCGTTGAGCTGGAAGACGATCTTGTTCGGGAAGGTCGTCAGGTCCGGCTTGTCCTGGCCCGGGTAGAAGACGCGGATGGCGTCATGGATGGAGGCGGACACGAAGAAGTACTGCTGCTCGAGGCGCAGTTCCTTACCGACCTTGGTGGAGTCTTCCGGGTAGAGAATCTTGGAGATGTTCTCGGCCTTGACCTGCGGGGCCACGGCGTCCATGTACTCGGAACGGTTGAAGGAGAGCAGATCGAACTCGTCGTAGCTCTTGGCGGTCCACAGGCGCAGGGTGTTCACACGCTGGGACTTGTAGCCGGGAACCATGTAGTCCACCGGCACGGCGCGCACGGACCAGGCCGGTTCCCAGGTCTTGGTGCCGTCGGCGTTTTCGACGACCTTGCCACCGAAGGAGACCTTCTGGTCACGGTTGTAGTCGGTGTGACCCCACGGCTCTTCGTTGGCCAGCCAGTAATCCGGGGTCTCAACCTGCTTGCCGTTCTCGTCGAACTTCTGCTTGAAGATGCCGTACTTGTACTGGATGCCGTAACCGAAGGCCGGCACACCGAGGGAGGCGAGAGAGTCGATGAAGCAGGCGGCCAGACGACCAAGGCCACCGTTGCCAAGGCCCGGCTCGTATTCGGCGTCCACGATGTCCTTCGGCTTGAAGCCAAGGGCTTCCACAGCCTTGTCGAACTGGTCGGTCAGGCCAGCGTTCAGCAGTGCGTTCTCCAGCTGCTTGCCCATCAAGAACTCGGCGGACAGGTAGCCGACGGCCTTGGTGTTGCCGTTGACGGTGTCGGCCTGGGTCTTGAACCAAGAATCAGCGAGGTGGTTGCGCACGGCCTTGGAGACGGCGACGTACACGTCGGCGGCAGTGGCCTGCTCGGCGGTGACGTTTTGGGTGTATTTCAGTTGTTCACGAATCTCGTCGGCGAACTGTTCCGCCGTAACGGGAGACTTCGGTGCGGTAATTTCGGTCATTCTGACTTTCCTTCCGGGATAAGTGCCCGTGCTTATTATGCCGCGCGATTGGTATCGTCGCATAAACGTGTGCATGAACTCTCTGTAACAGCGTTGGCAGAAAGTTGTTGCATACGTTCTCAGTCAGAGAGTATCACATGTCTCATCATTCCGCATCCCACAGTATGCCATCGTTTGCACAATGCCGTCTTTCGTGGCTCAGTGCAAGGATAGAACGCATGGCTGTAATTCTGGAAAAGGACTTGAAACGCGGGCGTGACGCGCTGGCGCAATGGCGTGCCGCGGCTCGAGAAATGGTGGGAATCTCCGTGGCGGAGGTCGGTGACACAGGCACTGTATCGACCGACAACAGCTACGCCGGCGCCGGCCGCGCCACCGGCAACAACGCTGATGGACGGGCGGGCAAGACCCCGATGGCGAACGGCGTTGCCCAGTCCCCGAACACCGACGGCATGGGG
>OBVU01000748.1_pt1 | contig 14983 bp, 15 predicted proteins | sample 1495171 | NCBI WGS metagenome assembly OBVU01 (sample SAMEA2580028, study PRJEB22360) | human gut metagenome | biome: human gut; feature: human-associated habitat; material: faeces | place: Denmark | collected 2008/2010
CGTCGGCCCTGGCATCCACAGTGCAGCCGTCCACCACTAGCGCCTGGGCCACATGGATCCCGCATTGCGAACCCGTCGCAGTGAGCGAGCCGGGGCCGCAAAGCGTAAGGTTCCCCCATATCTCCATGCCACTCATAGAAATGTCAGCATCGGGCGCATGTGTCTCGAACACGGAGTTTTGTCCCACAAGCGTCACTACCAGGTCGCCATCGGCGCCGATGGCCTCGCCCGCATATCCGGTTAGCTCAAGATGATCGTAATTTGTCCAAGCCCATCCGGGGCCCGACACGCCCGGCTCGCAGTACGTGTCGCCCGCAATGAACAGGCTGTCCGCGCCCGCGGCATAAGAAGGCCCGCCCAGCAAAAAGCATAGGCAGGCCATGACAGTAAGCAGGATGTAGTGACGGCTAGTGTGGAACGCGGCAGCAAACATAACCGCTCCGATCTTCGCAAGAGCCAATGGAAGCTGCTTCAGGAAATTGCCTGATAGCAGCAGTTATTAGTGTAGCGAGATCGGACTATGAGCAAAGAAGAAACCCTGCGATCGATTACCGAAATTAGGTGTAAATCGTTTTGCCAATCGGTGAAAGGAGGAGGCGGAGGCGTCGGGCGTGAGCTGCAGCGTGTTACAGAGCCAATGTAACAGCCATTTCATACCCATGATGCCAAAATTAAATGGCAGACCCGGAATTGGTTGGCAGTTTATTTATATACGAGTATAAATTCAAATCATCTAGAGGATATAGGAGGCCATCAAGGCCGCAACAAGAGTTAACTTCCTGGCCAAATTCCAGGGTACACTCCGACATGAGAATATAGCCTATGCGATCATTTTCGTCTTGAGCAAGCATGGGCGCAAAGCGTTTATTAAACACCGGCGACAAGTCTGGAGTTATCAGCTTTACCGACTTGATTGGTTCTGGTTGATTTAGCCCATTGATAGAATCTCTATCCATCCTCAGGTCGATTAAATCGCCCATAAAGCCGGAAAATACTGAACGCCTCGCAACGCTTACTAGAAAATAGGTTAAATCGATGGCTGTGTAATCATTCGCTAAGGGTTCGTCATTGTAATTTTGAGCCCAATTAAACAAGCAGGGTTTTAAATCAATTTCTGTACCCCTGGTTTTCGTGTGATTGTCAATGTCGCTGTCATCTAAGGATGAATTCGAGAATAAATGTGCAAAACTGCGAGTAACGCCTGTTCGTTTGAGGGCTGCTGCAAATTCGTTAAAGAGGCGATTGGCCTCAACTGAATATAATCCATCAGTATTTACGGAGCCTGGGATCAATGCGCTTGTTATCAGCCTTTCGACCAGCTCGCCTTCTTTAAAATGCTTTTGAGCAAGCTCCTGCAGCACAGGTTTATCATTGACAACGAGCCGCAAATCGACCCAATACTGACTTATTGGCCTTTGCTCATCAAAGGAGGCTGTGGATAATAAGATCAGTGCGTCAGAGAAACCGTAGAATGATCTGGTCGCAACCTTCGAATTGAATAGCTCCCATAACCTTTCTGACATCTCCTCGCCGAGAAGCTCTTTTGTATATTTTTCTGATAATACATCATTGCCTCTAGCTAAATAATCGTTCCTGAGGGCATGCCCGAACTTAAGACCCGCTTCAATTAAATTCATTGTTTAGATTGTCCAATCTTCTCAACCTTTGACAAAATTAGAGTACTGGCTGCGACAATCGCGCGATCCAAATCGACTATATTTAGGGACACGGATCTTCTTCCGTGCAGCAATCCATTTCTCGCCTTATTGACATCAATTAATAGTTGTAATTCCTGATCCGTAATTGGTTTTCCAAGCCTTTTGTACATAGAGGTAAGACGGCTCGCAAGACGAGATGACGATAATGATGCCTTGGTCTGTCCCTTAATCCTTTTTTCTAACTTCTTTCTCTGCTTCTCATTAAGTCCTTGAATAGTCGGGATGTTAATTGATTTCACAATGTCATCTATTGTCTGCGAGAAATCAAGTTCATCAGTGCGTTCGTAATTCATTTCATGCAAAGCCTCTGCAAGAACCGTTTCACCCTGTTCTTCATTTAAACAATACTCAAGTGCAGTGTTTAATGAGATTATTCGGTCATCTAACGAAGACTCAAAGCGTGCCCTGACCACCCATTTCATAGCTTCATTTAAATAATGCGGTTTCCATGATGCCCTCAACGGAGAAAGCAATAACTGCGACGATGGAATTACGGTTGATGAAATTGAACCCGTGACCGATATAGGGTCTTTATTAGTAGTGCCATTGCCGCTAATCAGAATACTGCCGCCGAAATCAATATTCTCAACATAGAACATTGGAGACACTTTTGGTTCACGCAAAGGTCGCCTAATGTCCCAGGACTCAATCTTGGTTTCTGTATTAGGGAAGCGCTCGAAGCACCCGCAGACAATGTATAGATAGACGGCGTATTCAATTCGCTTTAATGCTTCTAGTTGAGCTTCTGCAAACCCCCTTGCGGTTTGATAAGTCCATGCACAAACCGAATAATCCTGATTTAAGCTGAATCCGTCAGGTGCTGAGGGTGCATCTGAAAGGAGGGATGTAAAAGTAATATCTCCGATAGAGCATTTTGATGAGACGGAAAGCCCCTTAATGCGGGTCAAAACATAGTAATAGTTTTCAAAAGGAGGGTTCTCTTCCCCCTCAATCTCAATTGCTTTCACGCCGCAATCTTCAATTGTCATTAAATATTTTGCCAACTCAAGTGGATGAACGCCCTTTGTTTCAAAATCACCTATAGTTTTGCTGGCAAGAATTGCATCAATTGGTGATTCGAGAGTAACGATGAACCCTGAATCGGTTTTTTCGCCTTGGAAAAATGAGCCAACCAACTCAAACTTCTGAGGTTTTACAGCTGTCCAACGAAGAGAATAATAGTCTCGAAGTGAATAGCCCGAGTAGAGCTCAAGCTCGGTATTCGAGATTAATATTTTTCCAATCTCTTCCTTAGAGGATGCGTCCACCGCTGCATAAAGATAAGGGGCTTGCCCGCCATCAATACTTATTAACTCGAATGGGCTGCCAGCGTCAAAGCTGATGTCCCCCACAAGAACGTCAACTACCGATTTATCGGTCTCCATTAAATCTGAGACAAGATTCATTGCAAATAAACTATTGTGCAAATGCGGCCCTAAAGGATCTTTTAGGTAGTTGAGCACTGTGGAAGCAAATGCTAGTTTGTCTTCATCCAGTTTTCCAAATTGATTTGTCGAGGCATCGTAACAACAAATCAACAGCATGTCGTTGGATTTGAATATGCCCAAGCCAATTGATTGCTTCTTATCAGAGAGTCCAACTATCTTAAGCAGTTCGTAGATTCTATTATTAAGGACTACCTTCGCAGACTGAAACAATTGTCTCATGCGCATGAACTCCTAATGCGTTTAACGTAATTATGCCTTACGGATCGAAGCCTATTAAATGCTTGATAGGGCCAATTTACCCAAAAGAGGGTGTATCGGCGCAAGCCGATACACCCTCTTTCTCGACAATTCGATATTTTTACAATACCAGGCTTGCGGCAAGCAACCCCTCTCCCCTAGTCTCTCTTAAACAAATCCCTCGTGTACACCTTGTCCGCCACGTCCGCGAGCTCGTCGCTCCAGCGGTTGGCGACGATAACGTCGCAGCCGGCCTTGAAGGCCTCCAGGTCGTGGGTCACCTCGGAGCCGAAGAACTCCGGCGCGTCCAGCGTGGGCTCGTAGACCACCACGGGCACGCCCTTGGCCTTCACGCGCTTCATAACGCCCTGGATGGAGCTCGCGCGGAAGTTGTCGGAGTTGGACTTCATCGTCAGGCGGTACACGCCCACGACCGGCTTCTCATTGCCCTCGTACACGCGGTCCCACACCATCTGCAGCACCTCGTCGGCGACGAAGTCCTTGCGGGTGCGGTTGGCATCCATGATGGCCTCGATCAGGTTTGCGGCACGTCCTTGTAGTTAGCCAGCAGCTGCTGGGTGTCCACAGTAGACGACTGCCAACGTAGTCGAAGTTGACTAGATGCCCCATCACTTCTTTCGTCCCCAAAAGCGGGATATGGCTTGATAGCACATGTCGATACGCTTGAGACACATGAGGGTAACGCCAAAAAAATTGCAGCATAGAGCTAAAGAGAAAGCTGTAAATAGGCTATTCACAGCTGCGATATCGTTAAGCTCGCCGGATAATTTGATGAAACTGAATCCGACGAATGAAGACCTTAGAAGGTTCCACACCGTTTCCGTTGAAATAAGAACAGGGGATGCACAACGATCGAAACCAAGCGCTTAGCGGCTGACTCCTACATGCGGGAAGAGATCAACTTGGCTATCTCGTCTGAAGGACCCTGTTTCCTCAGCCTCGTGTAATCTCGCACATCGGTGGAGGCAATTTTCTTCAAAAGTGCAGCGGTCGCTGCATCGCCAGCTGAAATTGTCCTAGAATCGATCTCGGAGACCTTCGTCCTAAAGATTTTTTCGATATTGGTTCGCTTTCCGACCTTCTTAGTCTTAGTCATTGTCTACCTCCCATTCGAGGTCATTCCGCGCCCGGTGCATGTGATGAGAGCGTGGTTGAACAGGTCGTGCAGAAGCAGATATAGGGTGATGTCCTCAATCCCGAACGCATTCTTCCTTTTCGAGCTTACGTAAAGAATGCCAACGAGCGAACTACCCTTACCATCATCCATGATAAGTCGTGAAATCAAAAGGCTTCTGTCCTCATCACCGAGTGACATAGAATTAATATCGCTGTCGAGCTGCCCTGATTTTCGCGCTTTCTTCGTATTGGGGCAGAGAATGACGGTGCAATTGTGCAGCTGCTCACTTTCGAGGGCTTCGAGAAGACTGCTGCTAGGCGGGAGCGACTCAGTTGAACGCTCCCGCCCGTCATCGAGGTCCCCGCTACGCGCCCTCGTCACATAGCTCTTGGTTTTGGCATCGTAAAGTCTTACAGCGCAACCAATTCCCGAATGAGGGTGCATGATAGAGAAACACTTGCAGATATCACCGCAGCAGTGGCTGGCTAACTCTGATATGCGCATCTCTTCGGAATTCGCTTTCTTGCCCCAGCTATAGTTCAGACCTTCTACAGCGCACAGAAGGTGGCTATGCTTTGATATGGAAATCATCAGACGAAAGCAGCAAATAAGGACTGCCAGAAAAAATCCGAAGAAAAGCGTCGAGAAAGGTAGCATAGAAAGCATGTTACATGCGCTGACAAGGAATGCGGGCAATCTATTATCGGTGATCAACGTTTCCGCGCAACGCTCGAGTACCCAAGTGGCAGCGACGCAAAACGCGGAAGGAGACCCGTAGGAGGTTAAAGATACAATCCACCCTCTTTTAAGCCCATGACTATAACCTCGATACTCAGATAGCCTCTCTGTACCCTGTTTACCGTAGTGAGCGAGGTTCTCTAACTTGTACCTGAGTGCAAATCCCATATCTAACCCTTAAGTGGACACGCTTTAAGGCAAGCCCTACAGCCGATGCAGACGGACGCATCGACTACGGGGTATAGAAAGCCCTCTTCATCGGGAAACATCGAGATTGCGCCCTTGGGGCACGCAAAAGCGCAGGCAGTACAGCCGCAGCATTCGTCCTTAGAAGCATAGAGTTCAGGGAGGCGTTCGGGTGTGATGGCGTTATTGTGATTAAGGAATCTTGTGGTTCCTTCGAATCCACTTCCCGAAAATGGCTTGATGCTTTCCCCGGCACGATTGCAAAAAATTGGCCAGCCCTCGACATCCAAAGCTTCTGCAAGACGGTCCTGACGACCAAACTTCATTCCAATCACCTCATCAATCCGAGATGTCGAAGCAGAGGTTTCGTCTTGCGGTACGCGTGTTTCCAGAGCGGGGCAAAGAACTTCTGCTCCTTGATTGCAGTTCGAAAGCCAAGCTTAGAGAACGCGTCCCAGGCAGCCTGGCGACGAGCGGGCAGCGCGGTAGGCCTCAGGAGATTAGGGTTACGCACCACCGCTTTCTTGACATCGGTTTCCATGAGCACAACGTCCAGGGCTTCGACAGCGGCTAGACCAGCCGGGGAATTCGCGATTACCAAAGAGACGCCTTTTGAGTCTCTGAACTCGGGATGTTCAATCTCGATGCCCCAGTAGTCTCCGATGGTTATGTCGCCGGGACGTCTGCCGAGCGACCACGGACATGAGTAACACGAGGGCCGGAGGGCAGTCTCAGAGTAGAAGATTTCCTTCCATACACCAGAGAGCCGTGTGCCTTGCTCGGTTGAGTCGTCGGAATACTCCACAATCTCGAGGTACTCGCCCCAGCCTTTGTTCTTGGGACGGTGTACGTAACCGGAGACCGTCTTACCCCTAGAGCGCTCGATATTGCCGATGTGCTGCTGGAAAAGCACTGGTGAAGGGGCGCCATGGCAAACGAGGTCGACAGCGAGCAGGTTTTCGCGGAACCGAGCAGGCACGGAGGTCAGAAGCCCGGCGACCTGGCAGGGAGTGCCGGTAAATAGCACGCGACTTCCGGTCTTTAGGTCGGCGACGACGTCAGCGATAGCGGTACCCATGTCACTTTGGCTGTACTTTGAGCCGACGCAACGCTCCACCTCCCCCATCGTCTTGCAGCGCACGTGGCAGGCAACAAGATCATTGTCGAAGGCGCATCCATAAACAACGCCGCCCGCACTTAGAACAGCCTGAGCAAGCTCGAGGAAGACCCCGCCCGAAGTACAGCGGGATCGGATTTCGTCATCCTTGCTCTTGATGGCAAAGGCAGTCTGTGTGAATTCGTCGGTAATCATCGCTCGGTACCAAATCCAAGTGCATCGGAGAGAAACGCCGCTGCGTTACTTCTCTCGCCTGCAGCGACCTCAGAAAAGGGCGTCTCGGGCGCGGCGGAGAGAAGCTCGAGCAATCTGTCAGAATCCATGCCGTCAGCAGCGAACCGCTTCGTCTGTCCCACAACGTCGAGTAGCGTCTCCATACGGGAGTTATAGCCTCCGTTTCCAAAGGTCACGAAGGGTTTGCCGTAAAGCAGCGAGAATGCTGTCCCATGGAAGGAACTAGTGAGGACAGCGTCGGCACGGCGGTATAGCGATAAGAACTCGCCCGGACCGATATCCTTAATGAACGTGCTTCCAGGCATTTTCCTTCCCAGGGCGACCACGGGAAGCCCTAGAGCCTTGGAAGCCTCCTCAACCGCCTTAGTCATGCCGTCATTCATGCCGAGCATATAGGTGAGAATAAAGTGCTCAGGAGCGTCAAGCGGCTTCTCATAGCGCTCATAGTCGGCAGCGTTCAGAAGCATAGAGGGATCTAGCACCCTCCTAACGGGTTTATCGCAAAGTGAAGAGACGAATCCGACCGCCTCCTCCTCGCGAACAGAGATTCCGCTATAGTCCACGAGCCAGCGGGCGATATCGCCTTCGAGACCTTTCGCGCGGTCGATATTACCGAAGCTTGCCGCATATGCGACCTTGCGCACTCGAGAGCCGTCAAGGGCACCAAGGAAGTATTCCTCATTGTGACCACCATTCGCTTTAGGATTCCAAACTTGGTCGCTGCCGCAGATGATGGCGTCATAGCTCTCGCAGACAGTCCTGAAATCGTCACGCATTTCGCAGCGTGCAGAAAAACTCAAATATTCCTGCCTAAATGCCTCAAATGCTTTGAACTCACGCTCGTTCCGTCGACGCCTCAAAGTCTTGCTGACAACACTGCGAGCAGATACAGGTTCGCTAAATACATGATAATCATAGAAGCCGTAAACCTCTGAGGTGTAGTAGTCAATGACGTCGACCTCATGGCCACATCGCACGAGGTACTCGCGGAGTGCGAGCACCTGGAGCACGGCGCCGTAGTTGGTTGCACCCTGAAGGGTGAGGATTCCTATTCTCATTGGGTCCCTTTCTTTTTCTCACTCTTGAAATTTCCGACAAAGGCACGGATTTCGGCGCGCTTAATGCATGCCGCCACAAGCACAACAGCGATAAGAGCAAATCGCACTGCGGGCAACGGGTAAAGAACGACACCAAGAGCGCCAACAGGCGCGAAGGCGAGGCAGCAGCCGAGAATTCTCTTTCCGTTAAGCAGGCCCCCTAGCTCGGCCTTAACGGCGAGCGACCTGGCGTAGGTATAGTGCCCCACAGCGAGCAGTCCGTAGCAGACTAGCGTGGTGTAAGCGGCGGCTATAAACCCGAATCGCGGGAGCGCCCATAGGTTGAGCGCAACATTCGCGATCGCGGCACTTGCAGATGCGATGACGACGCCCAACCGCTTCTCATAAAAGAATTCGACATAGGCGAAGAGGCCATAAACGAAGGTGAACAGCATGGATGCCGCGACAGGGGGAATCACATATACACCCGCCTGGTAGCTCGAAGGTCCTACGATTGCCATGAACTCGGGCGCAATGAACACAATGAAGACATTCAGGAGTCCAACGGCGAGAATGATGGCCTCAAAAAGAGCCGAGACCCCCTCGGTCTCGCGGCGCTCAAGTTTCGCGTAGAGCCACGGTACAATTGCATTGCTTACGGCACTCGTCACAATCTGAACCATGAGACCAATGGTGTAGGCGACGCCGTAGATGGCCGCATCCGAGGCGCCGTTAATTGAAGAGATCATGATTCGGTCGGCCTGCCCGAGGACCAGAGTTGCGAGATAGTGAGGAATCAATGGCAAGTTGAAGAGCACTGCGTGCTTCCAGAATCTCATGTCTACTGCTGTTCGTCCCTTGGCAAAGCAGTAACCGGCTAGGGCGATTGCCATGACGAGGAGCACGACAGTCAGCGACGCGACCGAGACGAAGGCACGGATGGAGTCGTCTGGGGTGAGCCAAGTGCACAGGATGCTCGCCGTCTGCCCGACAACAGCGTAGACAACCGTGAGCGCAACGAGTTTGCGGTAGCGATACTCGAACCGCTCCCTGGCAGACCAAAGCGAGAACACCGTGGTCGCAAAGATCTGCACGAGCATCATCCAGATAAAGGGAGAATCGAGCTGGAAAAGCGCGGTCAGGGGCACCTGGAGAACAGCGTAGACAGCCCCAACGATGATGACGAGCACGAGCGTGAGTCCGATCATCGAAGCAAGATAGCGGTCGCGCTCTTCCTTCCATTTCACCATTCCGTTGTTGAAGACGGCGCAATAGATGTTGAGGGTGGCGAAAATAATTACGATCTGGCGCCAAGAGTTGTACAGCGTAACGATACCGTACTGGTCTTGGGACATTAGGCGTGTGAGGAACGGGATGGCCAGGAACGACGCACCAGACTGGATCGCGCTGCAGACTGCGAACCAAAGGGCCGCCCTCGCTTGTACAGGTAGCGAGCGATATTTCGCTAGAAGTTTATTCATAGGGAAGCCCTCAGCGACTTGATGGCGGATGAGAGTCGCACTCGTTCAAGAGAAAAACGGCGAAGTCTCGAAAGTTGAAAGCCGCCCTCCTGCACAAGACGGTTGCGGAAGGCATGGGGTTCCTTCTCGGGAGCGGCACCCTCGGGGTAGAAGCCGTGACGGCAAACTTCCCAAGCAGATTCGGAAACATCGACGTGAACTTCCATATGCCGTTTCTGAAGATGGATATACATAAACTCGGTGGCGTCAGAAAAACCGTCGGCGGTGCGGACAACGCGGCCGTTGCGCCAGAAGAAGCGCTGGCGGGGAAGGTTCTTCGCTTTGCATACAGGTGCGAGGGTTAGCGCGTCCACCTTGGGGGTAATGTCAGCAAAGGCGGGGTTTTCATAGACCCTGAGGCCAGCGAGCTTTGCGATGTTCGCCATGCCGACCTCGTCAAAGTAACAGCACAGGCTGGAGGATGCGGCGAAGTCGAGACCGCAGGGTGCGTCATGATACTCGATAGCCAGTTGATTGATGCGAGGAACGTTGCGATAAAGGACGAAGTGCCCATGGGTGAAGAGCTTGTCATGCGAATCAAGGATCTCGTCGGTGATGAAGTGCGAGATATCCCCAAACAGCATGTCAGCGTCGCAATGGCCCCAGAAGTCATAGCCGCGAAGTTCTCTTTCAAACAAAACCCCATATAAAGGCTTACAGTCAACGAGCTTATAGGCCGTATCTAACTTGAGAGGCACAGGTATCAAAGAGGCAATCCTGTCCCGGATATCCCCGAGTGAGAGCCGAACCACATGAACGTTGTCAGGCAAGTAGATGCTTGCCGTTTCTATATCCGTGACAAGTAGGACATCGAACTCTGAGTTCAACTCGACACTACGCAGAAACAGCTGAAAATAATTCGGAAAACTACCGAAATACGGCAGCACCAAAGCAACTTTATTACGCATTAGTAGCTCCAACTACTGTCTCATTATTTCCATTTTTGGACGGATTTTCCACGTTTGATGAGTCTTGCAGCTCAGAATCAATTGAGACTATGTGCCCGAGTGACGCGAGGACGATCATCATCCAAAACAATGGTTGCCTTTGGTTCGTCAAGGTGAAGGTTTCGGCAAAATATGCGAAGAATATCAGCAATAAATAGGGATTGTTCCATCCTCTTTTGAAATTACCGAAGACCCAAGCGAGCAACACAACAAACGGACCAATGCCATAGTAAAAAAGCATGCCTGGAAAAGAGCTATGAATTTCGTTAGCGCTGATGGCGCGATCAAATCGCTCAAAATTACCCTGGCCGGCACCGTAGAGTATCTTCTCGGGATAAAGAAGAAGTTTATCCAGCTGCCTGTCCGCAATGATAGAGTCGTTAAAGTCATCTTTACCGGTTTTAGTACCTAAAACCTTCTGGAATTTTTGCTCAATACGTTCAAGCACAAAAGTATCCCTCGAGTTATCACCGCCATTCGAAACGTAAAAAACTCCGCCAGGGATAAGCGCAGCGAGACAGACGCAGACAATAAACAGACCTGACTTTTTAAAGCTAATTCTCTTGAGAGATCGCCAGACTGACATCAAAACTTTGGGAAAGAGGACGAGGCAGATTCCAGCTAGCATGCCCGTAGAGGCAGTCTGAAGGATAACGAACAAAGCGGCAAACTCGTCTAATATAAAGGTTCGACTACCTGTTTTGATATGTGAAATCTGTATTAAAACATAGCAGCAGAATATAAAGAAAGCGAGCTGGTTGGGATCGTTAAACGTTCCCATATAACGAGTCCCGCCCGTAAGGTTCCCGCCATACCAACGACCAAGGTGAGCCAGAAATATGACAACCTGAAGATAAATATCAACCCTAAGGACCATTGAAAAACGGTCCATAATAGCTTTGCTCTGCATCTCTTTACGAAAAAGCACCACTGCAAACAAGTTGAAGATGTAATAGACCGTTTGAACGAGAAAATCTGTGCCGCCGTAAATAGAAAAATTGATGGCATTGACCACAATCACGCACACTACAAATAGGGCCAATGTCAAATCGATTTTCTCGATTCTGAAAGAACTCTTTTCTTTAATGATAAGAGCCAGAAGAGCGATAATGAGACAAAAATCACCCAGCTGAAACATTCCCGACGGAAGGATGTAGAAGGGTTTCAGGAAGAGGGAGAGACAAAGCAATAACCCCGGAACATCAAGCTCACCTTTTTGCACTTTTAGTCCGTAAAACATCAATGTATCACCGACCTAAGAAGCTCGGAGTAAGCCTTGACGGAATGCGCACAGCTAAACTCTATACTCCTTTCAAATAGGTCAGAGCGATGGGAACTGCCATCGGAAAGAGAGGAGAAAATCGCCTCAGCTATCCCCTCAGCATCTCCAATCGTGGCCAACTGGCCGTACTCACCATCCGCCAGAATCTCCTGAGGTCCACCGCTCGCACAGCGAGTTGCCACGCATGACGCACCACAGGCAAGAGCCTCAATCAAAACGTTTCCAAAGGCCTCGCGCTTGGAAGATAGAACAAAGACGCTGGAACGCGAAAAGTAAGCATACACGTTGCTAACCATGCCCTCAAAACGGACATTTCCAGCAATTCCAAGTTCCCCGGCAAGCCTCTCTAAATCGCCCCGAAGGGGACCGTCGCCCAAGATAATAAGCTCCGCAGAACGCTGACTGCAAACAATCGCAAACGCTCGGAGTAGAGTTGAAAAATCTTTCTCCTCGACCAGCCTTCCAGCGGCAACAATCACGGGGCGATCGCTCGGGAGCGGGACAGGCGGTTCTTCATTGGCAAGCTCGGTTACGTTACCGGGAATGAGGGGATGGTAGATACGTACGAGTTTCGCCTTGCGATTAGCAGGCAGTACGCGCTCAAGATCAGCAAGCGCAGAATCATGCGCCGCCACAACAACATTGGCCTTCGGGTAAAGAATCTGAGCAGACGTAAGTTGAAGTCTATGTAAACCACCAAGCTCTCTGAGCAGCGACAACTTATTGTCCACCATCACAACGACCTTGGTCGAGAGACCACAACAAGCGATGATACCAATCTGCCCTGCGAATCCAGGCACAGTTACGAGCGCATCGTAGCCGCCCTCGTGCACGGCAGCGCGAACCTTGCCAATCCCCTTGATGAGCTTTAAGTCTCCATGAGAAGAAGAAACGCCAAGATCGATAATGTTTGCTCTTGAATCAAGCCCGTTCAGCCCTCCTCGCGCATCGGCACATACGACATCAACGAGCCAACCAATGGAAATCAGCCCGTTAACTAGATTCGTAACGACCTTCTGCACTCCACCGGATCCCGCAACGGGCATGAGAATTGCAATCTTATTGCTACCTTGTATCTTAGTGGTCACGCGAGAACCTTCATATAAATTGAAGCGACATTGGAAACAATCTTGTTGACAGCAAAACGCTTGGAATCTTCCATCGCTGCCACCGCGAGTGCCTTGGCCTTTGCGGGGTCCGTGGCAAGCCTTTCAATGGCATCGGCAACTGTGGCGGGCTCATCGTTGTCGAGGACGATGCCATTGACTCCAGATTTAAGCAGATCTGGCACGACGCCCCTGATGCGCGTTGCGATAACGGGAAGTCCGCTCGCCATAGCCTCCATCACGGTTACGGGAAGACCTTCGTGAATGGAGGGAAATACCAGCATGTCGGAATCGTGCATGAGGGCAGGGATATCCTTGCGGAATCCAAGGAAGGAAACTCGTGACCCAAGACCAAGTTCTGAAACAAGTGCCTTAAGAGACTTCTCCTCAACGCCTGTGCCGCAGATAAAGAGCTTGTAATGATCATCCAGCTTAGAAAGAGCTCTGATAATGCACTGGTGATTTTTTCGCTTGATAAGATCACCAACAGCCAAAATCATATGGTCATCATTGGAGACGCCAAGCTCGGAGCGCTTGGCAAAACCCGTGCCACTCGAATCGAACCGGTCGAGATCAATACCGACTCCCTGCACATACTCGACATTGCAATGGGCAAACTTATTTGCACGCCTAAAGTCCTCATCGTTGATGGTGATGAGTACGTCAGTAAAGCGGCTCATAATACGCTCGACAGGATACCAGAGCATCCAATTCACTGCGGGAGCACCGTCATAGAAATGAAAACCATGGCCTGTATATATCACCTTGGTACCATCACGTCGGGCATCACGCGCCGCAAGGCGAGTGAGCACGCCACCTACCGGAGTATGGGTATGGACGATGTCAAAGCGCTCTTCAGCAAAAAGCTTTCGCAACTGCTTATAGGCAACAACAGTCTGCTTAGAGAAGGGGCTGCGAGCAAAATCTATATTTACGAAGTGATCGCAATAGGGAATTTTACAGTCACCATCCGGATAGTCGTCCTTCGCAGCTACCCAAGTCTCCCAACCATGTTCTTTAAACCATTTAAGTTATGGAATATGAAACTTCGCTATATGCCCGCGCACCAAAGTCGCGCTAAACAGCACCTTCCCATACTTCGGAAAACGATCGACGCTCATCGTGCACCGTCTCCCGTGCTAACAACCCCAAGCGTCTTAAGCATGATCACAAGGTCCATCTTGATGTTTCTAGTTTTGATATACTGAAGATCAAACAAAACCTTTTCGCGAGGAAGTAGGTCGTAACCCCCGGTCACCTGCGCAAGACCGGAAATGCCAGGACGGACCATAGTACGATAATGCCACCCATGAATACGCTTCTCAAACTCATCGCAGAACGCAGGACGTTCGGGACGCGGACCGATAAGGCTCATGTCACCCTTAAATACGTTCCAGAACTGCGGGATCTCATCCAGGCGCGTCTTACGCATAAACTTGCCGAAAGGCGTGACACGCGGATCCTCGTCCTGAGCCCACTGGGCACCACGAGATTCAGCATCGGTATACATGCTGCGGAACTTATAGATATTAAAGACCTTGCCATCTTTGCCAACGCGACGCTGCGCGTAAATGACGGGACCTTCGGACTCGGACTTAACCTTGATGGCAATAACGGCCATCGGAATCGCGAGAATAATGAGCGCGCAACCGCAGGAGACAACATCGAAAGAGCGCTTGATAAAGCGGTAGAACAGCCCACCGTTTACGACGGGTTCTTCTAGTTCAATGATGTCGTCACCAGGCAGCAGTTTTCCCAGCACATCGGCCGGAATGCCGTTCTCGGATAGCTTCGGCTCATGTTTACCGACGTTGTTAAGCTTAGCGGCCTCGCGCCTGTCCTTAAGAGTGACAGAGGGCGCTGCCGCATCCCCCATTTGATTATTTTGCACGTTCTCTTCCCAACACTACGTCCCCGCCTCCGGGGATCCTCCCTGTCCCTTTAAACGGTCGCCTGCAGCTAGGCGATCGCCTTTTTAAGGTTTCGCATGACGCGCTGCTCGGCCGAAAGCACAGCAAGGCCAACGCGGGTGGTTACGCGCCGGCCGCACAGGTCGAACTCCAAATAAGCAGTGCTCTTGCGTCTGTTAATGGTTTTGATAAGGCCTTCGTGGCCCAGCAGCGGACCTGCCGTCACTACGACCTGGTCGCCGTCTTTTAGAGCCTCACTCATGGGCACTACGCGGTCTCCCCTATGCGTAAAACTGCCAATGAGCAGGGTCTCTTCTTTTGCCAGCGGCACAAACTGACCGTCCTGGGCAAGCACCCGGGCAAAG
>OBVU01000773.1_pt1 | contig 14298 bp, 9 predicted proteins | sample 1495171 | NCBI WGS metagenome assembly OBVU01 (sample SAMEA2580028, study PRJEB22360) | human gut metagenome | biome: human gut; feature: human-associated habitat; material: faeces | place: Denmark | collected 2008/2010
GTGATAAATAATTTATTTTTGTCCAATAACTGTAACGGTTATTTAGGACTAGTCAGAATATCTTAAAAAAACATGGGCGGGTTTTAGGAAAAACGTGGGCGGAAGTTGGAGCAAACGTGGGCATGTTTCTTTTCAAACCTCGGCGGGGGTTCGAAATAAGTTTCAGCTGATAAATGTGACATTTTGCTGTTTTCAGAGAAAGCTAGGCGGAGTTTCAGATAATTTAATTAAAATCAGTGCAGCCTTTAAGGAAATAATTCTTTTCTTTATAGAACAATGTTATGTGAAACCAAACTATGCACAATATGAAGAAAGTACATCTGTTGAGCTGGCTAGTGCTGTTTATCAGTTTATTCCCTTCTATCTTGCAAGCACAAAGTTACGATGAACTTTGGAAAGAGGTAGAAGTAAGCCAGAAGAAGGACTTGCCGAAAACGGTGATTAGTGTAGTTGATAAAATATACACTAAGGCAAAAGGTGAAAAGAACATCCCTCAAATGATGAAGGCTTACATTGTACGTGCCGAATCACGTATCCAGCTTACTCCGGACAGCGCACAGACGGAGTACGATGGCATCCAGCGATGGGCGGAAAGTGAAACGGATTTGGTGGCTCGTGCTGCACTGAATCATATAATGGGTAGTCTGATACTGGATAATCAGCAGTTGGGTACGGAAGATGATGCCATACGGTATTTCCGTCTTTCACTGAAAGACAAGGAGGCATTGGGCAAGGCTTCTGCCAAGGACTTCCGTCCGATGACCACTTCTGGCGAACTGAGTGAGAAATACTTGAATGATAATATGTTCGATCTGCTTTCGCGGCAGGCAATCGACCGCTTGTCGGCTTATCGTTTCATAGGCGACCGTCGGAAATGTGTGTCGGAAGCATTGGCTTTGTACGATGACTTAATAGCGTTTTATGGCGACAATAATAATCGTCAGGCGGCTTTGCTTACCAAAGAAGCGCGGGTGTTGTACTGCTGGGAAGGTGCAGGAAGTAGTATCGTGCGTGAAGCACTGACACCGGAAAAAGCGGCAGAGGAATTGCGTAAGCTGGCAGAGGAATACAAGGATCTGCCTGTCTGCGCCGATGTATATGTAAAATTGGCACATGTTTACCGCATGAACAATCAGCCACTTAAGTCGGTTGAGGCTGCACGCGAAGGAATTGAGAAATACCCTGCACACGAGTGGGTATCTCAGTTGCGTTCATACATCGATTTTGCTTCCAGTCCGTATCTTTCGGTCAATATTCCGCTGGTATATCCTAAGCAGGAAGCAGATATCAATGTGACGTATGCCAACCTGAAAGGTGTATCTTTTGAACTGTATCGTCTGAAGATATCGCCTGCTTCTTCGTTACTTCGCGGCAATCTGAAGGAAGAAACCTTGATAAAGAATTACGGAACTAAAATAGCTTCGCGCCATTATGCTTTATCGCCGACTCCCGATTACGAAAAGCGTGACACGGTATTGCACTATACTTTGCCCGAAGCAGGAATTTACATGCTGAAACAGATTCCTCAAGAGGCGGAGAAAGGCATCGATTATTCACTGCTGTTTGTTTCTCCTTATCAGTGCATCAGCATTCCTGTGTCCGAGGAACGTAAGGAGTTTGTTGTGGTGGATAAGCTGACGGGTAAACCTGTTCCGGGAGCGGAAGTCGTTACGTATCGGTTGAACAGCAACGAATACAGCGTTCTTCAGGTATATAAAACCGATGGAAAGGGCAGTGCGATGGTCGACATTCCCCGTTTGGGCAGGATTTATTACAATGTCCGTACGGCAGGAAACGACTTTGCTGCTATCTCGAGCATAGGAGGAAACGCATCGTTTGTCAGGGAAACGGTGCAAGGATGGAAGAAAAAAGTGAACTTGTTTACCGACCGTTCGCTGTATCGTCCGGGACAGAAAGTCTATGTTTTTGGTATGGTTTACGAACAGAATGGCGATTCTCTTCGGGTGGTCAAGGGAGAAAAGACTTCCCTGAAATTGTATTCTTCCGAACAAAGTGTGGCGGAGAGTGCGGCATCGACCGACGATTTTGGTGTACTGTCGGGCGAATTTGTTTTGCCGCAGAACCTGCTTCCCGGCACGTATTATGTGTCGACAGACGGAGCTTCTGCCATTATCAAGGTCGAAGAATACAAGCGACCTACTTTCGATGTGGTCTTTATTCCTTACGAAGATACGTACAACATGGGTGATTCCCTTACCGTGAAAGGGGAGGCAAAGACGTTTGCCGGCGCACCTGTCCGCATGGCGAGGGTGAGATATACGGTTTCACGTACCGAAAGGACTTGGTTCCGCATGGGAGGTATCAATAAGGTTGAGTTGGAAACTGGAGAAGTTCAGACCGATGCCGATGGACAGTTTCGGGTGAACATGGTACTTACTGCTCCCGAAACAACCGATTGGGGCGGACTGGGTTACCGTTACTATGTATATGAAGTACAGGCGGAGGTGACGGATGGTGCCAGTGAAACACAGCCTGGGTCTTTATCTCTTCCGGTAGGCGAACAGTCGTTGGGCTTGCAGATACGAGGCCTGTCGGATCTCGTTATGCGTGAAAAACAGGAGAAGGTGCAGTTCATGGCATTGAATCTGAACGGTACTCCTGTAAAGACAGAGGTTCGTTACTGTGTGTTTGCACTGGATCAGGAAGGTAACAAAGGTAAGCAGCAACTGGAGGGTAAGGCTGTGGCACAGCAGTCGTTTGTACCTTCCGACCTGCTGGCATTGCCTTCCGGTAAATATCGTATCGAGATTTCGGCAACGGATGCGCAGGGACGGACTTGTACAGCGGAACAGGATTTTACTTTGTTCTCACGCTTGGATACTCGACTTCCTTATCCGGCTGTCGACTGGTTCTATCAGGATGGAAACGAATTCAGCGATTCGGCTCCGGCGACTTTGTATGTTGGAACCAGCGAAAAGGATGTTTATTTGCTGGTCGACGTGTATAGTGGAAACAAACGAATTGCTTCTCAACGGCTGACGCTGAGTGATGAAATCAAAACGTTCAGCTATCCCTATCAGAAAATGTATGGTGATGGCATTTCCGTAAACTTTGCTTTTATGCGGAACGGTAGTCTGTACAGCAGGCAGGCGACAATCATCCGACCGGAACCGGAAAAGAAACTGACGTTGAAATGGGAAACTTTCAGGGATAAATTGCAGCCGGGCAGTCAGGAAGAATGGCGGATGCGTGTGACGGATGCTACGGGAAAGCCGGTAAGAGCCAATTTGATGGCATCGCTTTACGATGCTTCGCTCGATAAGCTGTACCAGCACGACTGGCGTTTTAACCTTTGGTTCTCTCGCCCCGTTCCGTGGATTCAGGCAGGTATGCTGTCGGCCAGTCAGCGTGTCGGCATGTATGGCGGTTTTCCATACGTAAGAACTTATACGGGATTGGATTTGCTGAATGGTGAATATAGTTCTTTGCTGGTATTCTCTGGAACCGTTTATACGCGGGGTGTCAACTTGCTGGGTACTTCTACCCGTATGCTTGCCAAACAGAGCGCAGGAGATGTCGTAGAGGTGAAGTTTCAGCCAGCCATGACTGTAGAAGAATCGGCTGTCGTTGCTGCTCCGAATGTAATATCGTCTAACTTTAAAAAAGATAGTGGCAGTGCCGAAGTGGAGGACGTCTTGCAGATTGTAGAAAATGATGCTGCCGTAGAAGCTGCGGAGGATGAAGAAGCGATGATTCCAGTGCGTGAAAACTTTGCAGAAACAGCCTTTTTTTATCCGAACCTGCGGACCGATTCATTGGGAGGTGTAAGTATTGTCTTTACCATGCCGGATGCGTTGACCGAGTGGAAGTTCACGGGACTGGCACATACGCAGGCTGTCGATTACGGTATGTTGACGCAGACCGTGAAGACGAGCAAGCCGTTTATGGTGCAGCCCAATATGCCGCGCTTCGTTCGTAAAGGCGACCGTACCGTTATTGCTGCCTCATTGGTCAATCTGTCGATGGATAAGATTGAAGGAAATGCCGGTATTAAACTATACGATCCGGTGACGGAAGAAGTGGTGTACGACTATCAGCAGCCGTTCAGTGTGTCAGAAGGAACAACGGGAGTCGTACGGTTCGACTGCCAGATTCCGGATACGTACGATATGCTGGTTTGCCGGATTACTGCTGAGGCGGGAGAATATAGCGACGGTGAGCAGCATTATCTGCCGGTACTGACCGACAAACAGTGGATGACGGAAACCGTTCCTGTGCAGTTGGATGGAGAAAGCATGACGGAAGTCGGAACGGAAGACTTGTTCAACAAGCAGAGCAAGACAGCTACCGAACGACGGCTGACGGTGGAACTGACGGCCAATCCCGACTGGTATGCGGTGCAGGCACTGCCTGTTGTCGGCAATCCGACAGAAGAAGATGCACTTTCGTGGGCGACTGCTTATTATGCCAATTCACTAGCTGCGGCTATTGTGAAGGCAAATCCCCGCATCAAGCAAGTATTCGATACTTGGATGGCTCAGGGAGGCAGCAAGGAAACCCTGTTGAGTAACCTCGAACGCAATCAGGATTTGAAGAATCTGTTGTTCGAAGAAACTCCGTGGATTTCTGAAGCTACGGAAGAATCCGAACAGAAGCGGCGTATTGCGTTGCTGTTCGATCTGAATTCGATGGACAACCGTCTGCGCACTTCGATAGAACGTTTGCAGGAGTTGCAATTGTCCGACGGCTCATGGAGCTGGTATAGAGGCATGACAGGCAGCCGCTATATTACAACGCAGATAGTGGAGATGCTGGCACGTTTGCAGCACATGAACGTGACACTGGACGGAAAGGTTGTTCCGATGTATACGCGGGCCTTGGGCTATTTGCAGAAAGCTGTGAAGGAAGATTATGAGACAATGAAGAAACTGGAAAAGGAAGGTGCGACAACTCTTGTTCCCAACAATCAGGTGGTACACTATCTCTACGTTTGTGCCCTCGAAAAGCAGGCTGCTTCGCTGGCAGACAAGCAGGTGAATGCCTATATGACGGACAGGCTGGAAAACCGTTCGGCTGAGTATTCTATCGTCGAGAAGGCGATGATTGGGCTCATTATGCAAGCCGGTGGCAGACAGCGTCAGGCACAGGAACTGGTTCAGTCTATCAAGGAATATACGGTAAGTACGCCGCAGATGGGTGTATATTTCGATACGCCGAAAGCACCATATTCATGGAATAATTACAGAATCCCTGCACAGGTAGCTGCCATGGAAGCCATTCAGCAGATTGCCCCCGATGCGGATATGCTGGCAGGCATGAAGCTTTGGCTGCTCAAGCAGAAGCAGGTTCAGGTGTGGGAAAGTAGCATTGCTACAGCCGATGCGGTATATGCTTTCTTGAATGGTTCGGGTAACCGGTTGCAAGTAAATGGAACGATGAAAGCAGTAGCCGGTAACGTGGAGGTACGGACGCCCGACGATGTATTGGGATATACCCGAAAGACACTGACTGGAACAGATACGCATGTAGAACGTGTGGTCGTTTCGAAATCGGGAACCGGCATAGGCTGGGGAGCTGTATATGCACAATATCTGGAAGAGATGGATAAAGTGCTTCCGGCAAAAGGAAATGGTGTTTCGGTCGCACGTGAATGGTGGATGGATGGTAAGCAGATTTCCCGAAAGACGGTTCTGCACGCCGGAGATAAGATGACGGTACGACTGACGGTAAAGGCCGACCGCGACATGGATTTTATTCGGGTGAAGGATGAGCGTGCTGCCTGCATGGAACCTGATACGCAGTTGTCCGGCTATCGATGGAGCAACGGATTAGGATGTTATCAGGTGAATCGCGACGCTTCTACCGAGTTCTTTATCGACCGGATGCCGAAGGGAACGTATACGCTGGAATATACTGTTTATCTGGATCGCTCGGGAATTTATCAGGCTGGTGCTGCAACCATCCAGTCGGTTTATGCTCCTGAGTTCAGCGGACACACCGGAGGCCAGACATTGACAGTAGAATAAAAATCGATAAAAAGAGGCAGGCTGAGGCAGTTCTCTCTGTAGAAGAGGCTGTTTCAGCCTGCTTTTCTTTTCCCGGCTGTATCGGCAAATTTATATTAATTCACTAGCAACCTTTGTTCGTCTTTGATTTTCTAGTTATCTTTGTTCACTCTAAACAAGTAACACTTTGAAAGATGAAACGTATTTTATTTATTCTCAATATATTGTTTGCCGCTGTCTTGGCTGCTCAGGCACAGCCGAAAATTACATTCGACAAGAATGTGCAGGAGTTAGGATATGTGCTTTGGCGCAATCCGGTGACCATTACTTATCATTTTACCAATACAGGTGACAAACCGCTGGTTATTTCGAAAGTAACTTCTTCGTGCGGTTGTACAGAGGTCGACTGGACAAAATCTCCGATTGCCGCCGGTGAGAAAGGTACGGTAACGGCAGTGTTCGACGCTGAAGCTATCGGACATTTTTACAAGGAAGTCGGCATTTACTGCAATGCTTCTTATCGTCCCATTTATCTGGAGTTCAACGGTGAGGTGACAGCCGACGCAAAGAACTATTCGTTTACGCATCCTGTAGCTTTCGGAGCCATACGTCTGGATAAGGATGAAATCGAATTTAATGATGTGAACAAAGGAGATCATCCGGAATTCGACATCTTGGTTGCCAACACTTCTAACAAGGCTTATTCTCCCGTGCTGATGCATTTGCCTCCATATCTGAGTGCAAAGGCAGTTCCCGAAGTACTGGGAAGAGGAAAGAACGGTAAGATTATCGTGACACTCGATACAGAAAAACTACCGAAATTCGGCATTACCCGTACATCGGTATACTTGTCGCGTTATCCGGGCGACAAGGTAGGCAGTGACAATGAAATTCCTGTTTCGGCCGTTCTGCTACCCGACTTTTCCGGACTGACCGAACAGCAGAAGAACAATCCGCCGCAAATTTCGCTTTCTACAACGCAGCTGGAGTTCCCGCCGCTGAAACCGAACCAGAAGAAATCGCAGAATGTCATCATCACCAATACGGGAAAAAACGATCTGGTGATTCAGGATATGCAGGTATTCAACATTGCCCTTGCCGTCAACTTGAAGAAGACGGTCTTGAAGCCGGGCGAGTCTGCCAAACTGAAGATCACTGTATTGGGCGATAACCTTTCGCGTGTGAAAGGTACTCCGCGTGTACTGATGATTACCAACGACCCGAAAAAACCTTCGGTTACTATCCGGGTAAAGGCAAAAATCAAGCAGCCCTGATAGTTTCTGTCGAGGCTTTATTATCAACTTAAAATACTAAGACTATGGAACACCCTGAAAACAGCGAAGAATACAAGGGATTGACTGTTAACAAGGGTATTGAGCAACCCGCTTGTATCAATCCTTATTTGAAATTAAGGAAGAAGCCGAAACGCCGTCAGTTTACCGTAAGCGAGTATGTGGAAGGTATCGTGAAAGGTGATGTGACCATACTGAGTCAGGCAGTTACGCTGGTAGAAAGCGTGAAGCCCGAGCATCAGGCGGTGGCGCAGGAGGTGATTGAAAAGTGTCTGCCTTATTCGGGCAATTCCATCCGCATAGGTATCAGTGGTGTTCCCGGTGCCGGAAAGAGTACGTCGATTGATGTATTCGGCCTGCATGTGCTGGAACGTGGCGGCAAGCTTGCCGTACTGGCTATCGACCCCAGTAGCGAACGTTCGAAAGGCAGCATTCTGGGTGATAAGACCCGTATGGAAAAACTTTCCGTTCATCCCGATTCCTTTATCCGTCCCAGCCCTACGGCAGGTTCGTTGGGCGGCGTAGCCCGCAAGACCCGTGAAACGATTATCTTGTGCGAGGCGGCAGGTTTCGATAAAATTTTTGTCGAAACAGTGGGAGTAGGGCAGAGTGAAACGGCTGTCCATTCGATGGTGGACTTTTTCCTGTTGATACAGCTTGCCGGTACAGGCGATGAACTACAGGGTATCAAGCGTGGAATCATGGAAATGGCTGACGGTATTATCATCAACAAAGCCGACGGAAACAACATTGAAAAGGCGAAGCTGGCAGCGGCTCATTTCCGCAATGCATTGCATCTGTTTCCGGCTCCAGAGTCGGGATGGACACCGCAGGTACTCACGTATTCCGGTTTCTACGGCATCGGTATCAAGGAAATCTGGGACATGGTGTACAGTTATATCGATTTTGTGAAGAAGAACGGATATTTCGATTACCGCCGCAACGAACAGGCGAAATACTGGATGTATGAAACCATCAACGAGCATTTGCGCGACAACTTCTACAACAATCCGGCTATTGCTTCGATGCTTGCTGCTCAGGAACGGGAAGTGTTGCAGGGAAAGGCTACTTCGTTTTCGGCTGCAAAGAAGTTACTCGATACTTATTTCCGGAATATCTGATTTCACCCAGCGGAGGAACTGAAAGATACGTCACTAGGTTCCGGTTGTTTTTTGTACAAATTTCTTTTGTTTTTGTACAAAAAATAAAAAAACGTCGAGACGTTTTTCATGAAAGATGCAATCAACCGACAAAGAATAATAAGACAAGATAGGAACTCTCTTCAGAGGCATTGGAAAAAGCCTCCGAAGAGAGTTCTTTTTTACGTGTGCTCTCGGTTGAAAACACCCGATACATGGGTTATCAGTTACCTTTTATCGGTAAAATCGCTTTTCTTAGAAAAAAACAAAGAATTATTTAGTTTATAAAATAAACTGCTTTATATTTGTAAAGCAAAAAGAATAGGAATAAACGCGCGGATTTCTATTTTTTTTGTAACTATGGTTTATAAAATAAACTACTTTACTATCTTAAAATTCTAAGGAATATGGAAGAAAAGAAATTTACGGAAAAAGAAAGTCTGGAATTGATTTCCAAAATGATTCAGGTGACGAAGGAAAATCTGGAGCGGGGTAGCGGCAATGTCTTTCTGGTGTACGGATATGCTGCGGTAGTACTTTCGGTAGTGGTGTATGCAGCCGTGAATCTCACGGGCAGGCCGCTGTGGAATGCCTTGTGGTTTTTGATGTTTGTTCCCGCCATCGTCATGAAAATACTTCAGGCTCGTAAGAAACCTTCTGTAGTAACGCACATGGATAAGATGATAGCTCATACATGGTGCATCGTAGGATCGTTGTTCGGATTGACTGTTGTGGTCATGATACTGATAGGGCTGGTGATTGGTTCGTGCCATTTTGGCCTGATGCTCCCGTTGTGCTTGTTGTATGCCGGTATAGGCACTTCCATTACCGGTCTTATTGTTCGGGTTCCGGCCTTGGTATATTCACCTCTTGTCGCCTTTGTGGTTGCTGTTTATATGCTGATGATACTGACCAACGGCGGAAGTGTGGCTCCGGAATGGAATCTTTATTTCGGCTTTTCTTTCTTGCTGATGATGGTGATACCGGGACATTTGTTGAATAAAAAAGCTGCTGCTTATGCTTGCTGAACTGGATCCGTTGATACACTCGCAACTGCGCCTGGCAATTATGTCTATCTTGCTCTCGGTGGATGAGGCCGATTTTGTATACCTGAAGGAGAAGACGGAATCTACTGCTGGCAATCTTAGTGTACAACTTGACAAGTTGAGCAAGGCAGGATATATTCAGGTGGAGAAAGAGTTTGTGGGGAAGAAGACTCGCACATCGTGCCGGATGACGGAAACGGGAAGAAAGGCGATGGAAGCGTATGTGAAGGCACTGAAGACTTATCTGGATTTGTAGGATAAGAGAAATGTGACGAAAAGGAGGAAAAAGGAAAGTTTAGTATGCAAGTTCAAGGAAAAGGAGCAATTATTTATATTCGTGTCCGGTAAATCTATATAAATAGTTGCTTGTTGGTATTGTTCTTGTTGAGAGACTACATCGTTGAAACTTGTGGATAATTGGTTGTATATCATTGTTCTATGAGAAAATTAAATACTCTTGCCAAATAGCGATAATTGATTGATAAGCCGATCAGTCCTGATCTGTAATAAAAAAGGTTCTATCATCCCCTGGCGGGAAAATGATAGAACCTTCTTTTATTTATTTCTGTAATCTGCGATTAGAAACCAGCCAGGCTGACAATCTTGTCGACAGCTGCGTTCAGTCCGTCCGGATTCTTACCGCCGGCAGTTGCAAAATGAGGCTGACCGCCACCGCCACCCTGAATCAGTTTGGCAGCTTCGCGAACCAGTTGTCCGGCATTCAGTCCGGCCTTAACCTGATCGTCGCTCATGGTTACGGTAAGCAACGGCTTGTTTTCGAATACGCTACCGATTACAACGAACAAGTTTTCGGGGAACTGTCCCTTCAACTGGAAGGCAATGTTCTTCACGGCATCAGCAGGCATCGGGAGTACGCTCTTGATGACTTTCACACCGTTGATTTCTTTTGCACCTTCAATCAGCTTGTTCTTTACAGTAGCTTCTTTTTCTTTCATGAATTCTTCTACCTGTTTCTTCAAGCCGGCATTTTCTTCGATGTATTTCGAAATGGCAGCTTTCAGGTCAGGAGCGTTGTTGAACAAAGATTTCAGATCGTTGAATGTATCTTGTACGGTATCGAACATTTCTTCTACCTTGGCACCTGTAACAGCTTCTATACGGCGTACACCGGCAGCTACAGAGCTTTCAGAAAGAATCTTCACCATACCAATCTTTCCGGTTGCCGATACGTGAGTACCACCACAGAATTCGATAGATGAACCGAACTGTACGACACGTACTTCATCGCCGTACTTTTCGCCGAACAAGGCAATTGCACCCAGTTCTTTTGCCTTTTCGATAGGCAGGTTACGGTATTCTGTCAACGGAATATCTTCGCGGATCTTGGCATTTACCAGATGTTCTACCTCGCGAAGCTGTTCCGGAGTTACTTTCTGGAAGTGAGAGAAGTCGAAACGCAATGAATCAGGAGTAACCAAAGAACCCTTCTGCTCTACGTGAGTTCCCAGTACCTGACGCAATGCTTCGTCCAGCAAGTGAGTACAAGAGTGGTTGGCTGCACAAGCTGCACGCTTGTCGGTATCTACACATGCCATCATCGGAGCATCCAGATGTTCCGGAAGTTTCTTGGCAATGTGGATAGGAAGATTGTTTTCTTTCTTGGTATCGATGATGTCGATGGTTTCGAATTCGCTTACCAGTACGCCGGTATCACCTACCTGACCACCACTTTCTGCGTAGAACGGAGTTTCGCTCAGTACAATCTGGTAGAGAGTCTGGTTCTTCTGTTTAATCTGACGGTAACGCAGAATGCTGGTTTCGTATTCTGTATAGTCGTAACCCACGAAATGAGTTTCGCCTTCTTTTAGTGTAACCCAGTCGCCTGTTTCTACGGCAGCAGCGTTACGTGCACGCTGTTTCTGCTTCTGCATTTCAGCTTCGAAGCCTTTCACATCGGCAGTCAGACCGTTTTCACGCAAAATCAGTTCGGTCAGGTCGAACGGGAATCCGAAAGTATCGTACAGTGTAAATGCGTCTACACCGCTGATTTCAGTCTTGCCGGCAGCTTTGGCTTCAGCCATTGTCTTATCGAGCAGGCGGATACCGGTTTCCAGTGTGCGGAGGAATGATTCTTCTTCTTCCTTCATTACTTTCTCAATCAAGGCCTGCTGAGCTTTCAGTTCAGGATAAGCACCACCCATATTTTCGATCAGTACCGGAACCAGCTTGTACATGAAGGCCTGCTTCTGTCCGAGGAAGGTATAAGCGTAGCGAACGGCACGACGCAGGATTCGGCGGATTACGTAACCAGCCTTTGCATTCGATGGCAGCTGTCCGTCGGTGATAGAGAAGGCGATGGTACGGATGTGGTCGGCTACCACACGCATAGCTACGTCTACTTTTTCGTCTTCACCATACTTCTTGCCCGACAAATCGCCGATAGCCTTGATGATAGGCTGGAAAACGTCGGTATCGTAGTTGGATGTCTTGCCCTGCAAGGTACGTACCAGACGTTCGAATCCCATACCGGTATCGATTACTTTTGCTGGAAGTGGTTCCAGTGTTCCGTCAGCCTTGCGGTTGTACTGCATGAACACCAGGTTCCAGATTTCGATAACCTGCGGATGATCTTTGTTAACCAGTTCACGTCCCGGAACAGCAGCCTTTTCTTCTGCCGAACGCGAGTCGATGTGGATTTCAGAACACGGGCCGCAAGGACCTGTATCACCCATTTCCCAGAAGTTATCGTGCTTGTTGCCGTTGATGATATGATCTTCGGGGAAATACTGAGCCCAGTATCCGGCAGCTTCATCGTCGCGGGCAAGTCCTTCCTCAGGGCTTCCTTCGAATACGGTTACATACAAATCTTTCGGATCGAGTTTCAATACCTTTACCAGATATTCGTATGCCCATCCGATAACTTCTTTCTTGAAGTAGTCGCCGAAAGACCAGTTACCCAGCATTTCGAACATGGTATGATGGTATGTATCGTGACCTACTTCTTCTAGGTCGTTATGTTTTCCACTCACACGCAAGCACTTCTGTGAGTCGGTTACACGTTTGTATTTCGCAGGATGATTGCCCAGAATAATATCTTTAAACTGGTTCATACCTGCATTGGTGAACATCAATGTCGGGTCGTCTTTGATGACCATCGGTGCTGAAGGCACGATCTGATGTCCTTTCGACTCAAAGAATTTTACAAATGAGTCGCGGATTTCGTTTGCTGTCAACATAATGCTTATAATGTCTTGTAGTTAATATTCTCAAAATTGATTTGCAAAGATAATCGGTTTTATTATTTTTGTCCGTATGTTTGATGCAAAAACTTGATGTGTTGCGTCTTAAATTTTTTCAAAACAAGATTTGAATGCGGAAAGTCTATTATATATATAATCCGAAAACGCGTACATACGACCGTATTTATCCCACTATGCGCCAGCGGGCGATGAGCTACCTGAGGCGTTTGTTTGTGGGGATGGGATTGGGTGCCGGATGCTTTATCATCTTGTTGCTTATCTTCGGTTCTCCTTCGGAAAAGGATCTTCGTGTGGAAAATTCGCGTTTGCTTTCACAGTATCATATTTTGTCTACCCGTCTGGATGAGGCGCTTGACGTAATGCAGCAGCTTCAGCAGCGTGACGACAACCTTTATCGGGTGATCATGCAGGCAGATCCCGTAGCGGATGCTTTGCGTTCTGCCAGTTATGGCAAGACGAATCGTTACGAGGACCTGATGGATATGGCAAATGCAAAGTTGGTTGTGAATACTACTCAGAAGATGGACTTGCTTTCACGCCAGATATATATGCAGTCGAAATCGTTTGATGAGGTGGTGGACTTGTGCAAGAAACAGGATGATATGCTGGCGTGTATTCCTGCCATCCAGCCGGTTGCCAATAAAGATTTGAAGCAGACGGCATCGGGATATGGAAATCGTATCGATCCTATTTATAAAACAGTGAAGTTTCATGCGGGCATGGACTTCTCTGCCAACGTAGGTACGCCGGTGTATGCCACGGGAAACGGTACGGTGCAGAAGGCAGGCTGGGAAGGATTGTACGGCAACTGTATCGTGATAAATCATGGTTTTGGCTATGTAACCCGTTATGCTCATCTAAGTAAGATTGATGTAAGAGTAGGACAGAAGGTCGTACGTGGAGAAACGATAGGAAAAGTAGGAACTACAGGGAAGAGTACCGGACCGCATTTGCACTACGAGGTTCATCTGAAAGGGCAGATTATGAATCCGGTGAACTATTATTTCATGGATCTGGATGCGGATGATTATGACAAGATGATTCAGATTGCCGCCAATCACGGTAAGGTATTTGATTAATGTTGTAGATAAAAAAGAACAAATCATGGCTTTAAAGACTGATAAGGGACTGAAATTATATTATTCCATTCGTGAGGTAGCGGAAATGTTTGATGTCAACGAATCGCTTTTACGCTATTGGGAGAAAGAGTTTCCTATGATTGCTCCCAAGAAGGCAGGAGGAAATATCCGTCAGTATACGAAAGAAGATATTGAAAATATTCGTCTGGTGTATCACTTGGTAAAGGAAAAGGGTATGACACTTGCCGGAGCTAAGCAGCGCTTGAAGCAGAATAAGGAGGGGGTTCGCGATACGGCTGAAATCATTGACCGCTTGCGTCGTATCAGAGAAGACTTGCTCAGTATGCGGAAAGAACTGGATTATCTTACCTGACACTGCCGGTGTAAGTTGCTTTTGTTTGTAAGATGGATATTATTTGTAAGTCGCAAATAATCCTTTAGGTATTGTTGGCCTAACCCTATCCAGCTGAATCTGAATGAAATATTGTTTCCGATTGGTAGGGATATTCAGTAAATGTCCCCAAAATAAGATGGCATATGAAATGATTATGGTCT
>OBVU01000788.1_pt1 | contig 14001 bp, 8 predicted proteins | sample 1495171 | NCBI WGS metagenome assembly OBVU01 (sample SAMEA2580028, study PRJEB22360) | human gut metagenome | biome: human gut; feature: human-associated habitat; material: faeces | place: Denmark | collected 2008/2010
GACAATACGGTGACCGCCGGCATCGTCTCTGCGCTTTCGCGGAATCTGCCTACAGATCAGTACGTTCCCTTTATTCAGACCGACGTTGCCGTTAACCCGGGCAATTCGGGCGGCCCGCTCTTCAATATGGCGGGCGAGGTGGTCGGCATCAATTCGCAGATCTTCTCGACTTCCGGCGGCTTCATGGGTCTCTCCTTTGCCATTCCGATCGATCTTGCCATGCAGATCAAGGATCAGCTCGTGAAGGACGGCCGTGTCACCCGCGGCTACGTTGGCGTCTACATCCAGCAGATAACCCAGGAACTGGCCGATTCCTTTGCGCTCAAGGCGCCTGAAGGCGCTCTGGTGACGAAGGTCGAAAAGGGCAGCCCTGCAGAGAAGGCCGGACTCAAGGCTGGCGACGTCATTACGGAATTCAACGGCAGGAAGATTACGTCTTCCGTGTCTCTTCCGATGCTCGTTTCTTCTGTTCGCCCGGGCACCAAGGCTGAGCTTACGGTGATCCGCGACAAGAAGGAGCAAAAGCTCTCCATCACCATCGGCACCAATCCCAATTCGGATCAGTCTGCCGGCGGCGCAGCCAAAGAAAACGGACACCGTCTCGGCATTGAAGGCCGCATCCTCACGGATGAGGAAAGCCGTGAGGCCGACACGACGGGGCTTCTCATCACCAAGGTGGGCAAGTTCGCCTCTTCAGTCGGCCTCGCTCCTGGCGACATCATCGTGAGCGCCAACGGCAAGCTGGTAAAGAGCGCTGAAGATCTTCAGAAGGCCTGCCGCGAGGACAAGGTGCTTCTCCTCGTACAGCGCGATGGAGGCCGCATCTTCATCCCGGTCCGCTTCGATAAGGACCAGAAGAAGTAATCTCCTGTCGGACCAGCATTGAAAAATCCCCCGTTCTTGCCGAAGACCGGGGGATTTTTTTACGTTAGTCGTCCGTTTAACGACCTGGGTCAGCGCTCAAATACGTCTTCAAACGTCTTGCCCTGAGCCTTAGCCTGATCCCAGCGCCAGAGAACGCGCAGACGCTCAATGGCGCGGTCCCGCATAAGCTTGCGGTTCATTGTGGGGTTGAAAAGAAGCGAGCCTCTCAGCCCCTCAAGGTAGGAGCGTACCGAGACGATCCGGACCTCCATTTCCTCGTCCGTTACGTCAATATGGCAGTTCGGATCATGGCGAATGACATCAATCACGTGTTCGCAAACACGGCGATTGGCCGCAACGCAGATATCGAGCACCCGGGGGTTCACCAGTGCTTCACTCGCAATGAAGATCGAGAGTCTCATCGACTCTGGATCCATGTAGGCATCCACAAGCACAGAAATCTGCCTCAGCACGCGCTCTTCATGCGTTTCGTCGGGAATCTCCTCCGTCGATCGGGTGACGGTCGAAAGGAAGCGAGACGTCTGGCGTTCAACAAGCACTTCCACAATTTCTTCTTTATTCTTGAAGTAATTGTAGATATTTCCCAGGCTATTCCCGCTCTCGCGGGCAATATCTCGAAGCTTCAGCTGATGGAGTCCCGCCGCGAAGACGCAGCGCTCGGCAGCATCAACGATTTCCTCGCAATGCTGCTGGACCGCATCAGATGATTCTTTTGCCGCTCTCACTCGGACACCTTGCCGTCAACCGCTTTCGGCTGAGCGATCCGAGTGCCGCCGCCGAGGACCTTGTAAAGCGTCACCATGCTGGAGGCCCGGGCGAGTTCCGCCGCAATCAGCTGCTGATCAGCCGACACCTTGGCGCGCTGCGCATCCAGCACTTCCGTGTAGGCAGCCGCTCCGTGCTTGTAGCGGGAGTTGGAGAGCTCATAGGCGCGCCCGGCAGCTTCTGCGTAGTCGCGTCGGGCCGCAAGCTCGCGCTCAACCGTGCCTTCCGTAGCGAGTGCATCAGCGACTTCGCGGAAAGCCGTTTGAATCGACTTTTCATAGGTTGCCGCGGCAATCTGCTGCGACGCTTCCGCAGCACGCAGATTAGCGAGGTTGGCGCCGCCCGTGAAGATCGGAAGAGAAATGCTCGGAGCGAAATTCCAGATGCCCGTGCCCTTGGCAAAAAGGTCGCTCAAATGCATCGCGCCGCCGGTGGAACCCGTAGCAGCAGTGAGCGAAATGCTCGGGAAGAAGGCAGCCCGGGCCACGCCGATATTGGCATTGGCAGAAATCATGCCGCGCTCGGCGCTCATGATATCGGGGCGGTTGAGCAGCACTTCGCTCGGCACGCCTTCAGGCATGGAAGCAGGCAAAGTGCTGTCGAGAACCAATGTTTCCGGCAGGAGCGCCTCGTCGACCTTGGCGCCAACGAGAAGCTCCAGAGCATTGCGGGCCTGCGCAACCGCTCGGACGTACGAAGCAATCTGCGCGCGGGCGGCAGCCACAGTGGTGCGCGCCTGCTCATAGTCAAGCTGACTTGCCGCACCGTACTTATAGCTCTCTTCGACGAGACGGAAGCTTTCTTCCTGACTCTTAAGCGTCTCCTCCTGGAGCGTCAGCTGAGCGCGATCGGCCGAAAGCGTAAGCCACGCCATGGCGACCTCAGCGATGAGCGAACCCTGAGCGGTACGCTGCGCATCCTCGCTCTGCAGGTAGCTCTGCAGCGCCTGTTCGGTGAGATTGCGCACGCGCCCGAAGAAATCAAGCTCATAGCTCGCCATTGCAAGCTGTGCAGTGTACGAGTGGGTCGTAGACATGCCCCCGCGCACATCAGACGCCGTGTTGGATGCACGCGCCGCAACCGTCGGGAAAAGTTCAGCCCGCTGCACGCCGTAAAGCGCGCGAGCCTTTTCAACATTGAGCGCGCTTATTCTCAGATCGCGGTTATTCGCGAGTGCGAGCTCAATCACCTTGTGCAGGCGTTCGTCGCGAATGAAGTCCTGCCACTCAGGGAGCGACTCGCGCTTCATTTCACTCGTTTTGTAAGACTCGCCCATCGGCCATTGGTCAGCGACAGGAGCAGCCGGACGTTCATAGTCGGGAGCCAGATTGACGCAACCCGAGAGAATCATGGCAGCCGCCAGCGGAAGAATCGGCAGAATTTTTTTCATATTTTGCTGCTGTCCTGAAGGACAGATTCCATCATTGAAAATGAGTTCGGTCTTCTGAGGCGTCTTCTCCCTCGATAATCTTGGAGAAAACGCCTCTAACGAAGGCCTTGTCAGACTGCGGCGGTTTCAGCTGCTGCCTTTGCAGCAGGCTTCCCGGGCTTGCCGGAAATCCTGTGCGAAATGCGGCTGATGAAGACAAAGAAGGCCGGAACGAATGCCACGCAAAGCACCGTACCCGTAATCATGCCCCCAAGCACGCCCACGCCAATGGCGTTCTGAGCGCCTGAACCGGCGCCGTGCGCAACCGTAAGCGGCAGCACGCCAAGACCGAAAGCGAGCGACGTCATCAGAATCGGACGCAGACGGAGCTCAACTGCATGCAGAGCCGAATGCACAACATCCTCGCCTTGCTCGAGCAGATCCTTCGCGAACTCGACGATCAAAATGGCGTTTTTACTCACCAGTCCCATCGTCGTCAGCATGCCCACCTTGAAGTAGACGTCATTGTTCATGTCGAGGATCCACGTGAGACCCAGAGCGCCCACGATGCCGCAGGGAATGACGAGGAGGACCGCGATCGGCACGGACCAGCTTTCATACAACGCAGCAAGGCAGAGGAACACCACGAGAAGCGAAATGGCATAAAGCGCCGCTTCCTGCGAACCCGCCTGACGTTCCTGATACGAAACGCCGTTCCACGAAATCGTGTATCCCTCCGGGAAGGTCTTCTGCGCGATTTCCTCAACGGCCTTCATCGCATCGCCAGAGGAAACGCCCTTGGCGGGGCTGCCCTGAATGTTGATGGAAGAAAGTCCATTGAAGCGCTCGAGGTTCGGGCTGCCGTAATCCCAGGACATCGTCATGAATGCCGAGAACGGAACCATTTCGCCCTTATCGTTGCGCACATGCCAGCGCTTCAGATCATCAGGGTGCATGCGGGCAGCCTGATTGCCCTGAACCCAGACCTGCTTCACGCGGCCGCGATCCAGGAAGTCGTTGACGTAGGAACCGGCAAGAGCCGTAGAAATGGTGGAGTTCACGGCCGAAATATCAAGACCGAGTGCGGAAAGCTTCTCGTAGTCGAGATTCAGCTTCATCTGCGCCGTGTCATCCATGCCGTTGTGGCGAACCATCGTCAGCCGGGGATCCTGATGCGCCGCGGCAAGGAACTTGTTCCTCACTTCCATCAGCTTCTGGTGTCCCTGGCCCTTCTGATCCTGAATGAAGAAGTCGAAGCCATCCGCAACGCCGAGTTCCGGCACAGCCGGGAGCGGGAAGACGAACGTGCTTGCATTCTTGAATTCAGGCGACATCATGAAGGCGCCCATGGCGCGGCCCTGAATGGCCTCCACGCTCTGGGAGGCATTCGGGCGTTCAGCCCAGTCCTTGAGCTTCAGGAAGCCCAACGCCATGTTCTGGCCGGAACCCGCAAAGGAGAAGCCGCGCACGGCAAAGAAGCTGTCGAGCGTCTCCTGTTCCGTCTTCTGCAGGAACCCTTCCACGCGGCGAAGTTCACGGTCCGTACGCTCCATCGTAGCCCCCTGCGGAAGCTGCATCGTGAGGAGCGCCACGCCCTGGTCTTCAGCCGGCATGAACCCGGTCGGAAGCTTGATGAAGCCGATCACCATAGCGGCGACCACAGCGACGTAGCTGACGACAAGCAGCAGCGGATGATGAATGAAGCCCGCCACGGAGTCGCGAACAGCAATCGTCAGAGCCTCAAAGCCGCGATTGAACCAGCCGAAGAAGCCTCCCTTGCCCATGTGATGCTCATGATCCACCGGCTTGAGAATCTTCGCGCAGAGCGAAGGCGTCAGCGTCAGCGCGATGACAACCGAAAGCGCCATTGCAGAAACAATGGTGATCGAGAACTGGCGGTAAATCACGCCGGTCGAACCGCCGAAGAAGGCCATCGGCACAAACACGGCCGAAAGCACCATGGCAATGCCCACCAGAGCACCGGTAATCTGTCCCATGGACTTCACCGTCGCGTCATAGGGGCTCGAACCGTCCTCGCGCATCACGCGTTCAATGTTCTCCACCACCACAATGGCATCGTCCACCAGAAGACCAATCGCAAGCACCATGGCGAACATGGTGAGCATGTTGATGGAGAAGCCCGTAATGGAGAGCATGCCGAAAGTGCCCAGAAGCACCACCGGCACCGCAATCGTCGGAATGATCGTGGCGCGCCAGTTCTGCAGGAAGAGGAACATCACGAAAACGACGAGGATGATGGCCTCGACGAGCGTCTTCACAACTTCATGAAGCGCAGCGCGCACGAAAGGCGTGGTATCGAACGGAACCACAGCCTCGACGCCCGCCGGCAGCAGGTGCTTGAGCTCTTCAACGCGCTCCATCACCGCAGCCTGAGTCTCAAGCGCATTTGAACCGGAAGCAAGCTTCACGGCAATGCCCGAACTGGGGTAGCCCTGATACGTGCCGAAGGCCGTGTAGGACTGCTGACCGAGCGACACTTCCGCGACGTCACGCAAATACACGTTGGCGCCCTCGTCAGTCACCTTCAGCAGAATATTGCGGAACTGCTCCGGCGTCTGCAGCAGGCTCGACGAAGAAATCGTCGCCGTGAATTCCTGCTTGCCGTCAGTAGGCTGCCCCGCCAGACTGCCCGTGGAAACCTGAGCATTCTGCGCAGAGATCGCAGCCGTGATGTCCGAAGGATTGAGCTTGTACTTGACGAGCTTGTCCGGATCAAGCCAGACGCGCATTGCATAAGACGAGCCGAAAACCTGCACTTCGCCCACGCCGCTCACGCGCGACAGCGGCTCCTTGATGCTTGACTCAAGGAAGTCGCCAAGGTCGCCCGACGTCATGGACGGATCCTTGCTCATGAAGCCAACAACCATCAGGAAGTTGGCCGACGTCTTTTGAATTTCGACGCCGAGCTGCTGAACCACCTGCGGCAGAGATGTAAGAGCAGTCTGAATCTTATTCTGCACCTGCACCTGCGCCATATCCGGGTTAGTGCCCGCCTCAAAGGTCACGGTGATGCTCACGCGGCCCGCTGAGTCGGAGGTCGAATTCATGTAGAGATAGCCGTCAAGACCCGTAAGGTTCTGCTCAATGATCTGAGTAACGGTGTTCTCAATCGTCTCGGCCGAAGCACCCGGATAGGTTGCAGTGATGCTTACCTGCGGAGGCGCAATCTGCGGATACTGACTCACCGGCAGCGTCTCGATGGAGAGCAGACCCGCGAGCATGATCACGATTGCAATCACCCAAGAGAAGACCGGGCGATCAATAAAAAAACGCGAAAACATGAATCAGCGTCTCCAGCTTAGAAAAGCGGCTTGCCTTCCGGCGCCATCTTGGGATCGAACTCCTTCGGAGCAACCGTTGCGCCCGGAGCAGTACGCTGGAAGCCCTCGAACATCACGCGTTCGCCTTCCTTCAGACCCGAAGTAACGAGCCAGTATGTACCCATCGTTTGACCAACCGTAATCGAGCGCTGCTCGACTTTGTTGTCTGTGCCGACAACATAGACATAAGCATTGCCCTTCAGATCACGCATGACCGACTGCATGTGCACGAGAATGCCCTGAGGACGAATGCCTTCCGAAAGGTTCGCACGCACGAACATGCCCGGCAGCAGCTGACGCTGCGGATTGGGGAACACCGCGCGGAGCTTCACGGTGCCCGTGCCTTCATCAACAATCGCGTCGGTAAAGGTGAGCTTTCCGGTTTCCGAATAGGTTGATCCGTCGGAAAGAATGAGCGACATGGGAGCTGCACCATCGGCGTCCGTCTTCAGTTCGCCCGCGGCAATTTCCCGCTGAATGCGAAGGAGATCCTCGGCCGTCTGCGTCACATCGACATAGATGGGATCAAGCTGCTGCACGGTTGTCAGCGCCTGGCTTTGATAAGCCGTGAGAAGGGCGCCTTCCGTATATTCAGAACGCGAAACGCGGCCGGAAATCGGAGAACGAACCTTGGTGTAGTCGAGATTGATCTTTGCCGTAAGAACCGCAGCTTCGCCCGACTTCACTGCCGCCTGGGCCGACTTGAGCTGAGCCTGCGCAGCATCGTCAGACTGCTTGGAAACAGCATTGATCTTCACGAGCTCGCGGGAGCGTTTGGCATCAGCCTGCGCCTGTACGAGGGTCGCGCGCGCCTGAGCGAGCGTTGCTTCGGCAGTCTTCAGCTGCGCGTCATAAATGGCAGGATCAATCTGGTAGAGCTGTTCGCCCTCTTTAACTTCCTGACCTTCCTTAAAGAGACGTTTCTGGAGAATGCCGTTTACCTGCGGACGCACCTCGGAAACGTTATACGCACTGGTGCGGCCCGTCAGAACCGTATCAATGCGCACTGCCTGAGGCTTCACTGTGACCACCACCACTTCAGAAGGCGGCCGAGACTGCCCCTGAGCGGCCTGAGCCTGACTGATCAGGCCTTCATGATGGAAATTTGTCAGCAGGAGAGCCGCTCCAAGGGCTGCGCCAACGGCGACATGTATCGCTTTTCGTGTAAACAACATTCTCAATCCAACCTGATTGACATTTCAATATAAAAATTCGGGATCACTCTGAACATTTGTTCAGGAGTGAACGAGGGTTCAGTTTATAGCACAAGACTGAGGCAAAAATTGGCATCTGCAGAACCTTTACTCAGACTGACGGATGAGCTTGCAGGTAGAATTGCTTAATTTGAAAGCTCTGCTTACATTTTTTGTGCCTTGCATTGAGGCGGCGCCGTAATTCCCCTGAATAGCGGCCCGGAATCATGTTCGAAGCCATACATTTCCAATATTTTTTGGGCGGTCTGATCTCGCTCATTACGATTACCAACCCGCCCTCCAAAATCCCGCTCTTCATCAGCCTCACCCAGGGGATGAGTGAAGAGAGAAAGCGCCAGCAGGCCAAATGGGCATTCATCTATGCCGCAGCCATCATGCTTGTCTCTCTGGTCGGCGGCAATGTTCTTCTTGCCTTCTTCGGCATTTCATACGGCGCCATGCGTATCGCGGGCGGACTTGTCGTCGCTGCCATCGGCTACCAGATGCTTTTCGGCGGCAACACCCCGAACAAAGCGCCGATTGTGCGCCGCGATAGGGAAGACTATGCATTCTTCCCGATTGCCATGCCGGGCATTGCCGGTCCGGGTACGATCGCCGTCGTCATCGGCTTTTCAACGGAAATCGCTGAACTTTCCGACTACATCGACATGACGATTGCATTTGCCTGGACTGCGCTCGCGATCATCTGCGCGACTGCTACGTCATGGTTCGTCATGCGCTATTCGGACGTCATCTCCAACCGACTCGGACCTTCGGGCACGCTGGTGCTCGGCAAGCTCATGGGATTCCTTCTCATCTGCATCGGCGTGCAGTTCGTCGGATCAGGCATCCGCACGTTTATTGCCGGAAGCTGATTTCGCTTTCAGCTGACGCAAAGAAAAAGCCGCGACATGTCGCGGCTTTTTCTTTGCGTTCAGACGGAGGCTATTCCACCGTTACGCTCTTCGCAAGATTGCGCGGCTTATCCACATCGGTACCGCGCACAAGCGCTGCATGATAAGCAAGCAGCTGCAGCGGAACGACATGAAGAATGGGAGAAAGCATGCCGTAGTTTTCCGGCAGTCTGATGACATGCATCCTCTCATCAGGAACAATATTGGAGTCGCCATCCGCGAATACGTAAAGCTCTCCGCCTCTGGCTCTCACCTCAGCCATATTGGACTTGAGTTTTTCAAGCAGCCTGTCGTTAGGCGCAACCGTCACCACCGGCATATTGGCATCCACAAGCGCAAGCGGCCCGTGCTTGAGCTCGCCAGCCGGATAAGCTTCGGCGTGAATGTAGCTGATCTCCTTAAGCTTCAATGCCCCTTCGAGAGCAATCGGATAATGCACGCCGCGCCCGAGGAAGAGCGCATGATCCTTGCCTGCAAACCGCTCCGCCCAGTCCATAACCTGAGGCTCAAGAGCCAGTACTGAAGAAAGCGCTGAGGGAATGTGACGCAGGCGCTTGAGTTCTTCTGCTTCCGCTTCTTCAGTGAGGCGTCCGTTCATCTTCGCTAGCGTGAGCGCGAGCAGATAAATTGCCGCGAGCTGCGTTGTGAACGCTTTTGTCGAGGCCACGCCGATTTCAACGCCGGCACGCGTGATATACGCGAGGCGGCTTTCCCGAACCATTGCGGAGGTCGAAACATTGCAGATCGTGAGCGTGCGCTTCATGCCAAGGTCATCTCTGGCATGACGCAGCGCTGCAATCGTATCCGCAGTTTCGCCGGATTGAGAAATCGTGATCACCAGCGCATCCGGATCCGGAACGGAAATTCGGTAACGATATTCGCTTGCGATTTCAACATCGCAATGGATGCCCGCCAGTGCCTCAATCCAGTATTTCGCCGTCAGCGCTGCGTAATAAGAAGTGCCGCAGGCAAGAAAGAGAAGTCTCGAGACGCCGGAAAGCACCTTTTCAGCATCTGCTCCAAAGAGTCTGGGCGTGATGCCTGCAACGCCTTCAAGCGTGTCGGCAATGGCGCGGGGCTGCTCAAAAATCTCCTTCTGCATGTAGTGGCGGTAGGGGCCAAGATCCACGGCACCCGAATAAGCCTGCACCACACGAATTTCACGCTCAACCGGAACAAATTCTCCCGATTCAGTGCGTCTCCAAACCTGACACTTATGCGGCGTAATTTCGCAGACATCGCCTTCAGCCAGGTACATGATCCGATCGGTAACGCCGGCAATAGCCATCGCATCCGAAGCGCCAAGCATCTCGTCCTCTCCGATGCCGACAACAAGCGGAGAGCCCTGACGAGCGAGGACAATCTTATGGGGCTCATCGCGGCAGATGATTGCGAGCGCATAGCTTCCGCGCAGTTCCAGAACAGACTTTTTCACCGCCGCCAGCAGATCGCCCTGATAGTTGGAATAAACCAGATGCGCGATCACTTCCGTATCGGTCTGACTCGTGAATTCGTAACCCTGATCCTGAAGCCTCGCACGAATGGACTCGTAGTTCTCAATGATGCCGTTATGCACCAGACCGATGAAATCGTGCGAAAAAAGCGGATGAGCATTCCTCACGGCAGGAGCACCGTGCGTCGCCCAGCGCGTATGCGCAATGCCGGTGACGGCGTTGAGGCCGGCTTCCTTAGCTTCCTCCGCGAGCTGCGCAACGCGTTCCGTCGACCGGCAGCGCCGTAGACCGTCAGGGCCGACAGTTGCAATGCCGCAGGAATCGTACCCGCGGTACTCAAGACGTCGAAGGCCTTCCAAAAGCAGCGGGACAATATTGCGGCTGCTTGCAGCAGCGACGATTCCACACATGGTTCCTTTCCTTTATTTCTTGACCGGACGATGCCAGCCTTCAATTGTGACCTGCCTCGACCGGGCAACCGTGAGCTTGCCCTCCGGGACCTTTTTGGTAATGGTGGATCCTGCGCCAATCGTGGCGCCTGCACCCACTTCCACCGGAGCAACAAGTTCCGTTCCCGACCCGATAAAGGCGTCGTCTCCAATACGCGTGCGGAATTTATTCACGCCGTCGTAATTGCAGGTGATGGTGCCGGCTCCGATATTGACATGCGCGCCGATATCAGCATCACCAATGTAGGTCAGGTGATTGATCTTGGTGCCGATCCCCACCATTGACTTCTTAACTTCAACGAAGTTGCCGATATGGTTGCCGCCAATGAGTTCCGCACCAGGACGAAGTCTTGAATAAGGCCCGATCCTGCCGTTCATGCCGATGCGGGCGCCTTCAATGTGACAGAAGGGAAGAATCTCTGTGTCTTCACCGATTTCGGCATCCCGGATAACGCAGTTTGCCCCGATGCGCACGCCGTCAGCTATACGAACATGCCCTTCGAACACGCAGTTGACGTCGATTTCCACATCCTTGCCGCACTCCAGGATTCCGCGGATGTCAATGCGGGCAGGGTCAATCAGCGTCACGCCGGCATCAAGAAGGCGGCGGGCCTGCTCTTTCTGCCAGACACGCTCGAGACTTGCAAGCTGCGCTTTGGAATTCACTCCCTCGACTTCCCAGACGTGCCCGGGATGAACCGTTGTGATTCTTAACCCTTCGTCTGCTGCGAGACCGATAACGTCCGTGAGGTAGTACTCGCCCTGCGCATTTGCAGCCTTGAGCGATGAGAGCCAGCCATCAAGCCTTGATGTCGGCAGGCACATGATTCCGGTATTCACTTCGCGGACAAGGCGCTCCTCGGGTGAAGCATCCTTTTCCTCGACAATCGCGCGCACGAATCCCATCGTGTTGCGGAGAATTCGGCCGTAGCCTGTCGGGTTGTCCAGTTCAACCGTGAGAAGCACCAGGTCAGACTTTTCAGCTTCACTGGCAATCGCCGCCAGAGTCTCTCTTGAGAGCAGCGGAACGTCGCCCAGACATACCAGCGTTTTAGACTCGTTTCGATCCAGCTGTCCAAGCGCCTGACGAAGCGCATGCCCGGTACCGAGCTGCGGCGACTGCAGGGCAAAAGCGACATCGGACCTGTCCGCAAGATGCTCCATTACGTTTTCAGCACCGTGCCCCACAACGACAACCCGGGGGGATGCGCTCAGACCTTCTGTCGCATCAAGTACATGGTCGATCATGGGACGCCCGGCAATGGGCTGGAGCACTTTCGGAAGCCGGGAATGCATGCGCTTTCCCATGCCTGCAGCAAGAATGACTATGTTCATCTTTTTCCACTTAACGACAGAAGCCGGCCGTCAGACCGGAAGATGAACAAAATTGTAGAAGAAGCGGCCCCGCCTCGCGGAGCCGCTTTCATGTCGTTGCAATCAGGCCGTTGCACTTACCGGCGTAATGGCAGGGAGCCGGCCATTGCCGATTTCAGCATCCACCGGTCGCTTCATCATGTTCCGGCGGCGTTCTTCGAGAAATCGCTTGTTGTCGGTAGTCGGCAGGAGCGATCCGACGACCATGCCCGCGGCCGCGGCAATGAAGCCGCCCAACACGTTCGGGAAAACCTCTCCAGCAGACGTCCAGGTGAGGAAGACCCAGACTGCGCTGCCAAAGAGAATCGAAACATAGCAGCCCTGGCGAGTCGCCTTCTTCCAGTAGAGCCCGCAGACAAGAGGCCAGAATGCGCCTACAACCGGGAACTGATAGGCCATCGCCACCATGTCGTAGATCGGTGCGCCTTCAAGAGCGATCGAATACATCAGCACCAGGATGGCAAAGCAGGCTACCGTAGCGCGCATGGCAAAGAGCATGTTGCGGTCATCGACTCGGGCAAAGTGGCGGAGCACGTTTTCGACGAAGATCGTCGACGGCGCCAGCATGGTTGCCGATGCAGTGGACATAACGGCCGAAAGCACGGCGCCGAAGAAGAGCACTCGCAGCCACATCGGCATGTAGTCGCGCACGAGCGTCGGAAGGAGCTGCTGAGGATCCTCGGCAAGCATCTTCTGAGCCGCTTCCGGCATCACCAGCACAGCAGCAACCACGATGAACATCGGCACGAAGGCAAAGAGAATGTAGAAGGAGCCGCCGATGATCGGACCGGCGACGGCCGTCTGCACATTCTTCGCCGACATAACGCGCTGGAAAACGTCCTGCTGAGGGATCGAGCCGATCATCATGGTCATGGCAGCCGAAATCCAGAAGAGCCATCCGGAAGGCGTCGGCTCAGGAAGGGCATGGAAGAGATCCTTGCCGCGGGCATATTCGATGACATTGCCGAAGCCACCAGCCAGATCGGAAGCGAACCAAAGGATCGCTACCAAACCAAGCACGATGATGATCATCTGGACGAAATCCGTCACGGCAACAGACCACATGCCGCCTACCATCGTGTAGGCGAGCACGATGCCGGCGCCGATCACCATGCCGGTCGTCATGGATACCGCTCCCTCAGTGATCAGATTGATCACGAGACCAAGCGCGGTTACCTGAGCACCAACCCAGCCAAGGTACGAAATCACAATGGCAACAGAGCACAGGAGCTCCACGCTTCTGCCGTAACGGTCGCGGTAGTAGTCGCCGAGCGTGAGAATCTTCTGCTTATAGAGCTTCTGCGCAAAGAAGGTACCCACAAGAATCAGGGCCATGCCGGACCCGAAGGGCTCTTCAATCACGCCCGCAATGCCGCTTTCGATGAAGCGTCCCGGAAGACCGAGAATGGTTTCCGAACCGAACCAAGTGGCAAATGTAGCGGTAATCACCATTGGCAGCGGAAGGCTGCGTCCGGCAAGTGCAAAATCGCTGGTGCTCTTCACGCGGGTGGAGGCCCACACGCCAATCGCAACGGTTGCGAAAAGATAGAGCAGAACAAAACCAGTCAGCGTCATCCCTTTTATGTCCTTATAAAAACGACGTTGAACGGAAAATCCAAGAAGGATTTGATTTTTTCGCGCATTGTAGGAATCAATGCGCCGATGCGTTCCTTCAGAAAGGCGCGTTTTTCCCGACTAAGCGGCAGCAATCGGGCAATGTTTCATCGAGATCAAAAAAAATACGCCGCGCTTCAATGAAAACGCAGCGTATTCAATTAGATAAGAGAGAGGCAAATCACCTCTCTCCTCTAGCTATCAAGCCGTGGGGCCGTTCTGGCGAATAGCGCAGAGCAACCAGCCGCGATCTCCCTCAACAGGCTTCGAAAGAACCCAAGTTTCATCGAGATCTTCCGCCTCGCCATTGATGACAAGACGTCCGGTAAAGCGCACGCTGGCAAAGTACTCCTTGCCTTCCTGAGCAATGCCGAGAAGCTCGTTGTCAAGCTTTTCAACTTCCGTCTTGTAGACCTCACCCTTGCGCTCACGGAGCTGATGCGTAACAGCCGTGAAGATGTCGTTGTCGGTGAAGTCCGAAATCTCCATGACGTTGCCGGTATCCCATGCCTTCTGGAGCTTGATGTAGTTCTCACGCGCTGCCTTGAGGAAGCCTGCGCGATCGAAATCAGCAGGCGTCACGTCCACCGGATTGGCGTCTGCGGCGGCCGCTCCATTTCCCCCCACCCGACGTTTCAGGCAT
>OBVU01000796.1_pt1 | contig 13822 bp, 6 predicted proteins | sample 1495171 | NCBI WGS metagenome assembly OBVU01 (sample SAMEA2580028, study PRJEB22360) | human gut metagenome | biome: human gut; feature: human-associated habitat; material: faeces | place: Denmark | collected 2008/2010
TCGACTGGCTGTTTAAGAACACAGAGAAAGATGTCCCGCCAGCCGGTCCTGAAAACCTGATGTGTCTTATGTTCGTGATGTCGGTGCTTGTCCGCGTCGTCGGGAAATGGACGCCTTTTAGAGACGCTAAAACTTACGACGTGGCCGGAGGTATGAAAACGCCTCTTCGCCAGCTGGCCTTGTCCTTCATGGCGGCCAACAGCTACCAGGCTTCAGGCCAATATTGGCTGCTGGTTCTCGGAGCCTTCGCTCTTGAGAGCGGGCTCAAGGGAGAGCAGCTGCCCAAAGAAGCGGCTCAATTCAAGGAAAGCCTTCTGCAGGTTTTTGACGGCAAGGCAGGCCGGGATCTTGAAGCTGAAGCGCTCGCCCGTCTCGTCGCATGGGGCTTCACGTATGCGCGCAGCAGGCTCGACGGCTCTGCAACAAAGATTGCTTACGAGCTCGCGGTTTCTCGTACTTCCGGGAAAGATCTTCTGGCGGAAGCCGCGGAGGAGGTTGCTGAGGAAGTTGAAGAATGGCGTTATGGCGATGGCATCCGCCAGTGGCTTCTTTTCTTCATCGATTGGATGCTTTGGTTTGATGCTGCAGGGAGCACGAAACAAAAGAACCGCCTCAGGGCGCTCATGGCGGAAGCAGCCGGAGGCATCGCGGGAGAGAAGAATCTCATGCCGTTTAAAGATGCACTCATCGCACAAGAGTTTATGAATTCATTTGAAAACTTCCTCCGCAACGAATTCAGAATCGTGAGTCGTGGTCAGATTGACCATTGGTTTGCTCAGAAAACCGCGCAGAATACAAAGGAGAAAAACGGAAGCGACGAAGCTAACCTCGACGACAGAGTTCACCGGCTCGGGAACCTCGCTCTGATCGATCCGAGCACCAATACCAAATGGACCGATAAGGCGCCTGAGCAGCGGGTGAAAGAAATGCCCGGCAATCCTTCTCCGAAACTCAAGTGGACAGCAGAGCTGACTGAGGCGGCTGCAAGCTCGGGAGGCGCGTTCAGCCTGGAAATTATTCCTGCCATCACGAAGATTTGGTCTCGCTATCTGACGGAGTTCAGGCTTCCGTAAGCTCTCGAGCTCCTGAGTGGAAGTTTTTCAAGGAAAGGAACGATGCCGCCTCCGATGTCGCCGCACTTTAGAACCGGCGGCCAGTTTGAAAATTGTTGATGAAAGGATCTCCCTGAATTTGGGTTCCCCCGGCATCAGAAAAAAGCAGAAATAATTATGTTGAGTTATAGTTGGGTGGCTGGAGATGAGAATCTTCGGTTTGAGAACGACATGTTTTCATGATCCCCGCAGGACAGATGGCACCGGTGCTATAGGCGAGGAGGTGGCGTTGACATGCCGGGACGCCCGTTAATCGCATAGGCTCTTGGCGCGCAAGTCAAACCTATGGAACGGGCGTCTCTCAACCCAGTGTCTTCTTTTTAAACAGCTTTCGCATCCCGATTTGGCCACGTACCCGGGCCTGCAGGATGGGGTCTCAGGGGTTGGAGGAAGCTGGATGCCCGCAGCAATCAGGACGTTCGACACGCAGGTTCGACGCTTTGATGACGGGCATCAATTTTTACCCTGAATGAATGTTATCGGGCATAGATCTTTCTCAAAAATCCGCGCGGTCCAACTCGCATGCCCCGGGAACGTCTTGCGAAAACGAATCAGAACGGCACGTCTTCTACAAGCTGGTCCTGCGCGGCATCACCACCCGATTTCGTTCCAAATGGTGTGTTGGCTGATGCAGTCCCGTGGGGAGCCTCGTCTCCAAAGACGGCCGTCATCAGTTCCCCTGCAAAGGCATTGTCGTTCGATGGCATCAAAACGGATTGAGAGCGTGCACGTTTGGCCGTGAGGAACATCTGAAGCTTTTCGTCGAATGTTTCCAGACCGTCGCCGGGAAAAGCGGCAATCGGAATATGGACGACAACGTCCTTCGTCTGTCCAATGCGCCAGCATCGGTCTGAACACTGGTCCTCAACTGCCGGGTTCCACCATCTCTCTAGATGAACGACATGATTTGCGGCCGTCAGCGTGAGCCCAGTCCCGGCAGCCCGGCTGGTGAGAATCACCACGTCGAACTGCCCGGCCTTTTCCGGCCGCTGGAATTCCCGCACGACCCTCTGGCGGGCTGCGGCAAGCATCATTCCGTTGATGATGCCGGGCTCCTTTTCAAGCTTGTAATGCTGCTGAATTTTCCTGGCTAAGGCTCGCTGAAGCGCTACGTGGAGCACAAAAACCACCGCTTTTTCGTTCTTCGCCTTAACTTCATCAAGAATTTTGAAGAGCGCCGTGAAACGGGCAGAGTTCGCAATATCCTCGTCCGTGAAAACAAAAGTTGAGTTTTCGCTGGCCAAGCCTTTTTTGGAAGCCCCGCCGATGCTGGCTCGTGCAGAGCCGGCAGCACCAATTTTCTTCGGCGACAAACAGGCTGCAGAAAGCATATGCAGAAGCTGAAGTCCGGGAATGCTCGCCTTGCCGTTCAAGGATGAATTGCGAAGATTCAGCACCTCCTGATAGGCAGCAGCCTGTTCCGGAGGCATCGGAACCCGGTAGAGCTTCTCGATCTTGGCTTTGAGGTCCTTGAGGCGGTCAGTTTTGAGGCGACGGAGCATGAGCTGAATGCCTTTCGCATCCTCAGGGGAAGCTGCGTCGCTAGAAAGATCAGTACCAGACGGGCCGCCCGCGATCTCCGTTGATTTCTGGCCAAGGAGAAGGGCATTAAGTTCGCGGCCGGCCGTCTCTGCTGAAGCGACGTCGTCGCCCCGGCAGAACCTGTTCGAAAAGGTTTTCGCCGACCCCATTACCCCCGGTACGGTAGCGTCGAGGATGGACCAGAGATCCATAAAGGTATTCTCAACTGGGGTACCCGTCATGGCGAGAAGGAATTCAGATTTGAGTCCTTTGATGCACTCGGTGAGAAGCGCTGTTGGATTCTTGATGCGCTGAGCTTCATCGAGAACGATGAGCCCCCAGTTCTGCTGAAAAAAGAACTCCTGCTGATTGCGGACTGACTCGTAGGTTGTGACGGCCCAGGTGCATCCTTCCAGCTGCTCCGTACGCTCCGTCAGGGACTGCTTCATCATGCGGCGCACGCTCGCAGCCGAGAGGTCAAGTCCTCGTCCGTAGGCTTCGCCCAGCCACTTTCGTCCTTCAGTCAGCCAATTCTCGAGAAGCCCGGCAGGAGCAATGATCAGGGTAGGGAGGGCCGAGTCGGCAGCTTTCATTCCTTCAGCAAGCCAGGCGGCAAAGGCAAGGCATTCGATGGTCTTGCCGAGCCCCATATCGTCCGCAAGGAGCGCACCGGGAATGCCCCTGTTCCAAAGGTCCTTCAGCCAGGAGAGCGCCTCTTCCTGATGCGGCAGCAGGGAGAGTCCGGATGAGAGCGTTGATAGCGGGTGCTGCCAGGGCGTGCGGTTGACAAGCTCAGCTTGATACTCAAGCGCTTCCAGATTCCGCTTGATGTCAGGGCCGAACTGAACGCGCTCTTCAGCGTTGCTCTCGACCTTATCCTCTTCTCCCTTGTTGTCGCGATACGGTTCGTCCGGTTTCCCGTCTTTATCGGTTGTCTGGGGAAATACCTTGCGGCAGCATTCCAGAAGAGATGCGGCATTGATGCTCTCCACCGGAATCATCGTATCCTTTACCTTCACGAGGGCATCTCCCTTGACGCTCGCCTCATGAAGGTCGCTGATGAGTTTTTCGAGCTCCGCCTGCGTAAGGCAGAAGAATTGTCCATGAAGAACCAGCCCCGCTCTGTCGGCACCGTCGGCATACCAGTCGGTCTTGATCGGCTGCATGAATGAGAGCGTCTGGCGCTGCCAGGGTCCCAGAGCCTTAACGCGGTCGCTGATGAACTCAGGCGTTTCCACAAACGTGAAGTTCACGAGGTCGTCGAGACTGTCATCCTTAACGCCAGCCTTGGCGAGGGCCTTCATGATGGCCTGTCGAGGGTTCTCGAGGAATCGCATGCGCTCATCCGGACTCGCGTGGTTGATGTCCCGAATGGCCTCGACGACATGCTGCGTATCGGGTGGCATGAAGAGATACGTCCCGCCGCCGAGGGGCACGTGACCGTTGATCGGGAGACCGCTGTCGAGAAAATGTGAGAAGTCCTTTTTCTCTCCTTTGAGGAGAAGCGGCAGGAAATCATCGGATTGTCCGGAGATGCCTTTCGGACGAAGAATGACGGGACGAAGCTTCCCGTGGTCATCGACCTCAGCCGTCACGCGCACAGCAGTGAGAAGCTTGGCGCGGGAAATGCCGGCGACCGCCTTTTCGACGGCACGCGACATGGAGAGCACCGACATGGCTTCAGCCCAGGCGAAATTCCGGTCAACATTGGGATCCGATAGAGCGTTCTTATAGGCTTCGATCGTTTCTGCAACGATGAAAACTTCGGGCGGAAGCAAATGAGGAGGACGGCCGCCGTAAGTGATCTGGAGTCCGATGCGGGTTGGGCGGATCAGTCGGCGCTTATCGGAAATGAAGGCAACATTGATTGAAAAGTCGTCGGAATAGGGCGTTCCCTCTGAATCAACAGCAATCGACTCGCCGCCCAGAGGGGGGAGGCCCATCAGGGGCCAGAGCCGGGGCTCAATGCCTGCGATTACGGCATCGGGAACAATCAATGCCTGTCGTGATTCATCCCATTCAGCTTCCCCGCTGTCTCGGAGAGACATGAGCGTTTGAATGCCCTCAAGGGCTTCCGGAGAGGCAAGAGCGTCCCATTCCTCAATAGCAGCATCATTCAGGGAAATCTGAAAGGCACTGCAGCATTGGGTCTTAAGCAGATACTGCCGGTAAAGTTTTTCGCGCTCGGGGATCTCAGGCGAATGAGCTGCATCAACGGCTTCTTGATCCTTATCGTTCTCTGCAAGGACGCGGAGCGTATTGGCTGTCATTCTGTGCAGTTCATCAAGCGGTATGGTAGTTTTTACCGCTTTAGGCACCACAAGGCTCTTTGAATCAACGTAGGAACGACTCCCCATCCGGGCTGATCCTTCACTCTTCTTATTCTTTTTAAGGAAATCAAAAATCATGGGGGTTCCTTTATGAGCTTTTTGCTTGATTTTTTCTTCGATTCCGGGCTGGATTACATACGATAGTTCAAAAGAATTTGTATTTTTTCATCTGCACTCGTCGTCCAATAGCGTGTATGGTTTATTGTGTAGAACTTGCCTTCCTGATCCTTTAGATATTTAACATCCCCATAATCGAGAGTCCTCTTTCTACGGAAGTCCAATCCCGGGAAAGCGTGCATATTAAAGAGACGTAATGCCCCATTACCGCTCATTTCAATAACCTGAATGGGATTGCTGCCCGGGCGGGTGAGCGTAATGACAATCGCAGAGATGCCAGGAGGGGCTCCAACAAGGAGTTGGATGTCAGGATGCTGAAATCGATATTCATCTGCCAAGCGTTTTCTCATGAAAACCTGGATCTCATCGATATAACCCTTGCTCCAGATTCCTTGCCAGTATTCGCGGCGCTTCATCCATTGTTCAGTCTTGGCATTATCGATCTGACGACGTGTCGCTGAATCAATGACGTCAAAAGCCCAGTTGAGCTTACGGCCGTTCATCCAGCGTTTGAGCAGGGTCTTTAGTTCGTCATCCAGGGTGCTGAAGCGTCGATCATGTAGCTGAGCAGATGGACCAATTATCCTCTCGAAGAAGTCGACGATGAGTACCTGCTCCTTTTCATCAGGCAGCATTTTCGTGGCGAACTTATCGAGAAAAGGCTCGAGAATGGCATGGCCGAACTCATTGATGAGACTCTCATCAATGAGCCGATTGTTGATGCGGCTGTCCTGATTGATGAAGTCGAGCCGCTGCTTCAGCCGATCACAACGCGGAGCAAATGTCGCATTTCCTTTGGCTATGGCAACCGACTGAACCGGCATGAAAACGTTCTTCATCATCTCGCCGTACTGCGGGAAGCGGGCGCGCCAAATACGACGGAACATATTCATGGATGGCCGGCGAAAAAGCTCGGTGCGTTCTTCAGCGTAGGGTTCAAGGAACCTACTGTCAGGAACCCTTTTACCGATTGATTCACAGAAGCCGCGCTCGAAATAACCTCGCTTGAAAGAATCGGAGAGCGCCGGATCCAGCTGCTTGACGGCCTTGATGGACTTAACGAGGTCATTAAACCCCATGGTATCCTCAGGCCATATTTCCCAAAAGCCCAGGGCGAAGCAGATTGCTGCACGCCGATTGCTTGTTTCGAGCGTCAGTTTCTGCAAATACGCGAGGATCCCCGGACGCTTCCACAAGGGCTGGCAGTCGGCGCCGGCGCCGAAGAGAGCTGCGCGCACAGCAGCCTGCACCTCGTTTGGCTGAATGTCCGCTTGATCTCCCCAACGATCGAGACGAGACCAGATCTCCCGAAGATCGGGGCCGACAGGACCGAAGAGCTCCCACTTGTCCTGCAGATGAAGCGAGACATCGTTGACCTGCTTCATGCGGTTGTACTTCGACGTAGAGACGCGAAGGCTGACCTTCTTTAGAAAGATTTCAAGATCGGTCCATGAACGCATCAGCGGGCCTCATTGGGTTGATGTAAGGCAGATGCAGGTTTGTCTGAAGAAGCGTTCTGCGCAAGGTCGGGCGCGGCAATCATCCTGACTTCTTCATCGCGCAGCTTCGGCTCTTCGAAAATGAAGCGGAACTCGATGCGGCGGTTCGCCTGATCATCCGTCGGCTCGGCATGGTCGTGATTTGGCAGCGGCCGATCCGCGCCGTACCCGGATAGAGAGAACAAGGATTCGCCGGCGCTGTTCGTCATATCGGCGAGTTCCGAATTGCCGAGCACCATGACCTCGAATACCGAGTTTGCTCGCGAAGCAGAAAGCATGCGGTTTCGCCAGTTGCTCGTGTCGCCGCGGAAGCGCAGATTGTCTGTGTGGCCTTCAATAAAGACGGCATCAAGTAGGTTGCCGTTGGGATTGAGGGTTCTGCAGAAGGGCGCCGCGCCGGCAGGGTTGTCCTCACCAGCCGGACGGTAGCAGGGGAGAACCTTGGCGAAATACTTTCCCATTTCCGCAACGCGCTCAAGGTATGGATCCTCGAGAACGTAGCTTTGCTTCCTGAACGTCACGGCTTCTTCCGGGAGCCTCAGCACGCCCTTGCTCGTGTCGATCGAGACCTGAATGCCTAACTCAGCGTCAAGCGTTTCCTTGATGTGCATGAGGAGCCCTGCTCGAGCAACATTATTCCCGCGAAGGCGCTCTTCCACCTCCACGAGACGACTGCGGACAGTTTCTGCCTGCTTGTGAGCCGTCATGGCTTGGGCTTCCGCGGCTTCTGCTCTGGTCTGAGCATCTTCAGCATCATTCGCAGCGCTCTGAGCCTGAATGATGGCGCAGGCGAGGGCGATGATGAAGACAAAGAGAAGCGCCGACATCAAATCCGAGACGCTTGCAAGGTAGTTTTCCGACCGTCCCTCGCTTCCTTGATGCCGTATGCTGGTTCTCGGCATCAGTTACCTCCTGCAGCGTTGGAAGATCCCGAAGCGACTGCCTGCGTGTTCCTGAGAGAAGAGGCAGTTTTGCTGAGTTCGCTGAGTTCCTTCTTGTACGAAGTCAGAAGGGCAAACTGATCACGCATCGCTCCCTTCATGACTTCGAGCTGCTTATTCATATCCGTAAGGACTTCGTCCAGATTGCCGTAAAGGCCGTTGAAGCCTCGAGCAGTCTTGAGCATCTTGTCAGAGGCTGCATCCTGGGATTCGATCCACTGATCAAGTCCTGAGCTCATGCTCGAAACAGCGTTCGCAAGCTGAGAATCGGCCGTTTCAAGGTGCTTTTTGAGGCCCTGATGGACAACGTCGAGCTGCTGAGTGATGTTCGAGAAGTGGGTCATTGTGATCTCCTGGATCTTCTCGGCATTGGTGATCATGTTTGAGAGACTGGATTGAATCGCTTGCTGCTGTTCTGTGATGCCGGCACTCGATTCCGCGACGTTCTCCAGCGTCTCCTTGAGACGTTCGCCAAGCTCGGCGGACGTCTTCTGAAGCGTACCAGCGTTTGTCTCAGCGCTCGAAGCGACAAGAGCAGCGGCCTTCTTGATCGATTCCTCAAATGACTGCGCCTCAGCAAAGAGACGAGACGTTTCATCTATCGTGTTTTGATAGTTCCTGAGGGCATCGAGCAGGGCGCCTAAATTTCCGACCATCGCTTTTTGACCGGATTCAAGGCGACCCATGAGACCAGTAATCGACTCGGCAGCCTTGTCGACATGATCGCCGAAGCGCTTGCCGGCATCGTCGCTCGAGTTGGAGAAATCAACGCCGGCCTGGTTGATGGTGGCAGCAAAAGCGTCTCCCGCCTGACCGATTGTCGCGAAGCTTTCAGCCGCTTTTCCGGCAGCACCTTCGATAGCCTCCTGACCGGCGGTCAGGCTGCTCTTAGCAGCATCAGCCGAAGCCTTGAGCGCATCGCCGAAAGAGACGCCATTCGTCTGAAGCTCCTTAGCCATTTCATCGAGGCGATTTGCGGAGGCGTCGAGCACCTCTTTGAGAGCGCCAACGCGGTTTTCGATCTCGGTACTCGCAAGGTCAAAGGCTTTTTCCATTTCCGTGACATGCTGCTTCGTGGCTTCGACTGCACCCGCCACCTTTTGATTGATGGAAAGGAAGGCATTCTTGAATTCAGCAGATGCGGCGCTGATTGCGTTGGCGGAATCAGTAAGACCAGCAGAAATGGCGTGGAGCTGCGATTCGACGATATCCGAAAGCTTCGAAACCGCCTCGTTCATCACGCCTTCAATCTGCTTGACCTGATTTTCAGACATCGAGCTGATGCCGGCCTCGATTGATTTGATGGCTTGAACGATCTCTATCTGAGCTTTGTTCCGCGCAGCAGCTTCGGCTTCATTTTCTGCCTTGATCCCATCGAGAAGCTTTGTGAAGAGCGTGTCAAGCTTGAGCTTCACGTCATCGGTAAGGCTTGTCATCTTCTTGCCCTGGTCGACGAGGAGCTTCCCGGATTCATACTGAAGGGCCTCGGCATAAAGAACGGTAATGCCGTCTTCGATTTTTTCATTCAGCTTTTCGATGCTGACGAGCAGGGCATTGTGACGGTGATTTGAGCCGAACACGAATAGAAGCGACAACAGGAGCCCGACCAGAGATGTAAGGAAAGCCTGACCAGCACCGCTCAGGAGGTTTGTCAGCGTTTCAAGGAGAAGAGACAAATCGAGATGCGTCGACGCGAGACCTTGAGACCCAAGAGAGATGCCCGCAGAGAGCCCGGTGAAAGTAAAAAGAAGACCTGCACCAGTCAGAATCCCAGGGATGGCAGCGTAGAGACCGGCATTCACGTTAGCCAAGTAAAGCGAGTCTTCATTCAGATAGGCGCGAGGGGAGTTGACGGCAATAAGACCGTCTTCGCCCTGGATCCAAGAGTCAGCCGTCACGCGGCTTTCCCGTACGAAACGCTTCCATGGGCCTGCGATTAAAGAATTACCCTCAAATTTATTGTTTACGGCTTCCCATGTTGCGGGCGATAGACTATTCGCTTCAAGAACATCGATGGCGGTTTGAAGTTTGTCCAATAGACCGCCCGTTAATGTCCAGTATTTGTAGGCAGCCCTAATAAAAATCAACCCAATGATTGCGCAGAGAATGTAAGTGACGTCTTGGGATACAAGTTGATGAGGGAACTCTCTAATAACGAAAAAGGCCGCCAGACACAATACGGCGATCATTATCAGAGAAAAGATCAACTTGCAATATGCGGAAAAGGACATTTAATCTTGCGTCAACTGTAAAGAACGAATGGGAGCGAATTCAGATGGAGTAAGCGGTTTTAATCTTGCCGACACCGAGAGAGAAAAGCAGTACGCGTCATCAAATTAGCTGGTTGCAGTAATTCTGGAGAGAATTCAGAAATTTTACAGAACCACTGGGTAAATCGCGCTGATCGGTTAATCTGACAAAGTGCCATGAAAGGCGCTATAAATTATTCATCATAATAGTCGTTATGTTGAGTAATGACTTTTCCGAAGGACTCTGGTCCCATATCCTTGCCAACGGTTCAAGTCCTTAAACAAGCTTTTCACACAGCGTCACAACCACCGTTTGCGCCGAAGCTAGACTTGCAGGCATTGAATCTCTTCCGTTTCGGCAAAGCTTATGGTTGACACCATTCAGATCCGCGGCGCGCGCGTCCACAATCTCAAGAACATCGATGTGGACGTGCCTCTCGGCAAAATCGTGGCCGTTTCCGGCCTCTCGGGTTCAGGCAAATCGTCGCTCGCGCTTGGAATTCTTTATTCCGAAGGTTCAAGACGCTACCTCGAAGCGCTTTCAACCTATACGCGCCGTCGCATGACCGAGGCCCCGAAGGCCGACGTTGACGAAGTTCTCTATGTGCCGGCAGCGCTCGCGCTCCGCCAGCGTCCCGGCATCCCCGGAATCCGCAGCACCTTCGGCACGGGCACCGAACTTTTGAATAGCCTTCGATTAATGTTCTCGAGGCTCGCGAGCCACCGCTGCCCGAACGGCCACTCAATGTCGCTGCCGGAAAGCCGCTCAAGTGTCCTGTCTGCGGCGCGGAATTCTATGCGCCCTCTGCCGAGGATCTTGCCTTCAACAGCCAGGGCGCCTGCCGGACCTGCGGCGGCACCGGGATTGTGAGAACCGTCGACCGCTCCACGCTCGTTCCCGACCCGAACCTCACGATCGATGAAGGCGCGGTCGCTCCCTGGAATTCACTCATGTGGTCCCTGATGACGGACGTCTGCCGCGCCATGGGCGTACGTACCGACGTTCCCTTCAAGGACCTGACCGAAAAGGAAAAAGACATCGTCTTCAACGGCCCTGCCGTGAAGAAGCATATCTTCTATAAGCCCAAGCACTCCGACATCCAGACAGCGGGCGAACTCGACTTCACCTACTACAACGCGGTCTACACCGTCGAAAATGCGCTCGCCAAGGTCAAGGACGACGCCGGCATGAAGCGCGTTGCGAAGTTCCTGAAGGAAGACGTCTGCCCGGACTGCCATGGCTCCAGAATCTCGGAAGCCGCCCGTGCTCCGCGCCTTCGGGGAATCGGCCTTGACGACGCCTGCCGGATGACGCTTTCCGAACTCGTGCTCTGGGTGAAGGGCGTGCCTGAGACGCTGCCGGAACCGATGCGCCCGATGGCAGAAAACATCTGCGCCTCGTTCCTCGAAACTGCAAAGCGCCTCCTCGACCTCGGGCTCAGCTATCTGACGCTTGACCGCTCCGCCGAGTCGCTTTCAACGGGTGAACGCCAGCGCATGCAGCTCGCGCGCGCCGTCAGAAACAGAACGACGGGCGTGCTTTACGTCCTCGACGAGCCTTCCATCGGTCTTCATCCGGCAAACATCATGGGCTTGATCGGCGTTATGAGAGACCTGATCCGCGACGGAAATTCCGTTGTCCTCGTCGATCATGACGTTCAGATTCTGAACGCTGCGGACTGGATGATCGAAATGGGACCGGAGGCCGGTGCCGGCGGCGGTACTGTGATTGCAGAGGGGCCGCTTAAGGCAATCGAAGCCGATCCGAAGAGCCTGATTGGTCCTTTCCTATCCGGCAAAACCATCCGCAGTCGCGACGTCACGCCGAAGGAACATATGTTCGACCTCGGCGTCATTGCAATGCAAACCGAGAGCATCCATACAGTGCATCCGCTCTCCGTGAGGATCCCGAAGGGCCGCCTTACGGTCGTCACTGGCGTTTCGGGTTCCGGAAAATCAACGCTCATTCTCGAGTCGCTTGTACCGGCGCTTGAGGCGCAGCTCGCCGGGAAGCCCCTCCCCTCGCACGTCAAATCGATTGACGCACTGGAGATCCGGCAGGTGAAGCTTGTTGACGCAACGCCCATCGGCATCAATGTGCGCTCGACCGTCGCCACTTATGCAAACGTTCATGATGAACTGAGAAAGGTCTTCGCCCGTACCGAAGACGCCAAAGCGCTCGGCTGGAAAGCGAGCGACTTTTCCTACAACACCGGGAAGCTCCGGTGCCCCGTCTGCGACGGTACGGGCATCGTGAGTCTCGACGTCCAGTTCCTGCCCGACGTCGACATCCCCTGCCCTGAATGCCGGGGCTCGCGCTATGCGGCCGACGCTCAGAAAGTGAAACACCGGAACAAGGAGAACGAAAGCTATTCGCTCCCGGAAATCATGGCGATGGACATCACGAGCGCCCTCAAGGCCTGCGACGGCCTGAAGATCGTCTCTCAGCGCCTGAAGACTCTCGAGGATCTCGGACTCGGCTACCTGACGCTCGGAGAAGCTACTCCGATGCTCTCAGGCGGTGAGGCGCAGCGCCTGAAGCTCGCCTCTGAAATGGAAAAGACACAGTCGGACGCCCTTTTCGTCTTCGACGAGCCGACGATTGGTCTCCATCCGCTCGACGTAATGACGCTCCTGAAAGTTTTCCAGAGACTCATCGAAAACGGCGCAACCGTGATTGTGATTGAGCACGACCTCGACGTCATCAGAAACGCCGACTGGATCATTGACCTCGGTCCCGGCGGCGGCACAGAAGGCGGCCGCATTGTCGCATCAGGAACTCCATCCGACATCAAAGGAACGCCGGAGAGTCAGACCGGAAGGTTCATTTGAACATTCGAATGAATAATCCATGCGGCATGCATCCCTCCGGTTGATTGATTGCGGAAACGGCCTGATTCCTGGGAAATCAGGCCGTTCTGCTCTGGGGACCGAAAGAATATCAGCGGAGCGTCGTCACTTCCGCCGACATTTTCCCGAGCTCCACGGCAACCTCATGGGACTTGATGAGCGATTCCACCGGGAGGCACTCATAAACGCCGTGGAAATTGAGACCGCCCGTGAAGAAATTGGGCGTGGGAAGACCCATCTCGGAGATGCGGCAGCCGTCCGATCCCCCGCGGACCGGGTTCTCCACAATGTCGAGCCCAACCCGGCGGAAGGCTTCGCGCGCGATGTCGCAGACCTTCGGGAAGTGCTCGAGATAGTTTTTAAGGTTGTAGTACTGGTCCTTCACGGTGAGCGTGACGCGTCCGCCCCAGACCTTGTTCATCTCCTCGGCCACCTTCCTCGCGTAGGCCTTCCTGTCCTCGAACTTCACGTTGTCGTGGTCGCGGATCAGCATTCTGACGTCGACGCCGCGCACGGCGCCCGTGATTCCGATCGGGTGGAAGAAGCCTTCATACATCGAGGTCTTCTCGGGAACGCTTTCCGACGGGAAGCGCGAGAGGAAGTCCATCGCCATCCGGATGGCGTTCACCATCTTGTCCTTCGCGGACCCCGGATGAACGTTGAGGCCTTCGAAGTGCGCCGTCACCATTGCCGCATTGAAGGTTTCGGTATCAAAGCCCCCTCGTTCGCCGCCGTCAACCGTATAGGCATAGGCGGCGCCGAATTCCTGCGGATCGAATTTCGCGGTTCCGCGGCCGATTTCCTCGTCGGGCGTCACGCAGAAGCAGAGGCGCGCATGCGGAATCTCCGGGTGGTCGACGAAGAACTTTGCCGTTTCAACGAGCACGGCAACCCCCGCCTTGTCGTCGGCGCTGAGAAGCGTCGTGCCGTCCGTGACGACGAGCTTTTCGCCGGCATATTTCCCGACCTCGGGGAAGCGGTCAAGCGAAAGGACGATGTCCTTTTCCTTGTTGAGGCAAATGTCGCCGCCCGCGTAGTCGATCACCTTCCATTTGGCCGGCGCGCCGCTCGCCTCGGGCGACGTATCCATGTGCGCGATGAGGCCGAGCGCGGGCGCATTCTCATAACCCTTCGTCGCCTCGATCCAGCCGTAGACGATGCCGAAGGGCGGCCCGCGGGGTTCCCGGGCCCCCAAACTTCGAT
>OBVU01000831.1_pt1 | contig 13079 bp, 12 predicted proteins | sample 1495171 | NCBI WGS metagenome assembly OBVU01 (sample SAMEA2580028, study PRJEB22360) | human gut metagenome | biome: human gut; feature: human-associated habitat; material: faeces | place: Denmark | collected 2008/2010
GATTGATCAGTAATAACGCCGCATATTGAGGAGTATTTGTCAAGTAATATTTTAGAAAATATCAAGTAGGTATCAGAGAGATCATTGCCTGTTTAACAAGCAACAATCTCTTAAGTTAATGACATTGGGAGTGAACAGTAACGTCTGAGAAATATAAGGCCTGTCACTGTTGTGTAAACGGTTGACAGATGGAATTTCCAATGATAATATAAATTCATTCGACATAAAAAATATTCAGTTGTATTTTTTATATATAGATGTGTGATAAAACAGTATAAAATACGACAACAGGAGGGAAAAAGATGGAGAACGAAACAGTTTCCAAAAATTTTATTGAGAATATCATTGATAAAGATTTAGCAGAGGGTGTTTATGACACCGTGCATACGCGTTTCCCGCCGGAACCGAATGGATATCTTCATATCGGTCATGCGAAATCTATTCTTTTAAACTATGGTCTTGCACAGGAATATAACGGCAAGTTCAACATGCGTTTTGATGATACAAACCCGACCAAAGAAAAGAGTGAGTTTGTAGAATCCATCAAGGCAGATATCAAATGGCTTGGTGCAGACTGGGAAGACAGACTGTTTTTTGCATCTGACTATTTCGGACAGATGTATGAAGCTGCTGTAAAGCTGATCCAGAAAGGCAAAGCCTATGTATGTGACCTGACAGCAGATCAGATCCGTGAATATCGTGGAACTCTTACAGAGCCGGGTAAAGAAAGTCCATACAGAAACAGAAGCGTAGAAGAGAACCTGCAGCTTTTTGAAGAGATGAAAGAAGGCAAATATGCAGACGGAGAGAAAGTGCTTCGTGCCAAGATCGATATGGCATCTCCGAACATGAATATGCGCGACCCGGTTATCTATCGTGTTGCTCATATGACTCACCACAGAACAGGTGATACATGGTGCATCTATCCAATGTATGATTTCGCCCATCCCATCGAGGATGCGATTGAGGGAATCACACATTCCATCTGTACTCTGGAGTTTGAGGATCACAGACCACTGTATGACTGGGTTGTAAAAGAATTGGAATACCCACAGCCACCGAAGCAGATCGAGTTTGCAAAACTGTATCTGACAAATGTAGTTACAGGTAAACGTTATATCAAGAAATTGGTAGAGGAAGGCATCGTAGACGGATGGGATGATCCGCGTCTGGTTTCCATCGCAGCACTGCGCCGCCGTGGATTTACACCGGAATCCATCAAAATGTTTGTAGAACTCTGCGGTGTATCCAAAGCAAACAGCTCTGTTGACTATGCAATGCTTGAATACTGCATCCGTGAGGATCTGAAACTGAAACGTCCACGTCTGATGGCTGTTCTTGATCCGATCAAGCTTGTGATCGATAATTATCCGGAAGGCGAAGTAGAATATCTGGAAGCTCCGAACAATATGGAGAATGAAAAACTGGGAACTCGTAAAATACCGTTTGGCAGAGAACTCTATATTGAGAGAGAAGACTTCATGGTAGATCCGCCTAAGAAATATAAGAGAATGTTCCCGGGCACAGAGGTTCGTCTTATGAACGCATATTTTGTAACCTGTACAGGATATGAAGCTGATGAAGATGGAACTGTACGTGTTGTACACTGTACTTATGATCCTGCAACAAAGGGTGGCAATGCGCCGGATGGCAGAAAAGTAAAAGGAACCATTCACTGGGTAGAAGCAAGTCAGGCAGGAAAAGCAGAAGTACGTCTCTATGAGAATATCGTAGACGAGGAGAAGGGTGTATACAACAAAGAAGATGGTTCTCTGAATGTAAATCCGAACTCTCTGACAAAAGTTACTGCATATGTAGAACCAGCACTTATGGAAGCAAAAGGCTATGACAGCTTCCAGTTCGTAAGAACAGGATTTTTCTGTGCAGATATCCATGATTCTAAAGAGGGTGCACCGGTATTCAACCGTATCGTGTCTCTGAAGAGCTCATTTAAACTTCCGAAAGCATAATGAGACTGAAATAGTAATATAATCAGAATAAAAAGGGAATGTTGCTTTTACGATTGTATAATCGTGAAGTAACATTCCTTTTTGGTTACGTTACTGTGAACGGTAACGTTTATTCTTCAGATTCAGATGCAGCGTCCATAGTCTCTTCAAAATTCTCGGGTTCATCGGCATCTTCTTCCTCTTCTGCATCTTTAATCTCAACTTCAGCAGCTTTATCGGAAGACTTCTCAGAATCGTCTGTATCAGCAGCTTTTTCAGCTTCTTCGCTTTCGGTGTCATCTGTTGCAGACTGTTCGCCTGTATGTTCCCAGGACTGGAAATCTTCGGCAGGTTCCTGATCTTCCTTAGCAGTTTCCTTTTCATCAGTCAGATCGAAATCATCAAAGTCATCTTCAAAATCAAAATCCTCTTTACAGGATCCTTTTTTGGCAATAAGGGCAGCTACAGCACCGGCAGCAGCTGCTGTAAGGGCACCTATTGCAACATATCCCCAGTATTTATTAATTTTAGCCATGATAATCATAAACTCCTTTCTGATATTCTCCTATTTTTGACAGCGAGTCAGGATAAAAATATCTTTTACTCCTGACACCATTTTATTCAGCTATAGGTTATTGTTATTTTAATACTTTTCAGATAAAAAGAAAAGCGAAATTTTATGGAAAGAGTTAATGAAAGCAGTTGCATACCAAAAAGATACAAGGTATACTATGACAGGAAAGAAGAGGTTATTATGAGAAAAATTATTTTGGCATCTGCTTCACCCAGACGAAAAGAACTGTTGGAACGGGCTGGCGTGGATTTTGAAGTGCTGCCTGCATCAGGTGATGAGAATCGTATCTCAGACAATCCGGGAGAGGCAGTAAAACAGCTGGCTTCGGATAAAGCAGCTTCTGTTATCCGCACTATGAAAGATAGTGCCGACGGAACAATTGTGATCGGATCTGACACAGTGGTAGTGTTTGAGAATGCGATCCTTGGCAAACCTCATGATACAGAGGATGCAGTGAATACATTAAAGAAACTTCAGGCAAATACTCATCAGGTATATACCGGCGTTTCTGTATGGGAAAAGAAAGAAAAAGTCTGGACAGAACATACTTTTTATGAAAGTACAGATGTGACGTTTTATCCGGTTTCAGATGAGGAGATCAGAGAGTATGTTGCTACAGGAGAGCCTATGGATAAGGCTGGAAGCTATGGCATCCAGGGACTTTTCGGAATTTATGTAAAGGGGATCAACGGAGATTACAATAATGTGGTAGGACTCCCGGTTGCCAGATTATTTTATGAAATGAAGAAATCAGGAATTAACTTAAGAGGATGACAAAAGATGATTAAAGCATGTATATTTGATTTGGATGGAACACTGGCTGATACGCTGGATTCCATGGCTTATGTGACTAATATTATTATGGAAAAATTCGGGTTAAAAACACTTCCGGTGGATAATTTCAGATATTACAGCGGAGAAGGGGCAAATATGCTGATTCGCCGCGCACTTAAGGATGCGGGGGATCCGGAACTTGCGCATTATGATGAGGGACAGAAGCTTTACCGGGAAATGTTTGAAGCAGATCCGATGTATAAAGTAGTTCCCTATAAGGGAATGCCGGAAACCTTAAAGAAATTGAAGGAACATGGAGTGAAGCTGGCAGTTTGTTCAAATAAACCTCATCCTGCAGCTGTGAAAGTAATTGCGCAGCTTTTTGATGGGGAATTTGATATGGTAGTTGGTCAGAGTGAAGCAATCCGCAGGAAACCGGCACCTGATGGTCCGCTTATGGTTGCGGAAAAATTTGGTGTAAAACCGGAAGAATGTATGTATGTGGGAGATACAAGTACAGATATGAAGACCGGTAAAGCAGCAGGAATGTATACAGTAGGTGCGCTATGGGGCTTTCGTGACCGAAAAGAACTGAATGAGAATGGAGCAGATTTTGTCGCTGAGAAACCGACAGATCTGGTAAAAATTTGCGAGGAACAAGGAAATGATTAAGTTGGTTGCAAGTGATCTGGATGGGACGTTACTTTTACATAAGGCACAGTCTCTGCCTGAAGAAATTTTTTCGCTGATCAGGCAGTTAGAGGAACTGGGGATTATGTTTGTAGCAGCCAGTGGAAGGCAATATCCGAATATGACAAAGCTGTTTGCGCCTGTTGCTTCAGAGATTTCCTATATTTCGGAGAATGGTGCACTGGCAGTGGATCATGGAGAGGTACTGTATCAGGATTCTTTTGACAGAAAGCTGGCAGGGGAGATTATTTCTGCAATCCTGGAAAAGAAGGATGCCGAGTTTACCTGTTCTGCAAAGGATTACCACTACCTGATGCCGAAGACAAAGAGATTTCATGACCATATGTTATATGAAGTAAAAAATGAATGCAGATTTGTAAACAGCATGGAAGAGATGACGGCTCCTATCATGAAGCTGGCTGTGTTTGAACCGGCCGGCCTTACAGAAGAATCTGTGAAATACTGGATGGACAGATTTGGAAAAGAATGTGTTGTTGTCACTTCGGGAAATGAGTGGATTGATTTTATTCCTTTTGGAACAAACAAGGCAAAAGGAATCAGAGAATATCAGAAAAGATATCATATTTCGCCGGAAGAATGTATTGCGTTCGGAGACGAATATAATGATATAGAGATGCTTAAAGCGGTAAAATATGGCTTTGCCATGGAGCATTCCAAGGAGGGGGTACGGGCAGCTACGTCCTATATGACAAAACAGGTTGAACCGGTCCTTGAGAAGCTGATCCGGGCAAAGGGAAAGATTGAGGAGGTTATTTAAATTGTTTACAGAAGAATGTATTAATACGTTTCTTGAAAATCAGGAGCAGCTTTTTCCACAGGCGGTAGCAGAATCATATGAAGCAGCGGAAGCATTCCTTGAGGATTGCATGGCGCAGGTTGTGGATTCTATTGAAGAAGTGAGAGAATATCTGGAAGAGTCAGGCGCTGATGTGGAAGGAATGTCAGATGAAGAACTGGAAGATGCAAGTGAAGTATTTGCTCTGCCGGATGGAAAATATCTGATAGTAGAAGGATAAAAACTGTTCGGTCAAATTATGGATATCACGTGATATATCGGAGAAATAACTGTAAAACACAGTTCGGTCCCTGAATATTGGAGAAAATTGAACTCTGATACTCAGGGGCTGAAGTTGTTTTAAGGGAGAAAATACAGATTACATTTCCGGAAAATGTGATGCTATAATGCTTTTATACAGAGAAAAAACGATGTTGTGGTCTGTGATGGGAATGAAAAGGGCAGACAGACACAGAAGCATCACAGAACTGTAATTATTCAGTACCTTCAGAGTGGCTGCTGAATAATTACAAATCTTATTATAAATGAAAAGGAGGACTACAGATGGAGAGAAAGAGATTTCTTGCAGTTGTAATGACTGTGATGATGGTTATTTCAATGATTCCATCCATGGTTTTTGCGGCAGCTCCGTCAGGAGAATTGGGCGGTAAGCTTAAGATTAAGGGACTTGCAGCTGTAGGCGTAGTGTTGAGTGCAGATTATGCAAAGGTTACACCGGAAGAGGTTACGGATGAAGATTTTACTTTTTCCTGGTCAAGACAGACCGGGGAGAAGGAGTTAACACAGGTAGGTACTGAGAAGACCTATACGATCACTCAGGATGATCTGGGATGCAGACTGGTGCTTGATCTGACCCCTGTAGATGGAAGCGGACTGACAGGTACTCTTACTGCAAAGACGTTAGAGGTAGCTGCAACTGAAGAAGAGGCGAAAGCAGTGGAACAGGAAGCAGAGGATGCACAGCAGACAGAAACGGCAGATGGAACAGAGAATGCACAGCTGGAAGAAACGGCAGATGGAACAGAGGATGCACAGCTGGAAGAAACAGCAGATAATGCAGAAGGCAGTCAGGATTCTGAAAATCAGGATGTAGATAGAACAGAAGATGTACAGCAGAATGCAGGGAATGAACAGGAAGATGAATCTCAGAACACAAAAGGTCAGCCGGAGGAAACAACAGAAGGTACTGATGATTCCCAGATGAAAATTTATACAGAAGATCAGCTGCAGGTGGATGAGAACGGAAATGTGCAGACAGATGGATCAGAGAAAGATGGACAGGCAGCAGGTGAAGATGATAAAGATAAAAAGACTTACGAAGCGACTGCCACTGTAGAGGACAGCGAAGATCAGATCTGTGATTTTGGAACAGTAAAGAGTGATTTTGAGGATGTGGAAGCACAGTATGTGCAGATTACGAACACCGGAAATGAGAGCTTGAATTTTCAGGAGATCAGTCCAGAACATTTTATGGTTCAGGATATTACAGAACCGCTGAGTGCAGGTGAATCTGTAAGCGTATGGATACAGCCGAGGGAAGGGCTGGAACCGGGTGAATATGATGATATGATCACATACCGGACGGAAGAAGGTATTGAGGTTTCTTTTGAAGCGAAGATTGCAGTTGAAGGTGAGGATGATTCATCAGATGACGAAGATCTGAAGCCTTCGGATGAGCCTTCTGCAGAACCGACAGAGACGCCGGATGACAGCGAGGCTCCATCGGCAGGTGACAATGCAGATGCATCTCTTGAGGCACAGTCTCTTGAGGTAAATACAGGAAGTCTTAATTTCAGCGATATCGAAGAAAATTATACACAGGCCAATGAGACACTGTCTGTAACCGTAATAAATACAGGGGACGGAATTGTCACTTTAAAGATACCGAAATCAGATTATTTTGAGGTGATGAACGAAGATGGAAGTGAAGCTGTATCAGGAATACAGATTGCAAAAGGTGATTCTCTTATGTTCATGGTACAGCCAAAAACCGGTCTGACGAAGGGGGATTACAGTGATACCCTGATATTTGAAAGTGAAGAGGATTCGGAAGTAGCAGCGCAGGTAACTGCGGAAGTGTCTGTAAAAGAGGCAGAACAGGAACAGATCACAGCAGTTCAGGCAGATCCGGAATCTTTCAGTTATGATGATCTGAAGGAAGGTTATGATACTCCTGAAGCGACGACCATTACACTTACCAATACAGGAAATACAACTGTTTCGCTGATGCAGCCATATGCAGAGTATTTTGATATTGGGGAACTTTCGGCATCAGTGCTGGAGCCGGGAGATTCTGCTGCATTTACAGCAGTACCGGTGACCGGTCTGAAAGTCGGCAATTATCTGGACAGTATTCAGATAGCCCAGACCAGTTCGGAAGGACAGGAGGATGTATTGACAACGATCAAAGCTTCTGCGACTGTTTCGGAAGTGAAAAAGATTTATAAATTATCCGTAACACCGGAAGAACTGAATTTTGGAAAAGCAAAAGAAGGATATAGTGAGGCACCGGAAGCGCAGAAAGTTACAGTGACGAATGAGGGGAATACAAATGTAACTTTAAATGCACCGTCAGGTAAAAACTTTAAAATCGGGAAACTTTCAGCCACAGAGCTTGCACCGGGGGAGAGCTGTACATTTAAAATCCGCCCGAAGGCGGGTTTAAAGGCCGGCTCCTATACAGAGTCAGTTGTGATTGATAATGAACAGCAGATCAGTGCAGAAGTGAAAGTTCAGTTTACGGTTAAAGCTGCCCGCAAGGCGAAAATTGCAGATCCGGCAGATAATAAGATTACAGGAATCAGTTCAGATGGATATACAACACAGTCAAAGATTACATTTACAGCAGTCGGAGCGGGTATGGACAATGAAAGTCCGGGAAAGGGAGATGTCCGCTATGTACCGTATAACTGGAAAGTGATCAATACAAATAGCTGGAGCAGTGCACCTTATACTGCTGCATTTGGAATTACAAAGGCCGGAACCTACACATTGACAGTTACATTTGACCGTCAGAAGTATAATGGAAGTGAATGGGAGAATACAGGGGAGCAGGATACTAAACAGGTGAATTTCAGTATTACACAGGCGCAGACTGTAACCGCAACTCCGACTCCGCAGCCGAATGGAGCAACTGCGAAATCAGCGGTAAAGACAGGAGATACGACTAATATTACACCGTTTGTGATTATTCTGGCGATTGCAGCGGGATGTATTGTGGGAGTTGTGGTATACAAAAGACGAAAGAAATAAGAGTTATCTGAAGAAAAAAATACAGGGGAATATGTAAAATATAAAATTATTAGCACTCATTTTTGGTGAGTGCTAATTTTTTCTTGACTTTTGGAATAAATGGTATTACTATATCTTTCAGAGAAGCAACTTACAGGAGTCAAAAGCTATTTCAAAGGATAAACAGGAGAGGATAGTTTTGGCTCCGGAGGCAGAGCAGATAAGAATGCAGTATATTGACAGATAAAGTTGCGGCAAATGATTAAAAACAAAAAGGAGTGTGGACAGCATGGCTGTAAAACATGGAAATTTATCAATTAACAGTGAAAATATTTTCCCAATCATCAAGAAATGGTTATATTCCGATCATGATATTTTTGTAAGAGAGCTGGTCTCCAACGGATGCGATGCGATCACTAAACTGAAAAAACTGGAAGTAATGGGAGAATATACTTTTCCGGAAGGATATAAACCGGAGATTCAGGTAATTGTTAATCCTGATGAGAAAACTTTGAAATTCATCGATAATGGTATTGGCATGACTGCTGATGAAGTAGAGAAATACATTACCCAGATTGCTTTTTCAGGTGCAACTCAGTTTCTTGAGAAATATAAAGACAAAACTACAGATGATCAGATGATCGGTCATTTTGGACTTGGATTTTATTCTGCATTTATGGTGGCGGATGAAGTGCATATTGATACACTTTCCTATACAGAAGGTGCACAGCCTGTACACTGGTCCTGCGATGGCGGAACAGAATATGATATCCAGGAAGGCAACAAGAATACGATTGGTACAGAAATCACCCTGTTCCTGAATGAAGACTGCCTGGAATTTGCAAATGAGTACCGTATGCGTGAGATTCTTGAGAAATACTGTTCCTTCATGCCGGTTCATATTTACCTTTCCAAAGCAAATGCACCTCAGGAATATGAGACAATTGATGAATCTGAGTTAAGAGACGATGATGTAGTTGTTGAACATATTCATGAGGAAGCAAAGACAGAAGAAAAAGAAAATGATAAAGGTGAAAAGGAAGTTGTTGAAATTTCTCCTGCAAAGGATAAAGTAAAGATCAATAAACGTCCGGTTTCCATCAGTGATATTAATCCTCTCTGGATGAAGCATCCAAATGAATGTACAGATGATGAATACAAGGAATTTTACCGCAAAGTATTTATGGATTATAAGGAACCGTTATTCTGGATACATCTGAATATGGATTATCCGTTTAATTTAAAAGGTATCCTGTACTTCCCGAAGATCAATACAGAGTATGATTCCATTGAAGGAACGATCAAACTTTATAACAATCAGGTATTTATCGCAGATAATATCAAGGAAGTAATTCCTGAATTCCTGCTTCTTCTGAAAGGTGTGATCGATTGTCCGGATCTTCCATTGAACGTGTCACGAAGTGCATTGCAGAATGACGGATTTGTACAGAAGATTTCTGAATACATTTCCAAAAAAGTGGCAGATAAGCTTACCGGAATGTGCAAGACTGACAGAGAATCTTATGAGAAATACTGGGATGATATCAGCCCGTTTATTAAATATGGCTGTATTAAAGATGCTAAATTTGCAGAGAAAATGGGAGATTATGTACTCTTTAAGAATCTTGATGGCAAATATCTCACATTAAAGGACTGCGTTGAAGAGAATAAAAAAGAAACAGAAGAAACTGAGGCTCAGACAGAAGAAAAGAAAGAAGATGCAGCAGAGTCTGAAAACAAAGACAATGCGGAAGCGAAAGAACCTGAGAAGACAGTAATTTTCTATGTAACTGATGAAGTTCAGCAGAGTCAGTATATCAATATGTTTAAGGAAGCAGGAAAAGATGCCGTTATCCTGAAGCATAATATTGACAGTGCATTTATTTCCAGTCTTGAGCAGAAACATCAGGAAGTACAGTTTAAGCGTATTGATGCGGATCTGACCGAAGAAATGAAGGGTGAGGGTACTGCCGATGAAGAAACTGTCAAAGCACTGACAGAACTTTTCCGCAAGAGCCTTAATAAAGATAAACTGGAAGTACATGTTGAGAATCTGAAAAATGAAAATGTATCAGCAATGATGACTCTTTCCGAAGAGAGCCGCCGTATGCAGGATATGATGAAGATGTATAATATGTATGGAATGGATCCGAATATGTTTGGCGGACAGGAAACACTGGTTCTGAATGCGAATCATCCATTGGTTAAATATCTGGCAGAGAATCAGGAATCTGACAAGGCTCCGCTTATCTGTGAACAGTTGTATGACCTTGCGATGATGAGCCATAAACAGCTTTCACCGGACGAAATGACCAGATTTGTTCAGAGAAGCAATGAAATTTTGCTGATGATTGCAAAATAAGATAGAAAGCAGGCAATTTGCCGGCAGATCAATGAGAGGACAGATACGCCTGTCAGAATAGCAGAATATCAAATAAGGAGCAGAGAATAATTTTTGCTCCTTATTTTTGTGGAAAACAATTACATTGGTATTGACAAATGTCTTATGAATTCCTATTATTAAGTTGCCGATATTTTAATGAATATGCCGAATCCGCAGAAGATATAACGGGTTACAGAGAATAGTGACTGCAATGGTGCTTCCGGGCAGCCAATATCGTGACTTTCATTTACTTATAGAGAAATGTGTGTAAATAAATGAGATATCCAAATCTGTAAAAACACAGATTATGGAAGTTACAGGAGGAACGATGTATGAGTGCAGTTTATGGAGTTATTAGAAAATTGGGTGCAACATCAAAGTATAAAGGATATTATTATGTTGTGGATGCAGTAGAAATGGCACAGAAAATTTATGAGCGACCGGTAAAAGTCACCAAAGATATTTATCCGGTCATTGCAAGAAAATATAAATCGACGCCGTCTAATGTAGAACACAACATAAGAACACTGGTAAACTTATGTTGGATGAATCATAAGGATACACTGGAAGAAATGGCAGGGTGTACAATGGCAGATAAACCGACGAACAGTGAGTTTATAGATATTCTGGTCTATTATCTGCGTTATTCGGATAAAGACTGATAACAGAATCTACTCATAATTTCTCACAGGGAATGTGATGACTGGAGAGAAAAACAGTCATGGAATCATCCCAGAGATGTTCCAGACGTTTATCCGGACTGAATGAAGTATAAGAAACACCTGTTGTACATAAAAGGGACTGGTTCTTGTACCGGATATTCAGATAAAAGCTTTGCACAGGAATATCTGCAATATGCTGTTCATTTTTTAACAACGACTGTGTCTGATCATGAGAAAGTTCAAATACAATCCTGAAATTCAAAGGTGTGCGTCTGCCGCGTATGATAGAAAAACAATAAGGTTTTACATCATGCCACAGGGAATATTCTGTGGAATTCTCCTCAAAAGCAGCCTTTGTGTCAGTATCAAAGAAATCGTAATGAAGTTTTCCGTTTATGGTAAAAGTGTTGAAGGTTGTCACAGATGCCTCGACAAGAGAAAAACGGTCAAATACCTCACCGATCAGGAGTTTATTCATAAAATCTTTTACATCAGTAATTTTTAAAGCAAGCATACAACACCTCTCTGATAACATGATTTACAGCTGTTCAGAATTAAAAAAAGACTTCTGGATTGCTGCATATTTCTGAACATATTTTGTGGATCAGGCAGCGCTTCCTGCACTTTGCGGGAAGCGTCTTTTTATTATAAAGCACTTTTGAAAAAAAGAACAGTGTTTTTATTAAAAAGTCTTTTCAAACGTAAAGCGGTGTGATAAGATATATCTGGTATTGAATACTACATATAATGGAAAAGAGGACGATATAATTGAGATATAAGATTATCATAGATAGTTGTGGAGAACTTTTGGACGAATGGAAGAAAGATGAATGTTTTGAATCCATTCCACTGACGCTGATGGTAGGAGCTGAACAGATCATAGATGATGAAACATTTGATCAGGCAGAGTTTATTAATAAAGTGGCAGCCTGCCCGGAATGTCCGAAATCAGCCTGCCCGTCACCTGAGAGATATATGAGAGCATATGACTGCGAGGCTGAGCATATTTATGCAGTGACTTTGTCTTCTGAGCTGAGTGGTTCCTATAACAGTGCGTTACTTGGCAGAGATCTTATTATGGAAGACCATCCGGATAAAAAAATACATGTGTTTAATTCACGTTCCGCATCCATCGGGGAAAGCCTGATCGGAATGAAGATACAGGAATGCGAAGAAGCAGGGATGAGTTTTGAAGAAGTTGTTTCAACTGTGGAACATTATATTGAAGGACAGCATACATTTTTTATACTTGAGAATCTTGATACTTTGAGAAAGAACGGCCGTCTGAGCAAAGTGAAAGCGTTAGTGGCCAGTGCATTGAAAATCAAACCGGTCATGGGTTCTACGGATGATGGAAATATCTGCCAGCTGGATCAGGCAAGAGGCATGAATCGTGCTCTGATCAAGCTTGTAGAGCAGGTAATCGAGAAAACTCCGGACAGTGCAGAGAAGGTTCTTGCCATCAGTCACTGCAATTGTCCGGCAAGAGCACAGGTGCTCAAAGAGGCTTTTGAAGAGAGAATGAAACTTGCAAAGATCGTAGTCCTTGATACAGCGGGTGTAAGTTCTATGTATGCAAATGACGGCGGAGTGATCGTTGCAGTATAAACTAATTGTTTTCTTTTGCAGTAAAGTGTGCTATAATCAGAAAATACGAAATATTGATGCAAAGGAGATCTATCATGAGCCAGAAGAAAGTCGATGCTTATAAGGCCAGAAAAGGACTGCATAACAAAACAGACAGAAAAGAAAAAGTACTTTTTGGACTGGAAATGTTTGCCTGGGCATTCATTTGTGTTGTGATTGTTGCATGGATTGGTTATTCTGCATATGTAAAAGTGACAGGAGCCAAAGAGAATGTGGTTCAGAATACAGTAATGGATACTACTGCACTTGCTACGAAAATAAAACTCGTAGCCAAAAACTGAACCTTGACAACAAATATTTTCAACAATTATGAAAGCATCACTATAAAGCAGTCACAGTATTGGCTGCCTGT
>OBVU01000838.1_pt1 | contig 12931 bp, 7 predicted proteins | sample 1495171 | NCBI WGS metagenome assembly OBVU01 (sample SAMEA2580028, study PRJEB22360) | human gut metagenome | biome: human gut; feature: human-associated habitat; material: faeces | place: Denmark | collected 2008/2010
GAAGTTCCATGACTAAATCAAGATACAAAGGGCGTCTGCGGATAAAGTCAAAATAGGAAGTTTGACGCAGAATCTTTAGATTCTAGGAAGACTTATCTTTTTGACACGATCCGTAGCCCGTGTTCAATTCTTATTGAGCCTCTTCGCTCTTTTGTTTCTTGGCTCAGGCTAAAACAGTTTCCCAAACTGTTTTACTCTCAATACTCCCGAGTACTTGAAACATCGTTGTTTCAAGTACTTTTCTCACGGCGGAAAGTTTCGTCATTTTCTTGAATCATTCTAAGAATTGTAGCAATTTTATATTTTTTGCAGAATGGATTAACTTATTCTACTTTAAAATAGTTTGTCTACATTAAAAGGAGTGGGAATCAAATCCCACTCCTTTTAGTCTGCAGTTTTTTCAGATGCTTCTAATTTCTTACCAAGATCGATAATGTACTGTTTGAGATCGTCTTTGACTTGAGGATGTTTCAAGGCATAGTCGATCGATGTTTTCATGAAACCAAACTTATCGCCTACATCGTAGCGTTTGCCATCAAATTCACGGGCGAAAACACGTTGGGTTTTATTGAGGGTATCGATGGCATCGGTTAATTGAACCTCATTCCCAGCACCTGGTTTTTGATTTTCAAGGATATCAAAAATCTCAGGTGTCAAGAGGTAGCGTCCGATGATAGCGAGATCGCTCGGTGCATCTTCTGGATCTGGTTTTTCGACAAAAGTCTCAACGCTATAAAGGCCATTGATTCCTTCGCCTTGAGGAGCAATGACCCCATAAGAGGAAACCTCTTCATGAGGCACTTCCATCACGGCAATCGTAGAGGCATGTGTCTCATCATAGTCATTGATCAATTGTTTGGTCAATGGCAGTGCATGATCGTCCGTGATATCCATGAGATCATCCCCAAGCATGACAACAAATGGTTCATTCCCAACAAAGGCCTTGGCTTGAAGAACAGCATCTCCCAAGCCACGAGGGTGACTTTGACGGATGAAGTGGAGGTTGATAGCCGTTGTATCATTGACTAACTTGAGGAGATCAGTCTTGCCTTTTTGTTCCAAGTTGTATTCCAATTCAAAGTTTGAATCGAAATGGTCTTCGATGGAGCGTTTGGCTTTACCAGTTACGACGAGGATTTCCTCAATTCCAGATTTTAAGGCTTCTTCCACGATAAATTGGATGGTTGGTTTGTCTACGATTGGCAACATCTCCTTTGCCAAAGCTTTGGTAGCTGGAAGGAATCGGGTTCCCAATCCAGCAGCAGGGATGACTGCTTTTCTAACTTTCGTCATATCATTTCCTTTCTGAAAGGTCGGTTTGATGGAAGAATGGCTGCTTTATTTCCACTCATTTTCTTCTTTAAATTCATTGCTCATCATGTGGTGGATGGCTTCACGGATGCCTTTTCCTTCGTAGATGACTTGGTAAATAGCTTGTGTGATCGGCATATAAACATCCAATTCTTGGGCCAGTTCATGGGCAACTTTGGTCGTAGAGATCCCTTCAATGATCATGCCCATATTGGCTTCGATATCTTCGAGTTTTTCACCACGACCGAGCGCATCCCCAGCTCGCCAGTTACGCGAGTGAACAGAGGTTCCTGTTACGATCAAGTCACCAACACCAGACAGACCACTATAGGTCAAGGGGCTAGCTCCTAGCTTCACACCGAGACGCGTGATTTCAGCGAGACCGCGTGTGATGATAGCTGCTTTGGCATTGTCCCCATAGCCAAGACCATGCAGGGCACCAGCACCGACAGCGATGATATTTTTTAAGGCACCAGCTGTTTCTACACCGATGACATCTGTATTGGTGTAAAGGCGGAAGTAGTGATTGCTAAAGAGTTCTTGAACATAGCGTGCGGCTTCTAAATCTTTTGAGGCAGCTGTAATGAGGGTGATGTCCCGTACGATAGTTTCCTCCGCATGGCTCGGTCCAGAAACGACCACTACTTCACTGCGAAGAGAAGCAGGGATCTCTTCTTCAAGGATCTGAGAAATCCGATCATGTGTTCCGGGCTCCAAACCTTTAGATGCATGCATGACCGTCACAGGGTGATCCAGTGTTTCAGCGACTTGCTTTGCGACCAAGCGCGTGACCTTGGTTGGGACCACAAAGAGGATGGCATCTACACCGTCCAAGGCTGCTTTGAGATCTGTCGTAGCTGTAATTTGATCGCTAATAACAGCCTCTTTAAAATAACGTTTATTGGTATGTTGGGTATTGATTTCGTCGATTTGTTCTTGGATATTTCCCCAGAGACGGACTTCATGGCCGTTATCATTGAGGACTTGTGAAAGGGCTGTTCCCCATGAACCAGGACCCAACACTGCAACGGTTTGTTTTTCCATTGTATCTTCCATTTCTATATGTATTTTCAAGCCAGGCTGGCAAGCAGCCAAGCCTCCTCCAATCATGCCTTCAAGCACGCCTTGAAGGACGATTCTATTCTCTTCTCTATTTTATCATAATATAGGTGAAAAAACTTGTATGATTGAACATTGTTTTAGAAGAAAATGAAAGGTGATAAATAAAATCTATCACACTTTTAAAAAATACATATTAGACACTATCACTAATAGGTGGTAAGATAAGTACAAGAAAACGTAAAGGAGGAATGAATATGTGCAGAACGATCGTAGGAGTATCCGCTAATCTCTGCCCGGTTGATCCGGAAGGAAAAAACCTTCATTCCTCTGTATCTAGTCAGTTTGCCGAAGGCATTCGCCAAGCTGGAGGCCTGCCAATGGTTATTCCGATGGGAGATCCTTCTTTGGTCAAGGACTATGTGGAAACCATTGATAAGTTGATCCTGAGTGGTGGTCAAAATGTCGATCCAAGTCTCTATGGCGAGGAAAAAACGATTGAGAGCGATGATTACAATATCGAGCGGGATCAATTTGAATTGGCACTATTGAAAGAAGCTATTCGCCAAAACAAACCAGTTCTTGGAATTTGCCGCGGGGTACAGTTGATCAATGTTGCCTTTGGAGGAACGCTAAACCAAGCCATTGAAGGGCACTGGCAAGGACTTCCGTTTGGGACTTCTCATTCAATTGAGACTCAAAAAGGCAGTGTCGTCGAGCAACTCTTTGGCCAAGCGACACGGATCAATTCCGTGCATCGTCAAAGTATCAAGGATCTAGCACCGAATTTCCGCGCAACAGCTTTTGACCCACGTGATCATACCATCGAAGCCATCGAAGCAGTCGACGGTCATCGCATTATGGGCTTGCAGTGGCATCCAGAATACTTGGTCAATGAAGAAAAAGGGAATTTAGAACTATTTCGCTATTTGTTGCAGGAGTTATAATATTTTAATTTTTATCAAGGAGAGAAAGGTGACTTCTAATCATTCACAAAGCTCTCTTAACCTTCTTTAATTTATTTTATTCTTATAGTTTTCAGCAAAAGTCTCCTATTATAGGGGGCTTTTGTGTGTTTGTCAGAAAAAATACAAATCGTAGTATAGGGTAGATTTTAGGTCAAAATGATGACTTAATTGGAGAGATAAGTATCAGTGAGGTTTAAAAGGAGTATTTTGGATAGGCAAATTTAAAACAGCTGACAATTTTTGGGAAAAATGGTAAGATAAAGTGTGAAAATTTTGGTAATCAAACTATTTCACTTACAACAAAAGACGTTTCTGTACTTTACTTTGAAAGTTTTTAAAAGTAAATCAATTATATGCCGATTACGCAGAAATTTCCATCTCTCAATTAAACTAGAATGCCAGCAATGATTATTTCTTGCATAGCTTTATCCCACACAGTTTGTTGATTCTGAACTTTTAAAAATCTTGGTTCTAAAAGAATTCAGTATTTCAGGAGTTGCCTATGTGTCGATATAAGCTCAATTACTGAAGTGAAATGAGAGATATATTATTGTTTTTTTGTCATATTAGGGAGCGACGGAGTGAATTGATTTATTTGTTAAATGAATGAAGTTATTATGAAAATTAGGAGAATGTAAGATGTTATCATTATTTAACTATCTTAGAAGATTCATAGATAAGCATCCTAAAAAAGTACTGTATTTTTTAAGTGCTTTTTTTCCTATGCTAATCATGCTTGTTGTTTGGGCCATAATTGGATTGTATCCATTTGGGAACAGAAGCTTAATGTCTGTTGATTTTGGACAATAGTATATTAGTTTTTTTGGATTATTGAAGAATTCAGTTTTATCGGGAGATTTCTCTAACCTGAGCTATTCGTTTACCCAGTCACTCGGGGGACCAATGGCAGGACTGGTTGGATACTATTTGCTGAGTCCTTTTAATCTGATTTTTATTATTACCCCATTTCAATATTATGGGCTTGCCATCTTTCTCATAATCTGGCTGAGGTACGGGGCAATAGGATTGGCATTTGCTTTTCTATTGATTAAGCGATACAAGGGATTGAGTTCGAAGAAGTATCTTGTTCCCTTGCTATCTACAGCATATGCTTTATCTGGTATGTTAGTAGCCTATCAGATGAATGTAATATTTTATGATGCTATGATTATGCTTCCAATAGTAATCGTTTATCTTGAAGAGTTGCTAGACGGAGGTCAGGGCATTAAATACTCTATTTTGCTAGGGATGATGCTATTCTTCCAGTTCTATATGGGATATATGTCCTCTATTTTTATAGTGTTGTATGCTTGCTTTTATGTATCACCTAAATTAAGTGTAGAAGGATCTTTTAAGATAAAGATATTGAACTATTTTCGTCCACTAATTAGAGCATTGGGCTATTCAATTATTGGGGGTGGTTTGGCTTCTGTAAGTTTACTGCCTATTTTATCAAGTCTTCTCGAAAGCAGAGGTGGTTATAACCAAGGAATGACTTTCTCATTAGATTTAATGATTAAGCCTCTGGATATTTTATCGAAGTTAACAATTGGTGGATTTGATTCGGGAGCATGGGTAATGGGGCCAAACCTACCGAATATATATATAGGTGCCTTTGGATTCGTCGGATTTATTTTATATTTTTTATGTAAAAAAATTAGTAGTATAAAGAAATGGTCTGCAGGTGTCGTTACTTTTGTTTTCTTTATCTCATTTGTAAATGAATTTGTAAATAAAATTTGGCATATGGGCCAAATGCCATTAGGATTCTTTTATCGTTTTTCTTGGCTGTTTTCGCTTTTTATGCTAGTATTGGCATTTCAAGCACTAAAAGAAGGAATAGAGATTTCTAAAAAAGGAAAAGTGATTTCACTTATTCTTTTGGTGGCTGCCTGCTCCTACTTGTCCAATGCAACTTTCGATTATATAAAACAATTGCAACCTGAGAGTGTTACTCTGATTATATCTAGTCACTTACAATTAATTTTATTGTTTGTAATAATAAATGCTAGTATAATATTTTATCTATACTGGAAGTTGTCAAAAGATAATTTGGAAAAGAAGGTAACAAGAGTTATTTTAACGAGTGTGTTAATTCTGATTTCAGCTATCTTGGCCGTGAAAGGTTTCCTATTCTCACAAATCTGTTTAACCCTTTGCACATATGTCTTTGTAATTTTTTCCATTAAGCCTAAAATGTCTAAAGTAGTGGTTATCTTGTTGTATGGAATGACATTTTTTGAGTTAGGTTATAATGCATATTTAGCACAAGTTGGTTTTTACTATAATGAGATTGATCAGTTTGTAGATGCAACTACTTCAGTAAAACGAGTGACGGATCATGTTAAAGAAAATGCTGATAATAAATTCTATCGAATGGCCTCTACCTTTGCATATTCTAGGACAAGCCCTTCACTTTTAACATACCCTGGTTTGGAGAACTTTAGTTCAACTCTTGAAAAATCAACAATTGATCATTTTTCATATATGGGAGATATAGGGGGATATTTCTCAACAATTTATGCAAATGGAACTCCATTAACAGATGCACTGTATGGTGTTCGATACTATATGGATTTCAAAGATGGAGTTGACAAGCAGAACGAAACTCAATCTGGGAAAATGAAATTTACTCGGTATACGAATCGTTATGATATGGAAAGGTATTTTACTAAAAAAGTGTACGAGGATGAACGATACATCGTTCGTGAAAATCCAAATTCTTTTTCTATTGCATATGGAACAAATAACCTTGTGAGTGACTTAAAATTCAACAGGGATGATGCTATAAACAACCAAAATAGAATTTTAAATGCGATGCAGGGTGTTTCAGTTGAAAGTCCTGATTATGTTGATTATTTTACTCCTTTAGGTTTTAATGATATTGAGGTAGAAAATTTAGAAATTATAAAGGAAAATAAAGACAGTGGAGAATACGTCTATAAGAGAAAAGATAATACAAAAGATGGGGTAATTCGCTACAAATTCACGCCTCAAACTGACAATACTTATTATTTATTTTCTCCGCAAGCACTAACTGGTAAAAGTGGCTATACAGTTTCAGTAAACGGTGATTTGATAAGTAATTTAATTGTTTTCTCTCAAAGGCAAATTTGGCAGATTACAGATCGAACCTCACAAAAGGAATCGGTTATTGAATTCCGATTCCAGTTTGATGATATCGATTTATCTCATTTGGGATTATATAGAGCTGATGTTGAAAAGATAAATCAAATACTTCATTCTAGAAAAAATCAAGAGTTAAATGTAGAGAAGTTCAATAGCACACACATAGTTGGTAAGGTGGATATCACAGATGGGAGTACTGTTATGATGACTTCTATACCGTATAATGAAGGATGGCAAGTCAAGGTTGATGGTAAACCGATTAAAACGAAAAAATCATGGGATAGTTTTCTATCTTTTCCAATTTCACCTGGCAAACATAAAGTAGAATTTGTCTTCAAACAAAAATGGTCTACCCTCGGGTTGTTGATAACTATTGTAAGTCTAACAGTACTGTTATTTATTAATAAAAGAGAGAGGTTACTAAAAAGAAGTTCTATTAGTTTTTAAGAATATTGGATTGACATCGTTGTAGTTCCAAGGGAAATGCAAGAGGAGAAAAATGGCTACTCCGAAACAGCAACTTTAAACCTATATAAAGAGGCTGGGTACAAGGAAAGCCATCTTTCAACTAAGGATGTATTGGTCTTAGAGAAAGGACAGTGATCCCTAAAGTTTGTCCAAGAAATAGGAGAGTGATCCTTAAATGTACAAAAAAGGACTTTCTGTTCATGAAACTTGACAATTTTACTATGTTGTGCTATATTGAAAACGCTGATTTTTTTTAAATAATAAGTAAAAGGGAGAAAATATGAAAAAGTTAGCAGTTTTTTTGTCAATAGTTTGTTCGCTATTGATTGTGTCATTGACACTTTTTTCTAAAACTGTACAGGCGGAAACATCAAAAAAAGTTGATGTGATTACGGAAGTTAAGATTCAAAATGATCAAGGTGGAGAATTGACAGGGACTCTTGATAGATATGATAATTTCCGACTAAATGCAAAGTTTGCTATCGGGAAAAGAGGAACAGTCAAAGCCGGAGACACAACAGAAGTTAAAATCGACTCACCAATTGATATCAAATCACAGGATTTTGAGATTAAAGATCCAAGTGGGAACTTGGTTGCCAAGGCAAAAGTTGATGCAGCTACTGGTAAAATTATCTTGACCTTTACAAAATATGTAGAAACAAAAGACGATGTATCCGGTTCATTCTTCTTTTATGCGGCAGTTAACAAAGATAAATTCCCGCAAGCAGGAGATGCTCCAGTTAAAGTAACGGTTAACAATCAAGTGAAGTTTACAGGGAAGGTAGCCAGTGGGGTTATTGGAACTGCCAATCGCTACCCTATTATCAAAACAGGTTGGGATACTGGAGACCACAAAAACCTTGGTTTCCGTATTGCTGTGAATAGAACGAACGAAGCTATCAATAATGTAGTTCTTACAGATACAATTGAATCAAAAGGTGTTTCTTATAAAGCAGGAAGTTTTAAAATTTTCAAAGGAACTTGGGAACACATCAATGGTAAATGGGAACTTAAAAATAAGCAAGACGTCACTTCTCAATATACTGTAAATGCAACAGATTCAACCTTCTCTATTAACTTTGGAAACCTTTCTGCAACAGATCAATTTTCTGTAGAGTACTTTGCAAATGTTAACTATGCAGCTGTCGATCGTGAAGTTATTAAAAACAAAGCTACACTCAAACGTGCCGGTAAAGAAGATTTTGATTCAAAAAGTAATGTAAAAATCCAAATTGCTGGTGGTGAAGGAATTGGTTATGAGTTTAGTATCAAGGTAACCAAAGTAGACGAAAAGAATGGACCACTTAAAGGTGCAAAATTCCAAGTGATTCGTCAAGCGAACGGTGAAGTGATGGGAGAATTCGAATCCAACGAAAAAGGTGAATTTTCTGTTAAGAAGCTTTTGAGAGATAAATACATTATCAAAGAAGTCTCAGCTCCGAAGGGTTATGAGTTGTCTAAGGAAGATACTGTTGTGGAAGCTGGTGAATTTAAAACAGCGGATAAACCTGTTACAAAAACGATTGTAAACAAAAAGGAAAAACCTGTAACAACTACCACAACCACAACAACCACAACAACCACTACCACAACGACCAAAGCACCGACGACGACCACAACAACGACGGAAGCTCCAACAACAACCACAACAACGACGGAAGCACCGACCACCACGACGACAACAACGAAAGCACCGACGACGACAACAACGTCGACGGAAGCACCAACAACGACCACAACAACGACGAAAGCGCCGACAACGACAACAACGTCGACGGAAGCACCGACGACGACCACAACGTCGACAGAAGCACCGACGACGACAACGTCGACGGAAGCACCAACCACCACAACTACAACAACGGAAGCACCGAAAACAACGCCGGAAGTACCAGGTAAACCAGTTAGAAAACAATCGACAACAACATCTGGAATCCCAGGAGCAAAAGGCAGCAACCGCGGAGGAGGATACAGATCGCTTCTTCCGAATACAGGTGAAGTTGCAGCAACTGGACTTGTAGTCTCGGGAGTTCTTGTATTGTCAGGTGCTATTGTATTGAAACGTAAATTGTCCATGAACTAAGCAATGAGTTTCTATATCAGGGGAGAGCTTTTGCTCTCTCTTTTTTGAAAAAGGTAAATAGGAGTGAAGGGATGAAATTGTCCATATTAATAACTCTATTGAATGAAGAGTTAGTACTACCTCAAACACATCGTGAAATTTCAAACCAGCTAGAGAAGATGTTAGATCATGAGCTCACAGATTATGAACTGCTTTACATCGATGATGGGAGTAATGATAAAACATTTGAACTGATTGAAGGATTTGCGAAAGAGAACAAACGAGTAAAATATATTCGATTTAGCCGAAATTTTGGCCGAGAGAGTGGGATCTTAGCGGGCTTTAAGTATGCAAGTGGGGATGCGGTTATGGTCATGGATGGGGATCTCCAGCATCCACCATACTTGATTCCCTTATTCTTAGAAGCCTATAATGAGGGCTACGATATTGTCAGTGGACAACGTACTCGTGAAGGTGAGTCTTTCATTGGAAGTTCCTTTGCTCGTTTGTTTTATTTCTTGTCCAATCGTTCCATGGATGTCCATTTGACAGATGGAAAATCTGAACTACGACTGCTTAGCCGAAAAGCAATGGAAGCATTTGTATCCATGCCTGAGTACAATCGTTTTAACAAAGGCTTGTATGAGTGGATTGGATTCAAAGAGAAAGTCATCCCTTACAAGAATGAAATCCGTAAAGCTGGAAAAAGCAAATTTGGTTTTAAAAAATCATTGAACTATGCCATACAAGGGATTATTTCTTTTAATGATCGTCCTTTACGTGTATGTATTCAATTTGGTTTTGTCTCCTTAGGACTGGCCCTTCTATACCTGGTGTTTGAATTGGTAAAATATATTCTTTCTGCTGGGAATTATGTCAGTGGTTATTTTACGACGATAGCAGCCATTATCTTATTTAGTGGTGTTCAGTTGATTTTTATTGGGATTCTTGGAGAGTATATTGGTAAGATCTATTATGAAGTGAAGCGTCGCCCTCACTTTATTATTGAAGAAACAAATATCGAAAAAGCAAAAGAAAATCATATCGGATAAAAAAGATAGGAGAAAACATGTTAATCTGGTTTATGCGCTGGCAAGAGCTTTTGAAAAAATATCCAAAGAAGATTCTCTATGTAGCTAGTGCTCTACTTCCAATGACCATTATGCTTCTTGTGTGGGCATCAATAGGAATGTATCCCTTTGGTAATAAAAGTTTAATGGCTGTTGACTTTGGTCAGCAGTATATCAGTTTCTTTGGGCTACTAAAAAATGCTGTACTGACTGGAGATCTCTCCAGTTTGAGTTATTCATTTACCAAATCTCTTGGTGGAGATATGATTGGAGTTTTGGGTTATTATTTGATGAGCCCCTTCAATCTGATCTATATTTTAACACCGCTAAAGTATTTTGGAGCTGCTGTATTCTTAACGATTTGGCTTCGTTATGGAGCCATGGGAATGTCCTTTGCCTTCCTTTTGATCAAACGCTATAAAGGATTGGACTCTAGAAGGTGGATGGTGCCACTATTTTCAACGGCTTATGCATTATCTGGTATGATGGTTTCCTATCAGATGAATGTCATTTTCTATGATGCTATGATCCTACTTCCAATTGTCATTGTGTATCTGGAAAAACTATTAGATGGTCAATCCCCTTATCAGTATGCCTTGGCTTTAGGCTTAACCGTCTTGCTCCAATTTTATATGGGCTATATGATCTCCATCTTTATTGTCTTGTATGCTTGCTATTATGTATCTCCAAGATTAATGGGTGACGGAGATTTCAAGACAAGGCTGAAAAACTTTAGTCTCCCTCTCTTACAGCTAGTCATTTATACCATAATCGGGATTGCGACAGCTGCTATTTTGATTCTACCGGTATTCTTTAATCTGATAGAAAGTAAAGGACAAGTCGGTGGAGGCATGACCTTCTCCTTTGCCTTCCAAATTAATCCACTAGATATTCTTGCGAAATTAGTAGTGGGAGGCTTTGATACAACTTCTGGTTGGTCTGCTGGTCCAAATTTACCCAATATCTTTATCGGCGCTTTGAGTTTTCTCGGCTATATCTTCTATTTCCAATCAAAAGAGGTCTCGAAAGCTAAAAAATGGGCTGCGGGGATTGTGACTTTAGTCTTTCTTATTTCCTTTGTGAATGAATTTGTCAGCAAGATTTGGCATATGGGTCAAAATCCAGCAGGTTTCTTCTTCCGTTTTTCTTGGCTATTTTCATTCTTTATGTTGATCTTAGCCTACCAGGCTGTGAAGACAAAGGTGCTTATTTCAAAATGGACCAATTGTCTCATTGGCCTAGGTCTACTGTTATCAGTGGTGTATCTATATTTCCACCAATATAGCTTTATTGCAAAGACTCAGCCTAAAGCCATTACCCAATTCTTCTCAAAATTTTCTATTTTAAGTGTTCTTTTACTTGCAGCAATTATTAGCTTACTCTTTTATGCTTATTGGGAAAAATCCCAGAAGAGCCAATTGTCAAAAGCCATTCGTATGGGAGGCACTGGTGTTCTTCTAGTAGTAGCGGCGATCCTTTTAAAGACGGGTTACTTGTTGTCGCAGGTGGGAATTACAGTAATGCTTTACTTGGCTATCTTAGCAATTCTAAACCTTCAATGGTCGCGCATCTCGGTGATTGTTGTTTCGTTATTGACAATCTTTGAGTTAGGTTATAATGCGTATCTATCTCAAGTGACATTTGTTTATGATGATGTACGTAAATTTGCAGATGCTACTGTTTCAGTTAAGCGAGTGACAGATAGTGTTCAAGAAAATGCTGATCAACCATTCTACCGAATTGCAACTAATTTTGCTTATTCTAGAACGGTTCCTTCGCTGGTCTCTTATCCAGGATTAAGTACGTTTAGTTCGAGCTTGGAACGTAGTACAATGGATCATTTTGCTTACATGGGAGACCTAGGAGTTAATGCGGCGACCCAGTATGCTAATGGCACACCGTTGACAGATGCCCTGTATGGAATTCGATATTTTATGAGTACTAAAGACTGGGATCAAAAAGAGGTAGATGCACACCCTGAAAAGATGTACTCTTACCGCTTTACAGAGCGCTTTGATTTGAATCGCTACTTCTCAGACAAGGTCTATGAAGATGAGCGCTATGTCGTTTATAAAAATCCAAATTCATTTCCTCTTGCCTATGGAACCAATTCTCTAGTTAGAAATATTCGTTTTGGTGTCAACAATGCCTTTGCGAATCAAAACATTATCTTGAACTCGATGGAGGGACACCAACAGGAAAACAAGGATGTAGTTGAGTACTTTAAACCTCTAGCCTTTAGTTCAATCGAGACAGAAAATGTCAAGGAAGAAAAGGTCAATAAGGAGACTGGAGAAGCAATCTATAATAGGATTGATCCTTCAAAAGAAGCTATTATTCGTTACAAGGTCATTCCTCGTACCAATAATACTTATTACTTTTTCACGCCTGTATCTCTGATCCAAAATCAAGACTATTCTGTATTGCTAAATAATAAATGGTTACTAAATGATAAAATCTTTACCCAAAGACAAATTTGGCAGTTGACGGATCAAACAGAAAATCAAGAAACAGTTATTGAATTTAGATTTAAAACAGACCATATCGATATGAGTAATGCTGGTGTCTATCGTGCGGATATCGATCAGATTCAGCAAGTACTGGATAATCGTAAAAAACAAGGTTTGCATGTGACGAAGTTTGCAAATACCCATATTGTTGGAGATGTATCTATTACAGATGATAGCAACTATATGATGACCTCTATCCCTTATAGTGACGGATGGAAGGTGAAAGTAGATGGAAAATTTGTCCAAACCGAAAAAGCCTGGGACGCTTTCCTGTCTTTCCCAATTACAAAGGGAAATCATAAGATCGAATTTGTTTTTAGACAAAAAGGAGTTATTTTAGGAGCCCTTTTATCG
>OBVU01000873.1_pt1 | contig 12543 bp, 7 predicted proteins | sample 1495171 | NCBI WGS metagenome assembly OBVU01 (sample SAMEA2580028, study PRJEB22360) | human gut metagenome | biome: human gut; feature: human-associated habitat; material: faeces | place: Denmark | collected 2008/2010
GCCCGGCCCCGGCGTGGAGGTGCGCGTTGCGCCGTGGGGTGCGGTCAAGATCCTGGACGGCCCGGAATCGGACCCGCATAACCTGACCCCGCCGGACGTCATCGAACTGGACCCGGAAGTCTGGCTACGACTGGCCTGCGGCATCACCACATGGGCGGAGGAAAAGGACGCCGGCCACATCAGCGCCGTCGGAGAACGCGACGACCTGAGCGACCTGCTGCCACTGTGACCGCTTATGCTCCCGCTGGCGGGAGCTGGCTCGCGCAACGAGACTGAGGGGTGGCCAGGCAATCACTACCTCCCAGTCGGCAGGGATAAATACGCGCTGGCCGGCACGAAGCGAGTCATATCCCATACATAAAAATCCCTTTGCACCACACATGGCACAAGGGGATTAAAGATTGTTCGAGAGCGGAAAATCCGCACTTGGCAGATCTGCGCTCAGCCCTTCTTGGGCTTAAGCGCAGAAGGCATAGGCATTGGAATCGGCTTGCGCGGAGCCGGTTTCGGCACATTCACCGCCTTTGCGGGAGCGGACGCGGGGAACTCGCCGCTCGTCGCCTTTGCGGCGGCCTCGGCGGCCCACTTGGCGTACTCGTCAAGGTCGTCCGCCTGCGCGGCGGGCGAGACCTTGGCGGCGTCGGCGTCAGCAGCGGAATCCACATCCTTGTCCGCATACTGGTCATCAACGTCGGCAAACGGGTCAGGAGAGCCCGTTCCCGGCTCCTGCTCGCTTAGCTCTTTTGCCAGCTCATCGTAATCGGTATCGGTGGTCAGGTACTTGAGCTTTCGGGCAATTTTCTGCTGTTTTGCTTTTTGACGTCCGCGGCCCATCTGACCCCCTGCGAATTACTGTGCTGTTCGATTCATCAACAATAGAGAGTACCACTAATACCGGCTTGTTCGTTGTCGGCTCACACTTTTACCATAAAAAGCGTTTATCTGAGGCCTATTCAAAGGATTTCGCATGACCGACGAGCAGCAACTGACAGCGGCAGGCAATGAGATGAGCGCGAGCTTCCTCGCGGCGAAGAAGCGTTCGGACGAAACGCTTGCCAAGCTTGAGGCCAAGCCGTCGAGCTTCACCATGCTGACCGGCGACCGGCCGACCGGCCGCCTGCACTTGGGCCACTACTTCGGCTCGATTCGCGAGCGCGTCGCCATGCAGGAGCGCGGCGTGAACACGAACATCATCATCGCCGACTATCAGGTGATCACCGACCGCGACACCACCGAGCACATTCAGGACAACGTGCTGAACCTGGTGCTCGACTACATGGCCGCCGGCATTGACCCGAACAAGACCATGATGTTCACCCACTCCGCCGTGCCGGCCGAGAACCAGCTGCTGCTGCCGTTCCTGTCCCTGGTCACCGAGGCCGAGCTGCACCGCAACCCGACCGTGAAGTCCGAGATGGAGGCTTCCGGCCATGCGCTGACCGGCCTGCTGCTCACCTACCCGGTGCATCAGGCGTGCGACATCCTCTTCTGCAAGGCCAATGTCGTGCCAATCGGCAAGGACAACCTGCCGCACGTGGAAATCACCCGTACCATTGCGCGCCGCTTCAACGAGCGTTACGCCAAGAAGAATCCGGTGTTCCCGGAGCCGGCCGCAATTCTGTCCGAAGCGCCGGAGATTCCGGGTCTTGACGGACGCAAGATGAGCAAGTCATATGGCAACTCCATCATGCTGGGCGCCACAGCCGAGGAGACCGCCAAGCTTATCAAGAAGAGCCCGACCGATTCCGAGCGTCGCATCACCTTCGACCCGGTTGCGCGTCCGCAGGTCTCCGCCCTGCTGACCACCGCCGGTCTGGTGACCGGCCGTGACCCGAAGGACATCGCCGAGGAGATCGGCGATTCCGGTGCCGGCGCGCTGAAGGCGTACGTCATCGAGTCCGTCAACGAGTTCCTGGCCCCGCACCGCGAACGCCGCGCCGGACTGGCCAAGGACATGGATTTCATCCGCGACATCCTGCACGACGGCAACAAGCGCGCCAACGCCATCGCCGAGGAAACCCTCGACCAGGTGCGTGAGGCCATGGGCATGAAGTACTGATTTTTCCCGTTACTCGCAGCAAGCGCCGTGTCGCCTCAACTGGGATCGACACGGCGTTTTTGCATTGCGACACAGCAGGCCGCTGATTTCACGCCATCGTATAGTCAAAATAGCGCGCATGGGCGCGCAAACCTACCTCACAGCATGAGATCCGAACAGAGTCCATTGCAAACATGACAGAGCTTGCTCGCCAAAAACCCTTATTCGTGCTTCATGACGGTTTTTGCTGCCCTATCTCCGTTTCGAGGGGCTGATTTCGTGTTTTCTGGAGGTCTATCTCCGTTTCAAGGGGCTGATGCCCAAGTAGACACGGCATGAAAATGGCGGAATGACGTTAGTACAGATGGGTTCCTACTGAAGGTTCAGCGAATGAGCAGCCCCTTGAAACGGAGATAGACCTCCGGAGAAACTCAAATCCGCCCCTTGAAACGGAAAATCAGACGCTCGTAGCTCCCAATTCGAAAATTCAACGCCACTCTTCGTATAACACGACCGCCGAAATAGGCATCTAGTCACTTCATGCGATGGATTGCATCAATACATACGTTCCCCGCGCAACAACGTCATTACGACATGTTCCGACATAGCACGCATGGCTTCAGGAGCGGACACGCAGTACGGGTCAGTGTCGAGTAATACCACATCAGCCGGGTCGCCGACTGCGAGATGGTCACGACCCATTGCGGTCGAAGCCGCCAGTGAGGTGCGCACATCGAGGCACTGCTCGGGCTGGAACGGCTCGCGATCGGAGCTTTCGATGCCGAACACGGCGGCGGAAATGGCCAGCCACGGGTCCAGTGGGGCCACAGGCGCGTCGGAACCCATGCGCAGCATGGCACCTGCGTCATGAAGGGCTTTGAACGGATAGGGGATACCAGCCGGATTGGCCCAGAAACGGGTAATGACGTCGCGGTCATCCATGGCATGCTGCGGCTGGATGCTGGCCGTAAGGCCCAACTCGGCAAAGCGTGGGATATCGACGGGCTTGAGCATCTGCGCGTGCTCGATCGATCCATGTGCGTGCGTGGCAGCTGCTGCGTTGAGCACAATGGTGTTCGCTTCGTCGCCAATGGCGTGGCAGGCAATATCGAAGCCATGCTCGGTGGCCAAGCGCATATAGTCTTCAATTTGCTGTGGCGTGTAGCTCAGGGTGCCATACGTCGGCGGCTCGATGCCCGAATACGACGTGGAACAGTAGGCAGAGCGGGTGTTGAGCGAGCCGTCCGAGATGAGCTTCATGGCGCCTACATGGCCAAGCCCGGCACTGCCTGGCAATTCCTTGCCGGTATGCCACCCTGCATCGATGGCGACTTGTAGCCGTTCGGGATATACACCGGCGTCCACACGCAAGCCATTGATACCGGCCGCGAAACGATTAATCCACGTGTCGATGTTTTCGGCCATCTCATAATCGCGGATGCCGACCACGCCCTTGCTTGCGGCGTCCTGTTCGGCCTCGCGCAGCAGACGATCGGTCTCCTCGGCGGCGCCCGGTGCTTTGTCGAAGGCGGTGTAGGCGTTAAACCATTCGAGCTCGCCGACCAGTCCGGATTCGTCCACATGTACGCCAAGTCTGCGAGCCGCGGCAGAGTTCACCCAACCGCAGTGCATGTCCGCGCTGGAGAGGGCCACCGGCTGGTCGCCGGTCACGGCGTCGATGGCGGCTAACGTGGGCTGCTCATCATCAGCCCACAGCGAGTGACGGAATCGCATGCCCACCACGAAGGCATCCGGGTCAAGCGTGCCGGCGGCGCGGCGCTCGTCCAAGTGACGGTGCAGCATATCCATCGCCTCAGCAGCCGAGCGAGTGTTGATGAGATCCAGACGGCCCAACGTCTTGGCCCATTGCGTGAAGTGCGTATGGCAGTCCCACAGGCCGGGGATGATCCACAGGCCATCCGCATTGATGGTGGTTTCGTCAGCAGGTGCGGCGGCTGGCGTTGGAGTCGGGGCGCTGCCGGTGTCAGCGGCGTTCGACGTGTGCGCCGAGAATGCCGTATGCGCTCCAGCCGGCATTGCGCCATGCGAGGCTAGGTCCGTTCCGGCAGGATTGACGGACGCAACAACCCCATCGCGAAGAACCACGTCCACGCGGTCCTGAGACCCCGGAACACCGGCATTGACAATACGCACCAAGCTACTCATACCCGCCATCATGCCACCTTTGCTTGAACGCCATGGGGATTTCGTTCAAGCTTAATCATGCCGTCGATGGTGCCCCGCCATCGGACCCGCAAATCCCTGCGTTCCTTGTAATCACGGATGTCCTGCAGCCAACATGAATGGGACTGTTAGACCAACGCGCTGGTTCACCTACAAAGGGCACGGGTTCCACCTCCCCGCGCCCATCACCCCACGTGAACCAGAACCAGCGGTAAGGAGGGCGTGCGCAAGGGGCAGGGGCAGGCCTCATTTAGGGCTCCGCATGACTTATCCAATGTATTCGGAGCCACACTGGTCTGACAGACCTCAACGAATACCCCCAGTTATCCACTGACTTATCCACATCTATCCACCGAAAAATTGAGGCGGTAGACAGAGCGGGCAGTCAACCCCTACACTTCTCAAACACAAAGCAGAACATCACGAGGGGGTGATCATCATGGGCAGCTCAATCGCATTGACAGAGCTGACAATGCAGAAATATCAACGAATGCAGACGTGTGCAGATGTGCAACGGCGAAGCGGCTGGCGACCGCCCTATGCCCTGACAACGGCGTTGGAGCTTTTATCAATCGAGGCGCCCCGCATATTGAGCAAACACAGAGGCCTTGCAACTGCAACCATTGTTGCGGTTCCACACGCCAATGCCAAGCGACACGTTGTGGGAATCAAAGTGGTTGTATGGCCTTTCCCACTAGACACGGTCATGGTTGACGGGCAGTTCACATGTACTTCGCCGGCTTGCACATGGGCCATGTTCGCCGCGTATCTTGAACTTGAGGAACTTGTCGTTCTCGCAGATTCCATGATGCGCCGAGATCGAAGACTCTGCAGAACAACCTCAGATAATTTGTCTCTGTATCTCGACGAGGTCGAGGCTCAAGTACGCGCCGTTAAAGAGAGCGGCGCTAATTCGTATCTGTTCCGCGGATATAAGAAGTGCCGCCACGCTCTACTTTTGGCACGCGCCGGCACGGATTCCTCCATGGAAACACGAACCCGCCTGGCTCTCATGAAATATGGCTTGGATTGCCCACTAGTGAATTACCCGATATTCGTAGGGAACAACACCAAACCCATATATCTTGACCTTGCGTACCCCGAATTCAAGATATGCATCGAATACGAGGGCTCACATCACGCCGGACAATGGCTGAACGACGCACGACGCCGTCAAATGATAGAGGATGCCGGTTGGAAGTACATTCAAGTTACCAAATTAGACATTGGCGATGAAGCGGGAGAAGAGGCTCTTGCCCGAAGAGTCGCCGAAAGGATACAAGAGGTCACGGGCAAAACGGTTCAGCTCACTACGCGGCAGACCATTCGACAGGTCAGCGATGCCCGAAAATTACGCCGTATTCCGCTGTACAAACGTTTGAATGTCGAGCCGCTGCTTCCAATTATTCCGATAACGCCGCGTGAATAGCTCAATAGAGACAGCCGCACCTCAACACGGTGTTCAAAATCTATTTCGAGGGGCTGATTTGGTGTTCTGGGGAGGTCCATCTCCGTTTCGAGGGGCTGATGCCCAAGTAGACGCAGCTCTAAAACGGCAGAATGGCATTAGGGCAAGGGTATTGATACACGCGGTTTAGTGGATGACCAGCCCCTCGAAACGGAGATAGACCTTCGGCGGAGACCAAATCAGCCCCTCGAAGCTCATTTTGGCCCAAAGAGTTCCCGCTAAACCACAAAAAAGCAACTTCTGCCATGTGAATCACTGCGTAAGAGGTCCAACGTCAGGGCGGGACGCCAACGTTCTCTCAACAAAGAGGCATCAGTGGATGCGATGACCTTGCAGAGCGGGCTAAATGTATCCTTCCATCGAAGAAACCCCACGAAGCCGGCAAATTCATGCGACTTCGCGGGGCCAAAGGATAAAGCGCCAAGCCAACCGCGCAGCGGGTACGCGTCACTTGCCGCTGCGGACTTCGGCCTCCATGGCTTCCATGGGTTCGTCGACGAGCACGGTGCCGGACGGCAGGGTGCCAGGCAGCGGATCATCCATGTAGTGGTCGAATTCGTAAAGCATGCGTTCATTCGGCTTGGCGGTTAACAGCGAGACCACCACGATGAACAGCAACGAAATGACGAACGCAGGCAGCAGCTCGTAAATGGCAAACACACCACCCAAAGGCTTGACGAGGTTATGCCAAATCAGCACGGTCGCCGTACCAGACAACATGCCGGCCACGGCACCGGCCTTGTTGGCACGACGCCAATACAGCGAGCACAACATCAATGGCCCAAACGATGCGCCGAGACCAGCCCACGCATAGGAGACGACCTGGAAAATCGAAGAGTTCTGGTCAGACGCCACCACAATGCCGAACAGAAACATAACCACCAGCGTCACACGAGCCACAATCATGACTTGCCGGTCCGTGGCCTTCTTATGCAGCAATCCACGAAAAATGTTCTCGCCCATGGCCGAAGCGCCAATAATCAGATACGAGGAGCTGGAGCTCATCGAGGCGGCAAAGATGCCGGAGACCACCACGCCGCACATGAAGCTCGGCAGCAGGGTCTGCGCCAGCACGATGAAAATGGTTTCCGCGTCGGTGGAGGTCAACAGTTCGGTGGGCATCATGGCACGACCCACCAGGCCGATGCACACTGCGCAGCCCAGCGAAATCACACACCAAGAGGTGGCGATGATTTGGGACTTACGCACTTCCTCCACGCTGCGGATGGAAAGGAAGCGCACCAATACCTGCGGCATGCCAAAGTAGCCCAGCCCCCACGCCAGCATGGAAATAATGGTGATAATGCCATAATCGGAGGGCGCACCAAACACGGCCTTCCCCGCCTCGACCAGTTGCTGACCGGTGGCCGGGTCCAGCTTGGGCGCGGCCACCTGCGTGCCGGAGAGATAGCCGGGGATGGAGCGCAGGAATTCCACGGTGTTGTCGATGCCGCCTGCGCTGGCCACAGTGCCGATGAACACCACCGCGAGCGCAAAGAACATGAGCATGCCCTGAATGAAGTCGGTCATCACCACAGACAGATAGCCACCCACCACGGTGTAGACGAACACGACCACCGCGCCGATGATCATCATGATGTGGTAGTCGAAGCCGAACAGCGTGGCAAACAGCTTGCCCACCGTCACGAAGCAGCTGCCCACATACACGCTGAAGAACACCAAGATGATTACGGCCGCAATAGTGGAAATCACGCCCTTCTCGTCATGGAATCGCTTGGCGAAGAAATCAGGAATAGTGATGGCGTCACCGGCCACCACCGAGTAGCGACGCAAACGGCGGGCCACAAGTTTCCAGTTGAGATAGGTACCGAGAGCCAGGCCGATGGCAGTCCACATCGGATCGGCCGCGCCGGTGAAGTAGGCCAAGCCCGGCAGGCCCATGAGCAGCCAGCCGCTCATGTCGGAGGCTTCGGCGCTTAGTGCCGTGAGCCACGGCCCCACGCCGCGACCACCCGCGAAGTATTCCTTGGAGGAGGAGTTGGAGCGCTTGGAGTAGATGAATCCGATGGACAGCATGGCCGCAAAATAGATGACCATGGCCAGCAGAATCCAGAAATCGTTGGCCAACGACCCTCCTCGATCATGACGCCAAGCGGCTATCGCCATGGCATGAGTTTGTGTTGATGTGTGATGGGCGCTGAACCAGCGCCGTGCCGGCCGCCGCAACCATGAACACGACTGCAACGCACTTCGCCCGATGGTAATGGATGCAAGGTCTCAAGCGCCTTCCAGTGTCACCATACTGAGACGCTATGTTATGTTGCCTGGCTCCCCTCACCCGAGGGGAGCCAGCACAACGGCTAAATGTCGTATCTCCAGGATTTATCGGTGGCCACGCGAGCCATCGCCAAACCGATCGGCAAACAGACAATCACCATAAATGCGCGGAATGCCCAATCCAGAGCATTGACAGTGTCGAAGCTGCCGAGGTACCACATCGCGCGGTACATATACAAGCCGGGCACCATGATTACGATAGACGGCACAGTCAGGCAGATGCGCGGATAGCCAAGGTGCGGTGGCAACCAGCCGCGCCTGACGGATGAACGCCATGCAGAGGCCAGAACACCCGCCAGGAATGCGCCGATGAAGGTCGCCATCTCGGGTGCCACGCTGAAGTCCTGCAATTCCAAACGCAACGTGTCGGTGATTGCACCAATCAGCGCGGCCGTCAGGCACATACGTTGCGGCGAATTGAACAGCACGGAGAAGCCCCACACGCCGACGAACGCCGCCACGAACCGCAGCAAACCGTTGACCCACGGGTTCAATCCCAACGGCTCGAAACCTTCCGGGTGCAGGTGCACCATCACGGCCACGGCCCAGCCTGCGAGCGTGGCCATCAGGATGATGCACAGCACGTAGGCCACGCGCTGAATGCCAGAGGGGAAGTCAATCTTGGCCATATCGAGGCCGCCGGTGATAAGCGGGAAGCCCGGAATCACGAACAGCATGGCACCGATATAGGCCGTATCATGCGAAAGTGCGACCGGGTCGAAGATGCCGATGAGTCGCAAAGTGCCCGTGCAGGCGAGCGCCGCCGCAGCCACACATACAAAGGTGACAAAGAACTGGTTCAGATGATGCGCGAATAGTCGCCGGCGCATCCACTGACCAAGGCCCGCTCCTACGAACGCACCAATCATGTCATACGGGCCACCACCGAGCAGGAACACGAAGGCCGCACAAGCCAAAGCGGAGGCTAAGCCGGAGAACCACGGTTTGTACAACGGCTTGCGGCGCTCGATGAGATCGAGCCGCTCGTGTGCCTGACGCACAGTGATGCCGCCCTTGGCCTTCTCTTCATCGGAACGCTCGTTGAAATGTTCGGCGTATTCCTTGGGCACGCGACTCTTGCGTTTGGCCGAACTCGGCTCAGTCGCGGCATCTGCAGCGTCACCTTCCGATGCACGCACGCCCGAACCGTCAGAACGCGCCGGCTCGCCGGCAGCGTTCTCGTCATTGTCCGGAGCATTTCCCGCCTCATGCCGCGTCAGGCTCTCGGCCCCGGCAGAACTGGCCGCCTCGACCGCCTCGTTGGAATCGCCGGCGAACACCTCGGCATCATCGTAGGCTTTTTCCTCGGCCGCCTTGTCTTCAATCGGGGTGACCTTCTCGCTGTCCGCCAGCAGACGGTGCGCTTCCTCGTTGTCATCATCCAAGGATTTAGCCACAGAGGTAACCGTGACCTTGGCCCTCAACGCCGCATCCAAAGCATCATCAACGCTGCCGTCGGACGCAGCGGCACGAGCCTTGGCCCGTTCACGCAGCCGCTTGGACAGATCAGCCGAATACTGCGAGGCATCGCGCTCATCAAGATGTTTGACCACTCCATCAGACAACTGCGAATCGACGTGATACATCGATCCCTTACCGAGGTTCACGGAGAACCAGTCGGCAAAATGCTCAAGCAGCCAGATTCGTTCGGTGTTCACGCCGGTAGTCGGCAAATCCACGACTTCGGTGATGCGATTGCGGCCATCGGTGCAGGTAGCTTCGATGTCCGTCAGGTTCACATCGGCGCGCACATGCACGCCCAATGGATAGGCGATGCGGTGCATCATCTCACGCACGCGGAACGATCCAGTGCCGGCCCCCAAATCCAGCATGCCAACGCGCACAATAACGCTCGCCTTGGCCGCGATACCGGCATCCACCACCGGCTTATCCCAGTCACGCGCAATGTCTTCCATGTCCAGCGGAATAGAGTGGGTGTGGAATTTTCGTACGGCCGATGCGCCTTTCGCCTCAGGCGCATTATTTTTCTTCTGTTCGCTCACGTTGTCCATTACTACTCCCTGCCTACCCCTGCGGCAATCGCCTGATGCCTGTTTTTTCCGCGCTTCGGACATCGTCCCATATGTTGTCCAATATTCGGGCAAATACCCCCCGAAATGAACATCACCGCTGCGCACTACATGGACTTCGTAACGTAAGTGGCGATTTCGTGGGGATACACTGTTACTCACACAACAACCACGTTGAATACAGGCTGTGGGCTCGCAACGGACGGCCTCAACAACCGCGGAGGAGCCGCGGACGACCGTCAGACCGAGCAACCTGATATTCGGCAAAGGAGGTTATATGGCAACACCAGAAGAACAGATCACTCCTGCTGACGCCGCCATCGTCACCACCGGAACTGGCCGCAAGGGCCCCGAGGAGCATGATCTCCCCCAAAGCCTCAAGGACGACATGGATCTGTGTTTGAAGATCCTGCGTGACGTACTGGGCGAATACAACCCCGAACTGCTCTCCACGTTCGACACCGTGCGTAATTACTCGGTGGAAGCCAGCGCTGAACACTTCGCCGAGTTGGAGGATCCGAACCCCGCACAGGATGGCCTGAAAGAGGCCGTGAACGTCATCGACAACATGACGCTACACGATGCCCAGCTGCTGGCCCGCGCATTCGCCACGTACTTCCATCTGGCAAACCTGTCCGAGGAGAACTACCGCGTTTCCGTGCTCCATGAGCGCGAGAACAACGTATCCGGCGAGCAGGCGGTCGATCCGATCAACGAGCTCACCGTCGCCTACCACCAGCTCATCAACGAGATGGGCCCGGCCAAGGCCAAGGAGCTGCTCGACCAGCTTGAGTTCCACCCCGTCTTCACCGCGCACCCCACTGAAGCACGCCGCAAGGCAGTGGAAGGCAAGATCCGCCGCATCTCCGAATTGCTCGGGGAATACAAAATTCTCGGCGGCTCGGACAAGAAGGAATGCCTGCGCCGTCTCTACAACGAGATCGACGCCCTGTTCCGCACCTCTCCAATCGCGCTGAAGAAGCCGACCCCGGTTGAGGAAGCGGACACGATTCTCGACATCTTCGACAACACGCTGTTCCACACCATCCCCAAGGTCTACCGTCGCTTCGACGACTGGATTCTGGGTGACCAGGCCGGACTCGTCGAACCTGTCTGCCCCGCGTTCTTCCACCCGGGCAGCTGGATTGGCTCCGACCGTGACGGTAACCCGAACGTCACCGCCAAGGTGAGCCGCGCTGTGGCCCGCAAGTTCTCCGATCACGTGATCGCCGCTCTCGAGGAAGCCACCCGTACAGTGGGCCGCAACCTCACGATGGAGGCCGAGACCACGCCGCCGAGCGCCGAGCTCAAGAACCTGTGGAGCCACCAGAAGGAAATGAGCGAGCGCCTGACCGACAAGGCCGCCCTGATCTCCACCAAGGAGATGCACCGCGCGGTCATGCTGGTGATGGCCGATCGTCTGCATTACACCATCGAGCGCGATGCCGACCTCATGTACCACTCCTGCGACGACTTCCTCAACGATCTCAAGGTGGTGCAGCGTTCGCTGGCCGAGGCCGGCGCCAAGCGCTCCGCTTACGGCCCGCTGCAGGATCTGATTTGGCAGACCGAGACCTTCGGCTTCCACATGGTGGAGATGGAGTTCCGTCAGCACTCCGTGGTGCACGCCCGCGCCCTTGCGGATATCCGCGAGCATGGTCTGCACGGCGAGCGCGGCGAACTGCAGCCGATGACGCACGAGGTGCTCGATACCTTCCGTGCTCTCGGTGCCATCCAGAAGCGCAACGGCCTCAAGGCCGCCCGCCGCTACATCATCTCCTTCACCAAGAGCGCCCAGAACATCAAGGATGTCTACGAGCTCAACCGCTTGGCATTCTCCCACCCGGAGGATGTGCCCACCATCGACGTGATCCCGCTGTTCGAGCAGCTTGAGGATTTGCAGAACTCGGTGGATGTGCTCGAAGAAATGATTAAGATCCCCGAGGTTCAGGCTCGCCTGAAGGCCACCGGCAACAAGCTCGAGGTCATGCTCGGCTACTCCGATTCCTCGAAGGACGCCGGCCCGACTTCCGCCACGCTGGCCCTGCACTCCGCTCAGGAGCGCATCGCCAAGTGGGCCGAATCGCACGACATCGATCTGACCTTGTTCCACGGCCGCGGTGGTGCCGTCGGTCGTGGTGGCGGCCCTGCCAACCGTGCGGTGCTTGCCCAGCCGGTCGGTTCCGTCAAGTGCCGCTTCAAGCTCACCGAGCAGGGCGAGGTCATCTTCGCCCGCTACGGCAACCCGGTGCTAGCCATCCGCCACGTCGAGTCCGTGGCTGCGGCAACCTTGCTGCAGTCCGCCCCGAGCGTGGAGAAGACCAACACCGAGATGACCCGGAAGTACGCCGACATGGCCGCTCAGCTCGATGAGGCAGCACATAACCGGTTCCTCGACTTGTTGGGCACCGACGGTTTCGCGCCGTGGTTCTCGATCGTCACGCCGCTGACCGAGATCGGCCTGCTGCCGATCGGCTCCCCCCCCCCCCAACCGGGCCCGGGGGCCCAGCCCCCCGCGGTCGCCG
>OBVU01000888.1_pt1 | contig 12164 bp, 9 predicted proteins | sample 1495171 | NCBI WGS metagenome assembly OBVU01 (sample SAMEA2580028, study PRJEB22360) | human gut metagenome | biome: human gut; feature: human-associated habitat; material: faeces | place: Denmark | collected 2008/2010
TTCCAGCATAATGGTCACCTTGATCCCATTGGGGGTTGGAAGGGTATAGAGTTGGAAAGGCTGGTCGCCTTTTGGAAGAGTTTGTTCAAAGCGGGCACCTGCTGTTGGTTGGTTCAAGCCACCCCAGGCTCCTCCCATTTGACTCGGTGCTTCCCATACTTCTGGTAATTGATAGTCTGACATCTCATTTCTCCTTTTTACTAAGCTACTTCTAGCATATCAAATATCAGACTCCCTTTCAAAAATCTGCTACACGAACGCTACTTGACTTTTCTGGTCAAAATGATAGTATAGAAAAAATACAATTTGAAGGAGAAAACAATGTCCACGATCGATTTTCATAGTTTGGCAAAGACGGAACTTCACTGTCACTTAGACGGTTCCTTGTCTCTTCCGACTATTCGCCAATTGGCAGCCCTGGCCAATATTGACCTCCCTGCTAGCGATGAAGAGCTCAAGCACCATGTCACCGCACCTGCCCACTGTGAGAATCTCTTGGATTATTTGGAGGCCTTTGATTACATTCGTCCTCTCCTTCAAACCAAGGAAGCCTTGAGCCTTGCTGCTTACGATGTCGCTAAGCAAGCAGCTCTGGAGAATGTCCTCTACATTGAGGTTCGTTTTGCCCCAGAATTGTCCATGGACCAAGGACTTACCGTCCCAGAAACTATCGATGCTGTCTGCGATGGTCTGCGCCAAGCCCAGGATGAATTTGGCATTATTGCAAAAGCCCTGGTCTGTGGCATGCGCCAGTCAGATCCAAAACTCACCTCTCGCATTCTGGCAGAAGCCAACCAGGTCAGAGATCAAGAATTTGTCGGGTTTGACTTTGCCGGGGATGAGCACAACTACTCTCCAGAAGATATTCGACCTTTAATCGAGCAAGTCAAGAGTTACCATCGGCCCATGACGCTTCATGCGGGTGAGTGTCATTGCCCACACTTTGTAGCCCAATCGATTGCATTTGGCATCAAACGCAATGGCCACGTGACAGCTCTGTCTCACGAACCAGCCTTACTCCAATCCTTTATTGACAATGGGGTCACGGGTGAACTCTGCCTGACCAGTAATCTTCAAACAAAAGCCGCACCGACTATAGAAGATTTCCCTTATCTGAAGATGAAGGCAGCCGGAGCTCGGATCAGCATCAATACCGATAACCGAACCGTATCTGATACCGACCTCACCAAGGAATACGCCCTCTATCATCAGCATTTCCATACCAAGGAAACTGACTTTTACCAACACAATGTCGATGCCATCCAGGCTTCCTTCGCAAGCGACGAGGAAAAACAAGAACTCCTTGCTAGACTCGAAAAAGCTTACTCCGACTATTTATAAATGCAAAAACTAGCGCCTGATGAAAGGGCTAGTTTTCTGTTTTATTTCGATACGGATTCATACACGGCCATATCCTGTGGGGTCAATAAGCCAGTGTAAAAGCCATCGACATTGATCGCCGCATACTTAGTTAAATTCTCATAGGTTTGAATCGTATGAACATAAACCCGTTTCCCAAGCTGATGTACCTGTTCGATAAACTTAGGAGTTAATCTAGAATCATCGATAGGTATAGTTACCGCTTCAATTTCCTTGTGCTTGGAAATAAAATCCAGTACCTCTTCTGCACTATCCGGTGACGCATACAAGGTATAAATGACATGTTTGAAAGGATAAATCGCTTCGATTTCTCCGAACATCTCCTGATGATAAATTTGTGGAATTACACGATCCAATAGTTCTTTGTCCCGCTTATTTGCTTCTGAAACAAGTTCTTTAAATTGTGTAATCCTATCTTCCTTAGGGATTTCCATCGATTTGGTATCGGTAACCAACACCATGTCCCGATTGATCAGCATTTGATCAAACACATCCCCTATCAGCATGGTCGTAAAGCGACTTGGTGTTTCTGGGTAACCATAGCCTTGAAATTTCTTCCATTCTTTCGAAGAAAGAGCAACACCATCTTTGTTTCCATAATGGTGCCAATCGTGGACTGCAGCCAATTTCTTGTCACTAGTCAAATTAAAATCCATTTCAAACAAGCGATGGCCGAGATTGTAGTTTTGCCGTAAAGCCTCTAAGGAGTTGGTATACTTCGTGTTGTACTCCTTTCCCCGAACTGTTCCTCCGGCGTGAGCTACCAGTCTTGGAGAAACCCTTAGCCAATCTTTCTGACTAACCTTGGTGTAATGCACAAAACCATATTGGTTAGATAGTTGGCCATTGGTTAAGCTTTCAAGCGTTTCCTTATCCACATAGGTTTTCTTCCAGAAAGTTGTCTCTTGATGAGCCTTAAAACGATAGTGATTCTTATCAAATACTTTTGTTTTTGCATTCCACTGGATGTCAATGGTCACATTGGCCTCTTTTTTGCGAAAGCCTGTCTTCGTTTTGGTATAACCAGCCTCCACCAGACTCTCCTCTACTGGGTACAAGCCCGAAGCTAATAGGTTGGTTCGTACGTAGTAAAAGCTGACCACACCAAACAATAAAAACAATCCGACCACTAACATAGTCGGATAGAGCCATCTAAATCGTCTGGGTCTTTTCTTGTCTCCCCGTTTCATTTGATCAATTGTCTCCTCTTAATCCTTCCATAAATCCATGGCTTTCAAGAAATCGTCTGATACGGTCACATTGCGTGGGTTGGCTTGCTCGCGTTCTTGTAGTTTCGCCTCTACTTGGACAAGACTATTGATACCTTCACTGCGCCAGTTTCGCAAAATAGCCTGAATGTACTTCCAGTGAGGCTTCCCGTTAAAGACAGCTTCACGTAGGGCCGCCTTGATCACGTCAGGATCTGTCTGGTCTTCGCGCACGGTCTTGGTCAAATCTTCGATTTCAAATGGCGTTAGTAGCCGGCCAAGCTCTTGTTGGAAGGTCTCTACCAAGTCCTTGATGACATTGCCTTTTGCAGGTGTGCTTTGGGCTTTGCTTTGCGTTTTTGCTTCCAAAAGATCATCCAATCGCTCCAAGGCAATGGTCGCATCAAAGATGGCCTCAATCTCGCCGTTGAGCTCAATAGTCCGGTATTGCAGAAGGCCTTTTGTGGTCAAATTGGACATGATTCGGTTGACCTCTGTCACAGTCTTACCCAGGTGTTGAGCAATCTGATTAGGTGTCAGTGCATCCTGACCTGTGGTATTTTGAAGAAAGAAAAACTGCCAAACCAAGAAGTCATCTGCTTGGTCGAACAAGTCATGATAGTGAAAAAGCAAGGCACTTGGAAGAACCAAGTTGCCAGACTTAAATGCTTGTGAATATGTCATACTTCCCCTTTATAGGTAACCATAAAATGAAATATCTTTTTCTAATTCTTCCAAGCGGTAAGGTGTTTCTTGATAAACCGCATAGTTGATCCAATTACTAAAGAAGGTCGTCGCTGCTAGATTCCAACGAATGCGAGGCTCTGTGTTCGCATCATCGTGGTCAAAATAATTCTTTGGAAGATCTGGATCCAAGCCTGCTTTGACATCGCGGTAATATTCTTTTGCTAGCGTATCACGATCATACTCTAGATGGCCAAAGCTGTAGACTTCACGCATGTCCGGACTGGCAATGATGGACAATCCAACCTCACTGCCCTGCGCAATCACTTGAAGGTTGCTCTTTTCAAGGACTTCTTTCAAAGGAATATCCGTATAGCGAGAATGAGGTGCAAGAAAACGATCATCAAAGCCTCGCATCAGAAGACTATCAGGGCGGACCACCGCTTGGTCATAGATACCAGATAGCTTGTCACAGAGTTCGACCTTTTGAATCCCGTACCGGTAGAAAAGACCGGCCTGGGCTCCCCAACAAAGATGCAAGGTAGAAAAGACATGACGCTTGGACCATTCAAAGACCTGGGTCAACTCCTCCCAGTAATCTACATCCTCAAAGTCCATTTTTTCAACCGGTGCTCCTGTCACGATTAAGCCATCATAGTAGTTGTCCTTGATGTCCTCAAAAGTCTTGTAGAAACTCTCCAAGTGCTCTGCTGCTGTATTTTTGGATTCATGGCTCGCCATGTAGAGAAATTCTACGTTGAGCTGCAAGGGCGTATTGGCCAAGAGGCGTAAGAGCTGCGTTTCTGTCGCAACCTTGGTCGGCATGAGATTAAGAATGAGAACATTCATAGGCCGAATATCCTGGTGAGTCGCCCGAACATCATCCATGACAAAAATATTTTCGGAACGAAGAATATCAACAGCTGGTAATTTTTTATCTAGTGTAATTGGCATAAAAAGCTCCCATCTTACAAGTTCTTAACTAACATTATATGATAGGAGCTTATAGTTTTCAATTATGGTTTTTCTGTATCTAGTTATAATGATAGACTATATTAGTAATGCATCAAGACTTTGTAGTCGTAGTCTCCGATCGCATCGCGACCTTTCAAGTCGTCCAACTCGATCAAGAAGGCACATCCAGCTACCACTCCACCAAGTTTTTCAACCATCTCGATGGTTGCTTTGACTGTACCACCAGTCGCCAAAAGGTCATCAACGATGAGGACGCGTTGGCCAGGTTTGATCGCATCTGCGTGCATGCAGAGGGTATCGACACCGTATTCTTTTTCATAGTCAGCAGAGATTACTTCGCGTGGTAATTTACCAGGCTTGCGAACCGGAGCAAAACCAACACCCAACTCGTAAGCAACCGGGCAACCAACGATGAATCCACGCGCCTCAGGACCTACGATCATGTCGATTTTCTTGTCTGTCGCGTATTGAACGATTTCACGAACCGCATAGCTATAGGCATTTCCATCAGCCATCAAAGGGCTAATATCACGGAAAGTGATCCCTTCTTGCGGATAATTTTCAATGCTTGCAATGTAATCTTTTAAATTCATGGTTTACTTTCTTTCCTAAAAATTTTTACATTCCATTATACCATGAATTCTACTAACTTGCATCATTTTTGCCAAATCATTTGCCCAAGTCTCCGCGTCAAATGCAAAAATCCTACATCTGAAAAATGATGTGGGATTGGAAACAGGTTTACTATTCTTCTAACAATTTGTTGTACTCGATTTTCATATCCCCCAAGTTTTTCAAGGAATAACGGGAACTTCCATTCTTAAACCAAGTACCAAGAATGTATTGTTCAACAACTTTCTTGCTTTGGTTTCGAAGCCAAGTACGGTCTTTGCCATAGATGGCAAGTTGATCAAGGAGTTGTTGGCCCTCGTAGTTTGTTTCATCGATTGTTAGATAGAGGTCGGTTTGGTAAAAGACTTTCTGGGAGGAGTCGTATTTAAAATTACTGTATATCGTAGCATTATTATCTAAATCATACTCATACATATAGAACCAATCTGGTGTATCACTATTAAGTGTTACAGATAAATACTCTTTTTCACCAACAATATTTTTAGGATAAGCAATCGTTTTAAACCCTTCTGCTTTATCCCATAAGCGATCACTTCCGATTGTTTGTATGTAGGGCTTGACCATCAAATTGCACACTACACCACCATTTTCAGAGTAGACAATCTCCTCCATGGGATTTTTGAGACTCAGGTAGATTCCCAGCCAATAGAGACAAAAAAGCAGGATGGGAGTGAGCCAGAGTGTAATTTTTAGACGTTTTTTCATGAGTCCTGTCCAGTCAGATAGTCGTAGATTTCGCGAACCGTTCCAAGGGCCATCAACTCCTGTTCTTTCACAGTTTGTTTGAGGTTTTGGTAGATGGTGCTTTCTGAGATTTCTCTTTTTTCTGCAGCTTTATTGACCTTCATGATCCCATTTTCAATGGTCACAAAGCCCAGCTCTTGGAAGATCTGGATCATTTTGACCAGAAGGATCTGCTGGATCCTGAGATAGGCTGCTAGGTCTTTGAGTTTGTATCGGACATCAAACTCTGGGTACTGGTAGATGGTCTTATAGAGCTTGGCATACTGGTCCCTACTGCCGTAACCTGTCAGATAGTAGGCTTTGGCGATTTCATTTTTGAAATACACAGCCTGGAAATTATGTTCTTGAAAGATGTGACGCAGTTCCTCTAAATCCTCAGGGATATTTCCAACCACCACAGCGGAAGCGCCTGCTAGATTTGGCAATTCTTTGGTAAAGTCAAGAACAGGAACACCGGCGGGGAGACTGGCCGTTTTGGAGCGAATATTAAAGAGCTGCACGCCATCCACACGCGCATCAACCAGCATGAGTTGAAGGGTTGTTTGGCCATTCCATTGGTTGACCGACAACTGCACAGCTAGCTCCAGATTTTGCACTTGCGCAAATTCCGACTCTAAGCTTCCCAAACCAAAGGCAACCACCTCAAAGGTCGCATCTTCTTGAGAAATTTTGAGTTTCAAGTGGGCATTGCCAGCACCCATCGAGCGCGCCCCTTCTACCTTGAAATTACGGACCAGAAAGACGGGCTTTTTATTGTCCATGCCAAAAGGACTCAAGCGTTCAAAGCTTTTCAGGGTCTCAAGCGAGAGATCGGTTAGATGCAGTTCCTCGTCGATGGCTAAGCTGGACTTACTGCTGAGATCAATCTCTTGCTCTGCAATATAGTCGGTAAGGGCCTTAGACAAGGCAGGGAGTTGGTCCACCTCGAGCGTCATCCCTGCAGCACCGGCATGTCCTCCAAAGGCGACAAAGAGCGACCGGTGAGGATCGAGAGCCTCAAAGATATTGACCGACTCAGGACTCCGAGCGCTCCCCTTAGCCCGTCCATCCTCTATGCTTAAAACAACGACCGGCTGATGAAGCTCTTCTAGTAGACGGCCGGCAACAATGCCAAGAACCCCAGGATTCCAGCCTTCTTTAGCTAAGACCTGGGCGGATAAGCTCGGGTCAACCATGGCTTTGGCTTCGTCATAGATACTTTGGACAATCTCTTTGCGTTCTTCATTCTTCTGATGAATCATGAGGGCAATCTCGTGCGCCTCTTCATCGTCAAATCCTGTTAAGAGTTCGACGGCTGGATTAGGGTCATCGAGACGCCCAAGGGCATTGAGACGAGGAGCAATCTGAAAGCCAATTGTTTCTTCATTAATATCCTCCGGACGAATCCCCGCAATCTCGAAGAGCTCCTGCAAGCCCATGCGCTGGGTATGTTGGAGAACACCCAGGCCGTATTTGACCAGAATTCGATTCTCATCTGTCAGGCTCACCATGTCAGCAATGGTCCCGATGGCTACCAAATCTAAAAGATCAACTGGTACTTCCTCTAGGAGGGCACAGGCCAGCTTAAAAGCCACACCACAACCTGCTAGATAACGGAAGGGATAAGCCGCATCTGGATGCTCCGGATGGACGATCGCATAAGCATCTGGCAAGACTTCCGGCATCGAGTGGTGGTCGGTCACAATGACATCCACTCCCATTTCCTTAGCCATGGCAATGGCTTGATTGCCCGCCACACCATTGTCCACCGTAACAATCAGGGAAATGCCTTGCTGCTCGATAAAGTATTTGTAGACACTCTCATTGGGACCATAGCCGTCTGTGAAGCGGTTGGGTAGGTAGACTTGCACCTCTGCTCCCATCTGCTCCAAGGTTTCCTTCATAATGGAGGCCGAGGTCATCCCGTCTGCATCATAGTCTCCATAGACCAGGATCTGCTCGTACTCTTCGATGGCCCGTCTGATACGCTCCACTGCCTTGTCCATATCATGGAGCAAATAAGGGTCGTGAAGGTTCTCTAACTTGGGTTCTAAAAAGTCTTCTAAATCCTCTTTGGTCTGAATGCCACGCTCATACAGTAAGCTTGCTACGGATGCTTCCAGGCCTGCTTTTTTAGCAAGGGCTAAAAAAGCCTCATCTGCACTTGGCTCAGCCAATTGCCAATCGTATTTTGAAGTGATCATCTAGCTTTTGGTCTCCTCTTTTTCTTATCTGATTATTATATCACGAAAGGCGAAAATGGCGGGAAATAAAGGGGCAAAGGAGGAAACTGTAAACATGAACATTTCTATATAATTTTGTTGCTTTTAGCTTGACTTGTGCATACAAAAGCATATAATTATAATGATGGTGATTGTGATCTGAATAGCTGATGGGATTGAATCCTATTCGCTATTAGGAGATTGATTATCATTGCTAATACTATACTTGTGATAACCCAATGTTTTTGATCGAAACAGTCAAGGTTAGTGGGGAAGTTTTGCATCTTGTTAGGCCCATGGAAGGTTCTTTCAAGATGAATATGGTAGTGGAAGAAAATTTTTGAACTGTTGAAAATAATCTACTCTACTACTGATCATATAGAACAAATAACTGATTTACGGAGCAAAGTCAGAAATTTTTACTGTTACACGATCGCACATCTATTTGTCACTATGTGGAAAAACAAGGGGGATTGAACAAGAAAAAGATTGGAGGATATTTTGAAATCTATCTACAAGAAAATAGCTATGATTGTAGCTATGATCAGTGTGGTAGCAATGGGTTTATCAGTAATTAAACCTGTCAGTGCAGCCACTGTAACACCAGTAGTTTCAAATTTGAAAGCTCAGGCAAGTGGACAAAAAGTTACGTTTTCATTTGACTGGGATTTGACTGGTAAATCTGTTAAAGAAGGGGATACGTTCACCATCGATGCTCCAGAAGGTGTCAATATCACTGAAGTCGCAGCGCAATCATTACAAGCTAATGGTGCTGAAGTCGCTACGATTACGATGACCAACAAAAAGATTACTTTTACTTTCAAAAAAGCAATCGAATCCATGAACCAAAATGTAAAAGGTGGCTTCTCATACAAAGCAGAATGGGATAACACACCAGGAAATCCTGGGAATAAAACCGCTACCTCAAGAGTAGGTTCAGAATCAGTCGTCATTACACGTCCTGATGGACCTGGAGTGTTCGAGTCTGTTTTGAATAAGTATAATCGTACAGGTGATTATGTTTCAAAAACATTCAAATTAGATGTTTCAGAAAACTATGCTTGGATGAATGTTGGAGATGACTATTATTTAACTACTTGGTTTATCCGTGTCAATGGGGATGGCCAAAAGAAAGCAATCACAAACCCAGTAGTTTCAGATAAAATCAAAGCTCCAGCTGTAGATTACTCTAAGATTACATTCAAACCAGCAGCTAACCACAAAGCAAATGAATTCTTTGTAGGAACTTACTTGAAACCATCATTCACACTTAGAAAAGGTGGACAAGTAGTTGCTTCAGGTTGGGATTTCTGGAAACATATTAAATTCGATGCAGATGGCAACGGATTTACTGTGAATTTATCAGACGTAAGTGATGTTTTCAAAACAGCAAGTAGCGATGAATTAATCGTTGAATACCAAACATTGATTCCTAAGACAACTATCCGTGTTGATAATGATGCTACTTTAACAGCTGATGAAATTAAAACACCATTGAAAGATCCAGCATTCTGGAACAATACAGAATTGAACTTCTGGGTAACTGGAGATAAAACAGTAACTGTTCAAAAAGAATGGGTTGGTGATAGTGAATCATCTCGTAAAGACATTACTGTTCAATTATTGGCAAACGGTCAAAAATTGGAAGGGATGACTAAGACCTTGACGAAGGCTTCTGGTTGGTCTGCTGAATTTTCTAAATTGCCAGGTATTAAAGATGGTAAACCGATTGTTTATTCAGTAGAAGAAACGAATACACCTGATGGTTATACATCAAAAGTAGAACCGATCAATGATTCGAATGTTATCAAAGTTGTAAACACTTCAAATAAACCAGCAACTACAACTACGACAACAACTACAACTTCGACTACCACAACAACAAGTACCACTACAAAGGAACCTACTACTAGTACAACTACTACAAAGGAACCTACTACTAGTACAACTACTACAAAGGAACCTACCACTAGTACAACTACTACAAAGGAATCTACTACTAGTACAACCACTACAAAGGAACCTACCACTAGTACAACTACTACAAAAGGATCTACCACTAGTACAACTACAAAGGAACCTACTACTAGTACAACAACGACTCCAGAAGGACGACCAGTTGTTTCTGAGACAACGACTCCAGAGTCAACAACAACTACTTCAACTGAAGAACCAACAACAACCACTTCAACACCTGAAGGACCAAGTACAACACCTGAAGGACCAAGTACAACACCTGAAGGACCTAAAAATACCACTACACCTGAAAATCCAACTGGACCGAAAGGTAGAAACAATGGTGGCAACAAAGGCGGTCGTAAAGGATTCTTACCAAATACTGGTGAAGTCGTTGCAACTGGACTTGTATTGACAGGTGCTCTTGTCTTGGCAGGTGCTCTTGTAATCAAACGGAAATTGACTGATAACTAATAGTATCATTAGGAACAGTCATTACTTCTTTCAACCCCCTAACGAAGAAACTTCTACACTCATTCATAGAAGTTTAAACAAATAAGAGAGGACCGAAAGGTTCTCTTTTTGTATCCTGTTCTTCTTTAATGGATAACAAAAACAGCTCAGGAACCTTCATCCTGAGCTATCTTTTTTCTATTTTACCTTTTTTACTAATCCAATTTCATAACCTGTCCATCCTTAACTTTGAAATTATAAGAGACAGATTCATGATCTTTATTTTTGAAATTCAGGTAATAGAAATCATAATCACCATCTGGAAGGTCACTAGCATCCAACTTTTTAGCGGCAGCTTTTAAATCCTTTTCCTGGATGACTTGATCGTCTTCTACTGGGATCATCATACGAACCATCCCCTTTTGAATAAGGGTGGTGTACGGAATCTGGTAATAACCTGCGAAATCTTTCTTTCCTTCTTGCCTATTTTGAGCTGCCAGTTCTTCCAATTCTTCTGCAGCCTCCTTTTGATAAGAAGAATCAACATTGGGAAGAAAATGAAAATAAGAGAAAGTCAGGCCTAGATCCTGCTTTTTAAGCTTATCCAGTAGTTGGGACTCTTTTTTCTGTACTGTCTTCTGCTCTGTAAAAACTTCTTTATAACTTGGAGTGGTTTGTCCATAGGGATCAGACCAGTCATTTTGTAAGAAAGCATGCACCTCAAGAGGTACGGTTTGACCGTCATAGGTTTTCTCCGAATAAGTAAAATCAACTTTATAACCTGGAATTTCTAAAGCCTGCCAGGAAAGACGATTAATTTTAATATTCCCATGCAAACCAACCTTAGCAAGCTCACTGCTGACAACTTCCTTAGCCTTTTTATAATCACTCGGTGTCATGATCTTACAACTGGAAAGAAACAGGCAACAAAGAAAAAGTGGAATTACTGCTAATGGTTTGAAAAAATTGGGCTTCATAGCCTAACCTCCTTATGGAATATACGAAATGCACGATCTCATTCTAGTGATTTTGGATTTTCTTTGAAATATTCGAAAAACTCCTTCTGATTCTTCACAACATGCTCTTGACCATCTTTTGAATACTCTGCTGGAATCCTGTAATAGGAAAATAGTTTGAAGTCATCCGAACCTCCCACTGGATAGAACAGATTTAGAATATCTATATCAAAGTTGAGATCTTCTTGTCCAAGAAAGTATAGGTAGGCTTCCTCACCCTTTTCATAGTCTCCATCTGTTCTCTCACTATGCCCTTTACTTAAAATAGAATAGACTTTCGGGTAAGCAGACTTTAATGGAATCGTCTTGTCTTCATCATTTTCTATTACATATTCTAAACGTGAATCTAAAAATGAAATTTTTGATTCAAAATTATACTTCGGATTAGATTCAAAGGGATGGGTTACATTATAGTTTTTTTGGTCATCATCTCGAAGTTGATCATACTCCTTTCCTGATGATGTTGTGAGTGAAATCTTTCCTGTTTTAACATTCATCAGGCCGACTTTTGTATTGAATTCCGTTTCCACATGAATGTCGCCTGGCTTAACCACATATTTATCTTTCGATCCTACTAAAAGACCAATGGAAAGGTAGGTTTCTTGATCATCCTTATCATAATATAGAGAGCCAGTATGTGTAGCCAATGGGAGATAATCTTTATTGAGATCTCTTACCACTTTGAACATATCAAAAGTTTTCTTTTTTATTTTATTATCTGCAGTGTCATAAATATCAATCAGCCAGTATTCTCCTTTTTCAGGTTTATTACTCCTATTATTGATACTATCAATACGAGAACCACCGAGAGTTTTATACTTTCTATCAAAACGAGGAGTCCAAGCATCTGTTCTTAACTTGTAGCTTACTTGTGCAATATAGTATCCACGATTGCTTCCTTCTATAGGTCTCTC
>OBVU01000889.1_pt1 | contig 12159 bp, 10 predicted proteins | sample 1495171 | NCBI WGS metagenome assembly OBVU01 (sample SAMEA2580028, study PRJEB22360) | human gut metagenome | biome: human gut; feature: human-associated habitat; material: faeces | place: Denmark | collected 2008/2010
TCACGTCATAACCAAAGCCACGACGACCTAACTCACCAAAATAAGAGAAGTCCCGACGAACAGTAGCAGGGTCAATCCCGATAGCTTCAGCAATTTGCTTGGAGCTTGCTTTTTCAATATTTTCACGATGGAATCGTTTGAAAATACGATAGTAGAGAGAGAGACGTTTGGCAGTGGCGTTTGGGATGTTTTTCTCAAATGTCATTGATCGCTTTCCTTTCTTTAATTAGTATGATTCTCTTATATTTTAAGAAAAGTTTGTGAAGATTGCAACAAAATAGTGTAGATGAGGCGATATAAAAAACCTATCACATGGATAGGCTATTTCTATGTAGTAAGAAAAAATTTAGACTTCTTCTTGCTCGAAAACGTTACGATCAACCAAACTCTGCATCAAGAAGTAGAATTTTTCTTGCAAGATGTGATGATCTTCATTTTTAAAGATATTAACGTTACGAAGGCCAGATTTGTCTGTAATTGACAATTTGAAGCCGGTCAAGTCTTTGTTAATAGTGATTTTGAGTGGGAAACCTTCGCCTGAGTTAGGCACTTTTTCGAGAAGGCGGTGCAACTCGTAGTTTCCGATTTTATTTTGCACAAAAGTCGTATCACGTAGGGTGAATTTTTTGACATTAGGACTGATGGTGTAACGGTACTTACAGTCAGTCAAATGAATGCTTTTTTCAAATGCCATGTTAGTCTCCTATGATTTGATTAAGTTTTTCTGCTAGAGCCTGGAGTTCTTCAGCGGTATTTTCCTCTGATAAACTAATGCGAATGGCTGTTTTTAGCTTGTCAGAATCCTTGCCATAGAGGGATTGAATGACATGGCTGGGATCAACGGTTCCAGCAGTACAAGCAGAGCCTGTTGAGACAGCGAAACCAGCCAAATCTAACAGAGTTAAGAGAGGACCATTTTCCTTACCAGGAAAACTGATGTTGATAACGTGAGGTAGGCTAGGACCAGCGCTATTAATCTCGTAAGGAACGGTAAGAGCGTCTAGGAAAGTCTGACGAATTGTTTCCACATGTTGGTAATTGGCTTGGTAATTCTCGCTAGCATGCTTGTAAGCTGCGGTCATTCCTGCAATTCCGACTAGATTTTCAGTACTGGCACGGCGTTTTTCCTCTTGTTCACCACCATGGAGAAGGTTGTCAAAGTGCAAGTCATTATGATAGAGCATGCCGACACCTTTAGGTCCATGGAATTTGTGGGCGCTGATAGAGACGAAATCGGCACCGAGTTCCTCAGGGTGAATAGGAAGTTTCCCTGCAACCTGAACGGCATCCACATGGAAGGCAGCCTGGTGGTCAGCGAGTAAGTTCCCAATTTCCTTGATAGGAAGCAGTTGGCCAGTTTCGTTATTGGCATACATGACAGAAACGAGAATGGTATCGTCACGTAGAGCATCAGCGATTTGTTGTGCTGTGATAACCTGATTTTTCGGTTGAATATAGGTTACTTCAAAACCAAAGCGTTCTTCCAGATAGGCCATGGTGTGAAGGACCGAGTGGTGTTCAATGGCCGTCGTAATCAAATGTTTCCCCTTAGCTTGATTGGCGAGGGCGTAACCTTTGATAGCTGTATTATTTCCCTCGGTCCCACCAGAAGTGAAGATAAGCTTGCGGGCAGGAACGTCGAACTGTTTGGCCATTTCCTCACGTGCTTCACGGAGTTCTCTGGAAGCTTGGCGCCCATAAGCATGAAGACTCGATGGATTTCCAAAGGTTTCAGTCATGACATGGGTCATAGCTGAGATAGCAGCGGCATTCAATGGTGTTGTCGCTGCATTGTCCAAATAAACCATAACTTAGTCCTCATTAGATTTATAAGCAAAGAGTGGGCTAAGTGGTTGGCGTTCAAAGATACGAGTAATAGCGTTGGCAATGAGCTTACTTGCCGAAATGTATTTAACGTTTGTAGGAACTTTTTCTTTAGTTGCAACGGAGTCTGTCACCAAAATTTCTTTGACTGGTGCAACGTTGAGGATTTCAGCAGCTCCACCTCCGAAGAGACCGTGGCTAGCTACGGCATAGATGTCTTTCACACCAGCACGTTCAAGGATTTTGGCAGCTTCAGCAAAAGTTTTACCAGTATTAAGAATATCATCAACAATGATGGCTGTTTTGCCTTCAACTTCACCGATGATATAGCCTTCTTCACGTTCAGCATCATCTTGGGCGTAGTCGATGATAGCGATTGGGGCATCAAGGTATTCTGCCAAACCACGTGCACGTTTGACACCAGAGTTTTTAGGACTAACAACGACAATATCACTACCTGTGAATCCTTTTTCGTTGTAGTATGCCGCAAATAAAGGCATCGTGAAGAGATTATCCACTGGAATGTCAAAGAAACCTTGAACTTGGACAGCGTGAAGATCAAGAGTCAAAATGCGGTTAACGCCAGCTTTAACAAGCATGTTGGCAATCAATTTAGCAGTGATTGGTTCACGTGAAGCAGCGATACGGTCTTGACGTGCGTAACCAAAATAAGGCATAACCACGTTGACAGAGTTTGCACTGGCACGTTTGCAGGCATCAATCATGATTAGTAATTCCCAGAGGTAGTCGTTGACAGGTTTATTAGTAGATTGGATGATATAGATATCGTCCCCACGAACAGACTCTTCGATGTTAATCATGATTTCTCCATCAGAGAATTGACGTGAAGAAACTTTACCAAGTGGCAATCCGGTAGCCTCAGCAATTTTTTCAGCAATTTCGGGATTTGAGCTGAGAGAGAACAATTTCAATTGTGGGTTTGCTTTTTGATGTACCATGATAATGGTGACTCCTTTAATAAATAAGTGCTAAGCCCAGTTAGGGCTATTATAAATTAAACTACAGATAGTTCTATTTTAGCAAAAAGCAGCAGAAATTTCAGCCATCAAACTATGATATGAACGAAAATGACGAACCTTTGGAGAAAAATTGTCTCTTGTATGCGTTTTTAGACCAAACAGTAATGGTATTTCTGGCTACTCCTTTGGTTATCAAAAAAGACAAGGCACAAACCTTGTCTCAGAAATGGAATGAATTTTTTATAGACTTACATCGTAACTAATGAGCAGATTTTTTATCAGCTATTGTTAATTAGTCTTTGTCGCGCTTGAGAGTAGCTACAAAGCGTGCTACCTTACTTTTGGCATATTTAAAGTTAATGTTATTTTCTTTAAGAAAGGCATCGAAGTCATCTTTGCCTTTTTCGGCATCCAAAACTTCCAACTCCAGTTCATAGTCTTTCTTGTCAGCGTAAACATTGACATCAAGGGCCATAAGCCCAATGTTGGTCTGGTATTCACGACGAGTTGTGGTTAAATGCCCGAGAACGGTCAAGTCCTCTAACTTAACCCCACGCTCCAGAAGAATGGACTTGATTTGGCAATCGGGAAAGTCTAGTGACTTGGTCATAGCCTTAGCCTCTGCACAATCCATGGTGACGTTGTACTCCATGTTTCCAACCTTCTCAGGAATTTTCAGAGTCAGTTCTCCGTGAGTCGAGAGCGTTCGGATGCGTAAAGACAACTTTTTGCTCTTCATATCACCCTGAATGGTGTCAATGTAATAGTTTGTTTGTGTAACAGGTGTTACATGGGAGAAAAGCATAGCCAAACGATTATACTCATCTTTGGTGAGTAGAGTTTTGTACTCTATCTCTAAATGGTTCATGTGTGTCCCTCCCTCGTCCTTTAAATATGGTATAATATAACAGATTGTTTTTATTTTATAAAAAACTAAAGCTTTTGACAAGGAGGAGTCCTATCTTGACCATGGATTGGGAAGAATTTTTAGACCCCTATATTCAGGCCGTAGGTGAGCTCAAAATTAAGCTCCGAGGCATTCGTAAACAATTTCGTAAGAAAAATCGTCACTCGCCCATTGAATTTGTGACGGGCCGTGTGAAGTCAGTGGCTTCCATTGAGGGAAAAATTGCCCTACGTGGCCTGTCTATTGAGAATTTGGCCAAGGAAATGCAAGATATTGCTGGACTGCGTATTATGGTCCAATTTGTCGATGATGTGGATGAGGTTTTGGCTTTGCTTCGTCATCGTAGTGATATGACTATTGTTTCAGAGCGAGACTATATCAGAAACCGTAAACATTCGGGTTATCGCTCTTATCATGTTATCGTGTCTTATCCTGTTGATACCATTGATGGTCGTAAGGAAATCCTTGCCGAAATTCAAATTCGGACTTTGGCCATGAACTTTTGGGCCACTATTGAACATTCCCTTAATTATAAATATCAGGGAAATTTTCCAGAGGAGATTAAACTCCGCTTGGAAAATACGGCACGCATGGCCTATCAGCTTGATGAAGAGATGCGTAAGATACGTGATGATATTCGAGATGCTCAGTTGCTCTTTGATCCAATCAACAGAACTTTGAAAGATAGTGTAGGAAATAGTGATGACACAGATGAAGACCTTTTCGGATGAGATGAAGGTGGCTATTATTGCTAATGGCAAGCCCCAGAGTAGGCGTGTTGCCTCAAAACTTTTTAATGCCTTTCGAGACGATCCTGATTTTTATTTAACTAAGAAAAATCCTGATGTGGTTATCTCTATCGGTGGTGATGGCATGTTGCTATCAGCCTTTCATATGTATGAAAAAGAGCTTGCTCGTGTCCGTTTTGTTGGCATTCATACGGGGCATTTGGGATTTTATACAGATTATTTAGATGGTGAGGTTGAGCAGTTGATTGAGACCTTGCGTAAAGATCGTGGCGACAAGATTTCTTACCCGCTCTTAAATGTCAAGCTAACCTTGGCTGATGGCCGTTCCTTTACATCAATTGCGCTCAATGAAGCAGCTATTAAACGTAATGAAAAAACTATGGCAGCTGATGTCTGCCTCAATGACATCTTATTTGAGAGCTTCCGTGGGGATGGACTGTCTGTAGCAACACCGACAGGTTCGACTGCCTACAATAAATCCTTGGGTGGTGCAGTTCTTCATCCCACTATTGAGGCCCTGCAATTGACTGAGATTGCCAGTCTTAATAACCGTGTTTACCGTACCTTGGGCAGTCCACTTATTGTTCCTAAGAATGAGAAAATTACCGTTTATCCTACCCGAATGGGGAGCTACACGCTTTCGGTCGATAATAAAACCTACACTAATCGTAATGTGCAAAAGGTAGAGTTCTCAATTGACCAGCGTAAGATTTCTTTTGTGGCTAGTGCCAGTCATACCAGTTTCTGGGAGCGTGTACGTGATTCCTTTATCGGAGACATGGAAGAATGAGATATGAATTTACTGTGGGACGTTCCTGCCGAGTAAAGACTTTTTTGAAGGAGCATGATGTTTCCAAAGGACTTTTGGCTAAGATTAAGTTTGAGGGCGGTCATATCTGGGTCAATGGTGAGGAGCAGTTTGCGACCTACCCTGTTCATGAGGGAGATGTGGTCGCTATAGAGATTCCTGATGAGGAACCACATGATACCTTAACTCCCATCCCGTTTGACTTGGATATTGTCTATGAAGATGATAACTTCTTGGTGGTGAACAAGCCATATGGTTATGCTAGTATTCCAAGTGTCAATCATGACAACACCATGGCTAATTTTGTTAAATATCACTTTGTTAGCAATAATTATCCCAATCAGCGTGTGCATATTGTGACACGTCTGGACAAGGACACGTCTGGACTCATGCTTTTTGCCAAGCACGGTTATGCCCATGCACGTCTGGATAAGCAGTTGCAGCAGAAGTCCATTAAGAAGCACTACTATGCCTTGGTGGAGGGTGATACTAAACTTGAGGAGCAGGGAGAAATCATTGCACCCATTGCGCGTGATGTGGATTCCATCATCACACGTCGAGTCCATAAATCAGGGAAATATGCTCATACCAGTTATCGTTTGGTAGGTGATTATGGGCGAGTTAAGTTGGTTGATATTAACCTTCATACTGGACGGACGCACCAGATTCGTGTGCACTTTGCTCACTTGGGCCTTCCTCTTTTGGGAGATGACCTTTATGGGGGCTCTCTAAATTATGGGATTGAACGTCAGGCCTTGCATTGTCACCGTCTTGTTTTCGTCAATCCCTTTACCAAGAAAGAGATGGTCTTTGCGTCTTCCTTGACAGATGACTTTGAAACCGTTATCATGGACTTACAAACTAAAAAGATTGATTGAGGAGTATTTATGCGTAGTCTATTTGGTGAACTTCGTGAACGTATTTTAGGAAAGAACATTAAGATTGTTTTTCCTGAGGGTAATGACGACCGTGTGGTTCGTGCAGCTGCCCGTTTGAAATTTGAAGGATTGGTGGATCCTATTATCTTGGGAGACCCAGCTGAGGTTCACAAAATCTTGAATGATCTTGGTTTTGCAGATTTTAACTATACGATTATTAATCCTGAAACCTATGAAGGTCTTGAGGAAATGAAGGAAAAATTTGTTGAAATCCGTAAAGGAAAAGCGACAATTGAAGATGCGGACAAGTTGCTTCGTGATGTTAACTATTTTGGTGTTATGTTAGTGAAACTTGGTCTTGCTGATGGTATGGTTTCAGGTGCTATTCACTCAACAGCCGATACAGTACGTCCTGCCCTTCAAGTTATCAAGACAAAACCAGGCATTTCACGTACTTCAGGTGTTTTCCTTATGAACCGTGAAAACACTAACCAACGTTTGGTTTTTGCTGACTGTGCTATTAACATTGATCCAAATGCTCAAGAATTGGCAGAAATTGCTGTTAATACTGCTGATACAGCTGCCATTTTCGGGCTTGATCCTAAAGTGGCCATGCTTAGCTTCTCAACAAAAGGTTCTGCCAAATCACCAAAAGTGGATAAGGTTGTTGAAGCAACAGCTCTTGCTAAGGAGATGCGTCCTGACTTGGCTATTGATGGTGAGTTGCAGTTTGATGCAGCTTTTGTTCCAGCAACAGCGGCTATTAAGGCACCAGATAGTGATGTAGCAGGACAAGCTAATGTCTTTGTCTTCCCAGGTTTGCAGGCTGGTAATATTGGCTATAAGATTGCCCAACGATTGGGAATGTTCGAAGCTATTGGACCAATCTTGCAAGGTCTCAATAAACCAGTTAACGACCTTTCTCGTGGTGCTAGTGCCGAAGACATTTACAATCTAGCGATTATCACAGCTGCTCAAGCACTTAATAATTAAAAGTAATGATAAAAGGAGGTCTGGCCGAGTGGCTGGGCCTTTTTATGCAACTTTTGTGATTAAAAATAAATCAACTTAAACTAAAGGAAACCCTTTATTGATAAGGAATCGCAGTGGTTTTCGTGTTTACAGATATTATCGAATTGTACAAAAGATTCTAATAATAACTGTTCTTTTTGATTATTTATGCTATAATGAAGCTGTAAAAAATTTTATATTTTGGAGAAATCTTATGAAAAAAAGTAAATGGTTAGCCTTAGCAGGCGTTGCCGTCCTTAGTGTTGGTATTTTGGCGGCTTGTTCATCTAAGTCTAGTACTAGTGGTACTACTTATGGTTACGTTTACAGTTCAGATCCTGAAACTTTGGATTATATTACATCAAATACAGGACCTACAACAACTGCTGTGACAAATGGTGTTGATGGTCTTATGGAAACAGATAAATATGGTAATCTTGTACCTTCAGTGGCTGAAGATTGGTCTGTCTCTCAAGATGGTCTAACCTATACTTATAAAATCCGTAAAGGGGTTAAATGGTATACCTCTGATGGTGAAGAGTACGCTGATGTTACAGCTAAAGACTTTGTAACTGGTCTTAAGCATGCGGCAGACTCAAAAGCCGGTGCTCTCTATTTGGTTCAAGATTCTATTGCTGGTTTGTCTGACTACCTATCAGGTGCCAATAAAGATTTCTCAAAGGTTGGTGTTAAGGCAATTGATGACCATACCTTGCAATATACACTTAAACGACCAGAGCCTTACTGGAACTCTAAGACAACTTATGGTTTGCTTTTCCCAGTCAATGCAGACTTCCTTAAAACTAAAGGAAAAGATTTTGGTAAGTCAACAGACCCAACCTCTATCCTCTACAATGGTCCTTTCCTTCTCAAATCTTTGACAGCTAAATCATCAATCGAGTTGACTAAGAACGAAAACTACTGGGATAAGAAGAACGTTCACTTTGATGCTATCAAATTGACCTATGATGATGGTTCTGATCCAGAATCTTTGGAACGTAGTTTCACTGATGGTGCTTATAGTATTGCTCGTGTCTACCCAATGAGCTCTAACTATGCATCTGTCGAAAAGAAATATAAAGATAATATCTTCTATACTGCAGCAGGTGCGTCAACATCAGCCATGAGTGTCAATATTGACCGTCAAAGTTACAAATACACTGCTAAAAAGACTGATGCTGAAAAGACTTCAACGAAAAAAGCTCTTTTGAATAAAGACTTCCGTCAATCAATTAACTTTGCTATTGACCGTACGGTATATCAATCACAAGTCAACGGTAAGGATGGAGCAGCTAAAGCTATTCGAAATCTCTTTGTTCCTTCTGACTTCGTTAGTGCAGGAGATAAGACCTTTGGAGATCTTGTTACTGAAAAGATGAGTTCATATGGTGATGAGTGGTCAGGCGTCAACTTTGCTGATGGTCAAGATGGTCTCTACAATGCAGAAAAAGCCAAAACTGAGTTTAGTAAGGCTAAAGAAGCTCTCCAAGGAGAAGGTGTTCAATTCCCAATCCACTTGGACCTTCCAGTTGACCAAAGTTCTAAACTTAATGTTTCTCAAGCGCAATCTTTGAAACAAACCATTGAAAAATCATTGGGAAGTGACAATGTGGTGATTGATATCAACCAATTGTCATCTGATGATATGCAAAATGCAACCCTTAATGCGCCAAATGCGGCTGCAGAAGATTGGGATATCTCAAATGGTGTTGTTTGGAGTCCAGACTATCAAGACCCATCAACTTATCTTAATATCTTTAAGACAACATCAAATGAAAACACTAAGACCTTCATGGGATATGATAACCCAAATAATGCGGCAGCAGCCCAAGTAGGACTTAAAGATTATGATGCCTTGCTTGACTCAGCAGATTCTGAAACAACAGATCTCAATGTACGTTATGATCGTTATGCTCAAGCTCAAGCTTGGTTAGAAGATAGTTCACTTGTCATTCCTTTGACGGTTGGTAACGGTGCAGCTCCAGTTGTCTCACGTTTGACACCATTTACAGGTTCATATACTCAAGTGGGTGATAAGAGTTCAGGTGACTACTTCAAATATGTTAAACCACAAGAAAAAGTAGTTACTAAGAAAGAATTTGAACAAAGTCGTGAAAAATGGCTTAAAGAAAAGAAAGTGTCTAACGACAAGGCTCAAAAAGATCTTGCCAAACACGTTAAATAATGCAATGGAAAGAGGCGTAAGCCTTTTTCTTTTGTCAAAAATAGGTCAAAATGCCTCAGAAAGTATCTAGCAATTGTGAGAAAGAAAGCATAAGACAAAATATTCTGAAAATTGCTGTTATTTCGATTTTTATGGTATAATGGTGACATAACTATGATTTTTTGGAGAATGCTTATGAAAAAAAGAAGATAGTGCGTTACGAATGCTAAACAGAAAGACAAGCAAGGTTGTGGGGAGGTCATCCTCAGGCTACTTTGGTGAATCAGAGTGTCCTACCAGCGCATGCTTGATTGATAACAGACTCTGGTGACTACTCAAGTAGGAGCTGAGGGTTCTGGCAGATGTTCACGCATCTTGAACCTAAAAAAGCTGTTGTCACTAAGAAAAATGATGATAAAGCCCGTGAAAACTGGTTTAAAGAAAAGTCTAAGTCCAACGAACACGCTCAAAAAATCATGAGAATGACGTTAAATAAAAGGACGATAGAACTTTCTCATTTGATTGGGAAAGTTCTTTTGGAGTTAAAGGAAGAGACATGAAAAAATACATTTTATTGAGAACCCTTCGTTCTCTATTGTCAATATTTGTCGTGACGGCCTTGACCTACACCATTATTTATACCATGGTGCCGAGGCGTCTGATTTTCAGACAGGACCCTAACTACAACAAGATTGCAAAGACAGCCGATTCGAAGGCTAACTATGAAAATACAATCTATGAGCGAATGGGTTATATTGATTACTATGACACCAAGGAATTGCAGGAAAAAGCAAGCTCGCTTGATAAGTCTGTAACGACTAATCCAACCAAGGCCAATAAGGCTATCTACCAAAAATATGTGGATAGTTTGGGACGTGGCTGGCATTTGCAGCAGTTTAAGGAAAGTAAGCAATTTTATGCGACACGTGATGTGCCAGTACTTGAACGTGTATTTGGCTTCTATAAGCACCTCTTTGAATTTGACAATACTGGATGGGTGAAAGATAAAACAAATCCTAACTTGAAACGTTACATTCGAATTGAAAATGATCCCGCTATTGGTTGGTCAGTGGTTGGTTCAGGGACTAAGCATAAATATCTGCTTTACTTTAATGGTCAGTTCCCATTTGTTCACCAAAACTTTGTGAAGATGAACCTTGGTACGTCTTACCCAACCTATGCTGATCAGGGTGTCCTTGATGTCATTACGCAGGGCCAAGGACAAACCTTAACAACTGATGTGAATTTCCCAACGGGTAAAAAGCCATCTTCAGTGGATATTTACTCTCGTACCTATAAATCACCAAGTCAGGCTGACGAAAGAGACCGTTCTTTGTTTGGCAATGATCCTTATACAGCAACGAAAAGTCATTACCAGTATCCATCAATGGTGACAAGCTCTGCTATTGCTGGATTGATTGGACTAGTCTTGTCTTATGCTTTGGCGATTCCATTAGGGTCATACATGGCCCGCTTAAAGAACACCCTCTTTGATAGTGTGTCAACAGGTATTTTGACCTTCTTGCTTTCTCTACCAACTATTGCCTTGGTTTATATCATTCGATTGATTGGTTCTGAAATTGGGCTTCCGGATTCCTTCCCAATCTTGGGTGCAGGTGACTGGCGTTCTTATGTCTTGCCATCTGTTATTCTTGGACTCTTGTCAACGCCAGGACTTGCCATTTGGATTCGTCGTTATATGATTGACCTGCAATCTCAAGACTTCGTTCGTTTTGCACGCGCCAAAGGGTTGTCAGAAAAAGAAATTTCAAACAAACACATTTTCAAAAATGCGATGGTATCCTTGGTTTCAGGAATTCCAGCATCTATCGTAAGTGTTATCACCGGAGCTACCTTGACAGAAACTATTTTTGCCTATCCTGGTATGGGTAAAATGTTGATTGACTCTGTTCGTGCTTCAAATAATGCTATGGTTGTGGGTCTGGTGTTTATTTTCACAGCTCTCACCATCTTCTCATTGCTTGTGGGTGATATCCTTATGACAGTGATTGACCCACGTATCAAATTGACATCTAAAGGAGGTAAATAATGGCTTCAATTGATAAAAGTAAGTTCCAATTTGTAAAGCGCGATGATTTTGCCTCTGAAACAATTGATGCACCGGCTTATTCTTATTGGAAATCGGTGATGCGTCAGTTCCTTAAAAAGAAATCAACAGTAGTCATGTTGGGTATCTTGATTGCCATTGTTTTGATGAGTTTTATCTACCCGATGTTTTCAAAATTTGATTTCAATGATGTCTCAAAAGTTAATGATTTTAGTTTACGTTATGTCCATCCTAATGCTCAATACTGGTTTGGTACCGATAGTAATGGTAAGTCTCTATTCGACAGTGTTTGGTTTGGTGCGCGTAATTCAATTCTTATCGCTGTCATTGCTACCTTCCTTAATGTTGTCATTGGTTTGCTTGTGGGTGCTGTTTGGGGGATTTCTAAGACCTTCGATATGGTTATGATGGAAATCTACAACATCATCTCAAATATTCCTGACCTCCTTGTGGTTATTGTCTTGACTTATTCATTGGGTGCTGGTTTCTGGAATATGATTTTTGCCATGACTGTGACGGGTTGGATTGGGATTGCCTATAGTATCCGTATTCAAATCATGCGTTACCGTGATTTGGAGTATAACTTGGCTTCCCGTACACTGGGAACACCAACGGCAAAGATTGTGGTTAAAAATATCATGCCTCAGTTGGTGTCAGTTATCGTGACCATGGCTAGTCAGCTCTTGCCAGGATTCATCTCTTATGAGGCCTTCCTTTCCTACTTTGGTTTGGGGCTTCCCGTTACAACGCCTAGTCTGGGTCGTTTGATT
>OBVU01000903.1_pt1 | contig 12038 bp, 10 predicted proteins | sample 1495171 | NCBI WGS metagenome assembly OBVU01 (sample SAMEA2580028, study PRJEB22360) | human gut metagenome | biome: human gut; feature: human-associated habitat; material: faeces | place: Denmark | collected 2008/2010
CACCGTTACGAGCCATGGCGATGGCCATCTCGGACTCGGTCACGGTATCCATGGCGGCGGAGAGCACCGGGGCCTTCATCGTGATATTGCGGGTCAGATGGGTGCTGGTGTCCACTTCGGAAGGAATGACATCCGTCTCGTTCGGCAACAGCAACACATCATCATAGGCAAGGCCGAGCTTGGCGAAAATCGGGGGAAGGGGGGCATACGCCGACTGGGCGTTTAATTCATCAAGGTTTGTAGCCATGTAAACACTATATGAAAATGCGCTGACCTTCACGACACACGTGTGAGAACCGTCCAACCACATATGGCTCAACGCGTGCGGACTGCTATCAGGAAGGGTTTTCCTGTCCGCTCGAATCAGCGCCGGCAACCGGCAGCGATTCGCTTCCGGAACGCGTATTTTCTGGGGTTACGTCGTCATGCACTGCCGTGGCATGCTGCGCGTTGTGGCGCGCCGCTTCCAACGTAGCGTTCTCTTCCTGTATCTCCGGAATACGATGCTTCAGATACGGGTACATGGTGGCGATGGTCAGTACGACCACGGCAATCGCCATACCAAAGGCAACGTGCTGCGCCTTGAAGAAAAGAATGGTCAACGACCCAAACGCGATCAACGCCGCCCAACCCCAAAGAATCAGCACGGCTCCACGAACCGAATGGCCGATGCGCAGCATGCGATGATGCAGATGCATACGGTCCGGATGCATCGGCGACTGCCCCTTGGCCAGACGCCGCACAATCGCCAGGCACATGTCGAGCACCGGCAGGAACAGCACCAGAATCGGCAACAGAATCGGCATGAATACCGGCAGATAGATACTGGCGTGAATCGATGCCGGATCAAGACGGCCGGTCATGACGATTGAGGCGCAGGTGATGAGATAGCCGAGCAGCATCGAGCCGGAATCACCCATGAACAATTTCGCCGGATGCCAGTTATGCAGGATAAAGCCCACACAGATGCCCACCATCATCACGTCGATCAGCGTGGCCAGCGAGGCGTAACTGGGCGAGTATCGGGCGATGATGTACGAATAGATGGCGAACGCGATGCCGCCGATGGCCACGATGCCCGAAGCCAGTCCGTCAAGACCGTCCACGAAATTGACCGCGTTGATCGAAGCGACAATAAGGAATGCCGTAATTGCCATGGACAGGCTCGGGGATGCGGTGATCAGAGAGCCTCCCAGCGGCAGCGAAATAATCTGCAAACCACCCCAGGCCACGAAAACGGAAATCAGCAGCTGACCGGCGAGCTTCAACATCCAGTCAAGATCCCACAAATCATCGGCCATGCCCAGCAGACTGATCATAATGCCGCCGGCAAGAATCACCCACATCTGGTAATTGCCTTGGAACAGACCCGCAAGGAACGGCGTTCTGCTGGCAAAGATGGTGGCCACGGTAAATCCGATCAGCATGCCAAGGCCGCCCATACGCGGGGTGGGAATGGTATGCACATCGCGGGCGCGCACTTCGCCAACCGCGCCGATCTCGATGGCCACGTGGCGAATCAGCGGAGTCACCAGCCAGGTGACGCCACCCGCGATGGCCGCGACCAGTAAGTAAATCCTCATGCGCCTAATCCCCCGCCATTGAGGTGGAGGGCTTTGCGAATCATGGATTGGGGAATGACTCCCTCACGAAGAATCTCAATGCCGTCTCTCGCATACGGATCCGCTTTCACCACGGTGCTAGATATATGGCCTTGTGTGGGCCCGCCATCCAGATACAAATCAATCTGGTTTCCGAACGCTTCCACGGCCTCGTCCACGGTCTGCGCGCTTTCATCGCCGGAGCGATTGGCGCTTGAAGCGGCCAGAGGACCAGTAGCACGAAGAATCTCAAGGCAGAGCGCCGAGTTGGGGATGCGAATGCCTTGCGTGCCGGGCCTGCCTTCCGCGGTGTCGGCCAACGTCTCCAACGTGCAATCGGGGCGCGCGACGGCAATCGGCGAAAACGCCCCCGGCAGGAAGGCGGCAGAAAGACGGTTCAGCGGCGAAGGTAGTTCGAGTCCGAGCTCGTCAAGTTGGTCAGTGGAATCAAGCAGAACCTGCAATGCCTTGTATCGGGGACGCCGCTTGAGTTCGTAGATGCGGGCGATGGTAGCCGCATTGCGCGGATCACAGGCTACGCCATACACGGTATCGGTGGGAATGACGATCAGTCCGCCATCATGAATGATGCGTGCGGCCTGAGCCAACGACTCATCCGTGACCTTCCGCGTTGCGCTCATACCGTCTCCGTTCACCTGATTCATCACAATCTATCATTGCACCATTGTGCCCCGACTTGCACAACGACGATGACCGGGTTTCGTTCCGAACGGCATGCACCGTCCCGGGCGAAACCCGGTCACCATCAATTCGAAAGCAACCTGTGCCAGCCTATGCGTCACGCGCCGAGGTATGCCTTGCGCACCTTCTCGTCGTGCAGCAGATCCGAGGCCTTGCCTTCCATCGTGATCTTGCCGGTTTCGAGCACATAGGCGCGATCGGCAATGGATAGGGCCATCTTCGCGTTCTGTTCGACCAGCAGCACGGTGATGCCGCTCTTGCGCAGAGTGACGATGATGTCGAAAATCTCCTTGACCAGCAGAGGCGAAAGACCCATCGACGGCTCATCCATCAGAATCGTCTTCGGATGGCTCATCAGGGCGCGGCCCATGGCCACCATCTGCTGCTCACCGCCGGAGAGCGTGCCGGCCAGCTGGCGGCGACGTTCTTTCAGACGCGGGAAGTAGTCGAACACCATCTCAAGATCCTTGCCGAGATTCGACTGGTCCTTGAGGCTGAACGCACCCATCTCCAGGTTCTCCTGCACACTCATGCGGGTGAACACATGGCGGCCTTCCGGCACGTGGGCCATGCCCAGGGTGACGATCTTGTTCGCATGCGTCTTAAGCAGGTCATGACCGTCATAGGTGATGCTGCCGGACTTGGCCGGCACCAGGCCGGTGATGGTGTGCAAGGTGGTCGTTTTACCGGCACCGTTGGCTCCGATCAGGGAGACGATCTCACCGTCGTCCACCTTCAGACTGATGCCTTTGACCGCGTCGATGGCGCCGTACGAGACACACAGATCCTTGATTTCCAGCATCAGCGTGCCCCCTCTTCTTGAATCGTCTTGGCGATGCTTGGCTCCGGCTCGACCTTGGCGGTCGAGTCGCCATCCACATCATCATTGCTGTCGCTACCCAGATAGGCCGAGATGACCTGCGGGTTGTTGGCGATCTGCTCCGGCGTACCGGATGCGATGGTACGACCGTAATCAAGCACCTGAATGCGCTGGCAAACACTCATCACCAAGCTCATGTCATGTTCGATGAGCAGGATGGCGATGCCGAAACGATCACGGATCGTATTGATGCAGTGCAGCAGATCCTCGGTTTCCGTGGGGTTCATGCCTGCGGCCGGCTCGTCGAGCAACAGCAGCTTCATGCCGGTGGCCAAAGCGCGCGCGATCTCCAGCTTGCGCTGCTGGCCGTATGGCAGGTTGGCCGCTTGCGTGGCCGCCAAGCCTTCGAGGTTGAAAATGCGCAGCAGGTCGATGGCCTTCTCATGCATCTCATGCTCCTGCTTCCAGAAGCCCGGGGTGCGGAAGATGGCGCCGCCCATATGGTAGGAGAACGATTCGTCAAAGGCGACGAGCACATTCTCCTCAACGGTGAGCTGCTTGAACAGGCGGATGTTCTGGAAGGTTCTGGCGATGCCGGCACGAACCACCTGATAGGTCTTCTTGCCGTTCATGTGTTCGCCATCCAGCCAGAAATCGCCCTCGGTGGGCTTGTACACGCCGGTCAGCAGGTTGAACACCGTGGTCTTGCCGGCACCGTTGGGGCCGATCAGACCGACGAGTTCGCCTTTGTTGATGGTCATGTTGAAGTCGGATACGGCCTTCAGACCACCGAAGGTGATGCCGAGATGTTCGGCTTTGAGGATGGGCTGGGTATCGTTGCTCATCGTGCAGCCTCCTTCTCGGTTGTATCGGCCGGTTCGTTGACGGCTTTATCGGACTTATCAGCAGCCCTGTCGTTCTTGCCGTTTCCGCGAAGCAGCAGCCGGTTGATGAGCTTGGGCAGCGAGAACTCCCATGAACCAAAGATGCCCTGCGGGCGGAAGATCATGACAAGCACCAGCACCACCGAGTAGGCGAGCATACGGTAGTCAGCGAAGGCACGCAGCAGCTCGGGCAGGATGGTCAGGCCGATGGCGGAGACGATCGAGCCGGTGAGCGAACCCATGCCGCCGAACACCACCATGATCACGTAGTTGATGGAGTTGAGCCAGCCGGCCATGGTGGGGTTCAACGAACCGATGTACTGGGCGAAGATGCCACCTGCAATGCCTGCAAAGAATGCGGAAATCGCGAAGACAAGCACCTTAAGGTACGTGGTGTTGAGTCCGGAAGCGCCCGCAGCAATCTCGTCGTCGCGAATGGCCTTGACGGCGCGCCCGTAACGGGAACGGCCGAACATGAAGAGCACGACCACGGTGACCACCATGATCCAGAACACGACGTACAGGTTGGCGGTGCGTTCGATGCCGATCAGGGCCTGTCCCGCGGCACCCTTGTCAAGGCCCATGCCGCCGGCAACCTTGAGGTTTTGGATGATCACACGAATGATCTCACCGAAGCCCAGCGTGATGATGGCCAAGTAATCGCCATGCAGTCGCAGTGCCGGGATACCAATCAGGATGCCGAACACACACGCCACAATGCCGCCGATCAGCGTGGTAATCAGGAACCTTGCGGTGGGGTCAACGCCGATGCCGGCCGCAACCATGTACTTGGATGCCAGTGCGGCTACATAGGCGCCGATGGCCTCAAAGCCGCAGCAACCCAGCGTCAGCTGGCCAAGCACACCGATGGTGAGGTTCAGGGACGTGGTCATGATGATGGCGATGCATGCGGTCATCATGATGCCCTTGATATAGGAATCGGCCAGACCGGATTCGCACAGAGCCATCACGATGCCGAATGTGGCAAGGATGCCTAGGAAGCACACCACATAGGATTGTGTAGTGGAAAGCATTGTCTTCTTCATACGATCAGACCTTCTCCCCTTCGTTCTTGCCCATAATGCCGGATGGCTTGACGAGCAGCACGATGATCAGGATGGCGAACACGATGGCATCGGAGAATGCCGAGGTGATGAGGCCTCCGGTGACAGTGCCGATATATGCCTTGGTCAGACTCTCGATCAGGCCGATGGCAAGACCACCGATCATGGCGCCCGGGATGGAGCCGATGCCACCAAGGACTGCGGCGACGAATGCCTTCAAGCCCAACATGGCACCCATCATAGGCGACACCTGCGGGTAGGCGGCGCAGTACATCAGCGAGGCGACTGCAGCCAGACCGGAACCGATGGCGAAGGTCAGGGCGATGGTGGAGTTGACGTTGACGCCCATGAGCACAGCGGCCTCCTTGTCTTCGGAGACAGCGCGCATGGCCTTGCCCTGCTTGGTGAACTTGACGAACAGCTGCAGGCCCACCATGATGACCAGGCCGATGACGATGGTCAGCAGTGTGTCTCCGGAAAGCTTGAGCTTGCCGAAGGCAATGGACGGCAGGTGGAAAATGGTCGGGACTGTCTGGAAGTCGGCACCGAAGATGGCCTGAGAGCCGTTCTCCAGCAGCAGGGACATGGCGATGGCGGTGATCAGGGCGGTCATGGAATTGCCCTTCTCGCGCACCGGCTTGTATGCGGCTTTTTCGACGATGACGCCGACGGCCACGCACACCAGGATGGCGGGAATGACCGCCACCCAGGCGGGCAGGCCCATGGCGACGATGGCGGGAATGGTGAGCATCAGCACATATGCGCCGACCATGATGAAATCGCCGTGGGCGAAGTTGATCAGGCGGATGATGCCGTAGACCATGGTGTAGCCCAATGCCACGAGTGCGTACACGCTACCGATTTTCAGGCCATTGAATAGCTGGCTGACAAACATGATGATCTGATCCATCACTGCTCCCCCTTTCTAAATCTCATTGTGTGTTGAATGCGTTTATTGAATGTCTGATGATGCGCCATGAAAACGCGAAAGGGAGAGGGCCGGGAAACCGGCCACTCTCCTATATCGCGCGCTCATACTAGAGCGCATGGATTGGAATCATGCAGCGGTGATTCACTTGGGCTGCACGGTGGTGTTGTAGACAGGCTTGCCGTCCTTCATCTCAAGCACGATGACGGACTTGGTCGGGGAGCCGGACTTGTCCATCGTGAACTTACCGGTCACACCGTCGAAGGTCATGCCGGCCACGGCGTTGCGCACATCCTCACGGGTGGCGTTCTTGCCGGCCTTTTCGATGGCCTGCTTGATCATGTAGATCGTGTCGTAGCCCAGAGCGGCGAAGGTGTTCGGCTCGGCGTTGTTCTTGGACTTGTAGGACTTGATGAAGTCCTGCACCTTGGTGTTGGTGTTGTCGTCGGCGGAGTAGTGGGTGGGGTAGTAGGTCTTGTTGTACTGGGCCTTGTCACCGGTGAGCTTGAGGCCGTCGTAGCCGTCAGGGCCCATCACGTAGCCATCGAAGCCCACGGAACGAGCTTGCGGGATGATGTACGGACCAGCCACGGAGTAGTAGTACGGAGCGTAAAGCAGCTCAGCACCGGAGGCCTGGATCTTTTGCAGCTGAGCGGAGTACTCGGTGTCGTCGGCGGAGGAGGAGCTTTCCTTGTCCACCACTTCAAGACCAAGCTTCTCGGCGGCCTTGGCGAAAGCCTCACCCACGCCGGAGGAGTACGGATCACCGGTACCGTAGAGCACGGCGACCTTCTTGACCTTCAGGTTCTCGGCCGCGAAGCGGGCGGCGACCTCACCCTGGTAGGAGTCCTTGAAGCAGGTGCGGAACAGGTAGTTGCCGGTTTCGATGGAATCGGAGGTGGCGGCCGGGGCGATGGTGACCAGCTTGGACTGGTCGGCCAGCGGAGCCACGGCTGCGGTGGTGGCGGAGATGGTCGGACCGGCCACGGCGAGCACGTTGTTGTCGCCAACAAGCTTGTTGTAGGCGTTGGACGCCTCGGTGGCGTCGCCCTTGTCATCCATGGACTCGAGCTTGACCTTCTTGCCGTTGATGCCGCCCTTGGCGTTGATCTCGGAAACGGCCAGCTCGAAGCCCTTGACCTCGGCCTCGCCGTAAGCGGCAGCGGTACCGGAGTTGGTGGTCACGGTGCCGATGGTGATGGTGTCACCAGATGCCTTGGCGCTGGAGCTGGAGGAGTCATCCATGCTGCCGCCGGAGCATCCAGCAAGGGACAACGCCATAACTGCGGCCGCGCTGGCCGCAATGAACTTAGTGGAGAACTTCACGTTCATCCTCTTCCTTCTTCCTTGGGATATTGCAACATCGTTCATCAGTCAATCAACGCGCGGGATATGCGCGTGAGACGTTCCGTTCGCATAATTCACATACCACAGAACTGCATCACACGGCTTGTGACCGTCATCTACGTCTCTCTCATTCGATGTTTGTCGCGGACTGTTATAACCAGACCCGCTTTGAACCCGCAATAGTCTGTTCTTATTATGAGATGGATTATTTGCGGAAATGAGCAGGAAGTCCTCAGGAACAATACGGGGAGAACCTCATGAAACTTGAGAAGGCATGGAGTTTCAGGCAACCGCAAACAGGTATCGGTCGCGGCCCGTCCAATCCCGTCCGGTCGAGGCAGTGGTGAATCCGGCAGCCTTGGCGTAGGCCACCAGTCTGTCTCCCTGAGTCACATCGTGTTCCATGACGAGAGCGCCCCCGGGCTTCAGAAGGCGGTAGGCGCGTTCGATAATACGTTCGGGAATCAGCGTGCCGTCCATAGAACCGCCATACAAAGCCAGTTCGGGATCCCAGACGCGCACTTCCGGTTGTTCGGGAACGTCGGATTCGGGCACGTAAGGCGGATTGGTGATAACGATGTCGATAGTGCCGTCCAGTTGGGCCAGCGTGGCCAGAGATGTGGCGTCCGCAATTTCCAGCTGGTAATTCGAGGCGATGGATGGATACCGCTTCGCCGTTTCCGCCAGATTCTTGTTGGTCCATTCGGCGGTGTTCGGGGACAGCTCGACCGCCCACACTTGGCTACCGGGCACCTCACTGACCACGGATAATCCGATTGCGCCGGAACCGGCACACAAGTCGACCACGCGCGGGTGAATCATGCCGTGTTCGGTCAGCCAGTCAAGACCGGCCTGCACCACGGTTTCGGTTTCCGGACGCGGAATGAACACGCCAAGGCCGACCTTCAGGTCGAGATAGCGGAACGGCGCATGACCGGTGATGTACTGCAACGGCTCGCGCTTGGCACGGCGGGCAAGCATGGATTGGAAGCGGGCAAGCTGTTCGGCTGTGCCAAGCTCCTCCCCCATCAACAGAGCTTTGTCGACATCGCGCAACTCAACACCTGCCGCCTCGGCAAGGAGCAGTTTGGCATCATGCTCAGGCGTCTCAATGCCAGCCTCACGCAATTGCACGGCGGCATCACGAATCACATCGGCAGCAGCCATCACATCCCTATCTTCCGGTGCCTTAATTATCACATAATGTAAGGGTTTGGCCGGTAAATGCGATGCTCGACCGTAGGCTTGACCGAACGGCCTAGAGTGTGTCGAGCATTGTATCTACCGGCCAAACCCGCTCACGCTACTATCACTTCTGATTGGCCAGACGGTCGGCTTCGTCGGCTTGGATGTCGGAGTCGATTACGGCCTGCAGGTCGCCGTCAAGCACGGCATCCAGGTTGTATGCCTTGTAATTCGTACGATGATCGACGATGCGGTTCTCCGGGAAGTTGTAGGTACGGATACGCTCGGAGCGATCCAACGAGCGTACCTGCGAGTGGCGCATATCAGCCGCCTCAGCGGCCTCCTGCTCGTGCTTCATGGCCAGTAGTCGGGACTTCAGCACGCGCAGGGCGGAGGCACGGTTCTGAATCTGCGACTTCTCGTCCTGCATGTTCACCGTGATGCCGGTAGGCAGGTGGGTCATGCGCACGGCGGAATACGTGGTGTTCACGGACTGTCCGCCAGGACCGGAGCTCATGAAGATATCAATCTTCAGGTCTTTCGGATCAATCTCAATTTCGTCATCGTCCTCGTCGGCTTCGGGGAAAACAATCACACCGGCCGCAGAAGTCTGGATGCGCCCCTGTGATTCGGTGACAGGAATGCGCTGCACGCGGTGCACGCCGCCCTCGTATTTCATCGAAGCCCACACGCCGTCCTCGGGAGCAGGCGTGCCCTTGGCCCGGATGGCAATCTGCACGTCCTTGACGCCGCCGAGCTCGGTGGTGTTCTCGGACTGAATGTTCACGCTCCAGCCGCGCTTCTCGGCGTAGCGGGTGTACATACGCAGCAAATCACCGGCAAACAGTGCAGCTTCCTCGCCGCCGGTGCCGGCCTTGATTTCCATAATGGTGTCTCGCGCATCATCCGGATCACGCGGAATAAGCGCGGTGCGCAGCTTTTCTTCCGCGCCCGGCAGTTCGGATTCGAGACGCTTAGCTTCCTCGGCGAAGTCGGCATCCTCGCCGGCCATCTCCTGAGCGGCTTCCAAGTCATCCTTCAATTGCAACCAAGCTTTGTAGGCTCCCACAATGGCACCTAGCTCGGCATGACGACGGCCTAGTTTGCGCAGCTTGTCCGGATTGGACACGACTTCGGGGCTCGCCATCTGCTCTTCGATGGACTGGTACTCCTCAAGTGCGGTCGCCGCCGCGGGGAACTGTTCGTCTGCCATGACACGCTTTCTGGTTGTGTTGTAATCAGGTCAAAAGAATACAAAAACGCCAGTCCTCGGGCGGGCATGCCGAAGCATGCCGGGCCGAATAGGACTGGCGCGAAGTATGCTACTTGCTCTTCTTGCCGTAGCGCTTCTCGAAGCGAGCAACGCGGCCACCGGTATCGAGAATCTTCTGCTTGCCGGTGTAGAACGGGTGGCACTGAGAGCACACGTCAACGAACATGTGATCTTCCTTGCCAGCAGTGCGGGTCACGAAGGTGTTGCCGCACGAGCACGTCACCTCAACGGGGTGGTAATCAGGATGGATACCCTGCTGCATTTTGCGTCTCCTATGGATTCGGGGGACCCGGGTCGTCATGCCCCTATGGCAGACGTGAACCGGAACCTTACGGATTGTACGCGCCTATATGGACGGGGAATACGTTGCGCTGTCGGAAAAGAGTGGGGCCGCAGGGGCTTGAACCCTGGACCGGGCGATTATGAGTCGCATGCTCTAACCGACTGAGCTACGGCCCCACGTTCGCTGCGTAAAACAGCCAACTTGCCAAAGTGTAGCACGAGCCCGCTAATGCCGGCACGCGCGCCATGCACCCATACCATGCACCCGCCAGCAACAAGCAGCATCTCCCGGCGCTACTTCTCCCCCATGTACCCCAACGGGTTCTCGATGAACCGTCGCAAGCCCATTTCGGCCGCGCCATATAGCGAGGGATGCAGCGCCACCGGCGGCACAAACACGCGAATCTTCACATTCGGGTATCCCAGAATTTCCGAACGCAGCCGGCCTTCAAGCACGGTGGCCAGCTCGTCGCCGAAGTGCGTCCACAGTCCGCCCAACAGCACCGTATCGACATCCACCAGATTCACGGCGGAAGCGATGGCGGAAACCAGCGCATCGGCGGCCTGATCGACCACTTTGGCCACATCCGAATCCCCGGCTCGCCAACGCTGGAGGAACATATCGATGGCCTCGCTGCTGGTGGCATCCCCATCCTCGGCAATGCCGGCAGCCTCGACCAAAGCGCGACGGCCCGCAAACGCCTCAAGACACCCGTGACGCCCGCAGCTGCACAACGGCCCATCCATCGCCACGGACAGATGGCCGATCTCGCCGGCGAATCCGTGCGAGCCCATCACCACTTCGCCGTCGCGCACCACCGCGCCGCCGATGCCGATATCGGTAGACAGGTAAATAAAGGAGTCCGTGCGGTCCACCACATTCAGGAAGGGCGCACGTTCGGTGGCATACCCCGGAATCTGAGCGATGGCGGCCATCTTCGCCTCATTGCCGGCCACCACATCCAGCCGGCGCACCACGTTGAACCGGGTGAGGTTGACGTTTTCCCAACCCAGATTGCGGGCCACCAACAGCCACATGTCGTCGGTGACGATGCCCGGCAGCGCAAACCCGGCTCCCACCACCTTGCAGCCGCGTCGTTTGAGCCGGCTTTCCAACGGGAAAGTCATCGCATCGAGCTTGGCGAAGATCTCGTACGGGTCAGTGCCGGTCATATCCTCACTCACCCACTCCCGGCCGAGAGTGTCGCCGTTCAGATCGAGTGCCAGGCAACCGTAACCATCGGTGTTGATCTGCAGGCCGATGCCGGCGATGGATCCGCCGCGAATCTCCAGCGGCGTGCTGGGCCGCCCATATGTGGTGGAAACGACCGGCTCGCCTTCCTGCACCACGCCGCTTTCAATGAGCATCGAGGCCAACAGCGAGAGCGTGGCCTTGGTCAGGCCCGTCTCCTTGGCCAGATCGGCACGACTCATCGGTTTCTGCGCACGCAATAAGGTGTCGAGCGTCACCGACAGGTTATGGTTGCGCAGATCCTCCTGATTGATCCTGCGTAGATTTGCCATTGGCCCCTACCTCCTCGCCCCCCTAGTCTCGAGCGCCGCACAGGCGCTCACATCCGTCTATCACACCATGATATTGTGCGTCAAACGATTGAATCGGACCGCACCTTCGCGTGTTTCCGTTTGCAATCGAACGTTGAGATACAGTATAGTTTAATCGTCTAACTTATTGGCTATGGCGCGCCGAAACTTTTGAGCGCGACCCTCATCGAGGAGGAATGCATGACGAGAGTACTGGTTGCCGGCGTAGATACGTCAACCCAATCAACGAAGGTCCGCATCACGGACGCCGCCACCGGCGAACAGGTTCGGTTCGGGCAGGCCAAGCACCCGGATGGCACCTCGGTCAACCCGGAATTCTGGTGGGAGGCCTTCACCAAGGCCGCCGAGCAGGCCGGCGGGCTTGACGATGTCGCGGCCCTCGCGGTTGG
>OBVU01000925.1_pt1 | contig 11778 bp, 9 predicted proteins | sample 1495171 | NCBI WGS metagenome assembly OBVU01 (sample SAMEA2580028, study PRJEB22360) | human gut metagenome | biome: human gut; feature: human-associated habitat; material: faeces | place: Denmark | collected 2008/2010
TGGCCGAACACCTGCTCCGTCGCGCCGTTGTCGATGCAGTTGCCCTTCCGGGACATGCTCTGCACCACGCCGGCCTCCTCCAGCCGCCTGCACCAACCGGCCTGCTGGTACTGCCAGCCCATGTCCGAGTGCAGGATCGGCCTGGAGCCCTTGGGCTTCTTGGACACGAGCTGGTCGAGCAGCTCGTGCTGCTGGGCCATGTTGGGGTGCAGCGACGTGGACCAGGCGACGATCTCCTTGCTGCCGAAGTCGTAGACCGGCGCGAAGTAGGCCTTGCCCCAGGGCTGCTTGAACTCGGTGACGTCGGTGCCCATCTTTTCCCACGGCCCGTCGGCGGCGAAGTCGCGCCCGAGGACGTTCTCGAAGGTCTTTCCGACCTTGCCCCTGTACGAGTTGTACCTGTGGTAGTCGGTCTCGCGGCGGATCCCGCAGCTGATGCCCATCTCGCGCATCATCTTCAGCACGGTCTTGCAGGCTATGCGCACGCCCTGCTCGGCGCGCAGGCACATGGCGATCTGCCTGTGGCCGCACCCGTTGGCGGTGCGCGAGAATATCTCGGCGGCGGCCTCCCAGAGCTCGGGCCTGGTGGGAGCCTTCGGGTGCGACAGCGCGGAGCAGGTCGGCGAGGGGATATTGCCCTGAAAGCCCGCTCACGACCGCGGCCTTCTCGCCGTTCGAGAGCGTTTCTCCGCCTTCAGGGCGATCGATTTTTTTAGGTAGGCGTTCTCCGCCTCGAGCCTCTTGATCCTGCGCTCGAGCTCCTGCTCGCGCGTCGTCTCCCCGGACGGGGAGCCGGACCCCCTCGGCCTCCCCCTTGGCTTTGGCCTGAGCGCCTCCGGGCCCTCCTCCCTGTACGCCTTCAGCCATTTCTTGAAAGGGCTTGGCGAGGCTATCCCGAACTTCTCCATGGCCTCGGGCTTCGTCATGCCATCGTCGACGACCGCCCTGACGGCGGCCAGCTTCGTCTCGAACGAATAGGCGGTGTGCTTCTTTCCCATCATGGCCAGAACCTCGATACCAGCAGACCTGTAGGTGCACAGCCATTCTCTCACGGTTTCCTCCGGCATCCCGAGAAGGGCCGCGATCGCCGCGCGGCCGTGCCCCCCGTCGTGCAGCTCTGCCGCTCGCAGTCTCATCCCGACGTCGTACAAAGCGTTTCCAGCCATAAAAAAGCCTCCCATTTCTTGTGTCCAAGAAATGGGAGGCAGTTCAGAAAGGGAGAACGCATGATTTCGTTCATCCGTATTGACGACCGTATGATCCATGGACAGACCGTTACCCGTTGGGCCCTCGAGTATCCCTGCGACGGTCTTATCGCCGTCAACGACGCTGCAGCGTCCAACCCCGTGCTCAAGGAGGCCTACAAGAGTGCCTCGGGCAAGAAGACGTTCGTGTGGACCAAGGAGCACTTCAAGGAGGTCTCCGAGAAGGTTCTCAAGTCCAACACCAAGTACTTCCTGATCACCAAGAACCCGCTCGACATGAAGGAACTTCTCGTCGATTTTGGCTTTAAGCCCGGCATGGACCGCATCATCGTCGGTCCCTGCAACGATCGTCCCGGCACCACCAAGCTCGGCAACAACCAGTCGATCACGCAGGAAGAGGCCCAGGCGCTCGAGGATCTCACCAACGCCGGCTACACGGTCGAGTTCGCCCTTATCAAGGAGAAGTCCATCGGTGAGTGGCCCAAGTTCCGCGGTCAGTTTGGCTTCTAGTTAGGCGCCAGCCGCATTTTGGTATCTACAGCCCTTGGTGAAAGGGGCTGAGGAATAAAGAAAGGGGAAAGCATGGCAATCAATGCATTCCAAGCCGCGCTGTTCGGCCTGTTCGCCTGCCTGGCATCACTGCCTGGCATGGGCGGCACGACGATCGGCAACTACACTCTGGGTCGTCCTCTGGTCGCCGGCCTCATCGTCGGCATCATCATGGGCGATATGCAGACGGGCATCCTCGTCGGCGCTGCCATCCAAGTTGTCTACATCGCTCTCGTGACCCCCGGCGGAACCGTCTCCGCCGACGTCCGCGCCGTGTCCTATATCGGCATCCCGCTGGCGATCCTCGCCATCAAGAACTCGGGCATCGATCCCGCCTCCGCTGAGGCCGCCGGCATGGCCGCATCCCTCGGTGCCGCCGTCGGCACGCTCGGCACTGTGCTCTTCTATGGCACCGCCACCATTAACCTGGTATGGCAGGGGATGCTTGGATCGGTCACATCGTCTGCTCGTTCCTCCCGACGTTCATCATCACCATGGGCGGCACCGCCATGGTCGACCTCATGAAGACCTACATGCCCATGGACGGCATCGCGATGAAGACGCTGTTCACCGTCGGCTCGCTGCTGCCTACCGTCGGTATCGCCATCCTGCTCAAGCAGGTCATCTCCAAGCCGACGGACTTCCTCACGTTCTTCTTCGGCTTCACCCTGTCCGCTGTCATGGGATGCAACCTGATTGCCGCCGCCGGCATCGGCTGCTTCTTCGCCCTGATCAACTATGAGATCGCTTCGCTCAAGATCGACCTCGCAAACGCTCCCAAGGCAGCTATCGCCTCGGGCTCCGATGATGAGGAAGAGGAGGACATCTAATGGCAGAGAAGAAGAAACTCTCTAAGAAAACGCTTGCCAAGTCGTTCCGCAACTGGTCCTATGGCAACCTGACTTGCTTCTCGCAGGAGCACATGCAGACCTTCGGTTACCTGTGCGCCATGCTTCCGATCGTCGAGGAGCTCTACGACACGCCCGAGGAGCAGAAGCAGGCCCTCCAGACCTACTCCGCGTTCTTCAACACCGAGCCGCAGATCGGCACCATGATTGTCGGCGTCACCGCCGGCCTCGAGGAGGCTCGCGCAAACGGCGAGGCCATCGACGACGACGCCATCAACGGCATCCGCGCCGGCCTCATGGGCCCGCTCGCCGGCCTTGGCGACTCGCTGATCGTCGGTACCCTGATCCCGATCCTGCTCGGTATCGCCCTCGGTCTCTCGACCGGCGGCTCTCCGCTCGGTGCCATCTTCTATATTGTCGTGTGGAACCTGCTCATGTTCCTTGGCATGCGCTTTGCCTACAACCAGGGCTATGAGCTCGGCGGCAAGGCGGTCGAGGCCCTCGTCGGCCCCAAGGCCAAGGCTCTGCGTGATTCCATCGTGATGGTCGGTACCATGGTCATCGGTGCAGTCGGTGCTACCTGGGTCTCCATCACCTGCAGCCCCAATCTGGTGCTGCCCGGCGGCGGTAAGTTCCAGGACACGCTCGACGGGATCTATCCGCACCTGCTGCCCATGGTCTTCATCATCTTCTGCTGGTACATGATGACCAAGAAGAAGGTCAACCCCATCGTTATGATGCTGATCCTCGTTGTGATCGCATTTGTGGGCGTTCTCATTGGCTTCTTCGACCCGGCACTGAGCTACTAGTCATCATCCCCTGGCCCCCTGTAAGGCCGTGCGGCCTCAACCGCACGGCCTTCTGATTTTGCGCCGCCCTTCAAGGGCAATATGGCCAGCGACCTCCATCGCCTACACGACACCCGCTATATTGCTCTTGAAAGATGACGTATTCGACAAACGATGCACTTGCGCATGATGCACACTTTGCACGAGGAGGACCATATGCACGAGAAACATGGACACGACCTTTCGCGCGACGACTTGATTCGCGAGGCAAAGATGCAGACCGATGCTATTCAGCGGCTCAATGTTTGGCTGCGCCTGGGCTATTCGCTCGTGGCGATTGGCTTTTTGATGGGGATGTGGGGTATGCAGGGCGGCCCCGGCTGGGGTGTCCCCGTGGGCATCGTGTGCCTGGTGGTGGGCACTCCGCTTTCGATCGTGCTTAAGGTCGGCACGACCAACGCCAAAAAGAATGTCGAGCGCATGCTCGAGGCCGCTGGTGTCGACGTTGAGGAGCTTATGCGACGCAAGAAGGACGAGCAATAGACTTCCGCGTTGGGGTATCATAAATAATTGTTGCGAATGTTAACTAATGTACGGCAAATGACGGTTTTATGGCCCTGCTAGAGTTGCAAAGGACAATATCCCCAGTGGATTACGATGACGTCGCTCGAAAACTGATTGTGTACTCACGTTCCCTTGCCAAGGGATCCTTGAGTGCTGCCGGCGGCGCCAGTGTGGGCGAGGCACCGGTTTTACAGTATCTATCGGGTATTGACGGTGATGTCATTCCCTCCGAGATTGCCAAGAAGCTGAAATTCTCCCGTGCGCGCATGTCGCATATCTTGGATTCACTCGAGAGTAAGGGTTACGTTCAGCGCAGGACTGATCCAAACGATCGTCGGCGTGTGCTGGTGAGCATTACCGAGGAAGGCCGTGATTTCGCGGCGAAAAAAAATGCCGAGAGTGTGGCATCGCTCTCGAAACAACTCTCAGCGCTCGGCGAGCACGATGCCCAGGAGCTCGTGCGCATCCTGAATAAAGCTTACAGCCTTACCTATGATGCCGACGACTACCTGGACAATCTATAAGGATAAAGACAGACATTTAGGTGCATCTTGAAATGCACCCGGGACAGTTGTGCCCATCAGCCACCGTCAACATCTCATTCCAAACCAAATCAGCCAACGTACGTCATGGCAATCCCCGGTAGGTTGCAGGATGGCGGCTGAGCCTTTCCCTCGGGAAACTTCGCGAAGCCCAGTTCCCGAGGGAAAGGTATGGTCTGTGTAATACCAGATAAACAGTACATTTTTGCTAGATTGGTATTTGACTGAAGAACCAATTGGTATGGCTTATTAAGCCCACCTTGCCGTTGACGCTTATTTTGCTGCCGCTGGGAGAATTCCGAACTTGGGTGCGCAAGTGCTCCCATATGTTGATATGACCTAGTAGGTGGCTATCTGGTTACTACCAGTTGGCCCCTTGGTAACGGGTGGCCCCCATTGTGCGGAATGTACCGAACATCTCCGTTTGATACGTTTTCCCATGCTGCCGGGGGGGGGGCGTCCTCGGCACCTCAGCATGTCGGAAGAAAGGAGACCAGATGCGCAGGAATTCCATTTTTACGAAACGGTGGGTGAAGGGAAGCGCGGTCCTCGTTGCCACTGCAGCGACGCTCGTGTTTGCCAATCCCCAGCAAGCGATTGCCACGCCACTCAAGGGCGTCGACTCGGCGACCGTGTCCCAGTCTGCCTCGAATGTCGTCGACATCGATTTCGCTGACGGCATCAAGGGCCGTATTACGTTCCTCGAGGACGGTATTTTCCGTTATAACGTCGACCCCAAGGGTGAGTTTTCCGAGTACGCCACGCCGCGCAGTAAGTCCCACACGGCTAAGATCCAGGCTCAGCCCGATACCTCGGACACCTACAGCAAGCCGAGTGCGACGGTTGCCGACAAGGGCGACACTATCGAGATCACCGGCGGAAAGGCGACCGTGATCCTGGACAAGGCGACTGGCAAGATGAGTATCAAGTCAGGCGACCGTGTCGTGGTTTCCGAGTCCGCGTCCCTCGACCTTGATAAGAAGGGTACCGTCCAGACGCTCGCCAAGGAGAAGTCCGAGAACTTCTTTGGCGGCGGCACCCAGAACGGACGCTTCCTGCACACCAACCAGACCATCGCCATCTCCAACACGAACAACTGGACCGATGGCGGCGTTGCCTCGCCCAACCCGTTTTATTGGACGAGTGACGGCTACGGCGTGCTCCGAAACACGTTTGCAGAGGGTTCCTACGACTTCGGTTCCACGGACTCATCGACGGTCACGACTTTGCACAGCGAGAATGAGTTTGATGCCTACTACTTCGTGGCGACCAACGAGGGAGCTTCGAACGTAGCAACTGAGATGCTGCAGGACTACTACAAGGTGACCGGTAACCCGGTACTGCTGCCCGAGTACGGGTTCTACCTTGGTCATCTTAATGCCTATAACCGTGATGGCTGGTCAACGACCTCGGGTCAAAAGAAGTGGGAGACCAAGGGCAGCAAGTCCTCGAGCGAGAAGGGCGACGTTAAGTACGAGTCTGGCATGTCGACGGGCTACAAGCTCGACGGCACACTTGCGGCCGAGACGCTCAACGGTGAGGGCCCTACGGTTGATACCGAGAACATGAAAGCGACCGATTTCGACCGCCAGTTCTCTGCTCGGCAGGTTATCGATGACTACGAGGACAACGACATGCCGCTCGGCTGGTTCCTGCCGAACGACGGCTACGGCGCCGGCTATGGCCAGAACGGTTACTACAAGACCGGCGGCGTCAACTCCGACGGAGCGAGCTCGGCCGACCGCCTTAACGCTGTGCGTGCCAATGTCGACAACCTTAAGAAGTTCACCGAGTATGCCAACTCCAAGGGTGTGAGCACGGGCTTGTGGACCCAGTCCAACCTTGAGCCCGACAGCAACCCTGAGACCCCGTGGCATCTGCTTCGCGACTTCGACGCCGAGGTCAAGACGGGAGGCATCACTACCCTTAAGACCGACGTTGCCTGGGTTGGATCTGGCTACTCCTTTGGTCTCAATGGCATCAAGACAGCTTATGACACGGTGACGACCGGCGCTAACAAGCGCCCCAACATCATCACGCTCGATGGTTGGGCCGGCACGCAGCGCTTTGGTGGCATTTGGACCGGAGACCAGTATGGCGGTAACTGGGAGTACATTCGCTTCCATATCCCCACGTATATCGGTCAGAGTCTTTCGGGCAACCCCAACATCGGCTCCGACATGGATGGCATCTTTGGCGGCGACCCCATCATCTCTGCGCGTGACTACCAGTGGAAGACGTTCACGCCCTCTATGCTTGACATGGACGGTTGGGGCACCTACCGTAAATCGCCCATGACGCACGGCGATCCCTACACAGGCATCTCGCGCTTCTACCTCAAGCTCAAGGCGCAGCTCATGCCCTATATCTACACGAGCGCGGCCTCGGCGGCCAACATCGACACGGGTAACGGCGATGCCGGCCTGCCCATGATCCGCGCCATGCTGCTTTCTGACAACTCCGAGTACGCCGCAAGCACTTCGACACAGTACCAGTATATGTTCGGTGAGAACTTCCTAGTGGCACCGGTGTATCAGGATACCCAGGCAGATGAGAACGGCAACGACATTCGCAATGGGATCTACCTCCCCAACTACGGCACCGACGAGAATCCCACCATCTGGATCGACTACTTCTCGGGTAAGCAGTATCGCGGCGGCCAGGTTCTCAACAACTACGAGGCTCCGCTTTGGAAGCTGCCGCTGTTTGTGAAGGCCAACGCTATCGTGCCGATGTACGCCGAGAACAACAACCCCGAGGCAGTGAGCGACACCAACACCAAGGGTACCGACCGCAGTCAGCGTATCGTCGAGTTCTTCGCCACCGAGGGCGACGGCACCTTTACGCAGTACGAGGACGACGGCTCCTCCATCGAAAACAACACGACTGAGGACGATTCCTACGGCACGATCGACAATATCTCCTACGGTGAGCATGTGAGCACCGTCTACAGCTCCAAGGCCGCAGGCGGCACCGCGACCTTTACCGCCGAGGCCTCGCAGGGCGGCTACAACGGCTACGACTCCAACCGCACCACGACCTTCCGACCTTCGTGGCCAATGTGTCCGCCAAGCCCACGAGCGTTGTCGCCAAGAACGGCGGATCCGCACTCAACGTGGTTGAGGTCGACTCGCAGGAGGCCTTCGACGCCGCGACCCCCGAGGCCGGCCAGGCGGTCTACTTCTACAGCGAGACCCCCAACCTCAACCACTACGGCAGCGATGCGGACGGCACCGAGGCCGAGCAGGGCGAGAGCTTCAACAACACCAAGATCACCACGAACCCCAAGGTCTACGTCAAGTTCGCGAAGACCGATGTTGCTGCAGCGGCGCAGACGCTTGAGCTGGGCGGTTTCGTGAACGCCGACGCCACGCTCACAGCCGATCGCCTCAACGAGAACCTCTCCGCACCCACGAACCTTGCTGCCCCCGAGGACGTCACGACCCCAACGAGCATCAAGCTCACCTGGGGAAAGGTCGATGGTGCTACCTCCTACGACCTTAAGGTCGACGGCACTGTGTTTGCCGTGGGTGATGCGGCCGAGTTCACGCACACCGACCTCGCCTACAATAGCAAGCACACCTACCAGATTCGTTCACGCAACGCCGAGGGTTACTCCGCCTGGAGCGATGTGCTCGAGGCGAACTCCGCACTCGATCCGTGGCGGAACGTCCCCGACGCCGAGGAAATCACCTGGGAGGGCTCACTTTACGGCAGCCATAAGGCCGAGCTTGCCTTCGACCATGAGTTCCAGTCGGGCGACGGCGGTTTCCACTCCGGTGGCAACGATCTAGGCAAGGCGCTTACCGTTGACTATGGACGCGCTTACAAGCTCGATAAGCTCGAGTACTATCCGCGCGATGACGCCGGCAACGGCACTGTGACCAAGATGCGTGTTGAGACGAGTCTCGATGGCGTCCACTGGACGAGCCAGGAGGTCGATTGGGCACGTTCCGCTGATTGTAAGACGGTAGCGTTTGACGGCACCGTGGCCGCCCGTTACGTGCGCATGACACCGCTCGCCTCGGTCGGCAATTTCTTCTCCGCGTCCGAGATTGCCATCTACAAGACCGACGGCACGGATGGCTTCGCCGTGGGCTCCAACCTCAACAAGGCCACGATCTCCGACGGAGACTACTCCAACATGAAGAACTATCTGGGCCTCGAGAACCGCGAGCCCGATACCCCGACGTTCGGTTCGCAGATCCGCGACCACTTCGCCGACCTCAACGATAACGGCGTTTACGACGTCTACGATTACTCGTTCACCATGGCGGGTCTTGACGGCGGCACTAAACAAAAGGGCAAGGTCGCAGGTTCGCTCGCGGTGATTCCGAGCAAGACCGAGGTCGAGGCCGGTGATGAGATCACCGTTGATGTCTATGCGGCCGACGCCAAGAACGTCAACGCCCTGGGCGCTCTCGTCAACTTCAAGAGCGACCAGTTCGAGTTTGTGTCCGAGAGCATCGCGCAGGACGGCTCGACTGCCGGCATGGAGAACCTGTCTCGCGAGAAGGTCCAGTTCGCGGACAGAACGCAGACTATCAATCTCGCCTTTGCCAACCGCGGCGATGGCAAGCTCTACAACGGTACCGGCGCGGTGGCGAGTTTCAAGCTCAAGGCCAAGACCGCCGGCAAGGTCGAACTGCCCTCGACATCTTGGCTCATCGGTCCGGCATGCGACGCACTTGAGTTTGCGAGCGACGGCACGGTGACGATGCCGGATGTTCCTCAGCCAACGGTCGCCGAGTACGGTCAGGATGCCTTCAACATCACGATGACCAACGATGAGCTCACGACCGACGACGGGACCAACGTCGAGAAACTTATCCAGCAGAAGAGCTATAACGCGCTGTTCGATAATAACGAGGGCGACAACGGCTTTGAGTTCCTATGGAACTGGAGCGGCAACTGGGACAGCGAGGGTAAGCTTCCGAGTTACGTGAAGCTTCCCACCACGATGACATTCGCATTTAAGACGCCGTCGAAACTCGATAGTGTCGAGGTCGTTAACCGCAACGGTGGCAACGGAACCGTGCAGAAGATCAAGGCTGTCGTGACGTTCGAGGATGGCTCGACCCAAGAGTTCGCGGGCGGGGAGTACGATTCCTTCCGGGCTCGCTACGCCTTTGGCCTCTCTGCCGAGAACAAGGGCAAGAAGGCGACCAAGGTCGAGGTCACGCCGCTTGAGGCATCGGGTGACCAGATGCTCACACTGCGTGAGGTCAACTTCAACTACACGCAGGGTGTCGAGGCCATCGAGGGTGTCGAGCTAGGCAAGAACCAGACCGAGTTCTTTGAAGGCGACGTTACGCTCGTCGACGCCAAGGCCACGCCTGAGAGCGCCGGCTACCCCTATGTGACGGTCGAGAGCTCCGACCCCTCTGTGGTAAGCGTCTCCGCTGTTCAGGCTGGCGATAGCGTGAGCTACTACCTGCGTGCCAACAAGGCCGGCAAGGCAAAGATCACGGTGGCGTCGGTACTCGACCCCTCCAAGACCGCATCCTATGAGGTCGAGGTCAAGGCTGGTGTCGATACCTCTGCGCTCGTGGCAGCGCTTTCCAAGGCCGCGGGCTACAGCGAGTCCGTCTACACTAAGGATTCCTATGCAGCTCTCACCACTGCGGTCGAGGCGGCTCAGAAGCTCCTCGACGGCGGCCAAGGTAGCTATAGCAAGAAGGATGTCGCAGACGCCACAGTCAAGATCGAGAAGGCAATCGACGGCCTCAAGATGCGCCCTGTCGATGAGAAGATTCTCATCAACACGCCCGAGAACCGCAAGAACGTCAAGGTGGCCCGCTTCTCGAGTGAGGCCGACTACGAGGGCAGCAACGCCGTCAACGCTCTCGACGGCGACGAGCGGACGCTTTGGCACAGCGACTGGGCCCATGGGACCGGTATGCCCCAGTATCTGAGTGTCGACCTGGGCCGCGACTACGATCTCACCGACGTTACATTCCTGCCGCGCCAGGACGGCGGCACTAACGGCGATATCTTCGAGGCCGAGATACTGGTCTCCGACACTGCCGACGGTTATGAGATGGGCACCGCCGCGTCGATGGGTACGTTCGCCTTCGACAACGACGGCCGCGTGCTCACCGACCGTGGCGACTGGAAACAGATGAGCTTTGGCGCCGCGCGCGGTCGCTACGTGACCGTCAAGGTGATTCACGCCGGCGGAGGCGACGTTGATGCCTACTGCAGCATGGCAGAGCTCAAGTTCTACGGTACGGCCGTCCTCGATCCGGTGGCGAAGGATGATCTCGCTACCGCGATCGAAAAGGTTGATGCCGAGGTTGCTGCCGGCGACCTCAAGGCCGGTGACTACACCGAGGCCTCCTGGACGGCGCTCGAGAACGCCCTGGCGAGCGCCCGCGCCATCTTGAACGACGAGAACGCCACGCAGGACGAGGTCGACCAGGCGCTCAGAGCGCTCGAGAGCGCCCGCGGCGCGCTCGAGAAGACCCCGGTGGCCCCGGTCGAGAATCCGACTAAGAAGCAGCTCAAGGCCCTGGTCAAGCAGGCGAAGGAGACTGACACCAGGGGCAAGACGGCCGAGTCTGTCAAGGTCCTGACGGATGCCATTACCTACGCCGAGGACGTCTTGGGTGATGAGAATGCTTCCGACACCCAGATCCAAGATCGGAAGCTGGCCATTGAGAGCCTCAAGGATGCCGATTCCGGCAACCAGGGCGGCTCGGGCAACCAGGGTTCCGGCAATGGCTCGAACGGCGGCAACCAGGCGGGCAAGCCCGCAGGCGACAAGGCCCAGGGCAGCAAGAAGAACGGCTCGGCGATTCCCAATACCGGAGACCAGACGGCGGCGACCGTCGCGACCGTCGGTGGTCTTGGCGCCATCATCGCCGCAATCGGCGCTTTCTTCCATCGTCGCAGCAAGGCTAAGTAGCCCCAGCAACAGCTAAGCAAGCGTGCCCGCCGTCCCACCCAAGGACGGTGGGCACGCTTTTTGAATGTAGGCGGAAAGCTCCGACCCTTCGGCCTTAATCTCGCAAAGCGTTCCGTCTCCCGCCGAACACATCAGCATCGGCGGCTATACTTGAATTATTTGCAGTTAAGGGTCGCGGATTCGCCGCGTCACCGCTCTCAACAGGAGGTCTTTGTTTATGGCAGATCAAAAGCCGGTTGTCGGGATCATCATGGGCTCCAAGTCCGATCTGGGCGTTATGGAAGGTTGCACCGCCGAGCTCGAGGCACTGGGCGTGCCCTATGAGCTTGTCATTGCGAGCGCACACCGCACGCCGGCGAAGGTCCACGAGTGGGC
>OBVU01000926.1_pt1 | contig 11767 bp, 8 predicted proteins | sample 1495171 | NCBI WGS metagenome assembly OBVU01 (sample SAMEA2580028, study PRJEB22360) | human gut metagenome | biome: human gut; feature: human-associated habitat; material: faeces | place: Denmark | collected 2008/2010
CGGGATGGCTTGCCGCTCTCGTACAACTGCACGATCTGCCGTTTGAACGCCTCGCCGTGGTGGCGGGGATGTTTCGGGCCGGCCATCGTCGGCCTCCAATCCCATGCCATTCGTCCCTCATCGGACTGTCTAATACATTGTAGCCAATCCAATGATGCCCTCGACCTGGTGTTCGAACATGAACGAGAAGGTTCTGCGTTCCACGTCTTTTCTGCCGTCGGTATCCACCACCAGCAGAATTTTCCCATTGCGCCAGGCTTCGTCCTGCGCGCCTTGGATCACCTGGCCGGCGAAGGGCGATGTGGCCACTCCGTCGCTGATGAAGCCGATGATGTCGGAGCGGCCTCGGGCCAATCCGCGGGCGAGCGCGTTGTGATGGTAGCCGAGTTCGTCAGCGGCCCTGCGCACCTTGCGGCGTGTGGATTCCGTAATCCGCACGTCCCGGTTGTCGTTCACCGCCCATGAGGCGGTTGCGATGGAGACACCAGCCGCTTCGGCCACGTCCCGCAATGTCACTTTCGCCATGCCCGCGTATCAGCCCCGTCCGACGCCTAGCGCATCAGGTTGCGCAGGACGTACTGGAGAATACCTCCGTTGCGGTAGTAGTCCGCTTCGCCTGGCGTATCGATGCGAACGACGGCATCGAATTCGGTCGTGGAACCGTCCGCGTGGGTGGCGGTGACGTGGACCGTCTTCGGGGTGACGCCCTTGTTGAGTTCCTCGACACCGGAGATGTCGTAGGTTTCGGTGCCGTTCAGGCCGAGGCTCTCATACGATTCGCCTTCGGGGAACTGCAATGGCAGCACGCCCATGCCGATGAGGTTGGAACGGTGGATGCGTTCGAAGCTTTCGGTGATGACGGCTTTGACACCCAACATGACGGTGCCCTTGGCGGCCCAGTCACGGGAGGAGCCGGTACCGTATTCCTTGCCTGCGAGCACGACGAGCGGCACATCATGGTCGATATAGTCGCGAGACGCTTCGAAGATCGTGGTCGGCTTCTTGTCGAGGAAGTCGTAGGTGTAGCCACCAGGGGTGATTTCCTCGCCGACGGAGGCGAGCAACTGGTTGCGCAGGCGGATGTTGCCAAACGTGCCACGGACCATGACCTCATGGTTGCCTCGACGGGAACCGTAGGAGTTGAAGTTCTTCGGTTCGACGCCACGGTCGGTCAGGTATTTGCCTGCCGGACTGGAGGCCTTGAACGCGCCTGCCGGGGAGATGTGGTCGGTGGTCACGGAGTCGCCGAGCAGCGCGAGCACGCGGGCGCCGTGGATGTCCTTGACCGGATCCGGGGTGGCCTTCATGCCGTCGAAGAAGGTCTGCTTGCGCACGTAGGTGGAGTTCTCATCCCATGCGAACAGTTCGCCTTCCGGCACGTCAAGGCCCTTCCAACGGCGGTCGCCTTCGAACACGGAGGCGTAATCCTTGAGGAACATCTCGCGGCTGACGGTGCCATCCACCACTGCGGCGACTTCCTCATTGGTAGGCCAGATGTCCTTCAGGTACACGTCGTTGCCGTCCTGGTCCTTGCCGAGCGGCTGGGTTTCGAAATCGAAATCCATAGTGCCGGCGAGCGCGTAGGCGATGACAAGCGGCGGGGACGCGAGGTAGTTCATCTTGACGTCCGGGCTGATGCGGCCTTCGAAGTTACGGTTGCCGGACAGCACGGAGGTGACGGTCAGGTCGTTGGCGTTGATGGCCTCGGAGATTTCCGGCAGCAGCGGGCCGGAGTTGCCGATGCAGGTGGCGCAGCCGAAGCCGACCAGCTGGTAGCCGAGCGCGTCGAGATCATCCTGCAGACCGGCGGCCTTCAGATAGTCGGCGACGACCTGGGAGCCCGGAGCAAGTGACGTCTTGACCCACGGCTTGGGCTTCAGTCCCTTGGCATGCGCGTTGCGGGCGATCAGGCCGGCGGCGATCATGACGGACGGGTTGGAGGTGTTGGTGCACGACGTGATGGACGCGATCGCCACGTCGCCGTTCTTGATATCGAAGTCGCCGCGGAAGTCAGTGGATACCGCGATCGGCTTCTGCACGGTTTTGTCGGTTTCGTATGCCGGTAGCGTGGCTTCGAACTTCTCTTTCGATTCGGACAGCCTGATGCGGTCCTGAGGACGCTTCGGGCCTGCGATGGACGGCACAACTGTTCCGAGGTCGAGTTCCAGGTATTCGGAGTACTGCGGTTCTACGTAGTCCGGATCGGTGGCGTCGCCCCAGAGCTTGTTGGCTTTCGCGTAGGCTTCGACGAGAGCGATCTGCTCTTCGGAACGGCCGGTCAGACGCAGGTAGTCGAGGGTGACGTTGTCGATCGGAAAGATGCCACAGGTGGAGCCGAATTCCGGTCCCATGTTGCCGATGGTGGCGCGGTTGGCCAGCGGCACGGAAGCGATGCCTTCGCCGTAGAATTCCACGAATTTGCCGACCACACCGTGCTGGCGGAGCATGTCGGTGATGGTGAGGACCACGTCGGTGGCGGTGACGCCTTCCGGAATGGAACCGGTGAGCTTGAAGCCGACGACGCGCGGCACGAGCATGGAGATCGGCTGGCCGAGCATGGCGGCTTCGGCTTCGATGCCGCCGACGCCCCAGCCGAGCACGCCCAGACCGTTGACGGTGGTGGTGTGCGAATCGGTGCCCACGCAGGAGTCGAGGTAGGCGAGGTCGCGACCGCGCTCCCCCGCCTTGGTCATGACGACTTTGGCGAGGTATTCGATATTGACCTGGTGGATGATGCCGGTTCCCGGCGGCACCACGCGGAAGTTGCGGAAGGCCTGCTGGCCCCAACGCAGGAACTGGTAGCGTTCGCCGTTGCGCTGGTATTCGATGTCCATGTTTTCCTGGACCGCGTTGGCGATGCCGTACTTATCGATCTGCACGGAGTGATCGATGACCATGTCGGACTGAACCTGCGGGTTGATGACCTCCGGGTCGCCGCCGAGGTCCTTGACCGCGTCACGCATGGTGGCGAGATCCACGATGCAGGGCACACCGGTGAAGTCCTGCATAATCACGCGGGACGGCGTGAACTGGATTTCATGGCTGGGCTCGGCGTTCGGATCCCAGTCAAGCAGGGTCTTGACGTGCTCGTCGGTGATATTGGCGCCATCAATATTGCGTACCAGATTCTCGACCAGTACCTTCAGCGAGTACGGCAGATGATCGATGCCGTCGAGATTGGCGATGTTGTAGTAATCGAAGTCCTTGCCGGCGGCCTTCAAGGTCGCCAGCTGGTCGTCGCGTAAGGACATGCTTCCTCCGAAATCATGTATCGGCTTGTCTATGCCGCTGATTATCCGCTTCAAATGGTACGGGTACGTTACTTTGCCTCTGGCGTGTCGGCTTGAAGTGTGAGACAATTCGCCGCTATTAGATGTTGAATCCGTGTTGGCGCAGCAGCTTGCCGGATACTTTGCCAACAAGCGGCGCCAGCCATAGGCAGATCACGAAAATCAGGGCTGAACCACCCAAGGCGATCAGCGTGGCCACCAACGTAGTGCCGGTCGGCAGAATCAACGCGAAGAAGTTCGCGACAAACGGGATGAACGCACCAATCACTCCGGCTGCGGCAAACGCCGCGACCAGTATGCCTCGCCAACTGTTGAGGGGCTGAGCCACGCGGGCGAGCACGAATACGCCCATCAGGAACAGGATGATCGCGCTGGTGGCACGCAGCGCGGATAGATCGACGTTTTTAGTCACGTCCCAGCCCATGATGCCGGGCAGGAACCATGCCGTCAGCAGCACGGACAGCGCGGTGGCGATGCCGCCCGGCAACGCGAAGGTGACCACACGCTTCAAGAATCCCGGAATATAGCGGCGGGTATTGGGCGCGAGCGCCAGAATAAACGCGGGCATACCAATGGTAAGGGCGCCAATGTACGTGATGTGGCGCGGCAAGTATGGGTACGGAATCTGGGTCAGCACCACACCGAGCGAAATCAGCGCGGAGTACACGGTTTTGACGAGGAACAGGCTGGCCACGCGTTCCATGTTGGCCATGACCTGGCGTCCACGTGCAACCACATCGGGCAGATGCGAGAATTTCGAATCGACGAGCACCACTTGTGCGACGGCTTTGGTGGCGGGTGCCGCGTTGCCCATCGCGATGCCCAGGTCGGCCTCCTTGATGGCGAGCGCGTCGTTCACGCCGTCGCCGGTCATCGCCACGACATGATCGCCTAGGTGCAGCGCCTGGACGATCGCCTTCTTCTGGTCGGGCAGGACACGGCCGAGCACGTCCACGTTCTCCAGTACTTTCGCCAGTTCCGTGATGTCGGCGGGCAGTTCTCGCGCGTCCATGAACCGCGGCTCCTCGTCTCCGGTGAGCCGTACTTTTCTTGCGATCGCACCGACGGTGACGGGATTGTCGCCGGAGATGATGCGGCAGCGCACGCCCTGCTCGCGGAACCAGGCGAGTGTGGCTTCGGCGTCGTCGCGAATGTGTTCGGAGCATAATACCAGCGCGACGGGCCGCGATGCGGGATCGATGGCGGGATCGCTTTCGTAATCGGCGGGCGCCTTGCCGTCATGCCGTGCGATCAGCAGCACGCGGTTGCCGTCGTGTGCGGAATCGTTGACCAGTCGAAGAACGTCGGCGTAATCGCCATCCAAGTGGGACAGCACGACTTCCGGCGCGCCCATCGTCCATACCGCGCCGTCATCGGCAATCGAGCTCCATTTGCGTGCCGACGAGAACGGAACGCGCGCCGCGACGGGACCGGCGGAGAATCCCTGCTTGCCCAGTCCGTTGAGAATCGCCAATCCGGTGCCGTTCGGCTGTCCTTCGTTCGACAGGTCGTACAACGCCTGTTTCACGGCATGTTCGTCAACGGTATTGGCTCCGATGCCATCCAGCATGCGTATTTCGTTGAGCATGATGCCGCCGTCGGTGACGGTGCCGGTTTTGTCGAGGTTCAGGCAGTCCACGCGTGCGAGGGTCTCCACGGATTCGAGCTCCTGCACGAGCGTGTTCTTGCGTGCCAAACGGATGGCGGCGAGCGCGAAGTTGAGCGAGGTGAGCAGTACGAGGCCTTCGGGGATCATGCCGACCACGCCAGCCACGGCGGACACCACGGCGGAACGCCATTGGCCGGTGGAGACGGCTACGTCCCAACCGCCGACCGCGTGCACCTGCGACCAGATGAGCAGCACGCACAGCGGCACGACGAGGAAGGTCATGAATTTGAGGATGGTGTTGATGCCCTTGTTGAGGTCGGACACGGTCTTTTTGTAGACCTTCGCCTGCGCGGTCAAGGTGGCGGCATAGCTGTGCGCGCCGACCGCGTTGACCTTGACCAAGGCCATGCCGGAGACCGCGGTGGATCCGGAATAGATGTCGTCGCCTTCGTTCTTGCGCACGGTGCGCGATTCGCCAGTGAGCATGGATTCGTCGAGTTCCAGGCCCCAGGTGCGCACGATCTGCGCGTCGGCGGGAACCTGTTCGCCGGAGCGGATCCACATGAGGTCGCCGAGCACGATTTCGTTGTGCGGCACTTCGACGTCCTTGCCGTCGCGTCGTACGAGATAGTCGGAGGCTACGAGGATGGAAAGCTTGTCGAGCGTTCGTTTGGCTTTCAGCTCGGTGACGATGCCAATGCCGGTGTTGATGAGGATGACGAGGCCGAACACGGCGTCTCTCCATGATCCCGTGACCAATACCATGACCATGGCGGCGAAGACGATGCCGTTGAACAGGGTGAACACGTTGGCTCGCACGATGTCGGCGAACGAACGTGACGTGGACGATTTGACGGCGTTGACCTGCCCGCTTTCCGTAAGGGCGGCGACTTCCGCTGCGGTGAGCCCCTTTTCACTGGTTTCAGGCATGGTTTGACTTTCACTCATGCTGCCAGCCTACCGCTTGGCGATGCGCACCCGCAGGCTTTTCCCGTAAAGCTCCGGCAAAATTCAGGGTTTTCTCAGGGTGCGTTCAGCGCCACTCATCCGAACCGATTCGAACTCACCCGAATGCGTGGAGCGGTTCACTGTTTGCCGCCGTGGCTGATGGTGGTGACGAGGATTGTTCTGTCGTGCGGGTCGTTGTTGGCTATGCCGGCTACCGCGTCGGCGAGCGGCGTCGCATCCGTCATGCGGTCGTTGATTGTGAGCGTCGCCGCGAACAGCGTGCTGTCGGTCGGCGTGGCGATCGGGTTGAGCAGTGCCACTGGAATGCCCGCCTGTCTTGCGGTTGTCAGCGTGTCGTACCAGCCGTCATGGTTCACGCCGGACACGTCGATTCCCGAAATGACGATGATGCTGACCATGCGTTGCGCCATATCCTCGACCGCTTGCCGGGCGGTGTCCTGCATGTCGACCGTGCCGGCGACCGGCAGATACACCGGCCTGAGCCCGCCCGCCTCCATGGCATCCAACGCCAGGCGATCGGTCTGTTCGTCTTGGGAGCCGATCATGGCCACGTCGAGACTGTTGCGGTCCTTCATGCTGTGGGCGACCGCATCGCCTGCGGACTGCGTATCTCCCACCGCGGCATTGTTCGGCGTGCAGCCGGCCAGCATGGAGATGCCGAAGACGGCTGCAAGGAGACCGGCTGCGGCACGCCGCGCAAAACCGGTCATCGTGTGGCTTTCCTGAATAGCGCCACCGTTTCGACATGGTGGGTGGTCGGATAGATGTCGAATGCGCGAATATCGGCAAGATCGTATCCGAGCGAGGCCAATGTGGCGGTGTCGCGTGCCAGCGATGCCGGGTCGCAGGCGATGTATACGACGCTTCGCGCGCCGGATTCGGCGATCTGCCTGCATACCTTCGCACGTGCGCCGGCACGCGGCGGATCAAGCACCACGATATCGGGTTTGGCCAAATCGTTGCGTACGTTGGCAAGCGTCTTGGCCACATCGCCCACACGGGCGTCGACATTGCCCAAATGGATGGCCCTCAGATTGCGTTGCGCGTGTTTGACAGCGGTCTTGCCACCTTCCACGCTCAGCATGCGCGTGCGGCCGGCGCTTAACGTGGCCAACGGCAGCGTGAACAGGCCGGAACCGGAATACAAATCCCACAGGCATGTGGAAGTGGCGCCGTCAAGCTCGCCATGCACCAAGGACATCACATGGCCGGTCAACGCGATCGGCGCGTGACGGTGCATCTGCCAGAATCCGCCGGCGTCCACACCGTATTCGAATTCACGTCCGCACACCGTCACCTTTTCGGTAAGCTCGCGATTGCCCGCCGTCACCTCGCCATCGACGAGCACGGCGTAGTTGTCGGCGATTTCGGCATTGCCGCGAGGCTCGGGAACAGACAGACGAATCTGCGATCCGGGAGTGAATCCCCCATCCCACACGTGTTCCTTCTCGGCCACGTTAAGCAACGCGCGACTGGCCAACGGCATGGTGTCGATCGGCACGCGCACGTGGGTGCCGCGTCTGCGCATGGACGGTCGGCCGTTCTCGTCCGCAATCATCTCGATGCGGGTACGCCAGTGCAGCCCCTGCTCCGCCTCATCCTCGGGCATGCGCTCGATCGGCACGTCAACGTCGACATGGCCGAGACGTCTCATCTGTTCGGCGATGGACATGGATTTCCATTTAAGCTGTCCGGGCAGTGAGACGTGCACCAAATCGGCACCGCCGACGCCGCCCATGGCAAGCGGACCCGCCAACGGCCATACGGGTTCGACGCGGTCCTCGCTGGCTTCCAGCACTTCCGTCACTTCGCCAGTCCAAAAACGGTCCTCGCGATCATGTGGCTCGTCCAAAACGACGCGTACCAGCTCGCCCGGCAACGCGAATCGCACGAACACGACGCGTCCGTCGATGTGGCCGACGCAACGGCCTTGGTCGGCATATCGTTCGATGCGGATGGTCGATTCCATCAGTGCTGTTCCTCCGTTTCGTTGTTGTCGTCCATCGCGTCGGCGTTTGGTTCGGCCAACGTCTTATGCCGATGCATAGGGGTGGCCACGATGAGGTACGACACCCAGATGGCCAACGCCCAGAACGGAATGCCCATGAGCAGACGTGCAGTGCCGAGCCAGCCGACCTGGTTGGACAGGTACAACGGCACCTGCACCACCAGTCGTAGGGAGAACACGCCAATCCACAACGCGGTGATGATGGTGTACGCGCGGTTCAATGCCTTGTCGCCACGCCAATCGGCAAGCCATGCGCGCAGATGCTCGGTTGGCAGTGTCCGGATGAATTCGATCACCAAGCCAAGTCCCGGTACACGTACCATCAACGAAATGGCGAGCAGCACGATGTAGAAGGCGTTGGTCAGGAATCCGAACATGTAGTAGTTGCGCGCCTCGTGGCTGTTCCATGCCCAGATCAGGCAGATGCCGACTGCCAGAAGGCCGGAGACGGCGCCCATGACGGATTGGCGTTGGCATAGGCGGACGATCACCTGCAGTACGGCGAGGGCTGCGGATACGCCGATGGTCAGATGCAGGTCGGAGGTGATGACGAACATCACCACGAACACCACGCCCGGCAGCATCGATTCGACGACGCCGCGCGGACCGCCGATCGCGTCGATGACGGAGAAATCGTCGGCATCGCCGGCGTCGGCGAGCGCGCCGAGGCCGGTTCTTTTCTTGGTTTCGGTTTCAGCCATGCGTTTGTGTTTTCGTGGTCGTCGTTCGCTCAGCGCACTTCGGAGAACATCGGTCCACGCGACAACGTGGTCTTGACCTCGACCTGCTGGTCGGAGTCAAACGGTCCCTTCGGCTGGCCTGGAATGTCCATCGTCCTGCCTGCCTGTTCGGCTTCGGCGGCTTCCTTGGCGGCCTTGCGTTCGGCCGGGGCGACCGGCGGATGCATCGGGATGAGGTCACGCGGGGCCAGCGGGTCCTCGCCGCGTTCCACGACGATGTTGGAGAAAAGCTGGTTCAGCGCCTTGGTTTCGGCGTGGTCCGGATCGGTGGCGGCTTTGCCGGAGAAGATGCCGCGCAGCATCCACCGCGGTCCGTCCACACCGACGATGCGGGTGACGACCTTGCGTCCGCCCTTGACCACGACCGGCAGTGTCAGTTCGGTGCCGAACACGCCGTCGGTCTCCTTGGCGTCTTTGTTGGCCTCAACCAGGTCGGCGCGCACGTCATCCCACAGTCCCATGGTCTTCGGCGCGGCGAAGGCTTCGATCTCCACGCTGGAGGATCCGTAGGTGATGGTGGTGCCGAGCACCTGCTGGGTGGCGCGGTTGGCCTTCACGCGCAGTTCGATGCCTTGGAGGAACGGCAGATAGTAGGCGCCCATGTCGAGGTATTCGTCATAGTCGGGCACGTTCTCGTCGTCGACGTCCCACGGACCGTGCTCATCGCCACGGCCGTCGTACTCATCGGACGGTTCCGGAAGGATGGTTTCCTGAATTCCACCGGCGGGCGCCTCGGCGGTTTCGGAGATGGCCTCATCGGCCTTGTCGTTCTCTTCGGCGGCGGCTTCAGCGGCTTCCTCGCTCTGACGCTTCTTCTTGCCGAATCCAAACAGTCCCATGATGTTCCTCATTTCATTACGGTTGCAACCGTGACTAGCCTAGCACCCATGCTTAATACGGGCTGGGAATCGGAGTGTGTGTCCTCCCGTTGCCCGGCATTGGCCGGATGGCGGCCGCAAAAACTCACACGTCGTAGGTGATGCTCAGCGGCGCATGGTCCGACCATCGCAGGTCGTAGGTCGGAGCTTTGTCGATGACGAATCCGCGGGCCGTTTCGGCGAGTTCGGGTGTGGCGAACTGGTAGTCGATCCTCCAGCCGACGTTGTTGTCGAAGGCGCGGCCCCGCTGGCTCCACCAGGTGTACGGTCCTTGGATGTCTCCGCACAGGGAACGCATCACATCCACGAATTCCAACTCCCCCAGCCATTTGTCCACGTAGGCGCGTTCCTCGGGCAGGAAGCCGGCGTGCTTCTCGTTGGCTTTCGCGTTCTTGATGTCGAGCGGCGTGTGCGCGATGTTGAAATCGCCGCACAATACCGCCTGCTTGCCGCCGTGCGCCGCTTCATCGCGCAGTTGTCCCATACGTACCAGCATGGTGTCGAGGAAACGGTATTTCTGCTTCATTTTCTCCGGATCGTCGGTGTTGCCGGCGTGCACGTACACGCATACGACAGTGACGGTGTACCCTTGCGGGGTCTTCACATCCGCTTCGATCCAACGGCCGGAATCGACGTCCTCGGCAAGTCCCGGCAGTCCGTAGCGCTTGTCGATGACGGGCAGCGCGGAGAGCAGACCGACGCCGGCGCGTCCCTTGATACGGCAGATCTCGTTCATGCGATCAAGCCCGCTTTGGTCGGCGATGCGTCCGGCGGTCGCGTATTCGAAGCCGAATTCGTCGAAGATGGGGGCGATTTCGTTTTGCGGGGCGCGTACTTCCTGCATGCACCACACGTCCGGCGTGTTCTTCGCGGCCCATTGCTCGATGCCTTTGCGTTTCGCCGCGCGGATTCCATTCACATTCGATGTCGTGATTGTGATCGTCATAGCGCCTTAGCCTAGCCGGAATACAAGAAAACCTCCCTTGTGGGAAGGGAGGTTTTCCAGATGGCTGACGCGATCAGTCGAGTCCGAGCTGCAGCTTGCCGCCTGGGATGGCGTCCAGCAGGTCGCGGGTGTACTGCTTCTTCGGATGGTCGAAGACCTCGTCGGTGGTGGCATGCTCCACCAGCTTGCCGTGCTGCATCACCACGACCTCATCGGCGATCTGACGCACCACCGCCAGATCATGGGTGATGAACAGGTAGCTCAGTCCCTTTTCCGCCTGCAGGTCGTTGAGCAGGCGAAGCACCTGGTCCTGCACCAGCACGTCCAATGCGGAGACGGCCTCGTCGCAGACGATCACATCCGGATCGAGGGCCATGGCGCGCGCGATGGCGATGCGCTGCCTTTGGCCGCCGGAAAGCTCGTTCGGATAACGACTCATCACCGATTCCGGCAGTTCCACCATGTCGATGAGCTCGCGCACACGCTTGGCACGGCTCTTCTTGTCTCCGATGCCGTGGATGCGCAGCGGCTCCTCGATGGACCGGTAGATGGAGTACATGGGGTCGAGCGATCCGTACGGGTTCTGGAACACCGGCTGCACATGACGTCGGAAGTCAAGCAACTCCTTGCCCTTGAATCCGGAGACGTCTTTGCCGTCGTAGGTGACGGTGCCGGCGGTCGGCTCAAGCAGTTTCAGCACCATGTTGGCCACGGTGGATTTGCCGGAACCGGATTCGCCGACGATGGCCAATGTGGTGCCCTTCTTGATGGAGAAGCTCACATCGTCGACCGCCTTGAACATCTCCTTCTTGCGCGGCAGTTTAAATTCCTTGGTCAGGTGATCCACCGTGATGATGGCTTCGCCCTTCTTCAGGGAATCCTCGTTCACCGCGTGCTCCATGACCGCGGTGGCGTCGCCGCCATGTTCCTTGACGGAGATGATGCGCTGCGATGCCAAGGACGGCGCAGCGGCGACCAAACGCTTGGTGTACGGATGCTGCGGATGCTGCAGCACTTCCAGTGAAGGACCGGATTCCACGACCTGGCCCTTGTACATGACCACGATATGCTGGGCGCGTTCCGCGGCCAGACCGAGATCGTGGGTGATGAACAGCACCGCGGTTCCCAGGGAATCGGTCAGCATGTGCAGATGGTCGAGGATCTTCTTCTGCACGGTCACGTCAAGCGCGGAGGTCGGCTCGTCGGCGATGAGCAGTTCCGGACGGCAGGCCAGACCGATGGCGATCAGCGCACGCTGACGCATGCCGCCGGAGAATTCGTGCGGGAACTGGCGGGCACGGGTGGCGGCGTCAGGCAGACCGGCCCC